>Ga0155755_101_pt1 | contig 27123 bp, 43 predicted proteins | sample RifCSPlowO2_01_FD_107409 | JGI IMG/M metagenome (GOLD analysis project Ga0155755, IMG submission 107409) | candidate division Kazan bacterium RIFCSPLOWO2_01_FULL_48_13
ACTCGAAGAATAATTTTACATCATCGGAATGGGTAGATAATCCTCCCGAAACAATCTGAGTACTGGTATCTCGAAAGCCAACTAACACCATATCGAACGGTGCGAGTACGGGCGAACCGCCTTTATAAGCTTCAAAGCTCATACCAGGCTTATGCTCGTAAGGTTCCCAGCCTGGATGGCCGCCAACCTTTGGGCCCAGTGTAATTATGCCAGGGTCAGCGCCTGTGCCGTATAGCTCCGTATGAGTATTGATACCTACCATACTGGGTGGCAGTGAAGTAATTGCGGATGCGCTCGTAGCGGGCACGCCCTGAGTGGGTGCGGAAATTGGTGTTTGAGAATTTTTATATTGCCTTACACCGATATAACTAATACAACCGAGAACAAAAATCCCTACAACAATTACGATGGATATTGGGCTTTGGAAGAGGCCCTTGTTTGATTTATTAACCATATTAAAAATACACCAACAACACTTCTTTAAGCGTACTCCCGCTGGCGTAAAACCACCAATGGACACTTCTGAGATGAATTACTTCGAGCGACTGACTATTTTGCTGGCGGGACAGCTGAATTCCGGTTATTCCTAAGGAGTAAAAATGGAGGGTTTTGGGGCCAATGCTGCCTCTACGATTCATTATAGATTGTAGGGAGAAAATGCGACAAATGATACGCAGTAGCCATGATTAACCTTGAGTCAGTTTCTTACAGCTATTGAGCCCTATAACAAATATCCCTTTGGGATAGCGAGGCAGATTTCTTGCCTGACGCTGCCAGATAATTTTTAACGACTCCGGCAAAGCCGATCCGGAAATGCGTATTACAGCTCCATTAAGTTTGACAATTTGTCCAACAAGATCTGATCTTCTATGAGAAAAGTCTGCATCAGTGGCTATTAGAATTCGTTTTTCCTTTACAGCGTAGCCTACTACCCTACTGTCGTCCTTACCCATCAGATGTTGAGCATCTATCTTGATGTGTTCAACATTGTGACGAGCATTTTTTAGATATTTACCAAAGCTAACCGGCACTCCTTCGTCAAGAAGCACCCGATATCTATGTCTATCTTTAGACATGAGCCAAGAAATTAACTAGTGGCTCGCTGGATCATGAACTTACGCACATCGCCAACCTGAGCCCTGGTGATGCCAGGAAACTCTTTATAAATTTCGCTGGTTTTTTTGTGCAAGATAAAACTGGCTATCGTATCAACAGGAACACGAGTCCCTCTAATAGTCGGTACTCCTCCCAGAATCTTCTTGCTTACAGTGATATGAGAAAGCTTGTTCATAACACCGACAATATACCCCGAGATTATGTCTGTGTCAATTGGGTATACAACCACCCTATCACGAGTTGGCATGGCAGCTAGGCTACTTTTTCTTTCCACCACCCTTGTCACTCGATGTCAGAGTCAGGGTGTGCCCACTAATCGGCACTGTTTGAAATTCAACCTTGGCATTAGGGCCCAGCTGATCCAGGGTTAAAGTAAGGGTGTCGCCACTGTGGACTCCTTCCAATAAGGTACGAATACTTACTACCTTCGACGTCCCTGAGCTGACAGTCCCCAAGCTAGTGTTAACATAAGCTACCAAGTCGCTACCCTGCGGCTCCCACGCGCTGATCCCAATCAAATTAGAACCAACATACACGTAGGCGTACTGCATCTTGTACCTACCCTTGGGCTGCAAGATCGACGCTACCACGGATCCGCTCATTCTTAATGAGAACATGTTTACGTCTCCAATGGCTGACGACGGAGCATACAAAATGAACCTAGCCACCTCGGCTGAATACTGAACTGGCAACGCTCCGATCGGCGATTCGGGGTGGAGAGAAACCTCAAGCACTGGTTTGGTGATCGTCACCCAGTGTGATGGGTTAGGTGTGTTTAAGCTGTCCCCCACTACCCCGTAACTATCAAGGGAGACATATGGGATGGAGATACCATTCTCTCCCGTCATCCCTGCGAATAGGCCTCTCAGAGTGCTGCCACTGGCCACATCTGTGGCATCAACATAGATATCCACCCTGGCGCCATAAGTGGTTTGATCGTATGTGGGAAAAAATCCTTCTGGGAATGTCATGGTAGCAGAACCCTGAGAAACCGTACTAGTAAGGGTATGGAACACATTCTTGAGGGGGACACTAACCTCAGCTGTGAGCATACGACCATTAATATTAGTGACGGCCGTTCCCTCTAAGTCCAACTTAAAAGATTTCAATGGCCCTGGGCTGTTCCACCCGATGCATGTTGGAGTGTCGGAGGTATAGAAGTATTCTAGACAGTGCTTATCCGGATTAATACTATAGTAAGCAATATGGGTTTTGGGGCCAGCCTCTACCGGACCGGACGGAGAGGCCACGGATATAAACTGGGACCTCCAATCAAAATATAAACTGGGAAATAGTGTTGTGTTATCGGTATTACTCAACGCGGCTGTATTAAATACGGTCATACCAGTCATGATAAGCGCAATACTAACAACACCGACAGCTATCCAACTGTCGAAATGCTTAAGACCTTTTTTCTTGGGCATAATGCCTCCTCCCAGCTAAGCCAATAATTACATGAACATTGTCTGATATCTACCTGAAAATTTCCAGTAGAAAAACACCGAACAGGAAGTTCGGTATTTTCTTATGGCAGACCGTGGTGGAGGAAGTTAGGACTATTTTCAAACAATTAGATGGACGTGCTTACGTGCTCGACTTGCTTTAACTTACTTAATTAGCACGACATTACCCTCTCTATTGTAAACCTCCGAAGCTTCCCTCTCTATAAGTTGGTTAAGGTAGGATATATTCTTAAACAGGCTTTTTTCGTCCAAGGCCACTTCTCCTTTTCTCAACTTGTTGGCTATAACTGGCAGATCCGAATACGTTCCTAACCCCAAACTCTCTGCCTCGGCCGCAATGTCATCATAAGCAACGGAGTATTTTTGTTTTTTGAACATGGCATAATCTCTGGTTCCAAACAAACAAGATTTGATGAAGTGTAGAGTTGCTGTGGTGTTGTCGCCATTTCTAAACGAATGTGTAGCAGCCAAAGCATAACCCAGATTAAATCCGACATCCTGAATAACGTCCAATAGGGTAATTTGGAGCAAGGGCAGATTTTTAATTACATCTTCGCCAGCCAAAGTTTTACCAGAAGAAATAACATCCATGAGATAAATTGATTTGACAAAGGGGGTATCTGGATTACCAGCAATAAAATCTTCGTAGCAAAAAGGAAATATGCTTACTCCTTTAATGCCAAACTTCTCTTTGATCTCGCTTCTCCCAATGTACTTATCTTTTTCTATTAAAACTCCAATTTCATAGTCGCTATCTTCCAGATAATCGCCTCTTGCTCTGGATCCGTAAAGAAAAACGCTTTTAGCCTTGGTAAAGTTTAATATTTCGTTAGCTAATTTTTGAACATCTATTTCCATAGCCTTATCTTATCAGGTTCTAACCTCACGATGGGTACATAAAATTGTCTGCCCCCACAGCAGAGAATAATTTGGCAGGGGCGGAAGGAATCCGTCCGTCAGCTGACGGACTAGAACCCGTCGGGGTTCGGGCTGCCTCACCCCTCTTCGGACCCTTGCGGTTCCGACACCTGCTAATACTATATTAGCAGGTTGCCTCCACTACGGGGAAACTCCCGTTTCCCCGACCCCTTTCCCATGGTTCGATTCTTCCGGCTACAATAAATTCGCCGACCTCGGATGAGATCGGCCAATTCATGGCAGGGGCGGAAGGAATCGAACCCTCGTTTGTCCTTTTGGAGAGGACTGTCCTACCACTGAACGACACCCCTATGTATCAACAGATGTATTTTACCATAAACCCCGTTTTGGGAGCGGGGTTTATTAGATCCTGAATAAGTTATTTATGATAGGCCTACGGCAGTTAAGTGTTTTCAGGATGACAGGAGGAGGGAGTGGGGTTTTACCGTAGTTTTATCGCCATCGGAGGAGGAACATCCTCAATTGAGCTAAATCCGGGTTGGGCGGAGCTGTTGTCTGAGGAGTCCGTCAGCTGACGGACGACGAGTTCAGCGAGAGCGCCCAGGGATTTAGCCAATTGATAGTTCCGACGACTGGCCGTCCTTTCGGTGCTACCACGCAAGGACCACGCAAAGTGGTAGCGAAAGAGTATTGTAAAGATTCTGGACCCCAGTAGTAGAGCAGAGCTCACTACGGGGCGCGGCAAGCCAGAATGACGAAAACGGCCCTGAAGGCCTAGATGCTTCGATCCGTCAGCTGACAGACTCGCAATGACAATCTATTTGGTTTCTTTGTGGGGGGTGCGTTTGCGGCAGATCTTGCAGAACTTAAGGTGATTGATCCGATCTGGGGTATTAGTCGGGTTCTTGCGCGTATGATAATACCTCTGCTTACATTCGGTGCAGATTAGCTTGATTAACGGACGCTTAACCTTTTTCTGGATTTTACCTTTTTGGGCCATAGTTAGTGATTTAGCGGGTTAGTATATTAGCGGGTTAGCGGGACAGCGGGTTAGCAGATTAGCGGGACAGTTAGTATATTAGCGGGTTAGCGGGACAGCGGGTTAGCAGATTAGCGGGACAGTTAGTATATTAGCGGGTTACGGTATTGGCAAATTGGGATAAACGAATTTTTTTAGTAAACACCGACATCATTTTAGACAACTCAATTAGTTTATCCTGAATATTCTTGTGTTCAATATCTGTGATGTAGCAACGGGAAGCAGCTATGTCCATTAGATACTCGGCTTCCTTGAGTGAGCCAATGGCAATAATCAGAAATCTCACAAACTCTTTTCTCCCCCTATAAAATCCCTCAACGATATTAGTAGGAATTGATAGGGATGCTCTTTGCAGTTGCGAGGTTAAGTTAAACGATTCACTTTTCGGGAAGGACTTAGTTAATAAATATATGTCCTTCGCCAGTTGGTCAGCTTTTTGCCAGATCTGCAGATTTTTATAATCCCTATCCCCCATTTTCTATTTTACTTACCTGCTAACCTGCTGACCCGCTATTAGACTTTTTTGACTTGGAGGAAATCTAATTCGACGGGAGTTTCGCGGCCAAAGATGGAAACTAACACTTTAATCTTGCCGCGAGATTCATCAATTTCGCTAACTGCTCCGTCGTAATCTTTAAACGGACCATCGTTGATATGAACCAAATCCCCCATCCGCAAATCTATCTTATGTTTAGGTTCTTCTACTCGCATCCGCTTTTTGATGGTGTCCATCTCGGAATCGGCGATGGGAACCGGCACAGTACCAGAACCAATGAAACCGGTAACATTGGGGGTGTTGCGAACAACATACCAAGAGGCTTCGGTAACAATCATTTTAACTAAAACATAACCGGGGAAGATTTTTTTCTCGACCGTCTTGCGTTTACCATTCTTAATCTCAATCTGTTTTTCTTTCGGGACTAATACTTTAAAAATCTTATCGCCCATATCGAGTGATTCGATACGCTGGCGCAGGCTGTCGGCTACCGCATCTTCATAACCAGAATAGGTATGTAACACATACCAACTACCCGGACCGGCATCGTTTAAAGCATCCAAAGTGATTTTATCGCCATTGGGCGTCTCTTCGATAACCTCTTCTGCTTGTGGGTTAGTTTCTTCTGTCATTTTACTTCGCTGGAGTAGTTTCTACTTGAACATCGCCGGGATTAACTTGGATCGGTGAATTCTGTCCGGTAGCGGCCGGCTGAGATCCTTTTAGGATCAGCATCTCTCTTAAGGCAGTAGTAATGCCTAAATCAGCCAACCCGGCAAACAGGCCAAACAGCGCCGAGACGATGACCACACCGATGGTCATGCGAATAACGGTTATCCGGCTTGGCCAAGTTACCCGGCCTAACTCACGGAGCGCTTCTTGGATAAATTGTTTGATGGTTTTGAACATGTTAGCGGGTTAGTGTATTAGCGGAACAGCGAGTTAGTAAATGAGTGAGGTAGCCCCAAATGACTCGGGGCAAAAAGATAGCGTTGCTATCTTTTTGCAAACTGAGGGGCGCGGCGAGCTCGCTTCAATCCGGGCTTCTTGCGTTCTTTGGCCCTGGGGTCTCTGGTTAACAGCCCAGCGCTCTTTAAGGTTTTGCGCATAGTCACATCCACATCCAATAACGCCCGGGCGATGCCGTGACGAATAGCATCCGCCTGGCCGCGAGGTCCGCCACCACTAACGATTATCGAAATATCAAAACGATCCTTCATTCCCACGGCCACCAATGGCTGCAACACCACATCCAACAGGCTGGCGGGAGAGAGGTAGGTCTTGGCTGGTTTATTATTAACCACCACCTGGCCGCTACCCTCATATAACCTAACCCGCGCGGTCGCAGTCTTACGGCGACCAGTGCCATAGCTGTATTTTCCGGTAAATTTGGGATCGGTGGGTGTCATATTACAGTTCTAATTTAATGGGGTTCTGCGCTTGATGGGGATGATCTCCCCCGGCATATATCTTTAGATTATCCATCCGCCCTTTTCGTAGCCGGTTTTTAGGCAGCATGCCGTACACGGCGTGGCGGAGCGCTTCCGGTGATTTTTCTGCCATCACCCGAGCGAGGGGCTTCCGCCTTATCCCACCCGGATATCCAGTGTAGCGAATGTATTCTTTCTGCTCTAATTTCCTACCAGTTACTTTTATATCGTTAGCATTGATCACCACCACTTTGGTCTTGGGGGTGATGGCCGGGTCAAAGCTGGGAACCGTCTTGCCCATCAGGATGCTTGCCACCCGGGTGGCTAATCTACCCAACACTAATCCCTGGGCATCGATGAGGTGCCAGATCTCTTTTATTTCCGCAGGGAGTGGTCTCCGGGTAGTCTTTTTCATTCCGTTAGAAATCCTCGGCGAAAAAATACGGAGTATTTTTGCGCGCTCTAATTAATATATTGTGATGTAACATAGTTGGAATCCTTAGGTAATGGTTGAGTGGGAGTAACGACAGATTTCTAACGGGATTCATATTAAAATATTAAACAAACTCAATCCGCGCCATCTTGGCCCGATCGCCCGGCCGGGACGACAGCTTAATTATCCGCAAGTATCCACCGGTTTTTTTGGCGTACCGGGGAGCGATCTCTTTGGTTAATTTCTTAACCAATAGCTGATTACTAAATAGACGCTTCATTAAATACTGCTTGGTGACCAGCGAGGGGGTCTTGGCTCGATGAGTTAATCTTTCTACGATCGGCAGCACTAATTTGGCCTTGGCCAAAGTGGTAGTAGCTTTTTCGTACAGGATCAGAGACGACGCCAAGTTAGTCAGCAGGCTCTCCCGCTTCTTTTTTACTCGGCCGATTTTTCCTCCAGTAACCTGTTTCATACTGCTATCAAATTGATTTAGTTAAACTCCAAACCTAATTCATCCATCTTATCCGCAATTTCGGTAACCGCTCGCTCGCCCACTCCCTTCATCTCCAACAAGCCCTTGCGGGAAGCCCCCAGGATATCTTTTACCTTCTTTACTCCGTTCTGAACCAAGGCGTTGGTGGTACGGATAGAGAGATTGATCTCTTCTACCGAAAAGTTCTTTGGGTCGTTGCCTTTGGCGGCAGAAGTCTCTTCTTCACCAGCGGGTTCTTCGGCCGGAGCCTCGCTTACCTCTTCCGGCTTATTAACCGGGATCGGAGTTTCGGTTAAAGTGCCAAACTGGGCCAGCAGGATGTCAGCCGATTGCTTAATGGCTTCTCTCGGAGTGATAGTGTCATCGGTCTCCACTTCGATAGTCAGCTTGTCGTAATCGACCCGCTCGCCTACCCGGGTGCTTTCCACCTGGATGCTGCACCGCCGCACTGGCGAGAACACCGCGTCGATCGCGATAGTACCAATAGCAAATTCTTTGTCGTCAATCTCTTCACTTAATAGGTAGCCGCGGCCGCGTTCGATCCTCACCTCGCCCTCGAATGGACGATTGGCGGTCAAGGTAGCAATCAGTTGATCGGGATTAACCAATTCCACTGAACTCGGCAGCTTAAGATCATGCCCGGTCACCGCGCCAGCTTTGCTTACTTTAAAGCTGGCAGTAACCGATCCTTCTTCATACATGGTGAAGCAGAGATTTTTAATATTCAGCATAATTTCTACCACATCTTCTTTAACCCCATCGATAGTGGTAAACTCGTGATCCACTCCACTAATCCGAAAAGCAGTAGCAGCGGCACCCGGCAGAGAGGTTAATAGCACCCGACGCAGCGCGTTGCCGACGGTAGTGCCATATCCGGGATAGAACGGTTCGATCACAAACACCGCGGAGTTGCCTTCGTCTTTGACTATCTTGATGGCTGGGATATTAATTGCTTCCACTTTCGCCCTCCAATCCTTAAAATTATCGTGAATAAAACTCAATGATTAATGATTCATCGACCGGCAGATCGATCTCGGCCCGTGCCGGCAGATCCTTAACTTCGATCACCAATTTGGTGTGATCGACTTTTAGCCAACTGACCGGTTTATTGGCGACGGCATAAGCCCCAATGATTTCTTTAAGTTTGCCACTCTTGCTGATCAGTTCGATCCGATCTCCCGCCTTAACCAAGATGGATGGAATAGTAACTTTGCGGCCGTTAAACGCCAGTTGGCCGTGAGTTAACCACTGGCGCGCCTGGGGGTGTGAATTGGCCCAACCGGCCCGATAGATCACATTATCCAGCCGTGACTCTAAGATCTGCATAAAGTTATCGCTAGCCGAACCCGATCGATGAGAGGCCATCCCGTAATAACGGCGCATTTGGCTCTCGCTGATGTGATAAAAGATCCGAGCCTTCTGTTTTTCACGCAGTTGCAAACCGTAGCCAGTGTATTTGCGGAAGGACTGAGTGCCCCCGTGAGCACCCGGCGGCTGCTTGCGCTGAGATTTAACAAACTTAGCGGCGGTACTCCGATCGGAGAATAGAGCGAAATCTTCGCCAAACCGTCTGATCTTCCTTAATTTTGGTCCAGTATATCTACCCATTATACTCTCCTGGCTTTACGCGGACGCGGACCGTTATGGGGCAGTGGAGTAACATCTTTGATCCCGACTACGGTTAACCCAGCGGCGTCCAATGATCTAATGGCAGCGTCCCGACCACTCCCGACCCCTTTAACAAATACATCCACTTTGATCATTCCCAATTCAACGGCTTTAGTGGCAGCGTTCTTCGCCGCCATCGACGAGGCATACGGAGTCGATTTGCGTGAACCTTTGAATCCGGCGCTGCCAGCGCTGCTCCACGAGATCACCTCGCCTTTTAGATCAGTAATAGTAATGAAAGTGTTATTAAATGAGGACTGAATATAGACCTTGCCTTCGGGAACTACCCGCTTGGTTTTTTTCTTAGTGCGGGCCTTGGCTGCGATTTTGGTTTGATAAGCCTGCCGCTTAGCTTCGGCTTTCCGGCCTTTCTCTGCCTTTTTTTGAAGTCGTTTCTTTCGAGACATATGTTAATTGGTTAGGAACTTAGCGGGCCAGCTAGTCAGTAACCTAACCCGCCAACCTGCTATCTGGCTATTAAGTCTTCTCGGCCGATTTCTTGCGGCCGCTGCCCACCGTTACCCGTTTGCCCCGCTTGGTGCGGGCATTGGTCTTGGTGGTCTGGCCTCTGGCCGGCAGGTTTTTCTTGTGGCGGTCGCCGCGATAGGCGCCAATGTCTTTTAATCTTTTAATATTCATAGAGGTTTCGCGCCGCAGATCGCCTTCCACCCGATAGGTTTTTTCAATGGTCTCCTTGATGCGATTGGCCTCCTCTTCGGTTAACACATCACTGCGTTTATTAATATCAATTTTTGCCTCGGCTAATATCTCTCTGGCTCTAGCCGGACCGATACCATAAATATAAGTCAGGGCGAATTCCATTCGCTTTCCCTGGGGCAACTGAATACCTAATATTCTAACCATTAGCCTTGCACTTGCTTATGTTTCGGGTTGGTGCAGATAATCCGCACTCGGCGCTTCCGCCGAATGACCCGGCAGTTTTTGCACATCTTTTTGACAGAAGTCCGAACTTTCATCCCGTTAGAAATCCTCGGCGCAAAATACTAAAGTATTTTTGCGCGCTCTAATTAATATATCGTGATGCAATATAGCTGAAATCTTTAGATGACGGTTGGGCAGGGTGACGGCAGATTTCTAACGGGATTCATCCCTCTCCTAACTTGAATTTTAGTTACTGACTAACCAACCGGCGACTTATTTGTGCCGATAAACGATCCGACCTTTTTCGATGTCGTAAGGGCTCATCTCGACCGTGACGGTATCGCCCGGCAGGATCTTGATGTAGTGCATCCGCATCTTGCCAGAAATATGACAGAGGATGACATGCCCGCCCTCAATCTCCACCCGGAAGTGGGCGTTGGGGAGAGCTTCGATGACCCGACCCTTAACTTCAATAACCTGTTTGTCGGACATAATCTGTTACTTGACTATTATAATGATTCTTAAGATTTAATCAAGGCCTGAACTGGATAATTGAGTCGAGGGGGGTTAGAACCTCTCCACCCACCTCAGTTACCAATACCGTGTGTTCGAAATGGGCTACGGGGGCGCCGTCCAGGGTGCGGGCGCACCAGCCGTCGGGATCGGTGCCGTGGGCCTCTCCCCCAGTACCTGCGATCGGCTCGATGGCAACGACGCTGCCCGAGGGGAGCCAGACATCCTTGTCGTGGCCAACGACATTGGGAATGATGGGAGCCTCATGCAACTTTTCCCCCACCCCGTGACCGACGAATTGCCGCATAATAGTGAGATTTCCCAGAGAGAGCGACTCCTCAATGGCTCTGGATATCCGACCGACCGTGACCCCAGCCGCTACCTCGGCGGTCCCCGCCAACAAGGCCCGGTAGACCGCAGTGAGTAGGGGCTGATAACCGTGGATGTCCCGGCCCACAATGACGCTGACCGCCGAATCGGTATGCATCCCCTTCCAGATCAACCCGCAATCAATACTTAAAAGATCACCCTCCTGCAGCTGGTAGCTGTTAGGAATACAGTGGACTATCCCATTGTTAACCGAAGTACAAAGGGTGGCCGGATAGTCCTGATAGCCCAAAAATGATGGCTGGGCTCCCAGCTCCTTGATGCGGCTGAAAGCCAACTGATCCAATTCTGTTAAAGATACCCCTACCCGAACCAGCTCTACTACCGACTTAAGGACCTCCACCAGCTTGGCGCCCCCTTCGCGCATCGCCGTAATCTGGGCGGCCGATTTTGTAGGTACCTTAGTCATTATTTAATGGCTCGGGCGATATCGCGCTGAATAGCTACGATGGTCTGATCACCATTAATAGTGATTAAGCGCCCCGATGAACGATAGAATTTAAGGATAGGCTGGGAATTTTTTCGAAAAATATTGATGCGCTCATTGATCACCGTCGCCTTGGCATCGTCCGGGCGTTTTTGGGTTCGCGCCCGTTTAACAATTCTCGCTTTGGCTACTTTGGCAGGCAGATCAATAAAAACAAATAAGGTGTGGCGATGGGCTTTAGTAATCGCTGGTTCGATTATTCGAACTTGCAGCATTCGACGAGGATAGCCGTCAAAGACGATGCGCCGGCGGCTGGGAATTTTTTTAATAAACAATTTGACCAGGGTCGAGGTAATCCGTTCGGGCACCAATTTGCCAGCCGCCATATACTTGTTAATATCAGCTGCGACTTTGCCGCCGCGCTTTAGTTCGTCGCGCAGCAACCCGCCCATATTCATATGAGCAGCCTTGAGAGTTTTGGCCAGCAACTCCGCCTGGGTACTTTTACCCGAAGCCGGACCGCCGTACAAAATAATATCCGCTAAGCGATTAGAGGTCTTCATATTTTTTCATTACCAGCTGGGCCCGAATCTGCCGCATCGTTTCCAGGGCTACGCTGACCACGATCAGGACGCTGGTGCCGCCCAAGGTCAGGCTGGGCATCTTAATAAAAGCTTGGATTAAAATGGGCAGCAACGCCACTAACGCCAAGAACAGCGAACCCGCCAAGGTAATGCGATTGCTGACAAATGACAGAAACTCCACTGTCTGGCGACCAGGCCGGATTCCGGGGATAAAAGCACCGGACTTCTGCAGGTTCTCCGCTACATTAGCGGGCTTGAACACAACCCAGGTATAGAAATAGGTGAAGAAGATAACCAGCAAGAAGTAGAGAACGCCGTAGAAGACTTGATTCTCAAATAAATTCTTAACCCAGACCGCGCTCTGCGCCAGCCAGGGGCTGCGGGCCCCCGCGAACAATGCCGCAATCATGCTGGGGAAAACTAATAATGATAGGGCAAAGATGATCGGAATCACCCCGGCCTGATTGACCTTTAAAGGCAGGTTGCTGGTAGAGCTGCCCCATAACCGGTTGGCTCGCCCCCTTCCCGCATAGGAGATGGGAATGTTTCGCTGCCCTTCCATGACATAGACAATAAAGTAGATGGTGAGGGCGGCAATAATAACAAAGGCCAAAATCCGAGATAGCTTGCCCATATCAAATGAGGCAGCTGTCTCGGTGAATAAACTAGGGAAGCGCGAAACGATTCCCAAAAAGATGATCAACGAGATGCCGTTGCCAACCCCGTATTCGCTGATCAGCTCACCAATCCACATTACTAAAATGGTTCCGGCTGTGACGATCAGCAGCAGCGCCAGTAGACGATATAGGCCCATATTCTCCAGGATCTTGAACTCGGACCGCTGCAGCAATAGGATCATGCCATAGGCCTGCATAATTGAAAGCGGCACGGTCAGGTAGCGGGTATACTGGTTGATCTTGCGCCGGCCATAGTCTCCCTCTTTTTGCAGCGCTTCAACGGAGGGAACCGCCATCGTCATCAACTGCATAATAATAGAAGCATTGATGTAAGGGGCAACACCCATTAACGCAATCGAGAAGTTGCTTAAGGAACCGCCAGAGAAGATATCGATTAAACCTAAGAATTGATTCTGACTAAATAACTGATCAAGTTGGGCAGCATCAACACCCGGGATGGGAATCAGAGAAACAATCCGAAAGAGGACTAATAAACTTAGCGTCCAGAGAATGCGCACCCGTAAATCCTTATGCCGCCAGATTTGAATAACTTGCTGCCACATAGTTAAATAATTGTTACCGTGCCGCCGGCCGCTTCGATCTTGCTTTTAGCGCTGTGAGAAATGGCGTTGGCCTCTACCCTAACGGCTGTGGTAATCTCCCCGCTGCCCAAGATCTTCACCCGCTCGCCCGAGTTCAAATATCCGCGATCGGTAAGACTTTTAAGGGTTAGCAGACCATTATCGGCGAACTGGGCCAGATGAGTTAGGTTGATGACAAAAGTAACGGGCCGATGAGGGCGCCGAAAACCTTTATGTTTGGGCAGGCGCCGAATAATTGGCGTCTGGCCGCCTTCAAAATGCGCCGGGACTCCACCCCCCGTTCTGGACTTCTGTCCCTTAGTCCCCCGCCCCGAAGTTTTACCCATACCCGAACCGATCCCTCGGCCAACTCGGCGACGGTCTTTGCTGGTTTTCTCAGAAGTAATTTCGTGCAGTTGCATAACTATTTAATTATTCGGCTGATTTAGTAGGTTTTTTAGCGGTCGCCAACTCGCCCGGTGGCAAGAACTGGCGTCGATCACGCAAGGTAGCCAGCGCCTTGATGGTAGCTAACGCGTTACTGGTTTTGTTCTGTGAGCCGAGCGCTTTACCGACCACATCTTTGACTCCGGCTAATTGTAGCACTACCCGCATCGCCCCGCCGGCAATAATACCGGTTCCCGCCGGCGCCGGTTTAAGCAGCACCCGAGCACTTTTATATTGGCTCTCTACCGGGTATGGAATGCTGGAGCTTTTACGATAGATAGTGATTAACCGTTTGCGGGCGCTGGCCACCGCTTTTCCAACCGCGGTACTAACATCGCCAGCTTTGCCTAATCCGCAGCTAATCCGACCTTTTTGGTCGCCGATTACGACGAGGGCACGAAATCGCATCCGTTTGCCGCCTTTAACTACGCGGGTTACTCGATTAATCTCTAACACCCGCTCCATAAATTCGGATTTCTCGCGCTCCCCCCGTTGATGTCTGGGCTCTCTATTCATAGTTATAGCTTTAATCCACCGCTTCTGGCGCCTTCGGCAATGGCTTTAACCTGGCCGTGATATTTATATCCCCCGCGATCAAATACTACCTCAGTAATTTTTAGGTCTTTGGCTAACTTGGCGATCTCCTCACCCACTTTGGTAGCATTCCCCACCGTTCCAGTTAGTTTTAACTTAGCTGTGGATGAACTGGTCAGGGTCCGTTGAACTGAATCGTCTATCAGCTGGGCATAAATGTGTTTAAGACTGCGGTAAATCGCCAACCGCGGCCGTTGAGCAGTTCCTTGAATTTTCGTCCTAACATGACGATGACGCTTAACCCTGGATTGTTGTTTGGTTAGTTTACCCATCCCGTTAGAGATCCTCGGCGAAAAAATACGGAGTATTTTTACGCGCTCTGATTAGTATATGGTGTTGTAACATAGTGGGAGGCTTTAGGTAATAGTTTGGGAGGAGTAGCGACAGATTTCTAACGGGACCCATTAGGCGGCGGTCTTAGCAGCTTTCCCCGCCTTCCGGCGGATTACTTCGCCTTGATATTTAATTCCCTTGCCTTTATATGGTTCGGGTTTTTTTAAGCTTCTGATCCGGGCGGCCATTTCTCCCACCGCTTCTTTATCGATCCCGGATACAGTAATCTCATTTTTAACTACCGTCACGGCCGTACCCGGAATTACCGGCAGATTAACTGGGTGAGACAAGCCAATATTAAGCACCACGGTATCACCCTTGGACTCCACTCGGTAACCCACTCCAAAGATCTCCATCACTTTGGTATAGCCCACCGTTACCCCCTGGACCATATTAAATAATTTGCTCCGAACCAGTCCGTGGAGCGATTTGGCTGGCTTGCTGTCGTTTTCTCGGGTGACCAGGAGTTGACCGCCCTCCTCTTTAACTTGGATTAGTTGGGGCAGCTTCCATTTTAGCTCGCCCTTTGGCCCGGTTACGGTAGCCAAACCACCCTCCAGTTTAACTGTGGTGCCAGCGGGAATAGTAATAGGTAGTTTACCAATCTTAGACATTAGCTTAAGCAATATCAAATAAAAAATAGAAAATGGAAAATGGAAAATGGCTGAGTCCCGACTTCATCGGAAATTCCTGAATTTGATATTTGATATTTGATATTTCTCATTGCGATTAGCTTTACCAGATTCTAAACAGGACCTCTCCCCCCAGACCAGCTTTGATCGCCTGTTTTCCGGTCATCAGCCCATTAGTGGTCGAAACGACAGTATCGCCGGTATGGATAATCATTAATTTATTCAGTTTGTTTGAACCCTCATAGATGCGCTGACCCGGCTTGCTCATTCGCTGAATACCCTCGATCGCGGGAGCAATTCCGTCATAACGCAGAGACAGCTGGATAATCTTTCGGCCAGCATCATTGGTAGATACTTCGCATTTATTAATGTATCCCCGGTTAACCAATAGCTTTCCAATCTCGGCTTTCAGCCGGGAGTGTGGCAAGACTACCTCCTTCATCTGGCGACGGACAGCGTTGCGAATGCGCGTTAACATATCAGCAATAGGATCAGTATTCATACTTAGGTGTCTTACCCCGTTAGAAGTCCTCGGCGAAAAATAATTCGGGGGAATTATTTTTGCGCGCTCTGATTAGTATATCGTGATGTAACATAGTTGGAATCTTTAGGTAGTGGTTGGTATGGGTAACGACAGACTTCTAATGGGGCTTACCAAGAAGCCTTCTTAATGCCGGGGAGCATACCCTGGCTGGCGAGCTCTCTAAAACAGATACGGCAGATCTGAAATTCACGGGAATAGCCGTGACCCCGACCACAGATCTTGCACCGATTAATCTTCCGGGTGGAAAACTTCGGTTTGCTATTAGCTTTTTTGATTAATGCTTTGCGGGCCATAGTTTACTGTTGTTTAAATGGAAAACGAAGTTTAGCGAGCAAGGCGCGGGCCAGGTCGTCCTGGCCGGCGTTGGTAGCAATGGTAATTGATAGACCAAAGGTCTTTTCTACATTCTCTAATGAAATCTCGGGAAATACTACATGCTCTTTAATTCCCAAGGTGTAGTTGCCGTGACCGTCAAATCCAGTTGGCGGAATACCTTGAAAATCGCGCACCCGCGGCAGAGCCACATTTACCAAGCGGCTGAGAAAATCAAACATGCGATTCCCCCGCAAAGTTACCGCCACCCCAATCGGCGCGCCCTCTCTCAACTTGAATCCAGCGATGGATTGCTTAGCCTTAGTAATAATTGGCTGCTGACCAGCGATCTGCCGGAGATCAGTAATGATTTTCTCGATGTAGTTGCCATCATTGAGAGCCGCGCCGGCGCCAACATTTAGATTAACCTTAATGATGCGGGGCGCCGCCTCGACTGACTTTAACCCCAGCTCTTCTTTGAGCTCCCGCCTGACGGCCTGATATTGGTCTTTGAATGTTGCCATGATTATATTGTGCTCTTACATATCTTGCAGATCCGCTCTTTAGTGTTAGCCGCGCTTATCTTATAGCCGATCCGCACCGGCTGATTGCCACAATGAGTACAAAGGTACATCACTTTTGATGACGGCAGAGGTGAGATGATCTCAGTGATGCCGCCCGGCTGATTGCGCCGCGCTTTGAGATGCCGCTTCATTATATTGACGCCGGCGATCTTAAGAGTGCGCTTAACCGAGTCCACCGAAACAACCTTCCCGGTCTTGCCGCGATTTTTTCCTCCGATAACTAATACGGTGTCGCCTTTTTTGATCTTCATTGCCTATCTGATGAACTTTATAGAACCTCGGGGGCTAAAGAAATAATCTTCATAAATCCTCGATCACGGAGCTCCCGCGCCACCGGCCCAAAGATGCGCGTGCCGCGAGGAGTATTGTCTTTATTGACTATCACGCCGGCATTCTCATCAAATCGGATATAAGAACCGTCCTTCCGCCGCAGGTTGTGGCGTTGGCGAACAATCACTGCCCGCACCACTTCTTTTTTCTTAACTAAACCATTGGGGGAAGCTTCTTTAACAGCGGCAACTACTACATCGCCTACCCAGGCGTACCGGCGGCGAGAGCCACCCAAGACCTTAAAGCAACCGACGATCTTGGCGCCCGAATTATCCGCTACTTTTAGTCTGGTACCTTCTTGGATCATGATTTTAACTTAAAGCTTCCTCGACCGCTGCCACATCGGTTAATTTTTCTTCTTTCTTTACCTCAACTACCAGCCACCGCTTAAGTTTGCTGATTGGCCGCGTCTCCTCGATAATAACGGTGTCGCCCAAACTGGCCTCTCCTTTTGGATCGTGGGCCAGGAACCGCTTAGTTTTTCTAATCTTTTTGCGGTATAAGGGATGGCTCATCAGCGTATCGACCGATACCACGATGGTCGATTGCATCTGAGTGCTAACTACCCGGCCGGTTTTGCGTTGCTTGTGTTTATTCATGATTAACTTCTCTAATAATCGCTTGTTCATTTTGAATGGTCAGCAATCTAGCTAAATCGTGGCGGGCCAACCTTAAAGCTCGAAAATTTTTGGCCTGATGCATAGCGACTTCGGCTTGCAGCCGAACTAACTTTTCGCGCAACTTGACGATCTCTTTCGCTATATCTTTTTCGGTTAGTTTGCGCAGTTTATCTAACTCCATAATTATTCCTTTATCACAAATTTAGTGTGTACCGGCAGCTTGTGCGAGGCGAGACTCATCGCTTTCCGAGCCGCTGCCTCGGTGATGCCAGACATCTCAAACATAATAGTGCCCGGCTTAACTGTAGCCACATAGTGGCTAACAGAACCTTTGCCCCCGCCCATCCGGGTCTCGTTGGGGGTGGCGGTGACGGCCTGATGCGGAAATATTCTGATCCAGACTTTGCCTTCGCGCTTGATAAATCTTACCATCGCGCGGCGGGCGGCTTCGATCTGGCGCGCGGTCACCCAGTGCAGATCCAACGATTTAAGCCCGTAGTCGCCAAAGACTACTTCTTTTCCGCGGGTAGCTTTGCCTTTCATGCTCCCGCGCTGCTGTTTTCTATATTTTACTTTCTTAGGAATAAACATAGTTATTTTTTATTAGGGGGCGTCTCACCGCCACCATCTTGGATTCCCTTCCGAAACACCCACACCTTGACTCCGATGGTGCCGTAGGTAGTAAAGGCAGTCTGCTTGGAAAAATCAATAAAGTGGCGAAGAGTATGCAACGGCACCGAACCTTTGATAAACATCTCGCGCCGCGCGATCTCTGCGCCATTCAAGCGCCCGGCGATCTCCACCTTGATCCCGTCAACTCGCGAGCGGCTGGCCGACTCCATCACGCCCCTAATCGCCCGCCGAAACGGCATTCGGCGCTCAATCTGTTCAACGATCTGATGGGCTAGCACAGTAGCCGATCCTTCTGGATTTCTAACTTCGAGAATATCGAGCTTTATGTCGCGACCGATAGCTTTTTTAATCTTTTGGCGCAACGCCTCCACGCCGGCTCCGCCGCGACCGATAATAACACCAGGCCGTGCGGTATGAATCGCTACCACCACACTGTTAAGCAGCCGTTCGATTTCAATCCGTTCCACCGCTGCTTTTCTTAACTCGGCTTCCAACAGCTTGCGGATCTTATAGTCCTCCAGTAGATTTGGACCGTAGTTTTTAGCGTCGAACCAACGCGACTTCCACTGCGAAGTGTAGCCGAGCCGAGCGCTGATTGGATTAACTTTGTGTCCCATAGCGATTACCCCGTTAGAAATCCTGGGCGAAAAAATACGGAGTATTTTTGCGCGCCCTAATTGATATATCGTGATGTAGCATAGTTGAAATCTTTAGGTAATGGTTGGAAAGAGATAATGACAGATTTCTAACGGGGTTACTTATGAGTAGTGCGAGTAAATATCTGCTTGATTCCGCCCTTATGCCGCGGCTTTTTAACCTCGGGAGCAGCTGATTGAATGGAGGTGGACTTTTCCGGGGTGGACGGCAGAGCCGCTCCCGGAGCTGACTTTACCACGCTGCCGGCTTTTGGCTTAACGGTGGTCGGTTTAAGTGTAGGGGTGATCTCTTCCAATATTACATTTAAATGCGAAGTGCGCTTCATCTGAAGATCGGCAGAACCATGCGACCGATACCAGTAGCGCCGGAATCGCGGCCCTTCGTCAACCTTGAGAATTTTAATCTTGAGATTGTCTGGTTTAAGGTTGTAGTTATTGGCAGCGTTAGCCGAAGCTGAATGAATCAATTTGTAAAGCAACTGGCCCGATTTAGTATTAGCAAACTTAAGCGCGGCCAGCACTGGGACAACTTTTTTCCCACGCAAATCCTTAAGGTGAGGACGCACCTTCTTGGGACTTATCCGGACAAATTTAGTGCTCGCAGCAACTTGCATGATTATTTTTTAGAATCAGCGGCGGCTTTAGCTTGGTCTTTAGCCATCTTACCGCCGTGGCCTTTAAACTTGCGGGTAAAAGAGAATTCGCCCAACCGATGGCCGACCATATTGTCAGTAACAAATACGGGAATATGAGTTTTTCCGTTATGAACCTCAAAGGTCAACCCCACCATATCCGGGGTAATAGTCGATGCCCGCGCCCAAGTCTTGATCGGACGCTTAGCTCCTCCCGCAATCATCTTATCCACTTTCTTTTGGAGCTTGGCATCAATAAACCATCCTTTTTTCAGTGATCTCGACATTTACTTTCTCCGCTTCTTAGTTCGAGGCTTGATAATATACCAGTTGGGTTTATTCTTTTTACGAGTCTTGTAGCCTTTAGTCGGTTTGCCGGTTGGGGTCTTGGGATGCTTGAGACCGATCGGGCTGCCGCCCTCGCCGCCACCATGAGGGTGATCGACCGGGTTCTTCGCCTTGCCGCGCACGATCGGCCGCCGGCCCATCCAGCGCTTGCGGCCCGCTTTGCCGATCTTGATGTTGCTATGGTCGGGATTGGATAGTGCCCCAATACTGGCAAAACAGATTTCAGGAATCATCCGAACTTCGCCAGACGGGACACGCACTTGAGCATAGCCCTTGTCAAAACCGATTACCGAAGCACTGCCCCCCGCCGAACGCACCATCTGACCGCCCCGGCCAGGCTGCAGCTCGATGTTGTGGATCACCGTGCCGGTCGGAATATTCTTGAGCATCAATCGGTTGCCGGTCTTGATCTTGGTATTAACATTGTAAACCACTCGATCATTAACCTTGATATCAACCGGCGCCAAGATATAAGTTTTCTCGCCGTCTAAAAAGTTGACCAGGGCAATATAGGCCGAGCGACCAGGATCGTATTCGATCGATTTAATCGTTCCCGGAATCCCCAATTTAGTCTGCTTCAAATCAACATAGCGCATCCGGCGCTTGGCGCCGCCGCCGCGGTGCTGGACAGTAATCACCCCCCGCGAATTGCGACCGCTCCGTCGTTTCATCCCCCAAGTCAGGCTTTTTAGCGGCTTGGTTTCGGTTAACACGCCAGTTCTAACTACCTGGCTCATATTCCGCCGACCAGCTGTAATAGGTTTAAGCTTTTTGACTGTCATCTTTAGCAGTTTCCTCAAATAGTTTGATCGATTGACCAAAGGCCAGGGTAACGATCGCTTTTCGCCAGTTGGCCCGGGTGACCCGCCGTCTGCCCATGCGTTTAGGCTTGCCAGCTACATTGATCATATTAACCTTGGTTACTTTTACTTTAAAAAATTGCTCTACCGCTGCTTTTACCTGAGTAGCGGTGGCGCGCTGATCGACCACAAAAGCATACTTGCTAACACTCCCCTGCTGGATGCTTTTTTCGGAGATAACTGGATGTTTAATGATTAACGACATATTAAGCTCTCTCCTGTAATACGGTTAAAGCGCCGGGTAGAAAGATAATGCGTCGAGCGGCAGCGGCCGACAGGGCGCTTAATTGCTTAGCCGATACCACTTGAACATAACTTAAATTTTTTACCGCCAGTCTAACCGCCGGCTGATGGTTAGCCGCTACTAATAGATTGCTGTGAGAATCCAGTACGCCGGAAAGCAGCGCCAACCAGGCTTTAGTTTTATTCATACCATCCCGGGGAAGCGTAGCTACTTCGAACAACTCGCCGCGCTTGGCTTTACTGGACAATACGGCCACTAAAGCGGGTAGCAATAGTTCTCGATTGATCTTTTTGCTAAAGTTGCGCTGATTAGTTGGGCCAAACACCGCTCCGCCGCCGCGCCAGACTGGATTTCGCCGAGTACCTACGCGCGCCCGGCCAGTTCCTTTCTGCCGCCAGGGCTTTTTGGTAGTACCAGCGACTTCGCCCCGATGCTTGATATGGGCAGTCGCCCGCCGTTGATTGCTCTGTTGGCCGATCAACACCTGAGATAGAGTCCGCAGACTCATCTCAGAATTAGTAAAGCTGTGTTCTGAAATTGGCTTAATCGAATGCTCTGCCGAAATGACAGTAGTTTTTTTAGCCGAAGTTTTAGGAGTAGTTTTGACCATATGCTTACTTGCGGATCAATAACCAACTGTGCCGAGCGCCCGGCACCGAACCTTTAATGGCAATCGTATTAGTTTTAAGATCAATCGCCATAACTTTCAAACCCCGAGTGGTAACCTGCTCCGCTCCCTGATGCCCCGACATTCTTTTGCCAGGCAGCACTCGAGCGATCCCCATGGGGCCGATGCTCCCAGGCGCTCGATGATGATCATGACCGTGGCCCATCGGACCGCGGCTGAATCCGTGGCGTTTCACCGTACCCGAGAAGCCCTTACCCTTGGAGATGCCGGTAACCGAAACAATGTCTCCTACTTCAAATATTGATAGATCGATCTTATCACCCCGTTTAAGCTCGGTTTCCCCCTTAAGTTCTTGCAGCTTGCGCACATCAAGTTCTTTGAGATGGCCTTGGGCGGCGCGATTAAGTTTTTTGGCTCTCCCCGCTCCGATCTGAACAGCAGCATAGCCATCGACGGCCGCGGTTTTAACCTGGGTTACCACATTAGGAAGAGCGGTAAGCCAAGTAACCGGCGCTACGGCGCCATCTGGCAAGATTAACTGGGACATATCTATTTTTCGGGCGAGTAGACCTTTCATCTTATTAGCAGGTTAGGAACTTAGCGGGAAAGTTGGTTAGTATAATAACCAGTTCTCCTGATACCATTAGCATCGGTACGCAGAAGTGGTGAATGCAGGTTCTATCTATTTAAGGATTTATACTGACCAGCTAACCTGCTAACCAGCCGACCAGCTAATTACATCTTAACTTCGATGCTGACACCCGCCGGCAGATTGAGGTTGGTGAGGGCGTCGATGGTTTTTGGCCGGGGATCGGTAATCTCGATGAGGCGCTTATGCACCCGCATCTCAAACTGCTCCCTCGAATCTTTATGAACGAAAGTGGATCGCAGGACAGTATAAACCTTCTTTTCGGTGGGCAACGGAATGGGTCCGACTACATTGGCGCCAGTGCGCTCCGCGGTTTCAACAATCAATTTAGCTGATTGATCGATGATCCGATGGTCATAAGCTTTTAACTTAATCCGGATCCGCTGCTTATTGGTGGCAGTTTTACTGTCTTCCGTCTTTTTAGGAGCAATTTTAGGCATCGAGATTTCAATTTAACGGGAAGGTACAAGCTGTCCCATCCCGATAACTGTTGGGACGGGACAGCTTAAATTTAAAACTTATTTGATGATCTTAGTTACCGCACCGGCTCCGACGGTCTTGCCGCCTTCACGAATGGCAAACCGCAAACCTTCATCCATCGCTACCGGCACAATTAATTTAACTACCAGCTTAACCGTGTCGCCGGGCATTACCATCTCCCGATCGGCCGGCAGTTCGACATCGCCGGTTACATCCGTGGTCCGGATATAGAACTGTGGCTTGTAACCTTTGGTAAACGGAGTGTGGCGGCCGCCTTCTTCTTTACCTAAGACATACACCTCTGCTTCAAAATCGGTATGCGGAGTAATGGAACCGGGCTTAGCCAATACCTGGCCGCGCTCGATCTCATTCCGCTCGATCCCTCGAAGCAGCGCGCCGATGTTATCACCGGCTTGGCCCTGGTCTAGCAGCTTTCTAAACATTTCAACGCCGGTTACTACCACCTTGCGGGTTGGCTTGATCCCGACGATCTCTACCTCTTCGTTGATTTTAACGATACCCTGCTCTACTCGACCGGTCGCCACTGTACCGCGACCCTTGATCGAGAAGACATCTTCGATCGGCATCAGGAACGGCTTATCCAACGCCCGAACCGGATCTGGGATATAGGTGTCCATCGCATTCAACAGATCCAAAATTGGCTGAATCGCGGCCGGATCGGTAGGGTTCTCCAACGCCTTCAGCGCTGATCCCCTAATGACCGGGGTCTCTTTGCCGGGGAATTCGTACTTGGTCAGCAGATCGCGGACCTCTTCCTCAACCAGATCGACCAACTCGGGGTCATCGACCATATCTACCTTGTTAATAAAGACAATCATCTGAGGTACGCCCACCTGATGGGCCAACAGGATATGCTCTCTGGTCTGAGGCATCGGACCATCAGTGGCGGCTACCACCAGAATAGCGGCATCCATCTGGGCCGCGCCGGTAATCATATTCTTGATGTAATCAGCGTGACCGGGACAGTCAACATGGGCATAGTGCCGTTTCTCAGTGTTGTACTCCTGATGACTCGTCGCAATAGTAATACCCCGCTCCCGCTCTTCGGGGGCGTTATCAATATCTTCAAACTTTCGGGCCTCAGCCAGTCCCTTAGCAGCCAAAACCTGAGTAATTGCAGCTGTCAAGGTTGTTTTACCGTGGTCGACATGACCAATAGTCCCAACATTGACATGAACCTTATCCCTCTTAAAAGCTTCTGCCATAACTTTCTCCTTTATCGTTTATATTCGATACTTTTAGAAAATACACTTGTTTAAGGTAGAGCGCAAGGGTTTTTCAGGGGCTAATGGGCAAAAAATCGCCCACCCCCGGTCTCCCCCCAATCTACCAGGGGTAAATTTAGCCTTTGCGCTTGGTAACTATCTCCTCTTGGATGTTGTTGGGGACCTTCTCGTATTGATAAAACTCCATCGTTGAGGAGGCCCGCCCCTGGGTTAATGACCTTAAGTTGGTAGCGTAGCCAAACATCTCGGCCAGGGGAATAAAGGCGTGGATCACCTTAGCCCCAGCCCGTTCGTCCATCCCCTCGATCCGGCCCCGTTTGGAGGATAGATCGCCCATCACATCGCCGGCGAAATCCTCGGGAGTAACTACCTCGACTTTCATAATAGGCTCCAAGATAACCGGACCGCCCTTTTTAACGCCATCCTGCAGACAGATACTCCCGGCGATGCTAAAGGCCATTTCGGACGAATCAACATCGTGATAGCTTCCATCATGCAGGGTAGCTTTGATGTCCACGATCGGATAGCCGGCGATGGCGCCGCCATGCCTTTCTCGACAGCGGGAATGTACTCTTTGGGAATCGAGCCGCCAAAGATCTTATTAATAAATTCAAAGCCCTTGCCCCGCTCTAATGGCTCAAACAACACCACTACATGACCGTACTGGCCGCGGCCGCCAGTCTGGCGAATATATTTAGTCTCCACATCAGCTTCTTTGGTAATGGTTTCTCGGTAGGCTACCTGCGGCTTGCCGACATTGGCTTCCACTTTAAATTCGCGGCGCATCCGATCGACAATAATATCCAAATGTAACTCGCCCATTCCTTCGATAATTGTCTGGCCGCTCTCTTCGTCGGTATGCACCCGAAAGGTGGGATCTTCTTCAGCTAACTTGCCCAAAGCGATACCCATCTTTTCTTGGTCAGCCTTCGATTTAGGCTCCACCGCCACCGAGATAACCGGCTCAGGGAAGGTAATCGATTCTAAGACAACTTTATCGCCTTCATTAACTAAAGTATTGCCGGTAGTAACACTCTTGGCCCCCACTAAGGCACCGATCTCACCGGCAAAGATCTCGTCTACTTCTTCGCGATGGTTAGAGTGCATCCGCAAGATGCGGCCCACCCGCTCTTTCTGACCTTTGCTCGAATTATAGATATACGATCCGGACTTTAATTTGCCGGCGTAAACCCTAAAGTAAATTAATTTTCCCACAAACGGATCAGTAGCCACCTTAAAGGCCAACGCAGTAAATTTTTCGTCATCCGAGGCCTTGCGCAGGACGGGCTCCTCGCTACCCGGGATATGCCCCTCTAACGGTGGAACATCCAAGGGTGATGGCAGATAGTCAACGACGGCATCAAGCAGTTTCTGAATGCCCTTATTTTTAAGCGCCGAGCCGCACATCACCGGCGCGATTTTATTTTCGATCACGGCCGCCCGCAGCGCCTTTTTTAACTCATCGGTGGTGATAGCTTGATCACTTAGAAACCGCTCCATCAGGGCATCCTCGGTTTCAACAATTTTCTCTAATAGTTTGTGGCGATACTCTTTTACTAACTCCTTCATATCATCTGGCACATCGGTTTCCAATACATCTTTGCCCAGATCGTCTTGATATATATAGGCTCGCTCGGTTAGGAGATCAACCAGTCCCTTATAGTTTTCAGCGGCGCCGATCGGCAGCTGGATAGGGATGGCGCTGTTGTTCAACCGTTCCAGAATTGTCTTATAGCAAAAATAGAAGTCCGCTCCCATCCGATCCATCTTATTAATAAAACAGATGCGCGGCACATGATATTTGTCAGCCTGCCGCCAGACGGTTTCGGATTGCGGCTCCACACCGGCCACTCCGTCAAATACCACCACGCCGCCATCAAGCACCCTCAGCGACCTTTCGACCTCAACTGTAAAATCAACATGTCCGGGAGTATCGATAATATTGATGCGGGTATCGTTCCAGAAACAAGTGGTAGCGGCCGAGGTGATGGTAATGCCGCGCTCGCGTTCCTGTTCCATCCAGTCCATCACCGCTTCGCCTTCGTGGACTTCGCCGATCTTGTAGGTTTTTCCGGTATAAAAAAGCACCCGCTCACTGACGGTAGTTTTACCCGCATCAATATGGGCTATGATACCAATATTGCGCGTATTCTCAAGTGAATACTGTCTCTCTGCCACTCTTAGAAATTTAGTAGGTTAGCTGTATGAGTGAGTTAGTGGATTGATAAATAACTGACTGACCCGCTGATTGACTGTTTAAAATCGAGCGAAATGAGCAAAAGCCCGGTTGGCCTCGGCCATCTTGTGAGTTTCTTCTTTCTTCTTGACGGCGCCACCAGTATTGTTAAAAGCGTCCATAAATTCGGCTGCCAACCGATCTCTTAATGGCATCCCTTTGCGAGCGCGCGCCGATTTGACTAGCCACTGCATCGCCAAAATAATCCGCCGCTCAGCAGAAACCTCCATCGGGATCTGATAGTTAGCCCCACCGACCCGGCGGCTTCTTAGTTGCACCATCGGCGATACATTATCCAGAACGATTTGAAATACTTCCATCGGGGTCTTATTCAATTTTTTGCCGGCGGTCTCCAGCCCGGCGTAAACCGATTGCTCGGCCACATTCTTCTTGCCGTTCAGCATAATCTTATTAATAAACCGCTGAACTAAAACATTCCCGTATTTCTTATCGGGAGAGATCTCGCGTTTGGGAGTGCGGCCTTTTCTTGACATACAGAATTAAATTAAGCAGCAGATTTAGCGCCATACTTGCTGCGGCCCTGCCGGCGATTAGCTACCCCGGCGGTGTCTAATGTTCCTCTAATAATATGGTAGCGGACACCGGGCAAGTCTTTAACTCGTCCACCACGGATCGTCACGATCGAATGCTCTTGCAGGTTGTGACCGATGCCGGGGATGTAGGCGGTAACCTCCATCCGGTTGGTTAACCTAACCCGGGCGATCTTTCGGAGAGCGGAGTTGGGTTTCTTGGGTGTAGTGGTAGTTACCTTCAAGCAGACACCGCGCTTCTGTGGCGCACCTTTGTTCAAACCAACCGTTCTGGTTTTTAGCGTATTAAAAGTCGTCTGCAGCGCTGGTGATTTTGATTTATGCGCTGCGGTCTTCCGCTTCTTTCTGATCAGTTGATTAATGGTAGGCATACCTGACTATTTAAGCTCTTATCGCTATCATCTGTCAACCCCGTAGTAGAAACTGGCATGACCCGGTCATTTCAGCGAAGCTGTGCCAGTTTTCACTATCGGGGTCAACCCCGTAGTAGAA
>Ga0155755_110_pt4 | contig 24114 bp, 22 predicted proteins | sample RifCSPlowO2_01_FD_107409 | JGI IMG/M metagenome (GOLD analysis project Ga0155755, IMG submission 107409) | candidate division Kazan bacterium RIFCSPLOWO2_01_FULL_48_13
ATGCCGAGTTTATACTGACCATACCCGACAATCGAGTCTGCCGCTTGAGCCGAGATTGAAAAACCAATGCTCACCAGAATGGTAAGCAACAACAGAACAACCTTTTTCATCAGAAAACCCTCCAAGGATACCAGAATAGTGCCCCTCAAGACCTCCCCCCTCTAAAGTGGATCAGTTTTCAAGGAACCGCCCCAATAATACACTAAATCCGCCCCCAGTCTACCCCTTTTGTCATTGCACCTGCCCGCGGACGCGGGACGCGGCCAGGGAGGTCCGATGCCTGTCGGACTGTGGCAATCTAACCCCCACCCCTAAACCACCCCTCCCCCCTCCTTATAAAGGAGGGGATCTATTTTTACTCCTCCCCTTGGCAAGGGGAGGTTGGGTGGGGTTATAAAAAAACGGGGCGCCACTACAGCGCCCCGAATGTGGGACCAGAAAAGTTTAGAGCGGCGTACCGCCTCTTTGGATTACCCAAAATCGGTAAGCTTTTGCTACCTTTCTGGCATACCCATTGGTTACTGATTTCCCAGTATTATACCAGCCCAACGCTCTCTCCAAAGAATACCCTCTTTCAAATAGGGCGAAAGATAGCAGTTCTGCCATACAGCGGATATTATCCGCCCTGTCTTGAACATTATGGCGTTTTTTGATTGCCATGCCGTCAACTAAGATCTGGCAGATGCCATATTCCCCCGATGAACCTCGCTTAATCTCTCCGTCTGAATCGTAATGATGAAAGGTCGACTCCTGTCGAATCACCTCCCAACACAACTCGACTGGAACCCGGTATTCTTTAGCAGCCACATTAACTTCAATTGCCAAGTCATATGTGTACTGCTCCTCCACGAACTGCAACAGATCGGGCGGCATCACTAACTCTTCCGATGCGCTACCCATATGTGGTGAATCTGTCACTGGCGGCGACAGCTCTGAAGAAACTGGTGGGATTTCGATGGCATCAGCATGCACGTTTAAAGGTCCCGTCACGCATACCAATACGCCTACTACAACTACAACGATGACACTAATTGTCAACAACTTCATCCGTTTTTACTCCAAGAATTGGATTTGGCGGCGGATGTCTGCCCTACGGACACACAACACACAATACAAGCGAGTAAAATTACTTCTACTCAACTCCGCTACTCTACCCGATTACCTCTCGCCTGGCAATCACTATCTTCCACCCATCATTGCGAGTCCGTTAGAGCCTAAGGGCTCCCCTTCGGGACCGACGGACGCGGCAATCTAACCCAGCGATCCTACGCTCTGGCGGCTACTGCAAACGCCAAAAAATAATTACTTAAATCCTTGGGTACCGTGTTGGCCCCATTCAGCCACTCAGCGCACACTTCCTCCCGGAGTCGGGTGAGTTCTCGCAATTTCGCTCCCCGCCACCGAGGATCACCTATAGTTAGATCCATCAACTCTAACATCCGCTCATTGGCGTTGGCAGATAAAGTTTGTTCCCCCCTGGTTCGCCAGCTCCATGCTCGCTCAAACTCACTACCCACATTAGCCAGCTGTTCTGCTAATGTCATCGTCTGCCACCGACCATTAGCCAAATTCTGATGAATAAACTCTGTCATCCGATCACTAATTTGTTTACAATCTCTAATATCTTCACTCGCAAATCCGCATCTTCTACCGACCGCGACCGATTATTCTGGCTAGGGCGAACATTGATCACCGAATCGAACTCCACCATCTCGTCCCCCATCCGATCGGGATAGATATTTATCCCCCAGATATCTTTCTGCGTCGATCCTCGTTCCAATAAAAAAGCTTCTTCGTCCGAATGAAGCTCGCCCCCAATGGCCATCACCCCCTTCTCGATATCCACCACCGCCTTCACCAAATCGCCAAACCGCAAGGAGGCAATCTCGCGCAATCGCTCTCGGGTGATTGGCCCATCCACCAAAACAATCTCCACATCCACCATACCCAGATTATACCCCACCCGTTCTGCATTCTTAATTCTTCATCCTCCGTCCCTCTCCCCCGCCATCTCCTCGTCATTATGGCTTGCCTGCCCCGTAGCGAACTCGGTTCTACTACTGGGCAACCCCATCTTTATGTCATCCTGCCTGCCCGTAGCCGGTCGCGGCCAGGGAAGACACCTTTCTGGGCCAAAGGCCACCCTTTGGGGCCGTAGGCTTATACAGATAACTCGTTCAGGATCTCATCATCATTCCAGCGATAGGGTGTTTTTCTCCTATCTGGTGGCTAATTTCTCCCTTGACGCCAGAGTTGACCAAGGCTATACTGGGCTCGGCTTGGGGGCTTTCCCGCTCCTTGCCAATTTGGTTATTTCTGGAGGTTTGAAATGGGCGAAGATAAAATCGCTATGTCTTGGCATAAGTTGGTAAATAAGGTCGGGAGTAGTCTGGCGCTGGTGCTCTGGCTGATGGCCGAACGACCGCTACCCGACGATGGCTTGGGAATGAACTTTAGGGCTCTGTGGTATGCCCTGCTCTTAGTCCACAAGGAAACTTGGGGCAATCAGATCCGCGACCAAATCCTGTCGCTGCTGTCGAGACAGGCCGAGGGATTCGATGAGTGCAAACGAGTTAGCCATATGGCAGCAGCTGGATCAAGGGTCTTCGACCGAGCCATCGCGGAGATGATGGCAAAAGCCGACGACTTCTCCAAACTTACTGATATCTACAACACCGTCTTTGAAACATTCGGGGAAGAGGATAAACGCATACCGGTTATCCTGAAGCTAATGGCCGACCTACCCAACCGCGACTTCAAGGTGACAACCGAGATTCTGAAGCGGACAGCGGACGAGAAGATCTCCGCCAAGTTGCGCGGTGAGCTTCAATTAGAGCTCCGTAACTTCGACGAGCTGCACAACATCATCCACCTTCTACCGGATAACCACCCAGTCGCGAAAGAGGCTCTTATCCAAGCCAGCCAGCTGGCAGAGACATTCGACGAGCTTCGGCTCTTGGTTCATCTCGGCAATGCAGACATCAAAACCGACACCTTGGCCAGAATGAGCCGGCGTAGTGATGTCGATCTCAACGGCATCTTGAACCTGTTCGGCTACAGTAATTGGAAAAGCGACGAGGAATGCGTCAACTTCATCGTCCAGTGGATTGACCAACGAACCAAGGAGTTCTCCGAATGGCAACCCCTCAGCCAACACAACTATCCCACTAAACTGAAGAAGCATATATTGGACAAAATGTTGGAGCTGGCTGACACCCTCGAAGACCTGCGGCAATGCCTACAAGCCTACTATTCAACCTCAGTCTACAGAGACCAAGTGATACAACGGATGCTGGAAATGATCTAAACCATCTCAACCCAAACAATCTGGGCGCTAACGCGCCCTTTTTTATTATCCAAAACTCCCCCACCCCAAAACCCCGACTGCTTGAGCGGATGCGGCCGCATATTGCTAAGCAGTCGGCTAGATTAATTAAACTATCACCCTACCTTCGATTAACTCCACATACCGATCGATCTCGTAGAGGTTAACTAAAAATTCCACCTCGTTTCGACAGGGATACTGATGCCGCCACACGCTGTGTTGTACCTTTTCAAACCCCAACTCTTTTAACTTGTCACGAAAGACATTGCGAGCCGACGCCTTCTTTTCGGGAATATCAAAAAAGACGATACGCCATTTGCCGTCCCAATGTTTCTGCGGCTTGATCTCCATTTCATCCACCTGATAACTCAGCGCCATCTTTTTGCCGGCCTTGGTCAGTCTAATCGTCGTCTCCCCTCCCCGTTCGCTGATTGTCACCAACCCCCGCGACCTAAACGAGTCAAATCGTGTTTTGACTCGTGATGGATAAAAATTATCTCGGCCATACTTTTTGACCAGCGACCCAAAAATCTGTAATATCCCGGGAGCTACTAAAGCGATAGTCAAAACGCCGCCGCTGATAGCAATGGCTAATAAGATATCTCGAGCTAAGCTCAATCGATTGTTGCTCACCAATACCCCCAATCCCCTTTAGCGGATGATCACTGTTGCTATTTTTATTTTACCACCACTTACCTCAAGACTGCTTGAGCGGATGCGGCCGCATGGGTTTGAGCAGTCAGGTTGTCAGATGATACGGCGAGTGGGCATTACAATGCGGCCGCATCCGTTTGAACAGTCGGGTGATATTGGAACCGCATGGAGTTGAGCAGTCAGGGAGTCAGGTCGTCAGGCAGTCCGATCCGGCCAAAGAACAAAATAAAAACTGTAATATTTGCTCCCCCTCATACTTTGGTCAAAATATTTTTCCCTAACCAATCGGACAACTTGGCAAAAGCCGAGTTCCCGCTATCTTTTGCCACATCCTCCACCGAATCCTGCTGCGGCTCGATCAGGGGCAACTCCCGCTGCTCGATCTCGATTCCCAACTGCTCTAAATAGTGACGCAACGTCGCCACCTTCCCCCCATTCCCCGTCACAAACAAGATCTTCATAATTTATTGCAATCTTTCACCCAAATCAACGGATTGCTTAGCGGGGGTGATCAACACCCAACCGCTGCCGGCATTATTGCGAAAACCCAGGGTTAGCACTTCGGAGGAGAAATCCCCGATTCTTTTTGACGGGAAATTAACCACACCACAAACCAACATGCCCTGCAGCTCTTCCTTGGTGTGAGCCCCCACCGCCTGAACGCTAGAGCTTTTGATTCCAATCTCGGGCCCAAAATCTATTTTCAATTTAAAAGCCGGCTTCTTGGCCTCTGGGTAGTCCTCCACCTCAACCACTCGGCCCAGCCGGATATCCACCTTCTGAAAATCCTCATAACCTATCTCCATACCCCCATTCTACCCTGATAGTAGAAATTGTCATGGCTTCGCCAGAAAACAAAAAACACCGCCAATTTCACTACAGGGCGCCCCCCAAATAAAAAATCCCGAGTTAAAACCAAGCTCAGGAATATCTCCCTAAAAATTATCCTATCTCGCCAAATCCCCAGTAGTCTTTAGCCCTGATCCAGAACCTATCCAAAAAGTTCTTTGCCATAAACTCGATTGTTGCATCACACTCTGTGACCATTCGGTTTAAAGCAACCGAATTCACATTCAATCGGCCTACCGCACCTTCGGCCGCCCATTCGTCCCTGAGATCGGTCAGTATTCTTCTGACAACAGGATAATATTCCGGGAAATTGCGCAACTCGAATATGATCGCTATTTGTTGATCCGCCCCGGCTTCGTGGGCCAGATTAGATAAATTCCTCATTAAATCCTTATGAAATTTTTCAAATCTGACCTGCCGCTGCTCCCTATTCTTACCAATCAAAAACGTCATCAGCGGAATGATAACTGACAAAAACGCGATGACTATACCAACAAATTCTTTATTATCGATTAACCAACCCATCGACACTTTTTTAATTTTTTATAGCAAATCAGATAATGTGTTCGGTCGCATTCTCGTAAATTTGTCCTGATCAACTCTTACAAATTTCCAAGGAGTTCTGGTCAATTTGGTCACCGCCTCCGCCCAGACTTGAGCACGCTTGTCTTTAAACTGCACATCTACATCCTCACGACCTTTGGTCTCGATAATAAACATTCCATCATCATGTTTGGCTACAAAATCTGGCTCATAGTTCCTTACAAATCCATCTTTATCAATATATGCAATCAGCAGACCAAGGGTTTGTGGCATATTTTTTACAAATGCCTTCACAGCTTCATCTTTTTCTAATAATTTAGCAAAATCTAATTCTAGATTATTGTCAGCTGGTATCAAATTGAATACTGTTTTCTCACCCTCTAATACGTCCCTAGACCACAAAAATGGCTTTGCTTCGCTTGCTTTCAACGCCGCGCCAGTAAGATCTATGTCCTCTGACTCAACTGTAAGATCGTTGATTGCGTCAACGAACACCTCAATGACTCGATATCTCACAGCTGGGTTATTGAGTTTCTTAAGATCATCGGGGGCGTAGCTCAATTTTTTATCAAATAGATAATCAGTAATATATTCCTGAACAACCGGGGCAATCTGATGAAATTGAGCAGTAATACGTGCGTATTTTGATACTTTATTTGCAATGGCCGCAATGTACACTTCTGGTCTGTCGGCAAACGGCATTGCCATGACCTCACGCTCTTCAATCTGTTTAGTGAGCATGTCCCGAGTTGTAAGTTTTATCTCGACTGGCTCTAAATCTTTATATCGGAATAGGGGGCTGGGCAATTTGATAGCTTTGAGGTCAGCTAATTTTTTCATGGAGCGCATCAGACCGCCCGAAGTAACAGGTATTTCAATGTCGTATTGTTTTTTATTCTCTTCTACTCTTATGGTTCTTGGTATTGGTGTCGTTCCGTCGACTGGCTCGAATACCACATCAACACCCTCCTCGCTCAACGCACCCTCAATAATGTCATGAAATTGCGGGTGCTCAATAATAAGCAACTCATCGATCCAGTTTTTGTGGTTGAGATCCATTCTGCGCAAACCACGTCCCAAAGTCTGCTCGGGTAATATATGCGCTGCAGCCGTAAGCGGTCTCAAAGGGACGATAACCTTAACATTTTTAACGTCCCACCCCTCAGTCAGCATTAACACTGATACAACGGCCTTGTATGGATTCTGATCGCTATCTATTTCTCGCGCTGCCTTACGAGCCTTCCCGAGTTCTTGTTTTGTAATTTCTCCGGCACGATCAGTATGGATAGTCAGAACCTTGTCAGACAACTCCGGAAAAGTATCAAGATATTCGGCGACTTGATCGGCCGCCTTAGTGCTCTCGGCCATTACAAACAACACAGGCTTTTTACCCGCCTTAGACATCTCTTTCTCAAACGATCGCCATTTCCCCACACCAGCATCTAATTGTACGCGGTAGGTCTCTGACGCATTATCGCTTTCTATCTCTGGAATATCCTCGATTTCAACAATCTTGGGCCGTTTTACAATCTCGTCTTGGATTGCCTCGCCCAATCTGTATTCGGCAATGATGTGAGTAAATAAATTCCCCTGTTGATTTCTCGGGGTGGCCGAAAAATCTAGCTGACACATCACTCCGGGACTATTATTCATCCATTCAATTGCCTTAGCCCAGACCTGATCTGGGCTAGAAACCCTATGAGCTTCATCATTGATTACCATAATATTTTCCAATTTTCCCAAAGCAGCCAATAATGCTTCCCGTGTGTTCATTTCATCCGATGGCTTGTGCCCTAATAAATCCTGTACGGGGTTATCTGCACCACCATCTGATCGTTCTATAAATTTCTGCCAATTTGTGAGATATACAACACCACGTTGTTTGGGCACAAACGCATCGTTTGGGCCAATAACGTCCACCTGAAAATTAGATCGCCATTCGGGCGGAATGAACGGGAACTTATCAAAAATAGCTCCTCCAGAAAACTCCGGTTTTTCAGAATCTCCAAATAGTCTATCCAGAACAATTAAGTTAGGGGCAATCAACACAAACTTATCAGTAAATTTCCCGCTCTTTTCGATAAATTTGTTAAAGTAAGACCAAACAATTGCCATCGCCATCATCATTGTTTTGCCTGACCCGGTAGCCATTTTAAAGGCATATTTTGCCCAGTTATCGTTGGTCGGATCAATGGGAATCCGAACCCCCAACTGTTTGGAAAGATCGTAAAGACTGCTCGTCTTTAAAACTTCATAGCAATAAATCAGCGCCTCAACTCCCCGGCGCTGTGATTCCCAAAACTCAAATTTATTCTTCCCTAAACGATGTTCCTCAATAAACCACCATTCCAAAAGTCGCTTGGTTGTTGGACTTACTCCCTCGTAGCCCTGGCCCTGGGTCCGCCAAGCAGCAACCGCCTCGTTGATTTTTTGCACCAATGGCAAATCTGATTTTGCTATATCCTTGTCAGGCATTATTTCACCTCAACAATTAATAGCTTTGTAGTGTCATTGCCGAAGATGTCGATCACCTTCACTAATACGTTGTAGCGGCCTGGCTTTTCATAGTCATTGTCTACCATAAGATCAAGCTTGGGGCTCTTACGGGTACGGTATCTTTGGCTCATATTATGGAAAGTGTCGTCTTCTTCAGTCTTCTCCTCATGTTGGTTAAACATCCAATCCACCGCCCAGTAATCAATAAAATCGCTCCAGCTGGAAATCTTGCCCTGCACTTCGGCCGGCAACAAATCTGGATTAGGTAGCATAAAGTTAGTCAGCTCAACCTTAACCTTCTTTCCGCTCACTTTAGTATCAACTGCTACATACGCCAGCTCATAAAATCTTATTTCGTCTTTTACATCCCGATCTCCAATGTGTAATTCCATCACCTCTCGAGGAATCTGTAGGGTAGCAAGCTTAACGCCATATTTCTCAGCTTCATCCTTTACCAAATCATGCAAACCCATCTCCCACTCCCAGCCCAACACATCCAACTTTTTAATACTGTTGGCCTGGCATTCCCTTAAGGCTTCTTGAATATCGGATAGCGTGACTGGCGCATCCACCGCCCCCACATGGACAAATCCGTCACCCTTTGTTCCATGTAGCAAGGCAAATCCGGTAGCGGGCGTGGCATGATAAAGCTCCAAAATAAATCGGACATAATCTTGATACTTACCGCCCGCCGCCGCCCAAAGATGACGCTCATATTTACCAAGATTTTGTACTATAAATGGCCTTGCCCCCATGTCCAAAATTCGCTTACGTGTCGTGTGAATGGCAAATCGACCAAGATCGGCCATAATCCATCGCCGGTCTAATTTTTCGGCGACTGCGCCTGTGGTACCAGAGCCACAGAAGAGATCGGCAACAATATCACCTTTGTTTGAAGAAGCTGTAATAATTCTCTCCAAAAGTTTGATCGGCTTCTGTGTCGGATAACCAACTCTTTCTCCGGGATATTTTGTCGCCTGTTGAATACCGACCCACCAATCTTCGGGCACCTTTCCTTTTTCATTTAGCTGAATTTTATCAAAGTCCATGCCTCCAGCACCAATAACATTTCTGTTAGCTCTATCAACACTACCAGGGGAATAAGGTATTCTTATGCTATCAAAATTAAAAGTGCTTTTTTCAGTCTTCGAATATCTAAAAATTACATCGTGCTTATTTGGAAAATCTTGCCCCACATGCGAAGGTCCGAAATAACACCATATAATTTCATTTCGAAAGTTTTCTTTTCCGAAGACTTCATCCATTAAAGTTTTTAAGTAATGGCTTACTTTTGGATCTAAATGTAAATAGATAGTGCCATCATCAGCCAAAAGCTCTTTCATCAGTACAAGACGGTCATACATCATCTGAAGATATGACTGCATACCTTTTCCCCAAGTATCGCGATATGCTTTCATCTCAAGGGCGGACGGTTCTTTGTTAATATTTTGATCACCAATTCTAACTTCGAAAGAAAAATCATCTCCCGTTGCAAACGGAGGGTCAATGTAAATAAGGTTTACTTTGCCGGAAAACTCTTTAAGAAGCGAGCCAATTACCAAAAGGTTGTCGCCCCAAATGAGCCGATTCTTCCAATCACCATTGCTGTCCAATGATCGCAGTAAATCACCAGCGCTGGCACCAGACCTAGACTCATTAACGGTCTCGACGGTTTGGAAAGGCAGCTCGACTCTTTCGACTTCCCTTCTCTTCCCGGGCCACACCAGCTCGGTTTTGTCCACCGCTGGTTCAAAACCAGTCTCAGATTTGTCTTTTTTTACCATCGTATTACCCTAAATAACGCCCCCAGCATACCAGATCATCAGCTCTGGAACAACAAAACACCCCACCCCAAAATCACTCTGCCTAATTCAAAAGGCCTGCGATTTTCGAACCGCAGGCCCGGCAAGCTAGCTGATCACAGCGCCCCTATGCCTATCCTCGAGAGCTCGAGGTAATTGCTGTTCGTGCTCTAGCTCATACGCTTCTTTGGCAAACCTCCAAATGGCGTCAATCTCTGTTGCCAAACTACCAGAAGCACCACCTTTATTCTTCAAAAGCTCCGCAACCAAGTTAACGGCCTGCATTGCAATTGAAGCGGCTTTATCTGCATTCATAGCCTTTATTCCCCTTTCTCCAGCTGTTTAATGATATAAAGTCTGCCAACCGCTGACATTAGTTCTACTTGTTAGTAGTTGATAACCACAATCACCTTAGCTAACTCGTCAAGATTTTGACAGGCAACGCCAACCGGGATTATGCCGTCACTACCCCATTGGGTCAGGTTCGGATCGCAGATTGGTTTCTGATGATCGGGATCATGATGGATCAGCCCGGCATCCCAAGCTGTTCGATACTCGGTCAGAGATTTCAAAATTGGCGGCTTAGACATCCCGGCTGCGTTAGCGAGACTATCACGCAGTCCTAGGACTAAATCCGAGTTGGGAATATCCGAATAAATGATAATTGGTGGCTGATTGATAGTCTTTCCGTAATTGCCAGCTTTGAAGAATGTGATTGAAGCCTGATCTTTTGCATACTGCTTAGCGGCATCCATCATTGGATTGGGTTCGACTGTGTTATTGATCAAGGCCAGCCGGACAGGGGTTAAGCGTATTGGTATGGTTAGACTACGGTTCAACATACATTCCGAATCTCCAACACAGCCCACTCGCAAAGAAAGCTCTCCGCCGGCTAGTACACTAAGAGATTTGCTCACCACTGATTCCCCATTGACCAGCGGCTGCAGTTGTAAACTCACCTCAACTAAATCACCGCTAGATACTGCTGGCAGAACAGAAAAACAACTGAAACCATCAGGGTCACTCCTCATCTCGTCACAAAGCTCTGATTTGTCGGCCGTTATAACAATCACCCTGCCACCAACTGGGCCGTCAACCCATAAGCCAAACTCTCTTGAATTGCTCCCCGAATTCCAATCGATTTTCCCTTTATTATAAACATTAATTGAGTAGGTTAGCACTCCCTGATGGGACTGTAGCAATTCTTCTCCGGTTAAATCAATTTGATAGGAATTATCTTGTTGAAATTGACGCCGGTTATCATCGTGTCGAGCAAGCAAATAAAAACATCCCGTTGCCACAATCGGAATCAGTACCAAGATCACTTTCACAACCCAAGCCCGAAAAGCCCCGTGTTGGCTTGCGTCCTTATGGTTTTGTTTCTCCCCCTGCTTCATTGTTTTTCACATCACTAGCGACAGCATCCGCTACTGACTCCGCTACCGGATCCGCAGAGAGCTTCTCTAGTTCTATTACAAATAAATCGCCAACTCCATCCTGAAAATATTTCTTCCAATTGTATTTTTTCTTGTAATCAACCAAGTCTAAACGATTAACTCTGAAAAAGCTCCGAGCTACTATGCTAGCCCCGTAGCCTTGCTTGCTGTGGATGACCGCGAATCGATCGCCGCCCGCGTCGTTAGTGAATTGGATGCCTATTGCCCCCTTCTCCGAATCGAAATACAAAACTGCGTATTTTGCTTCTCGTAACCCATTTTCGTTGACGAACTGAGTCGGAAGACCTATAGCATACGACTTAGCTCCCAGACTAATGCGGTCGTCGGTCTTGGTATTCCTTGAATTAAACTTTTGAAAGTTATACATGCACTTCTCCTAAGTTATACATCTTCTAAAGCATCCACCCACCGGACCCCATGTTAACACTTGACCTACTGCTTGTCAACTCCCTTCGCAAATCCCTATTTATCTTGCTGAATTAACTGGCCTGTTAATGACCACCGAAGTGCAGATTGTGCAAAACAGGGTATTTTGACGTCTTAACGCCATCAGAGGGGTTGAGCCCCTATCCCATCGGAGCCCGAGTGTGCTGAATCAACAAAACCACCGCTGCCGAAGCTGTTGTCTGACGACCAGAGGGAGGAGTTCAGCGAGAGGCGGAAAGGTGGTTTTGTTAGATGAAGAACGAGGGCGACTGGGAGTCCTTTCGGTGCTACCACTTTGGACGAGCAAAGTGGTAGCGAAATGGTAAATTGTACGATTCTGGACCCCAGCAGTCGCAGGGCAGACAAGCCAGAATGACGGAAAAGAGGCCTGGATCCTGAATAAGTTATTTATAATAGGCCTACGGCAGTAAAGTGTTTCTAGGATGACACAGGGAAGGTTATTGCAATTTCTTGCGGAGGAAGTCGGCCACCGACGAAATAGGTATTCTTTCTTGTTCCATCGAATCCCTATCTCTTACCGTCACCGCCTCATCATCAACCGATTCAAAATCAATTGTAAAACAATAAGGCGTCCCAATTTCATCCTGCCTGCGGTAACGCTTCCCTACTGTACCTGATTCATCATATTCAACAAAAAATTCTTTGCGAAGTTCTTCGTAAAGTTTTTTAGCGATCTCCACCACCGGCTCTTTTTTAACCAACGGCAAGATGGCCGCTTTGATGGGCGCGAGTTTGGGATGTAGACGAAGCAAGATTCTCTCTTCATTCCCCTCGCTAACCTGCTGACCTGCTGACCTGCTGACCTGCTCTTTTACATACGCATCCACCAAAAAGGCTAAGGTGGCCCGATCTATTCCGCCCGAGGGCTCGATTACATACGGTACCAGCTTTTTACCCTCATCATCCGTATAATCAATTGTTTGGCCGCTAAATTTAGCATGCTGAGTTAAATCGTAATCTCCCCGATTAGCGATACCCTCAAGCTCCGACCATCCAAATGGGAATTCGTATTCGACATCACTCACACTTAAAGCGTAGTGGGCTAAGTCGGATTTATCGTGCGCTTTGATCCGCAGTTTAGCGGAGTTGATACCAAAGGTGTGATACCACTTCTCCCGCTCTTTTACCCAATACTTAAATGATTCTTCCGCTTTTTCCGGCTCGACAAAGTATTCTAACTCGCACTGTTCAAACTCTAAGGTGCGGAAGGTAAAGTTACCCGGAGTAATTTCGTTTCTAAATGCTTTACCGATCTGGGCGATACCAAATGGCAATTTTACGCGCGTGCTATCTAAAACATTTTTAAAGTTAACAAAAATACCCTGTGCCGTTTCGGGACGAAGATAGGTAACATTTTCGGAGGCGACCGGCCCCACATTGGTTTGGAACATTAAATTAAACTGTTGGGCGTCAGTTAGTTCCCCCTTACATTCGGGACATCGGCGCCCCGTACCGGAGGTACGACTGGTACTGGGGTCATCTACTATGTCGTCGGCTTTAAACCGGCGCTTGCACTGCTTACAATCCACCATCGGATCGGTGAAGGCGGTAACATGCCCAGACGCCTCCCACACTTTAGGATTCATCAAAATAGCGCTATCTAACCCCACAATATCTGAGCGGTGTTTAACCATCGTCTCCCACCAAGCCGCTTTGACATTATTCTTTAATAGCACCCCGTACGGGCCATAATCCCAAGTGTTGGCAAACCCACCGTAGATCTCGGAGCTCGGATAGATAATCCCACGCCGTTTACACAAGGCAACTATGTCTTTCATCCCGTTAGAGTCAGAAACCGCCATCGGTTACGCAAATTAGTAATATGTTTATAGGGTCAATGATTATGATGATACCCGATAAGTCGATTAGCAGATACGGCAGACTCTAACGGGATAAATTAAATCAGAGGTGTTTTTCATGTCTCTACTATATCATCTTGCCCCTCTGACGCCATCTGGGATAGAATAGAATCGCTGGAGAAGTTGAGTACCTTCTCGCTTCGAGTCGCTCTCGAAGAGGTGGTCGGGGTCAAATACCCGAACCCGCAGTCACTCTGCGGAGCTCAAGAAAACAGCAGGTCGTCCCTGCTGTTTTTTTATGATACCCTCAGTGTCTGTAATCACATTCCGGCCTTAACCCTCGAGACCCTATACCCGCCCTCCGAAGTTGTGCGTCAACCCCGAAGGGGTCCCATTGGGACCGTTTGGAAAATTGGCGCTGTGGAGGCACTTGTCTGAAGCCCGTCAGGGCAAGTTGTGCCGTGAACAGAAAGCTGATTTTACATTACGGGTAGCACAACATAGGCTGGGCGGCCGGTTTGGCGCCACCGTTTGCCGGACCAAATGGTGGCAAAACAAATTTATGTTTATATCTGGATTCCCGATCAGGTCGGGAACGACAAAGTAAGGTGGTACCCCCGGAAGGATTTGAACCCTCGCCGACTGTGTAGAAAACAGTTATGCTATCCGTTACACTACGGGGGCATATTAAAAAAACACAATCCATACACCGACCCCTTGGGGGTAGATTTTGGACTGCGCTAATTTATTGCCTTCTTAGTTTGTTCATCAAAAGATCAGGATAGCTTCAGGACTTTTACGCCGAGTGCGGTGGCATATTTGTACAGCGTGGAAAGCTGCGGTTCTCGTCTTAGCGATTCCATCGCAGAAATCGCCTCTTGTCGTAAGCCAGTTTTCTTAGCCATATATTCTTGGGTTCGTTTCTGTTTGATTCTCTCTTTCACAAGTTGTCTGACAACATTAAAGTAGGGTTCGCGCTCCTTGATGATACGACGAAATTCTGGATTTTTCATCCATCTTTTTTCGATTTGACTAAACGGAATGAGTTTTACTTTGTTTGCCATAACTTGAGCCTTTGTAATGCTAATTTGATATGTCGCAATGGGGTTTGATTTTTTGCCTTCAAGAATCCTACCACCACGGCTGCTCCACCTGTTGTTTTGCCCAGCAATAGACGAACATTTTGCGGCCTTAATTCCCAGAGCCTATATCCTGATAGTTTCTTAAGCACAGGTGGAAAGAGGGCAAAACCGTTATCTTCTAAGAGCTTGATGTATTCCCATGCGTCCACCTGCAAATCTTCAGAAAGACCGTCTATAAAGGAATTAATGCGAGAATCAATAAATACCTTCATTTTCATGATATAACGAATTCGTTATACTGTCAATACCTCTTATATGCTATCCCCTAATCATATATGCTGTCTGTAATCTAATTATACCGCCACCTGGGAAAGGATGGTTTTATTGGAACCCATGGAGCCAATTGCGCATTATTTTTCCGCCATCGGAGGAGGAACATCCTCAATTGAGCTAAATCCTGGTTGGGTGGAGGCGGTTATACCGCCGAGAGCGCCCAGGGATTTAGCCAATTGATAGTTCCTTCGAACTGGCGGGCGACTTTGGTTACTTTCCTCAAGCGGAAAGTAACAGAAAGGTGTTGGACAAGCAAATGGGGTGGCAAAAATAATTAGGGGATAGATTGCCGCGGTCCGACGGGCATCGGACCTCGCAATGACAAAATAAGATTCTGGACCCCAGTAGTAGAGCAAAGCTCACTACGGGGCGCGGCAAGCCAGAATGACGAAGGGAGGGCCTGGATCCCAGATCAAGTCTGGGATGACAAGGAAAAACAGCCTGAGGGCCTGGATCCCAGATCAAGTCTGGGATGACAAGGAAAAACAGCCTGAGGGCCTAGATCCTGAATAAGTTATTGTATAGCGCCTACGGCCCCAAAGGGGGGCCTTTGGCCCAGTAAAGTGTTTTCGGGATGACAAGGGGGCGGCAGGAATGACAAATTGGTTTTCTGGGTCCCCGGGCCACGCCCGAGGACAAGGGTTATTCTTTTTCGACGGTAACTTTAAATTCGCCCAATTTATCGCCGGAGTGAAGCTTGACGATATGTTCGCCTAAACTCTTAATTGGTTCGGTAACAACTAACAAATCGGGAGATACCTCCAATTTAACTGCTTTGCTTAGTTCTTCCGCAATCATCTCGGCCGATATAGCGGCAAATAATTTACCGGTAGGCGTCGCTTTGCGTTTAAAAACTAAATTAACTTCTGGGAGCTTGACTAACACTTCTGCCAACTTAGCCATCGCTAAAGCGCTACCTTTAGCCTTCGCCGCGGCTTTAGCCGCCATTTCTTGGAGTTGGCCAGTGGTAGCCATCACGGCTATCCCGCGGGCGATCAAAAAATTGCGGGCGTAGCCATCGGCCACCTCTTTAACTGTTCCCGGGCCCCCGATACCTGTGACTGCTTTTTTTAAGATAATTTTCATAACTAAATTATACCTATTAAATCTTTGTCATCCTCGGGCTTGACCCGAGGATCCAGGCCTGGATCCTGAATGAGTTATTATATTAGCCTTCGGCAGAGAGGTGTCTCCAGGATGACAGTTGGGGGTTATTTATCTTACCTACGGCCCCAAGGGGGGCCTTTGGCCCAGTAAGGTGTTTTCAGGATGACACCTTTTTGTCATTCCTGCCCCCGATCGCAGTCGAGGGTAAACTCCGGCAGGAATCTATTTTTGTCATTCTTCATCCACCAATTGGTTTTTTATTTTATATTTGATATTTTTTATTGGCGTTAGGTGTTTTCAGAATGACGGTAAGGGCAGAACCACTAACTCTAACGGATCAGCTTTTTGAGCTCTGAGATTGCTTTATCCAGTTGGGCATCCCCCGTTTCCTCGTTCTTTACCACTATATCAGGCTTTAAGCCGCCCTCGCTAATCGAGGTGCCCAAAGGGGTAAACCAGTGGGCGACGGTAATCCGGAGGGCCGAGCCATCCGAAAACTCCTCGACTTCCTGCACGCTCCCCTTGCCATAGGTGGTTTCGCCCACCAGCTGTCCCCGCCCATTATCACGGAGCGCTCCCGCTACGATCTCCGCCGCTGAGGCGCTGCCCCCATCTACCAACACCACGATCGGCAGAGCAGATAATTTACCATTGCCATCCGCCGAAAACGGTGTGCTCTTGCCGTCTTTAAACCTCTCTTCTACGATCATTCCGCCCGACAAAAACTCGTTGGCCACCTTAACCGATACATCCAAGAAGCCGCCCGGATTATTGCGCAGATCCAACACTATGCCCTTAGCCCCATCACTTAAAATCCGCGCCACCGCTTTTTTAAATAGTTGTTCGGTATCGCTGCCAAATTTACTGATTCGCAGAACAGCGATATCATCTTTGATCTCTAATCGCACGCTCGCTACCTTAACTACCTGACGGATCAGTTTGACATCCTGCGGATCATTATCGCCCTCGCGCCAGATGGTCAACACCACCTCGCTCCCCCGCGGCCCCTGAATTAAACTAACCGCCTGACTAATGGTCATGCCGGTAACTATTCGGCCATCCACCGCCACAATCTCGTCTTTAGGCTGCAAACCTGCCACCGCGGCCGGCGAACCCTCTAAGGTGGCCACTACCAGTAATCGTTCACCCACAAAATCTATTTCTACTCCCACGCCTTCGTAAGTGCCGCTTAAGCTGCTAAAAAATTCCTGGTTCTCATCCGGTGTAGTAAATGAAGTATACGGATCGCCCAGTCCAGCTACCGCGCCCTTGATGGTACCATACAGCACATTAAGATAATCGATATCGCCGGTGTACTTGGTCTTCATTAGGTCCAACACCGTTTCGTACAACGAGAAGTTGGGCACCGAATTTTCGGCGGCCCCAAATCCACCTCGAAACACGGCCGAGAAATTATCGGCCGTCAACCGCTGATGCGAACCTCTAATAAAACCCAAGCTGTAGGTCAACGACAGCACAATAACTATCAGCACGCCCGAGAGCGCCAGCTTGGTTGAGGGATTGGAAGATTTAGTTTTACGCATTTACCCCGTTAGAATTAGGAAGCGTTTCAGCCTTGTTTTAATATAACGTTTACCCATACCGGTTTTAAGATATTTTTTTTTGACTCGCGCGTCATGATCGTCCAAACAAGCTTCGTAGTAAATTAGAGTGAACGGTCCCCTCCCCTTGGTGGCAGTAATAACATTGGAATTGTGCTGACTGAAACGCTTCCGTAGGTTATTGGTAGAGCCAGTATACCATTTACCATCCTTGGAGCTTTGAAGAACATATGTATATATCATTCTCAACCAATTCTAACGGGGTAAACTAATCGACTAAATAAGCTAAGGGGTTAGTGGGTTGGCCATTAAACCACACTTCTAAGTGCAGATGAGGCCCAGTAGTTAGCCAACCAGCTCCCGGCGTGCCCGGCGTGCCGCCGGTATAACCGATGGTCTGCCCCTCTATCACATAGGCGCCAGTAGAGACCGCAAATCCAGACAGATGGAGATAGACTGTTGATAGGCCATTATCGTGATTGATTATTATGTAGCTTAATCCCTTAGCTCCGCCATCTACCACCTTGGCCACTGTCCCATTATAAGGATTTTTTATCGGCGTTCCTTGCGGGGCAGCAATATCGATAGCGTTGTGTGCCAACCCAAAGGTCTTGGCATAGTCGGGATCATGGAAGGTAGCGGTGATCTTCCGATACGGGATCGGCCACCGCAACTTGAGATCACCTGGGTTGAGTATCTTTTTTCCCGAACCCCGAATGATAGCTGCCACCTCGTTGGCCACGGCTTGCTGCTGGGCCTTTGACTCGGCCAATCTTTTTTGATACTCCGATTCGCTTAACTGAAGGTCCTTAATAATTCCGCTTTTAGTATCCACCTGGATCTGCAAGCTCTGTTGTTCGATCTCCTTAGATTGGCGAACCTGTTCTAAATGCTTGTCTTTATCTTCTAACACCCCTTTTTTATCTGCCAGATTCCGTTTTAGTTCAGTCAGTGTTTTAATGCCCACCGAGATATGATTCTGCACCCGATCGAGATATTCGATTCTCGTCATCAGATCCGCCATGCTGCTGCTGGTAAGTAAGATCTCTAACAAACCCTCGCGTCTGGCTAAATACGCCGCCCGAATCGCTTTCTGTAAGATCAGTTTCTGACTTAACGCCTGCTCCTCTAAATCGACCAGCTCTCTGTTGGTGCGGCTCTTTTCCAAACCGATCACCTCGATCTCGCTCTCCAAAGCCTGCAGGGTTAACTTAGCCGCCTCGACCTGCTGATCGATGATCTTAACTTGAGTATCTAAAGTCAGCCGCTGCTTGCGAACCTTACTCAGGGCCGCTTCTTGTTCTTCGATCTTTTGCTGCAGCGCCTTGAGCTCTAACTGCTTATCTTCTAATACATCGGCATATGTCGGTAAGGCAGCCACCGCCACCATGATTACCGCCAAGATTAAACTGATTACTCGCCTACGACTCATAAAAGAATTTCTAATTACCTAATGACCAATGACTGGCGATTTATTTGTCATCCCAGACTCGATCTGGGATCCAGGTGATCTAGAGAATTTGTTTTTTGTTTCCGCCTGGATCCTGGATAAGTTATTTATAGTAGGCCTACGGCAGTAAAGTGTTTTCAGGATGACAGAGGGGGGTGGTTTTTTATTGGAGTTAGTGTTTTCAGGATGACAGAGGGGGGTGGTTTTTTATTGGAGTTAGTGTTTTCAGGATGACACCTCTCTTCGTCATCCTGGCTTGCCGCGCCCCGTAGTGAGCTCTGCTCTACTACTGGGGCCCAGGATCTTATAAGCCCAAGATTCTGGATGCGTCCTGCTGGACTTACCAGAATGACGGGGGAAATTTAATGGAGGTGTTTTTTGGTAGAGAGATAACTACTAATCGCGCCCACCACTATGCCAAATAACAGTTGTAACAAAAAGATCTGCAGAATTAATAACGGGCCAATAACGGTAGAACCTCCTAAAGCATCCAAGGCTAAATACTGGCTCCCAACGCCAGAATTTATAAATAGTAACCCAGCTAATAACAAGATGAAGGCCGCCACCGCTCCGATCACCCCGTAGAGCATCCCTTCGATAATAAACGGCCAACGAATGTACCAATCGGTGGCGCCAACTAATTTCATGATCTCGATCTCTTCTTTGCGAGTAAAGATGGTCATCCGAATTGTATTAAAGATGATCAACAACGCGATAATAATAAAGATCAGACTTAGGGCAACATCGGCAATCCCCACCATCCGATTAACCTGGCGCAGTTTATTAACGATCTCCTGGTTCTTTTTTAAACCCGTCTCCAAAACCATTTTGGTCTCGTCTCGCGCTTCGATCTCGGTTACCACTCCTTCCAACATATAAGGATTATCGACCTTGATCTCGAGGCTAGCCGGCAAAAAGCTTGCGTCATCGCCAATTACATCCAACAGTTCCTGGCTATCGCGATTATAGGCGGTATAGTTTTTCAACGCTTCAGCTTGGCTGACATAAGTAACATCTTTTAACCCCTCAATATCTTTGATCTTATCTTTAAACACCATAATATCAGCCTCGGGCACATATTCTTTAAAGAATACCGCCACATCAATGCGCGAGTTGATCGCCTGAATAGTATGGTTGACTCCTACATTAATACTGACAAACAAACTGATCAGCAGCAGCGCTTGCATCATCATAAAGGTAGCAACGAGCGACAACCATCCGTTGCGCTTAAATCCCTGCCAAGCTGTTTTAGTTATTCTAAGAAATAATTCCATTTCACCCCGTTAGAGATCGCCTAACGACAATCTCTCCTGTATAACCGATATAAATCTCATCCTCAATCATCTGTTGGTTCACTAAATGTTGAACTATAACGCTAGGCTGCATCTCTAACGGGGTTAATTCAATTTATACTTACCTTTGCGCCGATCACTCATTAACTTGCCATCCTTAAAGGAGAGCACCCGTTTGCCGATCGCATCCACGATCTCGCGATTATGCGTGGCTAAGATCACTGTCGTACCCATTCGATTGATCTTTAGCAGTAGCTGGGCAATATCCCAGGCGTTGTTAGGATCCAAGTTCCCGGTCGGCTCATCCGCAATTAGCAGTCTGGGCGAGAAGACCAAGGCCCGGGCGATGGCCACCCGCTGCGCCTCTCCCCCCGACAGTTCTTTGGGGAAATTATCCACCTTATCCTTGAGCCCCACTAACTCGATGATCTTCATCACCTCTCGCCTGATCACTCCTGTTGGCGCCCCCGACACCTCCATCGCAAACGCCACATTCTCATAAACAGTTTTGTTGGGCAGAAGCTTAAAATCCTGATACACCACCCCGATCTGGCGGCGGTAGTAGGGAATGTAGCGCTGATTGATCAGATGGATATTCTTGCCATCAATTGTGATCTCGCCAAAAGTAGGATACTCCTCGCAAGTAAGGAGTTTAATCAAGGTAGATTTACCGGCTCCCGACGGGCCCACCAAGCTCACAAACTCTCGGGGCATAATGGCAAACGAAACATTATCTAATGCCTTTTTAGTGCCGTAGTGTTTAGTAACCCGTTTAAGCTGAATCATCTATTCTAAATTATAAATCCGAAATCATAATTATCTAAATTATCCCCGACTGTCATCCTCGGGCTTGACCCGAGGATCCAGGCCTAGATCCTGAATAAGTTATTTTATAGGCCTACGGCCCCAAAGGGGGGCCTTTGGTCCAGTAAGGTGTTTTCAGGATGACACTGTACGCTCAGAACGACAAAAAAGATTATTGTTTGGATTTTTCAGCCAAAATTACGCTATTTATTAGCTCGTCTAAATTGCCCTCCTCTAACACTTCCTTTATTTGATTAGTGGTAAAGTTACTCCGGTGATCTTTAATTTGATGATACGGGTGCAATACATACGATCTCACTTGATGGCCAAAGTCGCCCGATTTATCAGCGCCCTTTAACTTTCTGGTCTGCTCGTCTTTAAGCTCTTGATAATGGAGATAGACCCGCTGTTTTAATATCTTCATCGCCATCTCTTTATTCTGGGTCTGTGACCGCTCGTTTTGCACCGACACCGCTATCTTGGTAGGCAAGTGAGTTATCCGGACTGCCGAATCGGTGGTGTTGACCGATTGGCCACCTTTGCCGCTGGAACGAAACACATCCACCCGTAACTCTTTCTCCGGCAGGTCGATATCTTTAACCTCGCCCAGATCCGGGATCACCTCGATCAGCGCAAATGAGGTTTGACGCAGGTTCTGGGCGTTAAAAGGGCTCAGCCGGACTAAGCGATGCACGCCCTTCTCGGCCTTGAGCAGGCCGTAAGCCAGATCGCCCTCGACCTTGATAGCGGCGCTTTTCACCCCGGCCTCTCCCCCCTCGGCCTGATCAATAATTGTTACCTTCCAACCGCGGCGGTCGGCGTATTTGAGATACATATCACGCAGCATCTGCGTCCAATCGGCTGCGTCATCCCCACCCGTCCCGCTATGCAGAAATAGATAAGCGTCCATCCGATCGTACGGGCCGTTTAAAATTGTGGCGATCTCCAACGCGTCTAATTTTTGCTGCACCTCAGAAAGCAGGGCCACTGCCGCTTCATCGGTTTCCGAGAATTTCTCGTCTTTCATAATTAAAGCGAGGCTGCCTAATTTGCTGTCCAGATCATCCAGCTCGGCCAACAGTTTTTTATTTTTATCGAACTCTTTAGTTTTTAGCCTAACCTGCTCCTGGTCTTGCCAAAAGCTGGGCTCCGCCATCTCTGCTTCTAATTGTTGACTGCGCTTGAGTAGACCCGCCGGGTCAAAGATACCTCCGTAATCTTCCAAACTGATCAAGCGCCTCTTCCAGTGAAAACTTTATTTCTTTCATCCTATTTATTATAACTTATAACCACCCCTCCCCCCTCCTTGAAAAGGAGGGGAATATTATTTACGCCTCCCACCTTTTTGTCATCCTCGGGCTTGCCTGCCCCGCGAATGCTAGGGACCCGAGGATCTAGGCCTGGATCCTGAATAAGTTATTTTATAGGCCTACGGCCCCAAAGGGGGGCCTTTGGCCCAGTTAGGTGTTTTCAGGATGACAAGGGGGCGGGAATGATGGTGGAGTGTGTCGAAAGACCGCCCCGTAAGGGGCGATCTTTCTTTGGTTGTAAATCCGGCTTATTCTTATCTTTGGGCCAGCAGTTGTCGAGTTTTGATCAACTGACGAGTAAAGATGGTAGCCAACAGAGCGGTGATCGCGGCCAATATCCATTCCATCGCCCCAGTCGGAGTCAATGGCTCCAACGGACCAGTCCCAGTACCATTAACCGGCAGATCATTGGAGTAGACCCAGAAACCATTAGTCATTTCGTAAGCTTGGACAAAGGCCTTACCACGAATAGTGGTGTTAGAAGGCACACCTTCTTTAACCCGTACTCTTAACCACATGGTTTTAGTTTCACCAGCATAGAGAGTACCTAACTCCCAGATAGCAGTCCGATTAGAGATAGAAGGAATACCACTACTGGCTGATACCGAGATAAAGGTGGTGTAATCGGGCACTTCCATAGTTACTTTAGTGCTGGTTAAGGTATTGCTCCGATTATTAGTTAACCTTAACGTGTAAAGAATGGTATCGCCTTCATTAGCGCGGTAATCCGAACTAATCGTCTCGTCGTAAGCGTGGAGATTAGCGTCGATGTAATAGTTCTGATTATTGTTATTAATTACTACATCGGCATAATCGTAGACTTCGCGACCATCTTTGTAGGCCCGAACTCTTACATCATCGTTGTAAGTACCGGTAGTGTATTGGGCAGTAAAGTAACCGTTCTGATTAATCGTGCCCGGAACATTACCATCCAACGAGAAGTACAGATCGGTTGATACCACGCAACCAGTTGTATCGTAAGCAATCGCATCGAAATCGATCGAGTTGCCAGTCTGAACATACCCTGTCTGTGGAGTAATTACCACTCGATCTAAGATACCGCTGCAATCATCATTGCCACTGATGTATACATCAGCCTCGTCGTACACTCGAATGTTTCCTTGTCGCGCCTCTACCCGAACGGTGGCGGAATTAGTGGAACCGGTAGCAGTGTAGATGCCATTTTGATTAACTGATCCCGGACCCGAGATCACCTCCCAGGTGTAAACCACATCGCTGTACATCTGAGCGCCGTTGGTGTCGTAGGCATAGGCAGCGAAATCATAATCCTCGTATCGATCGATGGTAACCGAAGGCGGCAAGATCTCGACCCGCTCCAACACCGCCTGAGTCGTGATCGGGTTAACCACTACCGTGGCGCGAGCATAGCGATTGTTGCCAAACATAGTCGCTCTTACCCGAACAGTATGGTCAAAGGTGTCCGCCAAATTACCGGCGGTAAAGGTTCCATTATTAGAGTTGATCGTTCCCCCGCCGTTGACCACATCCCAGTAGAAACTTACCTGATTGCTGGGAATTGGATGCTCATCTTGATCGTAGGCGGTAGCGGTAAACTGATGGTTCTCGTAGAAATCCAAATACTTCAGCGGCGGATCAATCACCACATAGTTCAGCTGCTGTTGATCAGCCTCGGTAACAGTGATCGGAGTAGCGGCCGTTGCGGTATCGGTTGCCCCATCGTTATCGGTCACCCGAACTTTAGGAGTCCAAGTACCAATCGCGTAGGTATGAGAAACTGTTGCGTCGTTACCGCTATTAAAGTCGTAAGTGCCGTTATTATC
>Ga0155755_111_pt3 | contig 19629 bp, 14 predicted proteins | sample RifCSPlowO2_01_FD_107409 | JGI IMG/M metagenome (GOLD analysis project Ga0155755, IMG submission 107409) | candidate division Kazan bacterium RIFCSPLOWO2_01_FULL_48_13
AAGATAACCGACTACTGACCGTAGAATAGCTTTGTCTTTTTGCTCAAAACCAATTTTTTTATCAGCTGCCAAACTAAAATGGCTAATTGTTTCAGCAGTAGGAGTTTTTTTGAACAGTACTCCCCACACCCCCTGCCAAAATGGTAACTCACTGGGCTGAGAAGAGAAACTTGCCACTTTATCTAACATTATTTTAGCGGCATCGGGTTGATTAGTCCCCATTAATAGCTTAGACCAATTAAAGTAAAGATACTCTCGGTTGGGATTAATTTTAATTAGTTCATCGAAGGCGATTTGGGCTTGGGTAAAATTATATTTAGTAGGATCAGCAACACTTAAAATAGCATAGAGAGCCGGTCCATTCATTAGGATGGTAGGATTCCCAGCAAATACTGGAGCAATCTGCTTAATCACATCTATACCATTTTTGGCTATTATCTTAGCATCAGTAGCCTTTCCGTGCATTAGCAGGTCTTGCGAATAGACTTGAGCAAAACCGGGAAAATCGCCAATCATATAACGAATATACGGATTGGAATCAATTTTCCGAAGTTGGGTGTAGATAGCATTCGCCTGCGGAAAATTAAGCCCCTTTTCATACCTACTGGCTCTAACATCTAACTTACTGGCCGTCCAAGCCGGGAGAAAATAGCGCAAGTTGAGCCAACTAGCCCCCAGTAGCAACCCCAGTAACATCCACCATCTAATCTTTGTTAGAGATATCATACTGGCATGGGTAGGGGCAATTAACCAAATCGCCAACGCCAACAAAAACACCTCATAAATCAAGCTAGTAACCGTGTCGAAAGCGGTGAGCGATGCAAATAAGTAGGCGGCGATGCTGGATAATAGGGCAATGATTAATAACCCGATAGATGATGTTTCTGGATCCGCTAACGACCTTAAAATCAATAATCGGCGTATCAATAAACTGTAAGTCGCGATGATTAAAGACAACATTAACAACAAACCAAACCAGCCATTAGTGCCAAGTTGGTCTAAGAATAGATTATGAGCTCGATCGACTACGGTTGCCTTTATCCCAATATCGGCAGTCCCGGGCTGATAAAATTTATTAAAGCCAATCTCTAAATTTTCTAAACCGTATCCCCAGGCTGGTCGAGCTTTGACCGCTTGCCAGGTTACCCCCCAATTCCAAATTCGCGAGCGAGTCGATGGGCTGGCGAGTTGAAAATCGAGCAAGTGTGATAATGATGACTGGTTAAGAAAGATGACCACACTTAAGATTCCCACGATAGCAATTACCCCCCACGCAATGACGCGAGTTAACCGACGACTGGCTTTGGCGTGCCACCATATTAGGCCAATCGCCATCACCACTATCCCAACCACTAAACCAATCATCGGACCGCGGGAGATCGTCAACACAATCGCGGCAATCTGTAGTAAACTGCCGCAAATATACCACCATCGCCATTTATCAACCGTCGTTAAGGCCAGATTAATAGTAAAGAAGCAGGTCAGTAGTAGAAACATCCCTAAGAATATCGGATTGCCCAAGAGTCCGCCCAACCGCTCAGTGTCTGGCAATCCGGGGATAAGATCAATCCCAACTCGTTGCAGAATAGGCACGAGGGCTGAAAGAATTCCGACCCCGCATATAATTCGGATTAATTTCTGCCACTGCGATATATCACGGATAAATACCAACAAGTACGCGCCAAATATGGCCAAGGCAGTATAAAATAGTAGCCCATTAGACCGATTAACGGTCCCCCACCAACTCCTATCCCAGTTCGCTCCTAAAATCCCAGCGATATAACTTTCCATTAACCAACAACCCGCTATCCACACTAACGGTGATCGCCACCATCTTTTTTCGGCAGACCATTTAGAAAATAACCCGCCCAGAAACATCACTGGCAATATACCTATCAATACCAGTAAGCGACCGAAGCCAAATGGAAATGATATTCCTGGCAACACCAACAGTGGCAATAATAATATTGCCCAAAAACTTAGGTCGATTAGCCAATTGCCAGAGCTAAGTTGAAACCTTGGCATATTAGGGGCTAATAGTTTTTGCGAAATATGCGGAAGGTTTTAGAATAAGCCGGCATATCCGTCTCGACAATGGTCTCCGCTCCGATACTCATAATCGCAACCCCAAAGGTTTTACCAGCCGACCAAGGGCTAATATCTACCAGTACATCAAATTTAAGTGGCTGATTCGGACTGACCGTAATTGGCGATGTTAATCTGGCAGTAGCCCGCAGGGCGTTAGATTCGTTAGATCGTTGCCACAAATCAGTTTCCGCCACTATCTCATCTCCTACTCTAATCTTAATCGGGAAAAGCTTTGGGTATTTAAATACGGTGGACCCAATATTGCCGGCTGGGGCAAAAACTATTTTTGATACATCTACACTATCGACATCCGAGGTTAGTAAAAACTGACCAACTAACTGGTTGGAATAACCCTGAACTAATTTAAGCGGTTGCTCATCCAACCGTTCTATCATCAGAACTCCTTCGCTACTGGCCATGGTTACAATTCGACCGCGTTCACCCACAGACATCACCCCATTTAATGCCACCCCCATAATAGCCAGCAGGGCCACTGCCGTTATCTGCAACCAATCAAACCTAAACCACTTGTTCATAGTTATTTATTTAACTGTTGTTCTAATACTTTGATCTCTTCTTCGATGGCTACACGATTAGTCGCTCCTCGTTCCAACGCCCGCCTATACCAATCGATGGCTAATTGATATTGGCCAGATTCTTTTAGATAGGTAGCGGCAATAAGCGCCAAATCTTTATCGGTTTTTAAGTCTGTGGCTGCGCCGATAAGGGCCGAGAAAAACTCCGGTTGATACTGTTTTAGCGCGCCGTTAGGATCTAAATACAGTGGCGCGATATCGGAAAATAAATCGCGCTTAACAATGTAAGTGCCCTTACTGGATGCTAAAAAATACTTTTGCGCTAACTGATACTTTTTGTCGGCGATGGCAATGTTCATTAATCCACGATTGGCATGATAGATATAGTTAGGCGCTTCTGGTTCTTTAATTAATGTCCACTTATATAAATTAGCCGCTTTAGCATAATCTTCCACTAACATCGCATCGGTAGCTGAAGAAAAGATATCCTGCACCGGGATAGGCGACCATAACTTATAAAGATAACTGCCAAGCGGCCAAAGCAAAATGAGCGCCAATAAGGCACTACCGGCGGTTAGGCGCCAATCGAAGGAAACTAACTTATTTACTCTCCACATCTTCAAGTTTTGATAATAATTCTGCTCGAATATTAGTGTATTTCTCTATATTGGCCGAATCTTTTAGCTCTTGATAGAGCGAAATCATATCTTCGACTAAAACCACGGAGTCGGGCTGAGCAGTGATGGCTTGCTGTAATGGTTGAATTAATGAAGTTATTTTTTCGCTCCGCTGGTCGTCAGTTAGCTCTGGCCTACTACTGTACAAAAAAAGTAAGTTGCGAAAACTTGTTTCATAGAGTTTATTAATCGAGATAGCGCGCAGGTAGGCCTGCTCGGCCTGATCCAACTTATTCGAATCGCGTAAAAGATTGGCGTAGTTATTCCAAGCTTCTGGATTATTAACTAAACCAGCTTGATTAATATGTTTTTGGTATAAATCTAAGGCTTGGGCGAACTGTTGTTGGCTGTAGAGTTGTGACGCTTCGGCAATTATCTGCTGAGCAGTTTTAGTGGCTGTGTTTTGATAAACCAGATAGGCCACCACAATAACAACTATACCAATAGTCAGAATCCAAATAAGCGGTTGGGTTAGAAATTTCTTCATTATCGAGCAGGATTAGTTTAATAATTGAATATCTATATTATACCCTCTGCCGCAATGAGGGGCCCAGCGGGCCCCTCATTAGCAGTCGGTTTATAAGCTAACCGTAAACTTCCATACACCTACTGGATTAAGCGGCAGTTATGACGAATGTCCCTAACGGGAAATTCTTAACCAAGTAGCCGTTGGTCCAGTCGGTAGTGCTGGTCTCTGCGACACCATCGTCATCAAAGCCAGACGAGTGATTAGCGCCCGACAGGTCTGACCAGATGAACTCAACATCAGCAGTATCCTGTACGCCAGCAGATGTCTGCAAGGCGATGATGTACTCGTCGTTGGTGGCATCATCATCTGATAGATATGTGGCGGTAGCTGTCGGAAGCGTCGTATCTCCCTCTAACTTAACTGCGACAGTGTCGTTAGACTCATACGCTGAAGAGTCGGTATGAGTGGCCGCTTTCAGTAGATAAGTAACCGTGGCGCCAGCGCCAATAGTGGATTCGCCAGTTTCGGTCGTAGCCTCGGTAATGAAGGCGACTTGGACATAGCTGAGCGTCTCTCCAACGATGGCATCGCCAGAGGTGTCATCAGCTTCCACATTACCAGTGTAGGTGCCGACTAATGCCACCTCACCGATATCGACATTGGTGACTGTGGTACCGTTTCGCAACAGCGAGAAGGTATCTAACGCCAATGTTTCGCCGGCATCAGCATCAGTAATGGTAACGGAGAAGAGGAATTTCTTCAACGCTACGCCTTCACCGGTACTGCCATTAGACAGCGAATCGGCGGTTACCTTAAAGCGGTACAGATCTAATGTACCAGCGGTTAAGACTGTGCCAAGACCAGCTGTGTCTTGCGCTACTGTCAGGATGGTCTTGTAGAGGACCTGCTCGTTACCGACAGTATCGGTACCAGCATCGTCATCTTCTACGCCACTGGATTGACCAATGGCAGTAAATAGGTCTTCACTACCAGCAGTGTCAGCATCAATGTCTTCATCATCTGCTTCGAAGGTGACATAGATATCCTCGCGGAAGTCGGCTGGATCGCTGGCAGTAATCTTGTTCAGATCCGCCTTCAAAACGACCTCAGCAGAGCTACTCTTGTTCACCCACATATCGAGATTATCGAAGGTGACATAGTAGTCAGACACAGCCGAACCTACTTCTTTAGTTACCCCATCTTTGTCCTTATAAACCACATACAGCTTGTTAACGCTGTCATTGATGGTGGTGGACTGTGTACCAGCAGAATTAGTGAAGCCAAAGGTCATTTTGGTAACCTTGTAAGCCTCGTCGGCGGCGTATAACTTCCACGCGCCCAAAGTGGTCTTAGTGGAACCAGCCATAATCAGACCAGCATCTGGATTAGATGTCCCAATGCTAACCGTGATCGAACCCCCTTCAGCAATAGTCAGTGTGCCGGCAGTGCCACTGGTAGTCTCAGTAATGGTTTGACCAGTGTCAGCGCCGGTAACATCACCGGAGGTTAAGGTAAGGGCATGGGTTTCGCCAACATCGGTATAAGCGGCGGAGCCTAAATCACCAATAAACTGTACCCTAACCTCTCCCCCCTTAACAACTCTGACGGTTTGGGTGAGAGTAAAGGCCTGAGTATCGGTATCATCGCCGTCCGTACCGGTCGGGGTCTCGGAACCACTAATTCTGGTCTCGAAACTGCCGTTGTTGTCTAAGTCGGCCCATAACTCGACCTGATCAATGTCGCCCATATTGGCTGTGTTACCATCCATAGTATCAGTAACGGTCAGGGCTGACACAAGCACATCCTCACCGGAAGCAGACGCATCCAACGCAAATGTGCTCCAAACATAGTCACTAATACCCACTACCACATTGGAAGTGGCCGGGATAGTTAATGTACGCATTACTAACGCGCCAGCCTTAATCGTCTGGGTGTTACCAGAAGATTCTAAGCCAGTTTCTGCAATGGCGCTGTTGGTAATTAACCCCTTAGAGGTTACATCAGCGGCGATACCAATAGTGGCGGAAAGAGTTTCGGCGCCATCAAAGTCGGATCCAATCCTGACTTTGAAACCAATCTTGGTGATGCCGACTGGTAACACAAAAGTGTTAGTGAAGGCAAATGCACCATCATCGGCGGCATCAACTGAGGAGCTGGCAGTATCAGAATCGGCCGTGCCGTCAACTGGACCAGACAAGATGTTACCGGTAGCCATATCGACCAACCGACCATTGGTCAGATCGGCGTAGGTTTCACCATCCCCCCAACTGGCAGCCGCTTCGATATCGACATTAACCAGGGAGATTCTGACTGATTCACCCTTTACATCGAAATCCCAAACAGTCAATAACTGGTTATCAGCAATGGCCACATTGCTCGTAGCTGGGCTAGTGGAACTCTTGCTGATATTTACAGCGCCAGTGTTGATAGTTTGATTGGCTGTGGGTTGGCCAGCCCAAGAACCTGAAATGGTCGGGGTGATATAGAATCCATAACTATCACCCTTCACAAACACTAAGGTGTCTGTTCCGTCAATGATATCGGTGTTAACCGTTAAGGTAACACCATCGACGATATCAAGCTGAATGCGTAGACGAATACTGTCGCCCTTGCCTAGCTTAATATCTACTGGCCACGAGGCCTTGCCATCCGATGTCCAGGTTTCTGCCGTACCAAGCGTCTTGTTGTTGGTTACATCCCACAACTCAATGTTGGTAGTATCAGAAGTTTCGGAAGAACCGGCTTTTAACACGGTAATCCGATCAATAGTTACTGCTTCTTCTGAACCAGCAGTCAATTTGAAGGTATTGGTGATCACATTGGTATCACCTACATCAGGAGTCGTATCGGTAACGGTTCCATCCTCTGCGATGGTAACTGTACCAATATTGATGTTGATGGAGGTCATGTAGTTGCCATAAACCGGAGCGCCGGTAACTGCTGTAGCATTTGAAACAATGTCAGCATTATTAGAGATACCCAACCGAGCGGTTCTGCTCGCGGTAGCGCCGGTAATGAACCCAGCCCGCAGATAAAAGTCTTGCGAACCAGTTAGTTCGTAACCAGGCGTGATATAAACCTGCGCTTTGTGGTTGGCGTTAAAGCCGCCAGCGGTATTACCCACTTGGGTACCGTCAGCCTTTAACAGCTTAATGTTCTCCAAATCGGAATCCGCGCTTAACCCGTCACGAGTGATATAAACGGAGGTGATCTTGACTGTGGCGCCAGCGGCGGCAGTTAAGGTCACTTTTGTAAAGTTGGCATTACCGGCGCTGGTAGAACCAGCAGCAATGTTGCCAGCTACTGGGGTACCGGAAGCGAGCGCTACCGATAAACCACCGGTCGCGGGGGTGACTGAGCCACCACCGACGATAACTCTCCAGAAGATGTCTTCACTCGGGAGCAAGCGACCGGTTGAGGTCACCTGACGAGCCCAAGCATCGTACTCACGCACTATACCAGTGTAGAAATCATAGGTACCGTTCGCGGTCCCGGCCTTAATCTTCAGGTTGAAGTTGAAGGTCAAATCCTGACCGGGAGTAACCGCAGCGCCATCATAGGCGGCCAAACGATTACTCGCCCCATCAGGGTTGCTGATGAAGCTGGAAGGGTCCACCCAGTCATACATCTTGTCGTGCGGGTTGGAAGTACCAAGCCGCAGCTCGTGAGCACCACGGTAAGGCGCTACCTCAGGAGTGAGGGCGCTGGTGCCGTAGATGGTCAGAGCCTTCGGATCGGTTGACCGGTTGGTAATGGTCAGACTCATCGCAACAGTGTCGCCAGCATTGGCGCGCACTTCGTGAGCTGTGCCACTATCCGTTCCACTCTGAGCCTTCCACTGGTAGCGGAAGGGAGCGTTAAAGAACTCGACTGCAGCAGCGGAGCTGGGCAACATGAAGGCAACGGCCAACGATGCTGTCATAACCCACGCTATGGAGCGAGTCATTTTTTTGAAAGCAATTGACATATTATTTATTAGCTCTCTTAACTTTTATATATGATGCCTATTGATGTTAGTTTGGCCCGTTCACTTTTCAGCATCAGATCTTAATGCTCAAGAAGCTACTGAGGTTTCGTCCACTACTTTCCGCTAACGCAAGATTTTATGCGTTTATGCAGTCGGTCCAAAAGAGGTGAACTTCCCTAAATTTTAAGTAGGGAAACTGATAGATTTTTAATTATGGATCCCCGATCAAGCCGGGGATGACGCGCCGGGATATGCGCGTCAATTATTGGGGGAGATTGCCGTAGACAATCCCGTTGGCTGATAGCTGCAAAATGTTAACCTGATCACCAGCGAATTCTCCCGTCAGCATTACGGTAGAACCAACTAACTGGCTTAGGGCAGTAGGGGCAGAAATGATCTGATAGAACTTGCTGCCGACAAACAATACAACTTGGCCAGACGATGTGCCAAAGCGGCCCGTAGTGGTTAACCGGCCGGACAATGTAGGTGATTCGGCGGGCACGGTTGCTTCTACCGGTTTGGCAGCTACCGAGGTAGAGGTAGTGGTATCCGATTTAACTGGTTTCTCCGCTTCCTTGAGCGCCTCGCGGATAGCAACTACCGTCTTCTTTACTTCGTCGCCAGCACCGCCCTGCTCAATATTGGTCAGCAAAGTTCTCTGATCATTGAGCAGCGCGCTAAACCGATTTACCAGTTCCTCGACGCCCGAGGTGTTTTGATTATTCTCTTGAGCTTTTTTAAGCGCTGCTTTGGCGCTGACTAAAGCCACCTGCGATTCGCGCAAGACCTTGGACAGCGTTTGCTCTTCGCCTACCGAACCTTCTAAATACTTGAGTCGCTCAGTAGCGATATCGATAGTCACCTTAGCTTTACTGATCGGATTGGTAGCAAAAGCGATCTCTACCTTCTCTAACACCTTCTTGGCCCAAAATAGGGTATCGGAAGGTCCGGCGCCCTGAGCGGCCACCCCAGTCACCAGGGAGCCTAAAAACACTATCAGCATCGTGACCATCGTTACCGGCATCGAAAAAGACAGCCGATGTGGGATGAGAGCTTTCTGGAGCGATTTGATAGAAACAAACAGCGCCTTGGCTTTGCTCTCCCCTTCCACAATGGCGTCGGCTAACTCGACCTGACCAATGGCTTGGAAAACTTTGTCGCGAATGACCTGCTTTTTACTAAACGACAAATCGGCTCTGTTTCCAAGAGTCTTGAGTGTGTTCTCTAATTGTTCAAATTGATTGGAGGTCATATGTGAACAATAAAAAAATATCAAATATAAAATAAAAATGGGGTGTCATGATCGGCATTACTATTCGTCATCCTGGCTTGCCGCGCCCCGTAGTGAGCTCTGCTCTACTACTGGGGTCCAGGATCTTACAATCCCAAGATTCTGGATGCGTCCGTCAGCTGACGGACTTACCAGAATGACGGAGAGAACCCCTCCTCTCCTCCCCTTTCCAAGGGGAGGTTGGGTGGGGTTGTTGCAATATAAAAAATCAGTAGTCCTCTCCAAAGGAATGAACCCTGAATCTAATAAGTGAATGTTAACTATTTGTTCCTAATCAGTCAGCTGACTGACTAAGATTTTAGCTCCTTTTTAAGCGCAGCCAACGCGCGGTTAGTTAGCGCCCGGATGTTGCCTTCCTTCTTCTTCATAATTTGTGAAGTTTTAGGAATCGGCACATCATCGAGATAACGAAGTGTCAGTACTTGCTGATACTCCGGCTTGATCCGCGATAGCGCTTCTTTTAAGTTTGTCTGTTCGGGATAGAGATCAACCTCGTTTAGATCGGCAATCTCTGGCAGATTCTCGAATGACAGACTTTGCCGCGTAGTGCGATAGTAGTCGACCACTGCGTTTCTGGCGATAGCAAAGAGCCAAGTAGAGAACTTAACTTCGGCGCGAGGCTGGTAGGTCTTTAGACCCTTCCAAGCTTTGAGGAAAACTTCAGCGGTCAGATCTTCGGCCACATCCTCGTCTTTAGTTTTAAGATAGACAAAGCGATAAATATTATCGACCCAAAGCTCATAAATCGTGCCGAAAGCCTTAGCGTCACCTTTACGCGCTTGGTCTATCAGTTCCCTGGGTGTTTCAATTCGTGCAGGAGGAATAAGCATTACTCCGTCATTAGATATAACGAAACAGTCGTGAATATGTTACACAACAGGTATTTATTGAGCTTCAGGAGCGGAAAATTTGGCAATGACTTATTGTCCGTTTAGCCCCCAAATCCGTTGCTGATTTAACCCATACATTCTACCTAAAAGTCGGGTTTAAAACAAGCCCCTACCAGAGGCAGCCCCCCGATGTACATCGGTGGGCCACCATAATTCATGAATTCGTCATTCTGGTAAGTCCGTCAGCTGACGGACGCATCCAGAATCTTGGGATTGTAAGATCCTGGACCCCAGTAGTAGAGCAGAGCTCACTACGGGGCGCGGCAAGCCAGGATGACGGCGAAGGACTACTGAGCAAAACTGAGCTGTTTACGCTGGACTCCATTCACCCATAGATTGTCGACATGCATTACCAAGCCGTCCAAGTCACCGTCGGCGATGATATCGCCGCCGTAGCCACTAGCCAACTTTAGCAGCTCGGCTCGAAGGTCTGCCCCTAAATTATCCAATGTCACATCGCTATAACCGCCATAGAGTAGCTCTGGGCTAATGTCTACTGCTGGATTGGTATGGCGAACTATCAACCGGCCTTGAATCCTATCTACCGGAGTTACTACGATGCCTCCCCCCTGACTGGGATTAGTGTCCTCCCAAATCTGATCGCCATCAACTACCACGACTGATTTGAGGGCAAAGATGGTGGATTGACGCACATCACCATCAATTTGTACGCGACTACCAACGCTACCCCAAAAATGATTGGCGGTGCTACCACTCTCAAATTTAACTATTGCGTCATCATCAAACCTGACTGCCGGGATTCCACCACTGGTAATCATATTGCCAGTCAATACGGCTGCCTCCGCCTTGGGAGCGGATAAAAAGATAACCACCAACGACAAGCAAACTAAAACAGCGGCCTTAACTATCCACCATAAACTTACTTTAAGAGTATTTGAGTTCATCTCTACATCTGTAATTAATCGAATATACCGATTTTTGTTTTGAGTTTCCCCAATCCGCAGATGAGATAATCCCAAAAACTCTAAACGAGCCCTTAGAAAAAATTTTCGTAACATCCTGATTATAACTCAAAAACCTGCCCCGGTCGGGCAGATTCTTGGTCCAAAACTGGGGATAACTTTATAGAGTGTGGGGCGGCCAGTTGGGCAATGGGTCCTCTTTGTCAGGAATGCCATCGTGATCGGAATCGTATAGAGTCCAATCAATATTGCCGTCTTTATCTATGGGGATGCGGGCCTCGAGGGTCTGAGCAGTCACTTGGTCAGAACTGGTTGGACTCTCCAATCGATCATCTCCCCCCTCGTCCTCCTGATCGGAGTTAGTACTGGAAACGGCGGAACTGTCACCCCCCGATTGATCAAGGCTGCGATCAGTACGGAGGTATTTAAATTCCTGGCTGATCTGTTCCCTCAACCCCCGCATCTCCTGCTGATGTTCTTGGCGAAGTTCTTGCATCTTTTGGCGCAGCTCCAAATTGGGCAGCCCCGGAAAAGTCCGATCTTCCACCCGGGTTAGTTTGTCTTCCCGCCTCTGTTGAACACTGTCCAAATGGTCAACTATCTTCTGAAATACGGCTTTTTGCCCTACATCAGTAGTGGCCGCCAGCTTCTCTTCAAACTTATCCTGAACAGCAGCAACCTGCTCAATGCTCTTAGTCAGCCGCTCGATGGCTTCCTGTTGGTGCTCTTCCCAAAGCGCCTTAGCTTTCTCTGGCAACTGGCTGGGGTCGGTGTTGCGAAGCTCTTCTAACTCTTTTAGCCTTTCCTCAGAGAGTTTGGCATACAGGCCAGCTTTGGCCTCAACTTTATTGGTTAGTCTTTGTTGAACACGCTCCATCCACTGATCCACATTATAAAGCGGATCTCCGGGACTGGCAGAATTAGCCAAAGTAGCTGTTCCAAACCCACCGGCTAACAAAATTGCGAACAAAATAGGTAAAAACGGCATGGCGACTCCTTTAAAATTTAATTGATACTTCCACCACCTATATCCCTGATCGGTGGATTTTGTTACATCCGATATGGCAATCTGCTCCATCAGATTGTATTTCATAGACTGTTTCTCCCCCGCTGACAGCTTAAACCTGGCCGCTTTCTCCTTAAGCAGCTGGGCCAATTCCTGATCTGTTAGATTAAATTTATTCATAATTATTTTGTTACTGTCATCCTAACCAACCAACCCCCCCGTCATCCTGAAAACACTTTACTGCCGTAGGCTTTCATAGACAACTTATTCAGGATCCAGGCCTGGATCCTCGGGTCAAGCCCGAGGATGACAACGATAGGGTTAATGTGACAATAGGATTTTTCTAATCTGACTTAGCCCACGATGGACCAACACCCTAAGATTTCCTTCGGTTTTACCGGTAATAGTGGCCATCTCCGCATGCTCCATCTCATCAATGTAGTGAAGTGTTACAGCCTCCGCCATATCTGGTGGAAGCGACTGAATGGCTGCCACAACCCGGTCAGATATCAGCTTAGTGGCTGCTAACTCCTCTGGCGAAAGGCCCTTATCAGGCAGAAATTCGGCAATATCGTCCAACGCCACCTTCCCCCGATCAGTCCGCTGATATTTGCGGTAGTAATCAGCTATCACCCTCCGGGCGATCGAGAACAACCAGGTTGAAAATTTGGCGGTCTCTTGATGATGGTACTTAGGTAAACTCTGCCAGGCCCCTAAAAACACCTCGGAGGTAAGATCTTTGGCTGTCTCTCGATCTCCTACCCGAAAGGTTACGTGGCAGAATATCTTGTCCGAGAATAGCTCAAAAAGCTGGCCAAACAGCTCGGTCTCGCCTGATTGAATCCGGCTAATTAGGGTTTGTATCTCTTTTTCGGTCATCGAAAATGATGGCTGTTATATTTTTTATCCTAAGAGTGGGGATTTTTGTTACAGATTGGAACTGGTGATGACTCCCCCGCCCAAACAAATATCTTTTTGGTACAAAACCAGAGATTGACCTGGGGTAATCGCCCTTTCTGGGTTAGAAAATTCAAAATAGTACCCCTTTTTATCCTTTTTTAGCTTGCCGCCAAATACTTGAGGAGTATATCTGGGCTTTGCCAATAGCCTTTTACTTAGTAACTCTGTCACTGCGGTGGTTTTAGGGTTAATTAGGTGAAGATTTTTGATTCGCGCCACCTTAGCATAAGTTTCTTTATCTGAACCGACTATCACCTGATTTTTCTTTACATCTGTCCGGACAACATAAAGCGGCTTAATCGTACCGGATAGCCCGGCTATCCGTCGCTGGCCAATGGTATAAAACCAGGCGCCCTCATGCCTGCCCAGTTTATCACCCTTAGCATCAACGATGTCTCCGGCCTTCTCCTTGAGCCTGGTCTTAAGAAAATCTTTGGCATCGATCCGACCAATAAAGCAAATGCCCTGGCTATCTCTCTTGGTGGCGGTGGGAAGATCCGCCTCACGAGCAATCTTCCGGATATCATCCTTGATATACTCCCCTACCGGGAAGATACACTTTTTTAGCTGAGCCTGGGTTAGCGGATAAACAAAATAGGTCTGATCCTTGATCAGGTCACGGCCTCGTAGTAACTCGTAATGACCACTAACCCCACCTACACCTCCCCTTGGCAAGGGGAGGATAGGAGGGGTTAGTTTGGCCCCTTGAGAGTTAACATATTTGGAACGGATGTGATGGCCGGTAGCGATCAGATCAGCGCCTAACCTGATGGCTTCCTTCAAAAATAGATCGAATTTGATCTCTCGATTGCAGAGTACATCTGGATTAGGAGTCCGCCCTTCGGCATATCCCTTAAAAAAGTCATCGATCACTCGCTTTTTGTATTCCTTTTCAAAGCCGACTACCAGATAAGGGATTTTAAGCGTCTTACAGACAGAGACCATGTCGAGGTAGTCGTGATACAGGGGGCACTCGTTGATGCGTTTGACCGGGTAGGACCAGTTCTTCATGAACATACCCACTACCTGATAACCCTGCTGTTTAAGGAGATAGGCCGTGACCGAAGAGTCGACTCCCCCGCTCATTGCCACAAATACGGTGGGTTTGGGCCAGTTTTTATCTAATTTAAGCGGACTGGATTTAAAATAATCCCTCCAATGCCATCCCCTTGGGGCTGACTTTTTGGCTAATTTCCTTAGCTTTATACCTGTAGTCATATAGTCATAAATATATCTTATCAATGTTTTTTTCCATCCAGCCATCAGTGGCGAGCGTATTGAGCCCAGTAAATCAGCTACGGGTGGAGGCACTTGTTTGACCCATCTCCAGTTGCTTCAACTGGGGATGGGGAGTTGTGCCGGGAACGCCGGGCTGATTTACTTAAGGCGAACAGTGGAGCTACTGTCTGGCTGGGACTTTTGGTTACTTTTCCAGAAAAGTAACAATTAAGTTAAGAGTGGGCTAAGGTAAAAGCCCAGATTAGGGCCTCTCCTAAGCTGGTGGTAGGACTGTATCCTACTTCCCCCAGATTTGCCACCACTTCTTGGGTTTTTCTGGCGGAAACAGCAGCATCGAGAGGTGGCCGATCTCATTTTTAATATTGCCCTGAAGGTCTTCTCTCACCTCGCGGCGCAGACTTCTGATCTCTGTAGCCAAGGTGTTAAGAGCGACTAACAGCTTTTGTTTGTACTCCTTGTCGTCGACTCCCCCACTATCCTTCACCTTAGATTTCAGCCGGGCGACTATCCCCTGCTTGGTGTAAAGACCGGAATCCTGCAAAAACTTAACCCGTTCTAAGATCCGGACATCAGTATCGGTAAACACCCGGTGGTTGTATTGATTCCGGTGCTTGCTGAGAAATTGACTGTAAGATCCTTCCCAATGACGGACCCGGTTCTCGGAAGTCTTTAAGTAGTTGGCCAACTCGGAAAGTGTGTAAGTAGTGCCGTCCGGAAGTGACACATCCGCAGCCTTAGTTGCTTCATCGACCATTTGTTGAGCTTTGTCGAGGGTTAACATGCCATGTTAAGTCTAAAAATATTTATAGGAGCGGATTTTTGCCATGCACCTCACATGCCATGTTAAGTCCTTGACAATGTGAAGCGATATGGTGAAATGTATTTTGTCTTGCTAGCAGTTTTGACCCATTTTAGGTTCGAAGTGGTTCGAGGTACCTCAAAGTGGTTCGAGCCTAAACTACTTTTAGGTTAACATGCCATGTTAACCCCCGTCAATAATGGTTGATACGGCACAACACCAATGGCATTTTTTTAAGCTCTGAGAGCTTCCTATATATAATAGGTAGGTTCGAAGTGGTTTGAGGGTAGGGTTCGAAGTGGTTTGAACCAAAATGTGGTCGGAGGTTCGAAGTGGTTTGAGGTACCTCAAAGTGGTTCGAACCCCCCACTTTTTCTGACTTTACAAAATTGAGCTGTTGTGCTCTAATAATATTTTGCCTATGGCCCAAAAATATGGTGGTTCGAAGTGGTTTGAACCTAACTTTATAATGTGGGAGCGGATTTTAATGGGGGAGTTAACATGCCATGTTAAGTGGTTATCCCCATAGTTTAGTCTTGTTTTATTAGCGGTTTTGTTTTGTAATCACTATTTTATTGGTGCAATAATTTTGCCTTACCAAACCACCCATCACCCACCCCCTTTGTCATTTCCATTTTTCCTACCGTCATTCCCGTCCCCCCACATCGTCATTCCCGCCCCCGATCGTAGCCGAGGGTAAACTCCGGCGGGAATCCAGAAAACATCCCCGTTGTCATCCCGAGTCCTCTTCTTTCGTCATTCTGGTAAGGTCCGATGAGTCGGACCGCATCCAGAATCTTATAATTATCACGAGATTCTGGAGTCGTTTCACTCCCCAGAATGACGAAAAATAGATTCCTCTCCGAGCTCGAGGCTCTTCGCCGAACCAGAGGTTCTCTGAACCGGAGGTCAGAACCAGAAGCTGCCGGAGTTTATCCCGACTAGTCGGGGCAGGAATGACAAAAGAGTGGCCCGAGAATGACGGCCAGACAGTCAGGGACTCGGAATGACATAAATTTTAAAAAACGGCGGATGAGGCCGTTGAATAAAAATAGACCCGGCAGCAGAAGGCCGCCGGGCCCAAAGATATGGAAATACGGTGGCACAGGTCAGCGGGCAGAGGATACCCGCTTTTATCATCTGAGATAGGGCAAAGGCCGGATGATCAAACCGTTCTTCTTATGAGAGGAGTCGAAACGCCTAGACTACTCTCCTGATTTTTCGGATTTTGGGTCATTCACCTCCTTAAAAGTGATGGCACAAACACCCAACTCAGCATCCAGCCTCTGCCAGTATTTAACACACGCCTCCGATCTGTCTCAAGCAGTTTGCCCGGACTTCATTTGGAAGTTACGGCTATTACGCCATATGAGGGCTAAGCCGCTCACAAACGAGATTGGAGTGTGGTCAGCTAAAGAACGAGACGGAGCTAAGCGAGGAGGCTCTAAGCCCCAGGGATATGCTCAGCTCAAAAGAAGCATAGGACACCAATGCTAACTCAAGGCCTCCGTAGAATAAAGCTCAACTCCGTCTCTGTTGGGAGTAGGTCTGCGACCCGACTCGATCCACCTTAAGGGAACGAGCGGATTAAATTAGAGGCGTCAGACCAAGGACATAAAAAGCGGAACCGATCCCTAATAGGCGGGGGATTTCGGGGTTAAGAGATCGGCTCCGCCTTTTTGGGGGTAAGGAGATAACCCGCTCCCACCTTAGGGGAGCGAGCGGATGGAAAGCTAAGCTAAGTGAGGTGGAGTCGAACAGGACACTCTGAACCACCAGGAACATGTCTATTCTTAAAGGGAGCTTACCTTGCTTCAAGGCTAATAGGCCTCCGCAGAATAAAGCCCGACCCCACCCCTAACGCCCCTGGCAGTAGAACGCAACTTGAAGGGTAAAAAATACTGGGCGAAGATTCCGCCAAAAAATATGACAGGGCTTCGCCCAGATATTTGTAGTCCCGGTTTTAAGTTGGGGGGAGGTAAACCCCTCAAACCGAGAAATGATTGGCCTTGTCAATGTTCTCTCCAATAAATTTGCACTTAGGCCAATGTTGGGTCAAAGCCTTTCGGCTTAAAACGCCCAAGCGCAGGCTTACTATACCCGATAATAGGGGAGTGCGGTCAAGTATTTTGCCATTTTGTATCTGTTGTGGCGACATCATTTAGAAATAGATATTCCCAAAGCGGTGGATAAATAAAAACCCCTCCCCAGTTTTGTCCCTGTCATCCTGAACTCGTTTCAGGATCTTAGATGCTGAACTAACCGACTTCACCCACGGGCTACGACGGTCGAGAATTCAGCATGACAAAACCGGGGATGGGCTGCACCTTCGCACCTTCTACACAGATCAACCAAGAGCAAACTAACCGGTAAACTCTGGAAACCAGTTGGCAATCTCCGCTTCTGCCTCCTCCACCGAACCAGAGGCGTGGACAATATTCCTAACCGAGCGGTCTTCGGCATCGGCTTGCTGGTAAGAATCTTCCCCAAAATCGCCACGAATGGTGCCGGGGGCAGCCTCGGCTGGATTGGTCTTGCCAACAATCTCGCGGATCTTGGATACTGTGCCGACCGGGCCTGTAACGATCATCGGGACTACTGGACTGGATTGAATGAACTGCTGCATCTCATCAACCCGCTGACCCATCTTAATGATCCGTTCCTGCTTCTGTTCATCCGTCCAGCCCGTAACATCCACATGGCCCATCGTTAGCAGGTAGGCCGGATCCTTGGGGTAGTGTTGACTAACGATCTTAGGAGTGGCCGTTAGCTCTTTGCGGGCCGCGATAGTGAGACCGGCGGCCCTTAGACGGTTAACGATCTCGTCGATCAGACCGCGGCTTACTCCGTCGGGCTTGACCATAACAAAACTTCTTTCAGTTGCTGTTGTTTCTCCCATATGTTTCTCCTTAAAATCAGGATGTCAGTGAACCTGAACTATGATTAATATTAATTCAAACTTCATCCTAAACCCCGCTGGCTCCACTTGGCAAGCGGGGAATTAGATGATTAAGGAAATCTAATGCCGTCATTCTGGTAAGGTCCATCAGAGCCAAAGGCTCCTCTTCGGGGCTGACGGACCCACCCTTTTGTCATTCCGGGCTTGACCCGGAATCCAGGCCTGGATCCTGAATGAGTTGTTTTATATAGCCTGCAGCAGCAAAGTGTCTCCAGGATGACAGTGGGGGTTATTTATCTTACCTATGGCAGGAAAGCCTGCCCCGTAAGCCCGGCGAATGTGGGGAGCATGCTGGGGTGTCCCCAAGATAACGCGTTAGGCTTGATACTGCTTGAGCAGATCACTAAACTGTTTTTGGCGGGTGTATGGCCCGATGACCAACAGAGTCAGCACATCAGCTGTAAAAATCCGGCGAGCTAAGCTTCGCACCTGTTCCGCGGTTACCGCCTTGATCTGCTGTTTGATGTAAGCCACGGTCTCGATGGGATTGCCCAGCAGCTCCTGAAGACCCAGCCGCATGGCCACCGCATCAGAATCTTCCATCGCTAAAACAAAGTGACCGATCAGATATTCTTTGGCTTTGGTTAATTCTTTCTGTGACACCAGCTCCCGGGTAATTTTGGTAAATTCCTCCAGAATTGTTTTGATCGCTAAATCGATCCGATCTTTATCCACCCCGGCGTGGACCGCCAAGTAGCCGGCATCAACATAGTGGGTGTCGTTCGAGTAAACATAATAAGCCAGTCCGTGGCGCTCTCTAACGCTCATAAACAGCCGGGAACTCATTCCGCCGCCCAAGATAGCCGATAGCACCTTGGCGGCGTATTTATCGCGGTGACGCGAGCCAAAGGTGGGCACGCCTAAAGCTATATGCGCCTGTTCGGTTTTTTTGTTGACGATGTTCAGCCGTATCGCTTTTCTGCCCGGGCGGTAGGGGAGCGGCCGGTTTGGCTTGGTGGATTTAGGAAATGGCAAGTACTGCCGGGTTAGTTTAGTGACTTTGGATAGATTGGTATTACCGGCTACCGCCACCACAATATTGCTGGCGGTATACAGTTTATTTTTATAGTTCACAAAATCGGACCGTTTTACTTTTTTGATTACTTCGGGCAGACCGATCACCGACCAGCCCAGCGGCTGATCGCCAAAGATCAATCGCTCAAACGCATCACCCACCAACAGCTTGGGGTCGTCGTGGAGCATCTTGTACTCTTCTAAGATAACGCCGCGCTCGCGCTCCAAACCGTCTTTATCAAACTTGGCGTTGATCAGCATATCGGAGATCACATCAAACGCAGTGTTGATATGCTCCTTGGCCACTTTGACATAGTAGCCAACAAATTCGTTGTCGGTAAAAGCGTTAAAGACACCCCCGATGCTATCGATCGCCTCAGCTACTGAGTGCGGATCGGGATACCGTTTGCCCCCTTTAAAGAACAGATGCTCCAGAAAGTGCGAAATGCCGTTGATGCTCTTGGTCTCGTGCCGAGATCCGGCCCGCACCATCACCATAACAGTAATGGCTTCGGTAGATCGCATCGGAATAGTCACGATCCGAACCCGGTTGGGTAAAGTGGTTTTTTTAATGCTTAGCATAATGATTACTTAGCGTGGTCTTCTGCCCGAGTCTCGCGGATAACATTAACTTTAACCATGCCCGGATAGGTCATATCGTTCTCGATCTTCTGCGCGATCTCTTTGGCTAGCCGAACGATGCCGAGATCATCAATCTCCTCGGGGATCACCATCACCCGCACCTCGCGGCCGGCTTGAATAGCAAAAGCTCGTTCGACACCCGGGAAGTTGGTAGCGATGCTCTCTAAAT
>Ga0155755_111_pt8 | contig 19172 bp, 18 predicted proteins | sample RifCSPlowO2_01_FD_107409 | JGI IMG/M metagenome (GOLD analysis project Ga0155755, IMG submission 107409) | candidate division Kazan bacterium RIFCSPLOWO2_01_FULL_48_13
ATTCGATCGTCGCTCTGATCCGCCGGACTCCGGCCGAGCTGCTCTGTTCTTTAACAATACGAAACTGGCCGATCTCGCCAGTATGAGTTATATGCGGACCGCCACACAACTCTTTGCTTACCACTTGCCCCGTACCTTCATTATATATAGTATAAACGCTGACGATATCGGGATACTTCTCTTTAAAAAAGGCCAACGCGCCGGAGGCTTTGGCCTCTGTGACAGGTTTCTCCTCCCGCTTAACGGGGAGATCCTCTTTAATGCGAGCGTTCACCCAGTCTTCCACTTGTTGTTTTTCGGCGTCGGTTAGCCCCCGAGGAAAAGTAAAATCAAATCTAATCCGTTCGGTGGTTAGATCCGATCCACCCTGTTTAACTTCGGGGCCCAAAAACTTGATCAAGGCCGCATGCAGCAGATGGGTGGCGGTATGCATCCGAGTAATTATGTGCTGGTCGGCTTCGTCAACCGATGCGCCAGAAGATAAGCCGTGGCCACCAAACTTGCTCTCCGCCCCCGCCCGAGAAACTTCTTGATGCTGAGCAAAGGCCCGATCGTAGGCTGGCAGATCGATTGATTTCTTCAGCCGCCCCGCCTCCTCCTTGATAAAATCGAGCGGCAGGCCGTAAGAGGCAAACAGATTAAACGCCTGTTCACCATCAACTACCGGCCCGGCCTGCTCCAATACTTTAGCGAGCTCTTTCTGTCCATCGGCAATAGTTTTTAAGAACTTGTCCCGCTCTAGGTTGGCTAACTGCAAAATCATCTCCCGGGAGGAATTGAGCTCCGGATAAAATTCACCGTACTGATTAATAATGGCAGTGACGATCTCATCAAAACCGGCGATCGCTGCTAATTTATCTAGATGCAGAATAGCGCGGCGGAGCAATCGGCGCAGAATGTAGCCCTGTTCTTTATTGCTTGGCTGAATGTGATCAGAGAGCAGGAACACGCTGCCACGCAGATGATCGGCGGCGATCCTGATCGATCTTTCGGCTGCGGTCCCAATCCCCGGAGCATGCCGTTTGATGATTTCGATGATTGACATAAACGCGGCAGTGTCATAGAAACTATTGGCTTCGGGAGTAACGGCAGTCAGTATTCGCTCCAATCCGCCGCCCATATCGACTCCCGGCGTGGGCAGGGGAGTTAAACTGCCGTCCACTTGGCAATAGAATTCGTTAAATACTTCGTTCCAAATCTCAACATCATCAACATAGAACTCAACATTGGGGCCACAGGGCCCCTCGCTGCCAGTGGGTCCCCAGAAATTATCGGCGGCGCCCCGAGCAATAATTTTAGTAAGTCCGGGCAGCGATTCCAATATCTGTTTGGAAGTGTGATCGGCGACCGTCCCTGGCTTATCGCCATTGTAGTAAGTGGCGTAGATCCGCCGGGGGTCTAGCCCCAAATATTTAGGGTCGGTAATAAATTCCCAGGATAAGGTGAGGGCTTCTTTTTTAAAGTAGTCGCCAAACGAGAAATGCCCCAGCATTTCAAAGAAGGTCAGATGAGTGGCGTCTCCTACTTCGTCGATGTCGGCGGTCCGGAAGCACTTTTGAACACTAACGACCCGCGGGCCATAAGGGCTCGGCGTGCCGGTAAAATATGGTTTGAACTGCTGCATTCCGGCAGTGGTCAACAGCACCGAAGCATCGTGTTGGGGAATAAGAGAAGACGAGGGGACCAGGGTATGGCCTCTGCTTTCCCAGAAGGTAATAAATTTTTGCCTCAGCTCTTGATAGTCCACCCCGTTAGAAGCCCTCGGCGCAAAAATACTTTAGTCTTTTTGCGCGCAGTTAGTAATATGTAGGATTGGAACATGGTTGGTATCTTTAATTAAATGTTGAACCGAGATAACGACAGGCTTCTAACGGGGTCCATCTTTTATAGTATACCCCGTTAGAAATCCGACAGAGTTATATATCTCCCTTAGGTTAACATGGGCGAACGGCGCTCCACTTAATCTCACTGAATTTTGATATCTATCCGGGCAATTTCTAACGGGGTATAGGCTCTGACCCCGGTGGTGAAAACTGGCGCGGCTCCGCCGGATTGATGAAATCACGCCAGTTTCTACTACGGGGCTGACCTGATATTTTCGAAATCATATGGGGTAAACCCCGTTAGAAGTCGCTGATGAGATTGGCTGACAGATTCGACGGTAAGCGGAGCGGTAATCGGTTCGCCGTGATTCAACATAACTCCCATAGCTTCTCCGGACTTCTAACGGGGTAAATGGGATAAAACTCTTTACAGGAGCTGTGTTTTGTGATATACTGAAAAAACAAAGTAAAACAAAACATATGAAAAATTTAGAAAACTTCCCATCAGTCGAACCCCCCTCGCCCCCATCGGGTGATGGCGGTGTCCGGTCAGGAACCGAACCGAGTTACGAAGAGACCGGGGCGGGAATCGAAATGGGATTGAATTTAATTTATGGGGAATTGCTGCCGCTCGTTGAGCAACGCGCTGGAATAGAGGTGGCTCAAGAGATCCGCGAGATGGTGGTACCCTATGTGAAAGAATTCCAAACCGATGAGCCGATCCGAATCCTGATCGCCTTAGAAGAACAAGCCGCTGCTAATACACTGAATACCGATATAGCTGGTGAGTTTTTCCACGCTATGAAGGAAGGGTTGACTACTCATCCGGCTTGGCAACAGCATTACGGCCAAGACAGCGCTCAGTTGGCCGACAAACGGGTAAAAGGATTGATCGCTCGGTCAAAATTTGAAGTTACTGCCGAGGATGGCAATCATCGGCCGTATGCGGTTACCGATCTGGCTCGCTATGAGCACGACCTCAATCGGGCGGCTTAAAATAAAAAAACGGCGATGGGTATTAAGGAATTGGCGGTTAGCAGCAATGCTAACCAGATTTTTAATATCCTAATCGCCGTTGATGGAAGCGACACTGACGACGGATGGGGGAGGGTTGAACCTCAACCAAACTTCAATGTAGGCGACCACCCCAACTAAACAAACACGATCCTCTCGGTTAGGTAACTTAGGAGCCAAATCCAATAGGTCCTGCCAGTTATCTTCCAGCGGCAGAAGATTATTGACCATCTCCAGTGCTTCTTTTGATAGCCGCGTTGGCAATGAGCGGCACCGCAGCCAATCGTTCATAAAATTGTAGTTGAATTGGGGGAGGTGGGCGATTGGCAAAGTAAGATCGGGAGGATTGATGATGGCGGCGAATAGCACATCGACCGCCGCCGCCAGCAGTTGGTTGGTGAGAGGATCAGAGCTGTGAAATGTAAAGGATCCATCGGTGGGCACGCCCATACGCGATCAACCTCCTTGATGCCCAGAATAAAGCAGCCCCACCATAGCGGATAATCAGCTCCCAGTCAATGATTTTGTTACTACACCCCGATCAGATCAGGCCAAACCAAAAAGCTCGCCGCTTAATGCCTCGAGCTTTTTGATTGCAAAATCGGTTATCCGTTTACTTGCGCGCTTTGCGGCGGCGACGGACAACTCTCTTTTTAGGCGCAGCCTTCTTGGTCGCTTTGCGGCGACGGACCACTCTTTTCTTGGTGGTCTTCTTGGCGGCAGCTTTGCGGCGTCTTTTGACGGCCATGTCCTACCCTCCTCGAAATTAACTAATAAAATTTTACTCTTAACTTTATTATTGTATCACCACTACATGTAATTGTAACCATTTTTGTCAAGCGAAACAACAAATAATGCTGAATCATTGCTCAAATAAAACTTTCGCCCCGATAATTATCGGGGCGAAGTTAACTATTAACAATTGATCCGATTAATTATTCTTTTTTTCGCCCTCAGAATTTCCTTCTTCGGAAGCTGCTTTTTCGGCAGTGGCTTCGACAGCAGCGATGGCGTCCGCTTCACTCTTAGTTTCTGCCTCAACTTCTTCGGCCGCCGGCGGCGTGACTAACACAATTGACTCATCCGGCTCGGCTAAGGTCTTGACACCATTGGGAATATTAAGATCTTTAACTTTAATCGCGCTGTCGATCTCAGTTAACACCGACAGGTCAACCTCGATATCGCGTGGCAGATCCTTTGGCAAACATTCAACTTCTATTTCATCTTTGTTAGTAATTAGAATGCCACCAAATTCTTTAACTGCCGGCGCTTCGTTGATAAATCTCAGCGGGACAGTAGCCTTCAACTCTTCGTCTGCTTTGATTTGATAAAGGTCGACATGAATATGCCGGCCATCAACTGGATCAAATTGAATATCTTTAACTAAAACCTGGCGCGGTTCACCCTCGCCTTCGATTGCGAGATTAATAATAGTAGTCTCGCCGGCCTCCCGATAGAGCCGTTCGAAGACATCGAACGGCAAGGAGATAGCGGTCGACTCAATCTCCTTACCATACAACACGCCCGGTAGGACGCCAGCGCTGCGTAACCGGCTGGGGGCGATGGAGAGGTCTCGCTTGGTAGCGGTCAGATTAGGAGTGACGGTCTTAGTCATTAGAGATAGGTTTGGCTAATGTAACTTCGTTAATATACTGAAAAAGCCTGGTTGGAGCAAGGCTTTCATCGATAGTGCCAGGTGGGGGGCTTTAGCAGCCGGGTTTCAGGAATAGATCTAAGCTATCGCCGGATTTAAACAGGGCGTCGTGGATATCTAAGACATCGTCGTGAGTAACTGGTCGAAACAGGGGAGAGTCGGTTGGACTAAGCTTCCGACGCTTGATGATCTGCTCATCAACGATTTCTGCCTCGAGTAAACCGCCTTCCTGATCCGCTACCGCCACACTGGCAAATACCGGAGTACTGCACTTATGGCAGCGCAGGTGCAAGAAGGTCATCGTGTCCATCTGCCCCAGATAATGAATATCGTCCAGGAAGTAGGGGGATGAGCAGTTGGGACAGCGCATCACATCCTGCAGGTTGGAGACGAGCTTTTCGAACTGGCGATCATTCATGGCTTTTTGTTTTAGTTTTTGGCTTACCCCTTCGGGGTTTCCGACCTGTTTTTTCATCATACCCCATAGGGGGTAATTTGTCAATCCCTTTTCCTCCTTTGGACAATAAATATAGTCCGGATCAGCACAATCATCACTATTAGGGTAACCGCCAAGGCAATCAGTTTGGCCCAAGTCCCAGACAAAAGCGAGACAACTCCAAAAACCGCCGAGATACCTAAGATAATCAGAGTAACGCCCATATGGGGCACTCCGACGGCCAGCAGGCGGTGGTGGAGATGTTCCCGATCAGCTGCAAAGGGATTGTTGCCGTGGATCAACCGCCGAATAATAGCGTAAACAGCGTCGAGTAATGGAAAGCCGAGTACCAATGAGGCGGTGGCCAGTTTTGCCCCACCCATTAGCGCCAAGGCCCCAACCAAGAAGCCTAAAGTGTAACTACCAGAATCGCCCATAAAGATTTTGGCCGGGAACCAGTTCCAGCGGATAAAACCTAAGGCAGCGCCTAATAAAATAATGGCCAGCAGCGCAGTCTGGGGTTGATTAACCACCGCGAACAAACTTAAATAGAATAACGCGGCGGCAGCGATGGAAGTGGTACCAGCGGCCAATCCATCCAGGCCATCTAATAGGTTAACAGCATTGGTAACCAGCCAGAGCCAGACAGCAGTTAGGCCTAAGTCCCAAATCCCCGACAACACGATCACTCCGCCAAATGGATTGGTAACTTGATCGATCCGAATCCCAAACGCCAGAGCAGTACCGATAGCCAAGAACTGGATCAGTAGCTTCAGCCAGGCTTTCAGATTGTAGATATCATCTAACAGCCCCATCAAAAACATCAGCGAGACCGAGAGGAGCAGGCCGATCCGCTGAGGGGTTAGGTCCATAAATATCAGGAAGGGGATAATAAAAGCTAAATAAATGGCCGCTCCGCCCAATCTAACCATCCGGCGCTGATGAGTCTGGTGGGTAGTATAGTAGGCAAACCAACCGCGCTGTTCGGCCAGCCGCTTAATCCCTAAAGTTAATAGATAGCTTAAAACTACGGCGATCCCAAACGGCCACAGATAATCCGGCCAGCTAATTGGAATGAGGTTAGACACGAAATTCTTGGTTAATTCTTACTAACTCATCAAAGCTATCGTCGGGAGCCGTCTTGTTCCGCTTGGCCACCTTGCACTTGAGGCATTTGTGGGTTAACACATACTCGCCATGCTCCAGTTCGATCCCAGTTGGCGCCATCAGCCCGCCACAAGGGTTGGCCCGATCGCCGGGTACATTATCGACATGCCTACTATATAAACACTGCGGACAGTGGTTGGTGTAGCCACCTCCTATAACCTTCTCGCCACAGTTTTCACAAATGAAATCCTCTGGCTGTCGAATAAAATTCTTCGGCTTATCCATTAGCTTAATTATAGGTTAAACTGAACCGTGTTGGATTGATCGGTGCGATAGAGCTTGGCGCCAACTTGATTGAGGCGATCGATAGTATCGGGGGCGGGGTGGCCATACGAATTTGGGCCGACCGATATAACCGCAGAGGCTAAATTAAGCCTCTGCAGAAAGTTAAGCGACGAACCGTATCGGCTGCCATGATGACCCACTTTTAATATGTCGGCAGAAATGCCGGGGTAGATGTTTAACAGGCTATCTTCCACGGCAAATCCAGCATCGCCCATCAATAGCACGCTAGATCGGTCTCCGCCCACGCGCAGGATAATCGAATCATCATTAATGTCGGCTGATTGAGCAGACGAAGTTAATGGCAACAGGGTATCGATGTATAAATTATTGAAGCGGTAGTCATCGGCTGGATCAACATAGTTGAGCCGGGCCCCGCTTTGACTGACCGCTTTGAGCCATTCGCGATTCAATGAACTGTCATACTCGACAAAAGTGGCCAAAATTTCATTAACCCGGTATCGCTCCAGTACTGAAAATAATCCAGTGACATGATCGGCATGAGGATGCGTCAATATCACCAGATCAATTGTTCTATCCCCAGTCGGCATGATTCTGCCGATCTCCGATAGCGCACTATTATCCGGCCCACCGTCAACCAAAACCTGCCGATCACCGGAGGTAATTAGGATGGCGTCGCCTTGCCCCACATTAAGAAAATGAATTGTCGGCTGACCCGCGGCCCGAGCTGCCACTCCCCGCCAAGTGTAGAAGTTAGCGAGCAGTAGCAAGAGGACGCAGCTCCAAATTAGTCTTTGGCGCACGACTTTGCTTAATGATTAAACCTCCCCCCAATATGACATAAGCGATTACTACCCACCAAACCGAATTGATCTTGATGCTGATAGAAGCGGCGGGCAGTTGCGAAAGAGCGGTGGCTACCCCCACGATGTAGTGAAGCGGCCAAGCTGAGATGGCGCCCCAGGCAATTCCGGCCGGCAGATAGATCAAACTGAGTATTACGCCAACAAATCCCAACCCCATAGCTATGGATATAACGGGCAACACCAAGATGTTGGCTAATGGTGCCACTAACGACAATCGCTCAAATTGATAAATCAACAGCGGCGTGGAAAAAACCAACGCCCCCAAGGTCGGGGAGAGATACCCGCTTAGCCACTTTGGGGTACGGTGGAAGATGTCGTGAAATGTGGGGGTCAAATAGATGATGCCAACAGTGGCAGCGAACGAGAGCTGAAACCCAACATCATGATACAGCACCAACGGATTAGCCAGCAACATCAGGACGGCAGCCAGCAACAAGGCAACACCACTGTCTGCCCAGCGTCCGGTCAGACTCGCCGCCAGCACTAATATACCCATAATGGCAGCCCGGGTAACCGACGGAGAAGCGCCGGTCATTAGCACAAATAACACTATCACTGTAATGGCTAATCCATATCGCCAACGCAGAGACAAAAATCTCAACAGCCATAACAGACCCGCGACGATAATAGTAATATTAAAACCGGATAGGGCAATAATGTGGGTGAGCCCGGCTCGGTTGAAATCTTCGGCAAGCTGGGAGGACAGATCTCCCTTAATGCCAAACAGCAACCCCGACAATAAACCGGCAGCTGGTTCGGGCAGCGTATTTTGAATGCCGTGGATCAACCGATGCTTGGTTAGATAAAGTTGACGCAGCAACGGACTTCCCACAAACGATTGCAGCAGTTCGACAGCCGGATAGTTCATTGTGGCGCTGACCCCAAATCGGCTAAGATAGCCAGCGTAATCAAAATCTCCCCGGTTAATCGGCAGATCGATTCGACCCGATAACAGCAACGAGTTGCCATATTCGTATGTTGGTCTAACGGGTACTGTAACCAACAACCGGCCATCAACCGCTTGCCCATCGATCGATATGGCTTTAACTGTGAGTCGAGTAAATGTTCCCTTTGGCTCTGAGTCGGCGATAACTATTCCAGTCAACTCAACCGTGTCGCCGGCTAACCGACCAATTTCGTCAGCCGCGTTAAACTGACTGACGCCAAACCGCAGGTTACCCCAGACCGCCATTGCCAACATCAGCACCGCTAAAGCAAAACCGGTATATCGCCGCCAATACGCTGCGGCCAATACTATCAATCCACTAACTAGCCATAGCGCCACATAAAAATTGTGCCAATAAAAAAATGGCCCCAGGGCCACTCCGAAAATAAAACTAACTAACAGCCAGACTGTTGCCCCCCGTGTCATCTATAGATACTTTAGTTTGTTGTCGGTGTGTTCTTTGAGCGTCTTGGCGTAATGAGTTATGCCATCGTAATCGGTGAGGTAGTAATAGTAGTCACTGTCGGGTGGATTAAGCGCGGCTTTGATGGCGGCCAATCCGGGATTGCAGATGGGAGTGGGCGGCAGTCCGCTGACACGCCTCGTATTGTAAGGCGAATCGATTGAGAGATCCTCTTTGGTCAGCGCCTTTTTCCAATCGTTGATAGCGTAGCGAACCGTGGCATCAACATCCAACCGCATTCCTGCCTCGAGGCGGTTATACAGCACAGCAGTGATCTGTTCGCGATCGGTTTGAGTCTTGGCCTCCTTCTCGACCAGTGAGGCGATGATCATCACTTCGTACAGATTCTTATCGCCCAAGCGAGGCTTGATCTCGTCTTTATACTTCACCCCAAAGTTATCCAGCATCATCCGAATCGCTTCGGTCGGCTCGCCTTTGATCAAACGATAAGTATCGGGAAACATAAATCCTTCCAATGATTTATCGGCCGGCTTGGATTTAAAAAATTCATAATCAGGCGCAAAATCTTTTAAGGCCGCCGTAAATTCGGTGGCGACGGCCACTTCTTTGGCCACCAAGGTATCGATGATCTGCGCCAGAGTGTAGCCTTCGGGAATGGTTACGGTAACATTGGCTGTTGAACCGCTGGCAATAATATTAGCGACCCGGGGCAATGGATAGGCGGGGGAGAGCTGATACAGCCCCGGCTGAACTATCACCTTGCCCGATAACTTAAGATAGAGTTTAAAGCCCCAGGCCGAGCGAATCAGTCCGGCTGCTTTTAGATTATCGGCGATCACACTAATCGTCTCACCCGATCGAACGGTAAACCGCTGGTCAACGGCCGATCCGGCCCTCCGGGCCAGAAGCCATCCCGGGCTGGAGGCCGGGAACCAGATAACTAATAGCGTAATGGCAACCGCCACCACTACTGCTCCGAGGCTAATAGCTATTATCCAATAGGTCCTTGGCATATTTTTACTCTATCATAGACCACTAACCAACGAACTCGGCCCCGTAAGACCGAGCTCGCCAATCTGACTATCGCCGACCCTTTAGTTTCTTTCCAACAACTCTTTGCCCCCGATCAAGATCAGCAGGACCGGCCAATAATCCAGCCAGGCTGTTTCCAGCCAACCCAGATTAACGCCGAGCAGCGCGAAACCGATTAAAATAGCTATCAGCGAGTAGAACCAATCGTCCATAAACCAACCACAGCCGCAAGTATTACTATTCTTCTTAGCCATCGACAACCCTCCCTTAAAATAATTACCCAATAAATTCAATAAAATTTAGTTTTTTCTGTTTCGGTCTGGATCCCCGATGTCGGAACACTTCGTTTCCGGCTCGGGGACGACAAGTCGATTATTGATCGACTAACTTAGCAGTTTAAGCGCTTCTTTCAATTTATCTTCTACCTTCGCGTCTGGGGAGAGCTTGCCCAAGACTTCTCGAATTTCATACATATTATAACCCAAACCAGACAGCGCATTAATAATATCCGCCGAGCTGCCGCCCACTCCCACATCTACGATATCGGTGATCCGACTCTTCAGTTCCAAGATAATTCGTTCGGCAGTTTTTTTGCCGATCCCGGAGATAGCGGTAAAGATAGCGCTATCACCCCGACCGATCGCACTTCTTAATTCTTCGACTTTGCCGGAACTTAAGACCGCCAAACCGATGCGCGGTCCCACCCCCGATACGCTAATTAACATCGAAAACAGCTGAAGCTGAGCCGGGCTGATAAAACCGTAAAGCGCCTGAACATCCTCCCGCACTACCATATGGGTTAGTAGCCGGATCTCATCATTGATCACCGTAGTGGTTAGTATGTCAGTAGTGGTAAAAACCAGATAGCCGATGCCGCCGGCTTCGACCACCAGATGATCTAATCCTTTGCTAACAACTCGGCCGCTAACAGAAGCTATCATATACCTATTGTAGCATTGGGGGGCTTCTCCGCGGCCCCGCAGATCGCTACTGCTAACGCGTCGGCTGCATCGTCTGGCTGAGGCACTTGATCCAACTTCAGCAACGCTTTAACCATCTGCTGGATCTGTCGTTTATCAGCTCGGCCATAACCAGTTATCCGCTGCTTAACCTGCAAGGGAGTATATTCTAACAGCGGCAACTGCGCGCGAGCGATACTGGCTAAGAGTACGCCACGAGATTGAGATACCGCCATCGCCGTAGTCTGGTTTTTGGCAAAAAATAATTTCTCAACCGCCACCGCATCCGGCCGATAGGTTTTGAGCAGTTTCTCCACCGCCCGGCCAATCACCAACAGTCGATCAGAATCCGAATTAGTGGAGGGGGTGGTAATATAACCGCAATCAACCAGCGCGATCGAGCCCTGATCTTCTTTTACCACGCCAAAACCGGTGGTGGCGGTACCGGGGTCTAATCCCAAAATAATTCTACTCATCCCGTTAGAAGTCCTCTGCGAAAAAATAATTTATTCAAACTATTTTTTCGCGGCTCTACTAATAAATCGGTATAGGTTATGGGCATTATAGCTATTTAAAACCTAAAGCTATCAACCGACAGACTTCTAACGGGACTCATGCGACAGTTTATTCAATACTTCGTCCGGTACATCCAGCGTACTATAAACCTGGTCAACATCGTCGTGGTCTTCCAGGGCGTTTAAGAAGTTCAACGCTTTCTGGGCCGCTTCGGGATCGGTAATCGTTACCGGCTGTTTTGGTACCAGCCCCAATTCCGCCTCGGTAACTTTATAGCTAGCCGATTCCAGCGCGGTTCTTACTTTATCCAATTCCTTAGGCTCAGTGACGATCTCCAACTCGTCGCCGGTAGCATCGATCTCCAGGGCCCCCGCTTCGATCGCTGCCAATTCCAAGCTGTCCGGGTCGTCGGCTTTTGCTACCCGCAGAATTCCCCGATGGTCAAACTGCCAAGCAGCCGGCGTGCCAAAAGTAGCCCCCGCCTTGTTAAAGATATTGCGCAATTCGGCGACCGTACGATTTTTGTTATCGGTCATCGCCGAAACTACCACCGCAATATTGCTCGGACCCAGCCCTTCATAAGTTACTTCTTCAATCTGGGCAGCGTCCTTGTCTTCGCCAGTACCTTTTTTGATCGCCTTATCCATGCTGCTGATCGGCATATTAGAAGCCTTGGCCTTTTGGATCGCTAATTTCAATCGAAAATTGAGATCGGGATTGCCCCCGCCGCTGCGGGCCGCCACTTCGATTCCCTTGGCCAATTTGGTAAACAGGGCGCTTCGTTTAACATCTGCCGCCCCCTTTTTCCGTTTGATAGTCGACCACTTAGAATGCCCTGACATATAAATAGTTTAGTCTCAGACCTCAGTATAGCAGAGGGGACAGCCTCCATCCGCATCTAATGTAATATACTGGGTATTGTTTATGAAAGACCTACTCAAAAGCCTAAATCCGGCCCAGCAGGAAGCCGTGAAAAACCTAAGGGGGCCGGTACTTATATTGGCCGGGGCCGGCTCGGGCAAAACCAAGACGCTGACTACTCGCATCGCTTACATTATTCAACAAGGCAGGGCTCATGCCTCCGAAATCCTGGCAGTTACCTTCACTAATAAGGCAGCGGGGGAGATGAGAGATCGGGTAAAGAAGCTGCTGTCCGTGAAATCGGATCGGCAATTTTTTATCAGCACCTTCCATTCGCTCTGTGTTAGGATCCTGCGGCAAGAGATGGAACATTTGGGCCGCCCCACTACTTTTACCATCTTAGATACCGACGAACAGCTGACGGCGATCAAGCAGGCGCTGAAAGAATTAAACATCGATTCCACTCGGTACGCGCCGGGAGCGGTGCTCAACTACATCTCCAGCGCCAAGAACGAGATGATCGGTCCCGAGCAATACACTAAGTTGTCTCAAGGCAGCTTTCAGCAGATAGTGGCCCGGGTCTACCCCCGATATCAAGAGCTGCTGCATCAGAACAACAGTGTTGATTTTGACGACCTGTTGCTGCTGACGGTGCAGCTGTTCAATCAAGAACCCAAGGTATTAGATCGATACCAAAAGTTGTTTAAGTATGTGATGGTGGATGAATATCAGGATACCAACGCCGCCCAGTATCAATTGACCAGGCTCTTGTCGGATAAGCATCACAATCTATTTGTGGTGGGGGATGATTGGCAATGTCTGGTTCCGGGCAGTTTAATTGAAGCCCAAAATGGCAAGAAGAAAATTGAGAATGTAGCCAAAGGAGAATTAGTTAGATCGGCCAGTGGGTATGGTAAAACTGGCTATTTTAAGGTCTTGAATCGAAAAAAGTTTAGCTACAATGGCGAGATTATTAGTATCAGGACAGCTGCAGGCTGTGTGATGACTTGTACGCCTAATCACTTGTTGTTCTCAAGATTGGGAATATCTGATTCGTACTTCGTCTACTTAATGTACTCACAAAACATGGGTTACCGGATTGGGACAGCCAAAGGAACTAGGTTCGATGGCAAGAAACACGATACCGGGCTACGAGTACGCGCAAACCAAGAGAGAGCAGAACGGATGTGGATAATCAAGATATGTGATAGCCGCGCAGAAGCAATGTATACCGAGGCGCTCTTTGCTTATAAATATGGCATCCCCATGCTGGTTTTCCACGCCTACGGCAATCGATCGATGCAACTCAACCAAGACCAAATCAATATGCTGTATCAAGAAATCGATACTAAAAGTCGAGCCAACCAGCTAATGACTGATCTTGGCTTAACTTTCCATTATCCGCATTTTTCTCCCCAAGCCACTACTCGGAACGACATTAAAAGAATCAGCCTTAATGTCGCACTCTTTGGTGATAAGCGGGTAACTCAACAAAGTCCTTGGTCTGCTAGCCGGATTTCATCTGTCACCACAGATCCCAAAGATTTGATGTTTTTTGAAAAGCTGGGCTATAAAATCAGGGCTGGACGCGCTGATACATACCGGACTGAAATTCATAATTTAGATTATGGCAAAATTGAACAGGTCTTATCAAGATTGCAAGAGAATCTTGGCGATGTGCAGATTAATAAATACGCCTTCCTAACTGACAAGAAATTTTCTTTTATGCCGGCGAGTCAGATACACCCCAGTATGATAATACCGATAGTAAAAAATGGTCTGGTGACAGAAGATCGAGTTATCAAGGTTACTAAGAAGATTTATTCTGGGGTGGTTTATGACTTAGATGTTGATAAGGTTCACAATTATGTTGCATCGGGATTAGTTGTACATAATTCGATCTACTCTTGGCGCGGAGCTAACTATCGCAATATCCTAAACTTTAATCGGGACTATCCAGCTGCCAAGGTAATTAAATTAGAGGAGAACTACCGCTCGACCCAGAATATTTTAGATGCGGCGGGGGCGGTGATCGCCGGGAATGTTAACCGCAGCCAGAAAAAACTCTGGACCAACCAGGGCGCGGGCGAACCGCTTAGCATTATCAATGTGCCGACCGAGCAGTACGAAGGCGCTTTTATTATTGAAGAGATCGACCGACAGCGGCAGCTGCATCCCGAGTTGACGCTAAACGATTTCGTAGCGCTGTACCGCACCAATGCCCAATCACGCGCATTGGAAGAAGCATTTTTAAAGCGCGGGGTGCCGTATCGGGTAGTGGGCGGGGTACGATTCTATGACCGCAAAGAGATTAAAGATGTGCTCGCCTATTTGCGGGTAATCGCCAACCCGCAAGATGAGATCAGCCTTCAGCGGATTATTAATGTACCCGCCCGGGGGATTGGTGAAAAGGGCTGGGAGGGTTTGAGAGAGTTTGCCGCTAAGGAACAAAAAAAATTGAGCGAGATATTGGACATCATTCCGGTTGGGGGCAAGGCCAAGGCGGCTTTGACCGAACTATCGAAAGTTATGAGTCAGGCCCGCAGCTGGAAAAAGAATCTGAGCGGCCTGTTTGATTTGGTGATCAATAAAACCGGCTACTTAACTTTTCTCAACGATAAAACCATCGAAGGTGAGACGCGAATCGAGAATGTTAAAGAGTTAAAAAGCGTAGTGGAAAAATATGACTACCTGGAGATCAATTTGGCCCTGCAAACCTTTTTAGAAGAAGTCAGCCTGATCCAGGATACCGATAGCTACAACGCGGACAGCGAAGCCGTTACCTTAATGACGCTGCACTCGGCCAAGGGTTTGGAATTTGATTCGGTGTTTATCGCCGGAATGGAGGAGAATCTATTCCCTCACTCCCGCAGCCTGCTAAATGTGGAGGAGCTGGAAGAAGAACGGCGGCTATGCTATGTCGGCATTACCCGCGCCAAGCGCAAGGTCTATCTGCTGCACGCCACTCAGCGGCTGATCTATGGCAAACAATACCTGGGGGCCCCATCGCGCTTTTTGGAGGATATCCCAGTCGAGCTGACCACTACTGGGATAGATGAATTAAAGCCCACCTCTGCTGCCACGGACAAGCCCCTGCCCGCTATTAAAGTTAAGACGGGCGATATGGTAGAACATGCCCACTTTGGCGTTGGCTCAGTTATCCGGGTGAGTGATGACGAAGTGGTGGTACTATTTGGAAAATTAGGGGTTAAACGGTTAGCTAAAGGATTGGCCCCGCTCAAGAAATTAGCGGCCTCCAAACATTAGTTGGCCGGCTGGTCTTGCGGTATAATTAGAGAGTTGGCCAGCACTTAAGAGGAGGCTCTGCGGAGTGATTTTTGACCATGCTGAACTAAACTCAGACCAGATTATAAACCCCAAGGTAAGCGCCCTGTTTGTTTTTCTGTTGGCGATGTTTGTGTATATGTTCTTGGCTCTCCAAACTGCCGAAGCCGAAACAGTAGCGGTGCAGATAAATGTCAACGGGCTAACCACCACCCAGACCACCGCTTACCTCACGGTAGGGGAGTTAATCAGCTCATTATATCCGGATAACAATCAGGTAATCAGCGTGGTGCCAGATCGGTCAACCGAGATCGGCCCTAACTTAAATATCAAAGTTAAGATCCGACCCGCCCAGCTCAACCCGACCGTAGCCAGCAACATCACAGCCGGCCATCAATCATCGGCTAAGCCGATCACAGTAGCCGCCACCCCCACCCCCGTAGTTGCCCCGGTGGAACCCAAGTCGCCCACCTACAGCGGTACTGCCACCTGGTATCGGTTCGGCAACAAACTGACAGCGGCCAGCACCCAGTTTCCTAAAGGCACGCGGCTCCGGGTGACCGCCGATAACAGTGGCAAATATGTTGATGTGGAGGTCAACGACTACGGCCCCACCGCCGAGACGGGCGTTACTTTGGACCTCAACCAGCCCGCGTTTCTAAAACTGGCCCCCCTGGGAGCCGGCCGAATCAACATTCACTATTATGTCATCTGATGATCGACCTGACTGATACCGACCTGATCCGACGGATCTTAAGAGAATACCGGGTGTTTGCTCAAAAAAAGTTAGGGCAGCATTTTTTGGTAGATAAAAATGCCCTAACAAAGATCGTAGCGGCCGCCAAACTTAAATCCACCGACAGCATTTTAGAGATCGGACCTGGCTTGGGTACGCTCACCCGAGCATTGGCTCCTAAAGTCAAACAGATCGTGGCGGTAGAAAAAGACTACCAGATGATTAGGATATTTAGAGAGATCAATCGCGATATCAACAACGCTAAGATCGTTGAAGCCAATGCGCTGATGCTCCCGCCCAGCTTTTTTCGGCAGCAGTTTGGTCGCAGCTACAAATTAGTAGCCAATCTGCCATACTATCTGACCTCGGCGATCTTGCGATTTTTCTTACAAAGCAAAATCCGCCCTGCTATGATGGTGGTGATGGTGCAGCAGGAAGTGGCTGAGAGAATCATCGCTTTGCCTCCGGAATCAAACCTGCTGTCAGTGGCAGTGCAGCTGTACGGTCAACCCGAGATAGTTGCGACCGTTCCCCGATTCTCGTTCTGGCCAGCGCCCAAGGTTGATTCGGCCATCCTCCAAATCACCCCATACCGGACTAATAAATACGAAGTCAAGGATGATGCCGCGTTATTTCGAGTAATTAAAGCCGGCTTTGGGGCCAGACGAAAGCAGCTGCATAACTCGCTGTCCAGCGGATTACACCTGCCTTTGTCGGCAACTAAACAGATATTAGAAGACTGCGGCATCCAAAGCACCCGCCGCGCTCAGACCCTAACAATTCCGGAATGGCTAAAGCTGTACGAAAAAATCAAAACCAGTTAGCGGCCCTCAGGGCAGGGATAATCAACGGCGCCTCCACCAACGATCCGGCCGGCATCGCCACCTTTATGCAGGTGGGCAGCACGACCGGTTTTGGCTTAGCTTGGTTGGTCGCTATCATTACCCCATTGGTAATCGCAGTGGAGGATATGAGCGCTCGGATCGGTATTGTCACCAAACGGGGGCTGAACTCGGCCATCCGATCACGGTTCGGAAAAACCTGGGCCATCATCGCGGGGCTAATCGTATTGATCTGCAATACCGCGACCATTGGCGCCAACATCGCCGCAATATCGGAGATTATGGGGGCCGGATTACATCTTAACTGGGAATGGCTGGTGATCCCCGTGGTTTTGCTGATATCCTGGCTGATGATCAAGGGGAGCTACAAATCGATCAGTAAATATCTACTAATCCTCACCCTGTCACTGCTGTTGTATGTAGTGGCAATATTCAATATGCCAATCGATCTACCGTCAGTCTGGCAGCAACTATGGCCGATCAACTTAAGCGATGGATCGTTAATCTGGTTGATCGCTATAGTCGCAATTTTAGGGACTACGATCACTCCCAATACTATCTTTTGGCAGGCGACCGAGGAGGTCGAAGAACAGATCAAGATCAAAGCTATGCGACAGGAGCGGCGGGGAGTGATGATCGGATTTATCTACGCCAATATTATCGCCTTAGCGGTAATGTTGATGGCTAGCTTAGTCTTAAATGGCACTCAATTTGTGGGTAGCGTCGCGGAAGCGGCTCAGATGCTTAAACCATTGGCGGGTGACTGGGCATTTGGCTTGTTCGCTTTAGGAATTATCGGTTCGGGGTTATTGGGCGTTCCCATCTTGGCCGCTTCCACCGCCTACGCCGGAACGGAGGCGCTTAACCTGCCCGAGGGGCTTAACCGAAAGATCCAACAGGCTCGCGGATTTTACATTCTACTAATTGGCTCACTCATAGTCGGCGGATTATTGGTACTAACCCGCATCCCACCAATGATCATGCTACTGTACACCCAGGTACTCAATGGCATCTTAACTCCAATCCTCATCCTGCTTACCTTGATCATTGCCAACGACAAGCGAGTGATGGGACGACACACCAATGGCTGGCTGGCTAATCTGTCAGCGCTGATTGCTATCGGCTTGATGATTATAGTTGGCGTCTGGCTAATCGCTAAATTGCTATAATGGGCACCCTTTATATAGTAGCGACCCCGATCGGGAACTTGGAGGATATGACGCTACGCGCGATTCGCGTACTTAAAGAAGCAAACGCCATCGCCTGCGAGGATTCCCGGGTGACCCGAACTTTGCTTAATAAATACGCCATAACAACTCCGACGGTTATCTATCATCAACACAGCGCCAGCGGCGCGATATTAAAAAGGTTAGAACGGGGAGACGATATCGCGCTGGTAACCGATGCCGGCACACCGGGTATTCAAGACCCCGGCGGGAGATTGGTGCGCGAGGCGATTAGCGCGGGAGTTAAAGTGGTGCCGATCCCGGGCGCTTCCGCTCTAACTGTGGCGCTCTCGGCGGCCGGGATCAATGCTGACGCATTTTACTTTTTGGGATTCCTGCCCAAAAAACAAGGGCGGCAAACCCTGTTCTCCGAGATGGCCGGACTGGATGTGCCGATAGTGATCTACGAATCACCGATGCGAGTAGTTAAAACCCTAAAAGATATCGAACAGTATTTGGGTAATCGCCAAGTGGTAGTGGCCAGAGAGCTAACCAAAAAGTTCGAGGAGATTAAGCAGGGGAGCGCGACCGAGCTGATCGATAAGTTCAGCCGGCAGAAACCGAAAGGCGAATTTGTCCTGATCATTCTACCTGCCATATAATAGAAGTAGGATAGACGATGGCGGTAAAGACTAAAACATCAAAATTGGGGAAATTAAAATCGCTAATGCGCGAGCACAAGCGATCTTTTATTATCCTAATTCCCGAAGAACATGACGATGCGCCCCATTGGCTGTTCTGGCTGCTATTGATATTAATATTTATTTTCTTTGTCAGTTGGCTGTGGAGCAATTGGAGTGGGGCGGGGGCTTTGATGTCGTATCTCTCGTACTAATAAAAACCACCCGGGTAATCAAGGGATAAGCCCTTAATTGGGGTGGTTATGACGAGGAGAAAAGCGGCAAGGTAACATTGGCTGGGGTGCTAAGCCGCCAATGAAGTTCCAGCCTTTCTTCATCAGTAAACGGGGGCTGGCTGCAGTTATAACACGCCCCCGTAGTCCCGGGGCGGCGGCTAAAATCTTCAAAGCTGCAATGTTCGCACACCCACGGCTCTGACACTACCGAATGCACTGCCTTGCGTCTGAGTGATTCTTCCAAGATATACTCTTCTTCGCCGCTCAGACGGACAGCTGTCACATT
>Ga0155755_113_pt2 | contig 19083 bp, 15 predicted proteins | sample RifCSPlowO2_01_FD_107409 | JGI IMG/M metagenome (GOLD analysis project Ga0155755, IMG submission 107409) | candidate division Kazan bacterium RIFCSPLOWO2_01_FULL_48_13
TCAATCCCGCGCGCGCCAAATCCACCCGGCACCACGATGCCATCACAGCCCGCCATCAGCTCGTTGATCGGCGACTCTTTGGATTCTAAATTCTCGGCATCGATCCACTTAATAATTACATCAAGATTATGATACCAGCCCGCCGCTTTTAGCGCTTCGAACACGCTTAAATAGGTATCCTCCATAGTGGTGTACTTGGCGATCAAGCCAACAGTCACCTTGGGCTTGTCTGATAATATCTTCATTACCAAATTGCGCCATTCGGATAGATCAGCTTTTTTATTGGTCAGCTTAAGTCGATCGGCGATTAGATCACCAAAACCATAGTTCTCCAGGGTAAGCGGCACATCATAAACGGTTTTAGAGGTTTCCAATGGCACTACCGCCGAGGGCGCTAAATTGGCAGCCAGCGCGATCTTTTCGACTCCATTCCGAGGGATGGGATGATCGCTTCGGCACATAATGGCGTCGGGCTGAATCCCCAGCCCCTGCAGATCGCGAACTGAATATTGGGCCGGGCGGGTCTTGAGCTCTTTGGTAACATCCAGCCAAGGCAGAAATACTACATGGATGTACATTACATTATCGTAGCCCATATCAGTTTTAATCTGCCGGATCGCTTCCAGAAAATGCATCGCTTCGTAGTCGCCCACCGTGCCACCCACCTCGGTGATCACCACATCAACATTGGCCTGCTCGCCGCCCTGCATCGCCATCTCTTTAACTTGATTGGTAACATGTGGGATGATCTGCACGGTTTTTCCCAAAAAATCTCCGCGGCGCTCTTTGGCGATCACCTCGCTGTAAACCCGGCCGGTCATAATTGAGCTAGCCTGCGAGAAGCTTTCGTCAGTAAATCGTTCGTAGTGGCCCAGATCCAAATCAGTCTCAGCGCCATCATCCGTCACAAACACTTCGCCGTGTTCGCCGGGATTTAAAGTGCCGGCATCGTAGTTAAGATAAGGGTCTAATTTCTGCAGAAAAATCTTATAGCCGCGAGCTTTTAGAATATTGCCAATCGAAGCAGCGGTAATGCCCTTGCCTAAACCAGACAGCACGCCACCAGTAACAAAGATGTATTTGCGATGTTGTTCGACCATAGTTAATTAGTGTAGATTCTTTCGAGACTTTCTGGCAAGCGAGTAATGATTTCGTAGTTAATCGTACCGGCCCAATCCGCAATGTCCGTTGCCGTGATCTCCTTGGATTTGCTCTTGCCAATAATTACCACTTCATCGCCCGGTTGTGATTGAGGCCGCTTGCTGATATCCAAAATAGTCATATTCATGCAGATGCGGCCAACCACCGGTACTACCGCCCCTTTAAGCAGCATAAACCCCATATTGGAGAGCGAACGAGGCAGCCCCTCGGCATAACCGACCGGAATAATACCTAATGTCATCGGTTTGGGAGACTGAAAACTGCAGCCATAGCCAACAAAACTGCCAGCGGGGATGCGCCGGACCGAGATCAACCGAGTCCGATAACGCAGAGCGGGCTTAAGATGAATCTTTTTAGTGGGGGCCTCTTTTTTAGCCCAGGCTTGCACTCCCCGCGATGGCCACAGTCCATACATGCTAATACCCAACCGAACTGCATTAAACCTCGATTCCGGCATCAGGATAGCCGCGGCGGAAGCGGCTGTAGAAATATAGGGAATCTTATCGATTTTGATCCCAGCTTTCTTTAGCTTGATCAACAATTTCTCAAACTGGAATAGCTGGGATTTGGTATAACTCTTGTTCAGCTCTTCGACGCTGGCTAAATGAGTCCAGATACCTTCTAACAACAAATGCCGATGTTGCTCGATCGCTCTAATAGCAGACATCGCTTCATCAATCGAAAAACCCAGCCGGTTGATACCAGTTTCCAACTTGACATGCAAATTAATGCGCTGCCTCACAATATTGGCTACAGCCATAGCGTCTAATAACGAACGGCGATTATGCACCAAGAAACTCACCTTATTCCGAACGAGGGTAACCATCTCTTCTTTAGCTACCGCCCCCATCACTACTATCGGCCTGATAATGCCCTTCTTACGCAAATAGATGGCTTCGGTAGCCGAAACCACTCCCAGCATATCTACACCACTCTTAATCGCCTGCAATGATACAGCAAGAATCCCGTGCCCGTAAGCATTGGATTTAACGATGGCGATAATCTTGATATCTGGCCGCTGGAGTCGCTTAATCTGCTTGATATTATGATCAATGCGCTTTAGATCAATATTGATCCATGCCAGCGGCGCCTTCAACTTTTCACCTCCTAAGTGATACCTTCTATGATTGATCGATCACCCAACCGACCAAACCACATTATCGTCATCGAATTACTTTTTTGTCATTCCCGCGAAGGCGGGAATCCAGGCCGGGATCCTGAATAAGTTATCTATAATATGGCCTACGGCAGTAAAGTGTTTTCAGGATGACAGTTGGGGGTTATTTTATATTTGATATTTTTTATTGGCGTTAAGTGTTTTCAGGATGACACCTCTTTTGTCATTCCTGCAACTTGTCCATCGTAGCCTTGGCGTAGTCGGAAGGCAGAAATCTTTTTTCATGTCATCCCGAGTCCGTCAGCTGACGGATCGAGGGATCTAACCCAAGTGGCCTCACAAACAAGATTCCCCCACTACGGTCGGAATGACAAAAAATTAAATATCTAAATTGGCGACGGCAGCGGCATTATCTTGAATAAATTTTTTGCGGGGAGCCACATCGTCACCCATCAGTGTACTAAATATTTCGTCCGCCCGGGCAGCACTGTCAACCGTCACCTGTAATATTGTGCGACGCTCTGGGTCCATAGTGGTGCTCCAGAGCTGCTCGGGATTCATCTCACCTAAACCTTTATAGCGCTGAATGTCGGCGATTTTTTTAGGGCCGCCTTCGGCTACCACTTCTTCTCCTTCGATTAGCTCACCCTCGTTCTGTTGTCCAGCAGAATCGGCCTCGTCCTTAGCTTTCTGGCCGGCCTTGGTAGATTTCTTTTCTAAATCAGCAACCCGCAACTTCTCTAATATCTTTTCTTTTTCTTCGTCGTTATAGACATACCACTGCTCTTTGCCTTTCTTAATTAAATAAAGTGGTGGCTGGGCAATGTAAAGATAACCGCGATTAATAATGTCGCGCATATAACGATAAAAGAAGGTCAGCAGCAGCACCCGAATGTGAGCGCCGTCTACATCAGCATCTGTCATAATAATTATCCGGTGATAACGAATCTTGTCGGCATCAAACTGTTCGCCGATTCCGCCACCCAATGCGATAACTAAAGCTTTGACTTCGTTGTTGGCGATCATCTTGTCCAGTTGCGATCGTTCCACATTCAAAATTTTTCCTCGAAGGGGGAGAATGGCCTGAAAATTTCGATCACGGCCCTGCTTCGCCGAGCCTCCAGCCGAATCACCCTCCACGATGTAAAGTTCGCTGTTGGCGGGGTCTCTTTCGGAACAATCGGCTAACTTGCCCGGCAAGGTCATCCCTTCGAGGGCGCCTTTTCTTAATACCGTTTCACGGGCAGCCCGGGCTGCCAAGCGCGCTCGAGCGGCGAGCAGCACCTTGCCTAAGATGCGGCGGGCTTGAGTAGGGCTCTCTTCCAGATAGCTGCCAAAATAATCGTTCATCACGCTCTCGACCATCGTCCTAATCTCGGTATTGCCGAGCTTTGACTTGGTCTGGCCTTCGAACTGCGGGTTGGGCAGTTTAACGCTGATAACCGCCACCAACCCCTCTTTGACATCTTCGCCGGTTAATGCGTCACCGTTTTCTTTGATCAAATTGTTCTTGCGACCGTAGTTGTTAAGAGTGCGAGTGAGAGCCGCCCGAAATCCAACCACATGTGTGCCGCCTTCGGTATTGTGAATATTGTTGGCAAAGGCATAGAGATTCTCGTTAAAATCCTCGGTGTACTGCAGCGAGATCTCGATCCGATGGTCTTTGATCTGCTTATCAACATAAAATGGCGGCTCGTTGATCTTATTTTTATTGCCCGCCAAATGAACGACATACTCTTTAATACCGCCATCAAATTTAAAGTGATCGGACTCCCCGGTCCGTTCATCTAAAATATCGACCGCAACGCCTTTGGTGAGATAGGCTTGCTGTCTAAGATGATCAACAACAGTTTTGTAGTCGTAATCATCGACATTCTCGAAGATCTCTTTGTCGGCTTTCCAGGTTACCCGGGTGCCCGTCCATTTGGTGGCGCCTTCCTGCTTAACAGCCGTAATGGGCTCGCCCTGTTTGTACTCTTGGCTGTAGATGCGGCCATCTTTGCCTACTTCCACTCGCATCCAGGAGGATAAAGCGTTTACCACCGAGGCGCCCACACCGTGCAGACCGCCCGACACCTTGTATCCGCCACCGCCGAACTTACCGCCGGCATGCAGGGTGGTCATAATCGTTTCGAGGGCGGATTTTTTAGTGATAGGATGTTTGTCTACCGGAATACCGCGACCGTCATCCTCAACGGTGATGGTAGCATCTTTGTGGATAACCATTGTGATCTTGGTGGCGTGACCGGCCATTGCCTCGTCGATCGAGTTATCAACGATCTCCCAAATTAAATGATGGAGCCCAGCGATGCCGGTAGAACCAACGTACATTCCGGGGCGCTTGCGGACTGGCTTAAGTCCTTCTAATACTTGGATATCTTTGGCGCTATAGCTATCTGATTTCTTAGCCTCGGGCAGATTGCCGCGCGGAGGCGCAGCGGCTTTTCTTAAAACCTCCACTTTGGGAGTTTTGCGCGACTTACTAATTGGTTTAGTGGCCTGCCCGCGGGCGCGGGACGCGGCCAGGGTTGACTTTTTAATTGGTTTTTTGGGCGCCATGCTTTGCGATCTTTAAAACAATAATCGGTACAGCGGCTTTACTGTAGACACTGTTCCTATAAGCTAATTTTACCGTATTTTCACTCCCCTAACAATAGGGTTAGGTATCAAATTATTCGCTCTCGGAGCCCCTAATTCTGCCTCGGTGCCGAGTAGTAACAATATCGGTTACTTTGCTGATCAGCGCAGCTATTTCGCCTTCGGTTAAAGTGCGTTCATCTGACTGGACCACCACCCGCAAGCCTAAACTGCGGCTACTATCCGTGGGATAGTACACATCAAATACGGTTACTTCCCGGATGAGCGGCGAACTACTTTTAATGTCACCAATCAGCATCCCAGCCGAAGTGGAGATGGGAAGTTCGATTGATAGATCAAAAGACGATGACGGAAAGCGGCTAAACGGCTGAAACTTTAAGGGTTCGAGTTGCAGCTCGGCCAACCGGCTAAGATTTATCTCCGCCCAGACTCCCCCATGGGGCAGATCCAGCTCGTTGGCCAGCCGCGGGCTTAACTCTTCGAGACTGCCTAAAATAATCTCTTTGGCCATAATGCGAGAAGTATTGATGTAAAGATCCCCGTCCGATCCTGGCACCGCTACAAATTTTAACCCCCGCACATTGGATAACAGCTGCTCAACAGTTCCCCGCACCCAGCGATAGGCGTCGACCTCGCGGCTACCAACCAAGATGGCCAACGATATTTCTTCGCGCGGCAGCACTCCCCCCTCCGGGCCAGAATGCCTGCCGGGCTGGAGGCCACTTTTAATAAAAGTGGAATTGATCTCAAATATTTTTGCCACATCTCCAAATTTTGGCGCGAACCTCAGCAGATTAGGCCAGAGGTTGCCGCTTAAGTGCGTCCAGCCACTATTTAATGGATTAAGCAACTTAAGTTCGTCATCCAACTTAAGGCCCAATTTGGCTGCCCAATCGGCGCCAATAAAACAGTGGCCGGGAGTTTCGGTAAAACCCGCCCGCGCCAAATAATCCTTAAACTGGTCGGCCAAGATTAGATGGGGGCTGCTTTTGGGAGCTAACATTCTGCCTGTCGGCATCTCGGCGGATACTTTATTAATGCCATACAGCCTGAGTATCTCTTCCGCCACATCAGCCATCTCTTTAATGTCGCCGCGGAAAGGCGGCGGGGAAACCGATAGTCTGCCTCCGGCGTATTTCACCCCGAACTCCAATTTTCTTAATAACTCAGCGATCTGGGCATTGGTTAATTTGGTAGACAATAGATCATTAACCGACCGAGTTGAAAATTTAATGGCCGGCGCAATAGATTTTCTCTTGCCGATTAATACATCTCCCTTGGCGATCACTGCTTCGGGCATAACTTGTTGAATTAAATTGAGAGTGCGGCGCATGCCCAGCTCGGTTAAATAGGCAGTAAGTCCCCGCTCAAACCTTAAGCTGGCGTCGGTCGATAGACCTAAGTTTTTACTCCCCCGCCGAATAACCGCCTGATTAAAATTAGCTGATTCCACTATGATCTCGCGGGTAAGATCGGTAACTGCGCTACTTTCTCCGCCTATAATCCCGGCTAACGCGATCGGACCGGAGTGATCGGCAATCAACAAAACCTCGGGATTTAGATCACGCTCTACGCCATCCAGGGTTAAAATCTTTTCTCCGGCTTTAGCCCGGCGCACAATAATTTTCTTGCCTCCGGCCTGGGGGCTCTCTCCGAGTCGGGAGACTCTCTGAGTCGGCGACCGGCCCGGAAGGCCGCTAACTTTAGCGCAATCAAAAATATGAACCGGCTGGCCGGTCTCCAGCATCACTAAATTGGAGATGTCGACCAGATTATTGATTGGTCGCAGGCCACTACTAATTAGTTTGTCTTTCAGCCACTGCGGCGATTCCTTAACCTCCACATTGCTAACAAAATGTGCCCGATAGTGTGGACAAAGCGCTTCGTCCTTAACCTCAACACCGATGTGATCGCTACTACTGCCACCGGTGGATCTAAAATTTAATTCCAACGGCATTGACCATTTAATACCGGCCACTGCCGCGATCTCTCGGCTCAACCCTACATAGGAAAGATAATCCGGACGATTCGACAGGATCTTGAGGTCCAGAATAGCATCGTTGGCGGCATCCAATACTTCGTTAACTGGTCGGCCGACCGAAGCGGTTTTGGGCAGCACCAAGATGCCCTCCGCTTCCTTAGCCAAGCCTAATTCGGCAGCGCTGCAGATCATCCCGCGGGATTCTACTCCCCTAATGGTGGCTGGCTTAAGTTCACCATCCGGAAGAGTGGCGCCCACCAGCGCCAGGGGCACCTTCTGGCCCACTTCAATATTTTTGGCCCCGCAAACAACGGTAGCCCGCTTGCCTAAGCCAACATCTAAAGTAACTAAATGAAGCTTGTCGGCGTTAGGATGATTAGCGATTTCTAAGATCTCGGCCACCGTCACACCACTATAGCTGCCTGCCCCACTGCTGATCGATTCGACCTCGGTGATATGCAGCACTATCAAATCGGCCAGCTCCTGCGGGCTGTGTTTAAATTTAGTTAATTCTTTTAACCAACTATACGAGAACTTCATTCTTGCCTTCCGTCATGCTGAATTTATATGTCCCGCGTATGCTGGGAGTTCAGCATCTTTAGATCCTGAAACGAGTTCAGGATGACAAATAGATGAATAATTAAAATTGGGTGACAAATCGCGGATCGCCGGAGAGGAACAAGCGGATATCATCGATATCATATTTAAGCATAGCTAATCGCTCGGTACCGACTCCAAAGGCAAATCCGCTGTATTCGGAGGGATCGATGTTGACATTGCGCAGAACCTGCGGGTGAACCATCCCACAACCCATCAACTCCAGCCATTGGCCATTAAACCAAACATCCACTTCGAAGCTGGGTTCAGTAAACGGAAAGAAACTGGGGCGCAGCCGCGCTTTAACTTCCGATCCTAATATTTTTTTAACAAAATGATCGATCACTCCCTTCATATGGGCAACGCTAATCCCCTTATCCACCATCAACCCTTCAAACTGATTGAATACTGACGAATGGCTGGTATTCTCGGCTTCGTAGCGAAAGGTGCGACCAGGCGAGATGATCCGAATTGGCGGTTGGTGCTGTAGCATATAGCGGACCTGCACCGGCGAGGTGTGGGTCCGAAGCAGCGTGCTATTCTTGCCATCCTTGCCCTGTTTAACCCAAAAGGTGTCCCACTGATCGCGGGCCGGATGATCGGCCGGAATATTAAGCATATCGAAGTTATAGAGCTCCAACTCCACCTCGGGCCCTTCCGCCACTTCAAAACCCAGCTCAGTTAATGCAGAGATAAGCTCTCGGGTAACAATAGTAACCGGACTTAAGTGGCCAACAACGGGAGGGATCCCGGGCAAGCCGACATCGCGCCGCATCATCTGTTTTTGCTGCGCCGCGCTGAGCTTTTGCTCTCGCTCTGTCACCATTGCTTCGATGGCAATTTTGGCCTGGTTGGCCTGCTCCCCGATCCGTTTTCTTTCTTCGATCGAAAGATTGCCCAACGATTTTAAAATCTCAGTTAAGCTCCCCTGGCGGCCAATGAATTTAGCTGCGGAGGGAATAAGCGAAGACCGATCGCTCGCGGCGATAGATTGTCTCGCTTCCTCAATTATTTTTTGAATTTCTGCTTCCACGCGGCTCAAAGCCTCTCTGGGATTACTTTATTTTCTAAAATACATATCTACAATAACAGCAATCAGCAGCACCAACAAACAGTTCCACCAGGTTAGAACATGCAGCGTCTGCAACAATAAAATGATCGTGGGAGTTAAGCTGATAATCAATCCCCGCTTAACGCTTGCCCAAAATAGATTGTGCGCTTCGATCACTCCCCGCTTAAGATCGTAGAAATAGGCTCCCGGGATAGTTAATCCGGAAAGAAAGACAAAACAACTAACAAATAATAGGGCAAAAACTATCGTACTGGATTTATATGGATCGAATTTGTAGACAATTATGCCAATGGCGACGGCAGCCAGCCCGGCCGCGCCAATTAGTATCCAAAAAATCTTCGGCATATCTTTCATATGTCAATTATAGCTGTTGCGAATGATTTTGGGCATAAAGAAAAGGCTGGCAAACCGTCCACAATTTCAAAAAATTTGACGCTGCCAGCCTTTAAACCCTTAGCTGGCCTCAAATACCGCCGAAGCGATGAGTGATAACCTGCTAAAGATACAGCTACTTTCCGATCACCAGTTGCTTTCCCCTAACCGTCCTTATGGTTCCCTAAAGATAGGGAGCTCCTAATGTTAACTATGTCCAAAGGTGCAAAATGTTTTTATTTTTGTTTTAACGAGGGTGTGATCGGCACCCGATCGAACAGTAAGGGGAAAGAAAAGCTAATTAGCAGATTATCATTGCGAGCGTTACAATCTCTTAAGATTGCCACGGTCCGATGAATATCAGACCTCGCAATGACGATTGGGAGACTAATTGGCTACTCTTTGCCCTTACCGTAACCGGAGTCTGATTTTTAATGTTCACCAAATTACAACATCATACTTAAAAACAAACACCCTGTCAATGATATTTAGGTGAATAATGGTAAATTCGGCTCCCACAACGGATAGTTTACAATAAGAGAAAACTATCTTACCCCCGACTTATCCACAGGTTATCCACATAGTATTCCCCGAACCTCCCCTTCTCAAGGGGAGGCAGGGTGGGGTTTTTGTTCTATTAACCACAACCACCCCCATCCCCCTCCTTGGAAAGGAGGGGACTATTATTCGGCGACAATGTCCACATGACGAAAGCCCCCAATCGATTTCCTAACTGGTTGGCCCCAATCTTGAGTAATTAGCCGACTATCCAGCATCCAGACCTCTTTAACCTTGGGGAAAACCAAAGCCAATTCCTCCTTAAACGCCACGACTGCTCGGGGTAGGCCGTAGTCCGCAAAGCTATTGGAGAACCGCTCACCGGCTAATAATTGAGGGGTCATTCCAGGGGAATCGAAGGCTAATTTGGCATAGATCACCCGATCCAGATCGGGCGCTACGCCCAGAAGAAAGGGGGCTTGATACTGGCTAACTACCAAGGCGAATTGATCATAGGTGGATAACTTTTCGCCCAAAACTACCTCATTGCCAGCAATATCAAAGCTAAGGAAATTGGTAGCCTTTAAAATTGGCTGGGATTCGTTGAAAAACTCTTCCACCATCCGGCCAGTTGGCAGCACTAAGATATTCCGACCTGGTTCCCCTTCCAACTGATGCCGCAAATAAGGGAAGATCAGTTTTTGGTAGTTGATGGCCTTGGGATTGGGTAGATCGCTGACCCAGACCATGTCTTTATGCTCACCGTTTGGCCGCGATAGGGTTTTGACATCGATCAGATCCGCCGCCCCCAAAAGACGAGAGACAAAGCTCGAGTTGCCCGACACCGTAACGCCATTGCTGGCGATGATTACTTGATGGTCGTTTAGCTTGGTCTGCCAGATATTTTCGGGAGCCTGCTTGATAATTCGGAGCGAAAATCTGCCCGACCTCCCATCCACATAGATTTTGTAGGCCTGGTCGGGATGAATAATATAGCTAAGGTGTTCGATCAGCTCGGTAGTGCGATTGATCTGCCGCTCCAATACTTCGGGAAAGCTAACAGCCGCGTTTTTAATCGCCGTCTGATAGCCGCCCAGGGCTTCGATGATGCCGCTGAGATTATCTTTAAGGTCGGCGCCGGTTTTAGTGGTCAAAAACCGCTCCTCCCACTCCACTACATCGCTGTTTTTGCTCTGCTCTTGCCAAATCATTCCCAATAGGCCGGCGGTCATCGTTAGATGCGAACTCAAGCCATTTAACTCTTTGAATAATTGATCAGCTAATTTATGATCGGTAATAAAATCGTGAACAAAATCTCTCCGACTGGAAACTAAAGCATTAAAGTACGCAATAGTCATCCATTTAGCGGAGTGTTCAACGCACCACTCGTCCAGATCGATCCACTGCGGAATCAACACCGTCCGATCGGCTTCGATGAGACCCTCTTCTAATAGCTCTAACCAACCGGCAAAATCGGTTACCGTATGATCGGATAGCCGGGAGGGGCGATAGGCCAACGGCGCCAATTTCTGCTCAAACAGATAGAACTCATCCCGGCGGGTAAAATAAACTTGGCCGGGAATAAATTGCCCGTCGTTAAAACCGTAGAGCAAAATTTTTATAATTAGTTTGCACTCCCGCGGGTCCAGGCTTGGTTTATTGAGCAGAAACTGCCACCGTTCGGGGTCGAGCTGATGAATTAGCGAGAAATACGGCGAGAGCTGATGAGAGGCCCAGTTGGTTCGGGAAAAGATACGCGAGTCAACTACCAACAACGATTTGGGCGGCTGTTTGGACAGCGCAATATTAAAACTTAATTGATTAATATTGGGCAGCAGCTCAAAGACATTGAACCCCGGCTGTAAATCGGCGGGACTAATGAGGGTCTGCTCAGCTGAATTAGGCAAAATTGCTTCCGGCCCCGATCGAGACTGATAAGTATGGGCGGCTACTATGTTATCGGTAAAAATAAACGACCAATCCCAGCTGGTTTTGCCAATTAATGTATTGATCTGCTCACGCATCTCCTGGGGAATCTGATTGACTTGCGAAAGAAGAAGATCGTACAACTCCACGGTAGCCAGCACATCATTCATCGCTCGATGCGATGGTTGGTCTTTAAATTGATAGCGATAGGCCAAAAACTCCATACTATAGAATGGCAGCTTGGGCAGCAAGGTATAAGCCAGCTCTAAGGTGTCCAACCGATCTCCTGGCAGGTTAATCCCTTTTTCTTTGAGAAAATCTACATCAAAACCAATATTGTGTCCCACAATCGGGAGTGTTCCGCAGAAGGTTAGCAGACTATCTCTCACTTCGGCGAGGACGGGCGCCACCTTCAAATCATCGGGGTTAATACCGGTTAAGGTGGAGACGGTCGGACCTAATTTAGCCATAGTTGGCTTAATTAGGGTAGTAAATTTATCCACCACCTCGTTCCCTATTAGCTTCACCGCTGAGATCTCGATAATATCGTCATGGGTAAAATCCACCCCGGTGGTTTCGATATCTAAAACAATCAGTTCTTTCATGGATTAGTCGTTATTATGTCATCCTGAATTTATTTCAGGATCTGGATCCCGGATCCTGATTCGCCTCTGGCGATCCGGTCCGGGATGACGAGGTAGGAGTGGTTTCGATATCTAAAACAATCAGTTCTTTCATGGATTAGTCGTTATTATGTCATCCTGGCTTGTTTGCCCCACGAGCCCTGCGAATGTGGGGCGACTGCTGGGGTCCAGGATCTGATAACCTTAAGATTCTGGAGTTAGCCGATGTCCATCGGCTTCCCCAGAATGACGAGGGGAGCAAAGGCTGAAATAAATTCAGCATGACAAGGGGCTACGATTTAGTTAGGCTAACCTCGAGAGCCGATGGCATAAAGCTGATTACCTCGATGCCTGCAGGCGTTTGAAACATCTCTTTGGTCAGACTCACCATATTAGAGCCGCTGAGGAGTCCGCGCAAGTCCAGCGCCATCGCCACATCAGCGCGGCTTAAGGACGAAAGCTTGTCCACCGACCCCGATAGTACCACCGATACAGTAGGTGGAGCCACTGAAGTAACACTTAATCCTTCTGTGATATTAGCGTAGCTCGGCATCAGCACTAAGATGCGGCTGTCGGATGACATCGCCACCTTGACTTTAACATTAATCAAATTGGGGGAAACCAGTACTACGCCCGCCGGGAGATTGGCCGAAACCTTATCGGTAAAATCGGCTGACCGATCTGCTAATTTAATGGGGGTGGTAGAGAGACTATCAATTTTAGACAGCTGTTCGGCGGCGCCGCGTAGAGTAAGAGTGGGCGGTTCAAATTCGACATACGATACCCAGTAGCCGGGAGCTAAAGTCCCGGTGAGTGTCGGCACCAGACCAATAGTTTTAAAACTGTCGCCGATCTTAATGTCGACTGCCACACTGACTTGATGAGGAGAGAAAAGCACATTGGTTAAGGGATGGCCAGCTGCATCGGTGAGCTGCGGTTGGCCAAAGGCGGTAAAGCTGCTGCTGCGCCGCTTGACGCTAATTGGTACGGCGGCCTCGCTGATCACATTAACCACGCTGTCCGGCCCGGTAATATCAACCGTGGCCGGTGTAATAGTAATATCTCCCAGCGAGAAGCCGGCGGCGGGAAAGCCCACCGGATCGGCCACCAAGCTAACGGTACGGGTAACTGATGTCACTAATTTGATCTTGATCGTTTCCGGCTGGGCACTGATTAGCCAAGCATCTTTTAGATTGACCAGAATATCAGGTTTAATCTGGTAGCTACCCTCACTTACTGCCGCGCTAAGATCAAACTCGGCGGTGATCGCTCCGCTATATTTAAGCCGATAGGCGGCGCCGACGCGGGCGCGCACCGTTGCAATAATTGGTTCCGGATTGTCCGCCAAGGCCAAACCCTCGGCTAAATTAGCCACTACTGGCCGCAGTTCGATCGTAAATGATTGGTAACTAATACTAAAAGCCGCCAACCACAACAGTAGAGTGACAAATATGAGCGAACCAAACTGTGACTGCCAACTTAGTTTCACCCTGTTAGAAGCCTACTAAATATAACACGCAAGACTTATCTGCCACCCAATGTTATTTTCCCTGTCAGTAGTTTAGCGCTCAAACAATAATTATTTTCCCACGGGTTTCTAACTAGGTGGACCCACCCGCTACTTGGCCAATAAAATACTTTTTAGCACCCGCTCTAAACTGCCGGGGGCTAACTTAGCGTAGGTATTATTTTTATAGAGCAACGAGACGGTGTCCGTCCCTTTGCTGGTGATGATCGCCAGCGCCTCCCAATGAGTGGTGGCCTGGCGAATGGCTGGATTGGCTAAATTAAACGGAAAGCGTTTGGGAGATTGAACGGTTAAAGTGGAGCCGGCTGCTACAATCAATCCCCGATCAATAATCATCGCGCCCGCCGAGAGCTTGGACCGGTGCGAGAAGGTGTCAATCACAAAATCCCGATCAAACGGCGTATACAGCGAGGTCCCCTGCTCGATCAACCGGCTGACCGGTTTGGTTACCCGCACCACTAAGAGGGACGGAATATGCAATTTAGCCAAAATGCCCACCGTATCGGACAGCTCCCGGATAAACTCATTAACATCCGCGTCGCTCAAAGTTTTAATACGGTCAACGGCCCGTTGGCTGATAAATGCTCCTTCGACTATCTTCTGCAGGTCAGTGCCATAGATCAAAATGGCTGCTACCAATAGCACTATCATCAGACCTAATGAGAGGATGGCAACCGCCGCCAAGCCCAGCAGTTTGCTGACCACAAACAACAGCAGTAGAATAATGAAATTAGGCAGCGCCCGAGACAAGGCAGTATGCCGAATCTTGACCCATAGCCAACTGACAATACATAGCACCAGTAGAATATCTAAGACGGTAACCAGATTAAAAACAGATGATAGATTATTAATCGAAATCTGCGCGTGCTCGATCAGCAAACGATAGCCGTCAACAAAATATCCTTGGATAGCTTCCGCAGACATAACAACTAATTACTCAGTTATTATACTTTAAATTAGGTAGATGTAGATGGGATGGTGGACATCGCCAATAGTTTGCACCGGCCGCCAATCGGTTAAGGGAAATTGGGCCGAAATTATCCGCGAGCCCGCTTTTAACTCGCGCCTAAATTTATCGCGCAGAGCATCGGTTAGTTTCTGGCCGAGGTACACATAGACCACATCCGCCCCCGACAGGTTGATGCGGTGGATGTTCCCCCACACCAATCGTACCCGCTTTTTCATTCCCCCCAGACTTACCCGCAGCCAAGCCCATAACAACGGCCACCACGAAATATCAATGCCCACCCCGGTAACCAAATACTGGCGGCAGGCATAGATTAAATGGCGAGCATCGCCGCAGCCCAACTCGTAGATAATTTCATTTGGTTGCAGACTGGCAGCGGCCCATGCCTCTCGCGCCCGCTGCCGGCTTAATGGGATAAATGGCGCCCCGCCGGCGATCGACTGCAGGGTGGAGATAAACCAGAGCGCCTCAAGCACGAGACCAATCACCAACAGAATAAGGATAGCCACCAAGACCGGATGTTCCATACCCAGTAGAAGATTTTAGAAAGTAATGCTCTTTGATTATGTAATATCCTAATCGCTCAGCCCATATCTAACCTTAGACCCATCATGACTCAACAACATCCTAATCTTATTACTGGGATAATCAATTCTAAAATTCTCTACTGGGCATACCTACATCTTATAGTAAAACGCCCTCACAAGGAGAGCGTTTTACGCACACAAGATAAAACCGGAAATTATTTCTTCTTTTTGCTCGCGTGAACGCTATTATGCACCCAGGCCAGGATCCAACCTAAAATGTAGCCGATCACAAACACGGCTATCCAAAGATAGATGGCAGTCCCCCAGCTAAAGGCGCTGACCGAAAAAGGATTATTGAGCATATGTAGCCCAAACATCCAGTCCATATAATTTTGAGCAAACCCACCCAAAATTAACAGCGACCAGATAATGTGAACTATCCCAGCAAAGAAACCCACGATTAATCCCAGTTTATGGGCATCAATCTGATTCTTCATGTCTCTATCCTCCTTAGACAATTAATAAATATAACTTGATAAACCCCGTTAGAAATCCGGAGAGGCCCTGGGGATAACCCGGGCTACAGTGGGCCAACTGTAGTCCCCCTTGCCGCTGACCCCATTAGTCAAATCTCATCAGTGGTTTCTAACAGGGTAAACAAAAGAAAAAGCCCGTCCCATTATGGACTGGCCGCTCACAATACTTGCCCACCTCAATTTGATTATACCATTATTTGACGATAACCGGTCGAGCGAGACTATTTAGCCAACTAACCAAAAGCACCCGCCGAATAACTTCGGCGGGTGCTAATTAGTGATACTGCTTATCGGTTACTTGTTCGAGATGCGGAAGAACCGATCACTGATATCTTTGACTTTAGAATTCTTAACTAACGAGATTCTGATCAAAGCCGTATTGGTCTTGGGGCCAGTCACCCGCCAAGGCATCACTCCAGAATTGCGAGTGATACCAACGGTCTTCCACTTGCCGTTGCCGCGATCAAGTTCAACCCTAATTCGTTCGTTATTCCCTATCCCCTTACTTATCCATCTAATAATCTGAGCGGTGCCGATCTTATAGAATTCACCCCCGTTCGGAGTAGTCACCATTAGATTCCAGGTTGGCACCGGATCCGGATTGACGATACTAAAGGTTCCAGTACCATAAACAAACCGTTCGGGGCCACCGTAAGAAAAATGGCCGTACAGCCGGAGAAGAGCAGTGGTAGTGGGCGTATTGGGAACCAACCAGCTGTAATTGGAGTGGGCATCTACATCAGTGGCAATATCAGTCCAGGGGCCGTACTCACTCCCAGTGGTGGTATAGGCAATGTCAACTAACTCAAAACCGCCATTATCCCAGCTAATGGTTTGGGTGGTTCCGACCGACCAGATCTCGCCCCCGTTAGGAGTCACTATCGTTAAGGTGGGCGCTTCCATCGCCAACCCGGCCGAGGTCTGACTGACGATTAGGCCTACCCCGACTAACCAAGATATGAGTTTGGATTGCTTCATATGCTTAAGATTAATACTATGCCTGATCCTGTTTATTCTACTCCCAGACTGCATTTTTTGTCAATAGGAATAAAAAATACCCCCGAGATTTCATATACTTCTTTTTAATTATATCACTATTTGACAGGGGGTCGCGCGGCCGCCTATGCTGAAGTAGGGTGGGGGTTAATTTAAGGGAGGATAAAATGGACAAAAGCTTTGTGGAGGATGGATCGATCGCCGACTATCAGCAGCTAATGCACGAGATCTACGATCTTCCGGGCGACCGGAATTTTTCGATGTCGGATATTTTAGCCCAGCAGCAGCGGTTTACTATGCGGGCGCTAAAGGGTATTCGTAAGGGCGATCTGCGCCGACTAAGATTAAACTTGCTGGACGCTTTTTCTTGGTCGATGACAGTCGTCAACCGAATGCATTTTAATATCGAAGAGATCCTCTGGCGCCGATTCCCCTACTTGTGTTCCTACTGCGGCGCCTGCCCCTGTGTCTGCAAGATCCAAAAACCCAGCCATCGGCTGGAGCCGCCGATCAACGAATCGAAGCGCCCGCCGACACTGCGGGATTTTCAGAAAATGTTTAGCGAGATCTATCCCGGCAGCGGCCGTACCTTGGCCGACGCTGGCGTGCATTGGGCGGAAGAGACCGGCGAGATGAGTGAGGCAATCCACGCCTATATTCATGAACATCGCCCGGAACAGCTTAAAAACATCGCCGCCGAGATGGCGGATTTTGTGTCGTGCACCTTTGGGGTGGCCAACTCGGCCGGAATTGATGTGGCTAAAGGTCTGGCCGAACTGTTCTATAAAAATTGCCTGGCCTGCCATCACCTTCCTTGCACCTGCCCGGTCGAGTACATCAATAAATTTGATTTTGAAAAACTGCCAGAGTTTGCTCCGGTTCAGGAACAAACTGCAATCCAATAACAGAAAAAGTATCAGCCGGTATGCGGCAGCAGAATGGTAACGAGATAGATAACGGCCACGCCCACAAATAGCCACAGAGTATGGATAGCGATCTGGGGGCGGTTGGTTTCGTGATGCAGCTCGGGGATAAGATCGGACATCGCCAAATAAATAAAGTTGCCGGCCGCGATGGCTGCCATAATGGGGATAGTATTCTCCACCGCGCTGCCCCAGAAAAAGAACACCACTCCACCAACCACAGCGATCAGGGCCACCAATGCATTGGCGAAGATGGCTTTGGCGCGGCTTAAACCGCTGTGCAACAGAATGCTAAAATCAGCGATCTCCTGCGGAATCTCGTGGATCGCTACCGCCAGGGTGGTAGCAATCCCCACCCGCCAATCCAGTAGAAACGCGCTGGCGATTATAAATCCATCGATCAGGTTGTGGACACCATCCCCGATCAGATTAAGATAAGCGACGCTGCGATTATGGGGGTGGCGATGCTCGATCAGATCATCGCTGCAATGGTGCCAATGCCAAACGCGCTCAAACAAAAAGAAACCCAAGATGCTGAGCAGGATGACGAGAGTGATTAAGTGCGGCTCAAAGATACCGGCCGCTTGTTCGATCGCCTCCGGCAAGATATCTAAAAAGGTCAGCCCCAGCAAGGTCCCGGCTGCCAGGCTAATCAGTGGCCGCAACTGTTTGGGTGAGAAGGGACGACGAAAAAAGAAAACGACCCCGGTCAGCGAGATCGCGCTGATAGCTATTGTCGCAATAATAATGTTGATCAACATAACAGGTTCGATAATATTCTGCCCATAGGCTAACGGATGGATTTATTATAGAACCCAAACAGAAAATAAGGCAAAAGAAAAGCGGGACCTGTTTAAGATCCCGCCAGTTGATAGCGCTATTAAACGCTATTTTTGACACATTACAACCGAGATGTCGAAGAACAAGACACCGAGGGTTGCCCCCGGTTCTCGGCCTTATCGTAGCACAAATAACCCTCCAGGAATGGGGTTTTAGGTATTCAGAGCTGAGGGCTGTTTGGGAGGCACTACGAATATTTTACCCTCGTAGCTGTTGGCAGGCCGTGATGGAGGAAGTTAGAACCTTTCGGGCAAAAGTTGAGATTATTTATATTTAAAATTAACATCGCGTTGCTCGGCAGGAAGCTGATAGCCGTCAGTTTCGAAAGGATAAGCAAGCACCCCACTGGGAAAAATTACATCGGGACTATAACTTTTCCAATAAAAGAACGACCCCGGTTGAACAAGGTGAAGATATATGTCCCCTTTTTGAATGTTCGGATTTACTGATGTGTCTGGTATATCGAAGTAGAAGTCAGCAAAGGAGTGAGTACCAACACCATCCGGTGCGGGTACAGTACCAGCGAATCCAATTAGTTCCCCGCGTTTTACCTTGTATCCGATTAGAGCGCCGTATGAAGCTGCATTGCCCGTGGGTGAAACCGTATAGTTCGCATTCCAAAATATTTGTAATCCCTGGGCTGGCGGCGCCATAAGGTCGTTATTTGCTCTTTGAGTGTGTCCGGTCAAGAGAGGTGAGGTTAATAAATGGTATACGGTCAAATACGCTCCCGGCCAATCAGGGCTTGTAGACTCGAAGAATAATTTTACATCATCGGAATGGGTAGATAATCCTCCCGAAACAATCTGAGTACTGGTATC
>Ga0155755_109_pt1 | contig 17912 bp, 13 predicted proteins | sample RifCSPlowO2_01_FD_107409 | JGI IMG/M metagenome (GOLD analysis project Ga0155755, IMG submission 107409) | candidate division Kazan bacterium RIFCSPLOWO2_01_FULL_48_13
CCGCTGTCTGCCGAGTATCATCCAAAAACCAACTGCTCGAACCGGTGTCACGCGGCGCTCCCTGAACTGGCCGCTCCCCCAGCGGTACAAATCGCCCACGCACTCCGCGGTTGTCATACATATTAGATAGCTTTGGCGTGCCATTGATCTTGACCAAGGCCATCGGTTCGCCCGGCGCCCAGTTAACGGATCGGACTTGCGCAATATCCCGATCGCCAAACAACGCGGCCGGCTCTTTGTCGCTTAAGTTTACTACTGCAAAATTTCCCTCCGCGGTAAGATAAGCCACCGACTTGCCGTTGCGAATCATCTCCGGCCAAACAGTATCCCCCTCGACCAATACTTCCACATTAGGAATCGGCTCTAATTTAAGAGTTACCTCTTTGCTATCGCCCGCCACCAAGGTAAAGTCCTGCTCCCAATCCAAATAGCCTTCCTTGGTCACTCCCAGGCTATGTTCACCCGCCGTTAGTTTAATGCTTAAAGAACCAACTGACTGCCGCTTGAATTTTCCATCGATCACAATGTTCGCTCCCGCCGGATCCAAGGTTAACTTTAGTGTTCCCCGATTTACCCCAATGCCGACCTGGCCCAATAGCAGATACGCTGTACCAGCCAACAGCAGCACCGCAAACACCACGGCCCCGATTATCATCCCCGGGGCGATCGTCACTTTAGCACTCGGCAGGCTCTCCGCTGCCCTTTGGCCAAATGACGGAACGATTGGAGTAGTTTTTGGTTGGTTGTCAGGCGACACCGCTACCTTCAGATCACTCGGCAATTGCTCAGGCAGATCACTGCCCGGTCCTGATTGGTGTGGCTCTATATTTTGATCGACCATTCGCCTTATTTATCTAAAAATATTATATCACATTTACTTTATTATATCATATATTGCCGTTTTTGTAAAGGACATAATGTCCGCCCCAACTGGGTAAAAATCCGCTCTCCCACCCAAATTATCCAATTTTGAAAAGGGTTGACCCCGTTAGAAGTCGCCGACGAGATCTGCTAACAGGGGTGGAGAGGAAAGTGAAACGATACCCGAATGACCGTAGTCTCACAGCATTTACCGGGCTTCTCCGGACTTCTAACGGGGTTGACTAAAATAAAAATATCTGCTATAATAAAGTAATATTAAGGCAGGAGGGGTAAAACAAAAATCTCCTTATAACGATGCCAAAACAAAAACTCACTAAAATCCTAAAGTGGTCAGCGGCCGGCTTATTGGTGGCCGGCTTGGTTTTAATAGCCGGTTTAGGAATTACCTATGCTCAGGGAGACGCCACCGGTGGAAAAGAGTATGACCGCATCAATTTTTGGGCTGGTTTAGGGGTGGCCTTTATTGGTCTGCTGGCTAAATTCTTTGGTATCATCGGCGAAGTGATCGCTGGGATTATTATGCCGATCGTAATGCAAATTCTGGATGCCCTGCTAAGCGATCCGAACTGGGTGTTTTCTAATGACTCTCCCCTTAAAGATATCGTTACCGTATCGCATGGGGCCGCCTTAACATTAGCTAATGGATTCTTACTGCTTGGCTTGATAGTGGCTTCGGTAGCTATAATTTTGCGCATTGGTACCGGCACCTACAACATCAAGAAATTCTTAGGCAGTTTTGTGACCATGGCCATCTTGGCTAATGTCAGCTTGCCCATATTTATGGCGCTGTTAGGAATGGGCGATGCTTTATTTAACAGCGTAGACTTTTTGTTTGTTGAGAGCACTATCGGAATTAGTCGCGATACAATTTTGGTCTACCTAAAAGATCTCGCCAACATGCATATACCAATTAGCTTAGGAGTGGCAGGTACGATTTTAGTGCTCGCCACTATGCTGATATCGGCCTGGGTATTGATTAAGGTCACCCTGCTCTTGATCGAAAGAACCATCTTTTTATTCATTATGTTAGTACTGGCCCCGCTATCATTTGGTATGAGCGTTCTGCCCACTACCCAAAAAATGGCTTCCCAATGGATTGAGAATGTTATCAAATGGATTCTGGCCATGCCAATGACTTACGCCATTTTAGCTTTGGGCGTTTTTGTACTGCAAGAGATAGGCGGTAAAGGAACCACGCCTGGAGAGTTAAGTAGTTTTGTCACTGGATTGGGCTCATCTATTGATATTGTTGGTGGAGGCGGTATTGAACTGTCGGCCTCCCCCATCCACATTGCCGCCGCCACCTCAGTTAAAGACTTACTCATGTTTATTATCGGGCTGACCATTATCTATATGGCTGGCACGGTGCCCAAGATGTTAAAGATCGGCGGCGCCATCGCCGGCCTGGTCGAATCTCCCGGCAAACTGACCGGGATGGGCCAAAAAGCCTGGAAGACCATCGCCGACACCGCTACCGGTAAAACGCCCATCGGTAAGTTTGGCAAGGGCGTGGTCGGTGCGAGGTGGCGTGAAACCATGGCCGGGTGGTATGACAAGAATCCCGTGTTTGGTAAAGCCGCCCAGGGCCTAAGACGGCTCGAAGGGTGGCGCAGCAGTTTGGGGAAAGAATGGTACTCAGGCATCCTCAACCCAACTGGACGCAAGGTCAAGGGAGAATCTGACGAAAAACTAGGGATTACGAAAGCACGAGCTGCTGCCCTGAGCGGAAGATTAATGCCACTAGTGCAAGAGTTAGACGCCGAGGCAAAGAACCGGGGAGCAGTGGATAAGGAAGGAAAGCCGATTACTCGATGGTATGGCTTAAGTGGGATGGACCAGAAAAGCATTACCAAGGATAATAAGGAACTTAAAGCCAAGGCGAGCAGGGTGAGTGATCTTCAGAGCAGCTTAGCCTACATGCTTAGACAGATTACCCCCAAAGATCTCGCCGACTTTGACCCAGTAGACAGAATGGCTGATGATCTAGACGCGGCCAAGCCGGAGGAGCATGAAGAAGGCGAATGGGGTGACACTATCATCCGTATGGGGAAACTGGCTGGTACGATCGGGCCGGAGTCAGATGTAGCGCGAGAGGCAATTAAGGATCTGAGTGATAAAATCATCGACCTCACCGGATTAAATCCCTATAAACTGGGCAAAGGTAAGAGGGGGCGCAGGGCGACTCCTGCCAGTGGCGGCGGAGAACCGGCTGGAGGGGTGGAGGATATGGATGCCGATGAGGCGCCGGATGTCCCCACAGAAGGCGAACTCGCCTACAAACGGCAGGATGAGTTAGCCGGCGGGATAGCGGATGCCAAAAAGGATGTCCGGGCTCAAGTTAAAGCCGAGGGGACCTCCGAGGTCAGCAGCAAGGTAGTAGAAACTGTGTTAGCGACTGAAGCCGAGGACGAAGAGGGCAATCCCAAGCGATTTGGGGAGATGCTCGATGCCGCCATTCAGGAGATTAAGGATATCGTGGGAAGTGAAAATAAAGACAGTGCCGCGCAGGTCGCCCAGACCAAATTGGAAACCAAAGGTTTCTCGGCGGAGGAGGCAACGCAGTTGGCCCAGTTAGGTAAGGCCGCCACCCCAGCTGATGTAGATTCGCTCTCCACCATCTCCGGTTCTGTTAGGGGACAGAACACTACCCTCTCGCAGTTGGTCCAGAAAGTTCAGGGCCTACAGCAAGAGTCCCACCAGATTGAATCCGGCCTGCAACGGGGCGCCGAAAGCCGAGTGGCAGACAGTGGTGATGAATACCAGCACTACGGAGCTGCAATTAATACCACCCTGGAACAGCAGATAGCCCGGGAGGCAGCCAAAAGCGCACAAAGCGATCCAGCCATCATCCGGGCCGATATTCATCAGCAAACCTTAAATCAAGTAATTAACTTTCACCAGCAAGCAGAGCAGTTGGTTGGGGCGGAACGGTCCGGCGCCGGCCCGGCTGCGGAGCAGGTAAGCCGTGTCAACTTAGCGAACGAGGTATTTGCCTTTCTGAAAGATCTCAACATCCCACCCGCAGCCGGCCAGGATGAATACCGCCGCGACGCTACCCCGCACCAAATCCTAAGCGACATCGATACCGCTCACCGGGTGATAGAGCTGCAGTTCAAAACTCCGGCCGCTGGCGGCGCCGCCACTAAACCACCCACCCAATAATCTAAAGCCATGACTACTAAAATTCCTCAAAATATCGACAAGGAAGACAAGCTGGTTGGCCCGCTGACTTTAAGGCAGTTTCTCTATCTGCTGGGCGGCGGGGCGCTAACCTTCCTAGCCTATCAATACTATGTGATCGGTTATCTCTTCTTTACCGAATTCGTGGCGATCGGTCTGGTAATAATGGTATTTGCCGCTTTGCTGGCTTTTGGCCAGATCAACGGCCGGCCATTTATTACCTTCTTGGTCAGTTGGGCCAGTTTTGTGGTGGCACCCAAGCGGAGGCTGTGGGGCAAGGACAACGCCATGGAAAAAGCGACGGTGAAATTGGCCCATCCCACTCAAGTTAGTCAGCCCGCAACCAAGACAATAAATAAAAGCCGCCTGGAACAGTTGGCCACTATCTTAGATACGGGTGGTAAAATGGAAACGGCTGAACTATCCACTACTCACGAAATAAATCTTACCGTTCAGCCGTCAGCTCCCAAAATTAAGGATCAGGATTTGGGGGTAGAAGATGTCCTATCGGACACCGAAAGTTAAAAGTTATGGCTAAAAAACAAAACACATCCCAGAGCACTCAAAAATATCTCCCCTTCAAAGCCATCAAAGAAGGGGTGATCATTATGAAGGACGGCGGTCTGCGCGCTGTATTAATGGTAAATTCGATCAACTTCAACCTGAAGTCGCAGGACGAGCAGACCGCCCTGCTTGATTCGTATCAAAGCTTCTTAAATGCTTTGGGCTTTCCTATCCAGATCACCATCCAATCGCGCATCCTGGATTTGGACAACTACTTAACTCACTTGGAGAATATTACCAAATCACAGAATAACGAGCTGCTCCAGACCCAAAGCCAAGAGTACATCGCGTTTGTCCGTGAGCTGATCGGGGTCGCCAACATTATGAGCAAGACTTTTTATGTAATCATCCCCTACTCACCCGGACTGGCCGCTGCCGGCAATTTTCTAACTCGGCTGTTCAGCAAAAAACCGGTTACCATTATGGGAAGATTTAAAGAAGACAAAGAAGAGCTGCTGCGCCGCACCAGTTTAGTGGCCAACGGGCTGGCCCCCTTGGGCTTAAGCAGTGCTCTGCTAAACACCGAAGAGCTGATCGATCTGCTTTACTCCAACTACAATCCCGATTCCGCCCGCCGCCAGAAACTGTTTAATGTCAGCGCGGTGGATGCTGATGTAATTACCCAGTTAGCCAAAGGCAAGCAATAATATGGCGCTATTTAAACGCAAACAGGTTGATCCCGAGTTGGCCGCCGAGAAAAGAGCGGCGGAGGTGTTTGAACAGGGCCTCTTCTCGGTGCGCGACTTAATCGCCCCCGCCTCGCTGGCGCTTAAAACCAACTATCTTCAGCTAAACAGCTATTTTGTCCGCACTTTATTTGTGCTCACCTACCCCCAATATGTGGAGACTAACTGGCTGAGCCCGATCATTAACTTTGATGTTAGTTTTGATGTTTCGATGCACATCTACCCGATGGAAAGCGCCGACATTATGCAGATGCTGCGGCGCAAGGTAACCGAGATGGAGTCCTCTCTCCGCATCAACGAAGAGAAGGGCGCAATCCGCGATCCCGAATTAGAGATCGCCTACCAAGATACCGAAGAGTTGCGCGATAAACTGCAGCGCGGCATGGAGCGGTTCTTCCACTACGGTCTCTACTTTACCGTCTACTCCAAAAGCGCCGAAGAATTAGATCGGGCGACCGATCGGATCGAGACCGCTTTAGGCGGCCAGCTGGTTTACAGTAAACAGGCCCTCATGCAGATGCAGGATGGTTTTGTATCCACCCTGCCACTGGCCACCGATCAATTAAAAGTAATGCGGAATATGACCAGCTCGTCACTGGCTACCACTTTCCCATTTGTATCATCCGACCTCACCACCAACGAGGGCATCCTATACGGCATCAACCGTCACAACAACAGCCTAATTTTATTCGATCGCTTTAAATTGGAGAACGCCAATATGGTCGTCTTCTCCAAATCTGGTGGCGGCAAAAGCTACGCGGTCAAATTGGAGATCATGCGGAGCCTCATGCTGGGCACAGATGTATTTGTGATCGATCCAGAGAACGAATACGAAGTCTTATCGCGCGCGGTTGGTGGCAGCTACCTATCTGTCAGTCTAAATTCCGATAAACGGATCAACCCCTTTGATCTGCCTGATCTGGGGCCCGACGCCGATGGCGAAAAGAACCTGCGCGGGGCGATCATCGCGCTGTTGGGATTGATGAATCTAATGCTGGGCGAACTAACCCCCGAAGAGGATGCGCTGATGGATCGGGCGATCCGCGAGACCTACGCTTCCCGTGATATTACCACGGATGTCGGCAGTCAGAAAAATCTCGTCCCCACGATGGAGGATCTATATAATGTATTAAAAAATATGACCGGCGCCGAAAGTCTGGCCCAGCGGCTGGATAAATATGTGACGGGCACCTTCGCCGGCGTCTTTAACCAGCCGACCAACTTTGATCTTGACCGCGGGCTGGTAGTATTCAATATCCGAGACCTGGAAGAAGCACTACGCCCGATCGGGATGTACATTATCTTAAACTACATTTGGAATAAGATCCGCTTTACCCCCCGCCGCCGGCTGCTGGTGATTGATGAAGCGTGGATTATGATGCAATACGAAGATTCGGCTAAATTCTTGTACAGCATCGCCAAGCGAGCCCGCAAATACTGGCTGGGGCTCACTACCATCACCCAGGATGTCGAAGACTTCTTAAGCTCCAGCTACGGTAAAGCGGTGGTCAGCAATTCCTCTCTGCAGCTGCTGTTCCGTCAATCTCCCGCTTCAATCGATATCGTCGCTGATACCTTTAATTTAACCGAGGGAGAAAAGTTCCTGCTATTGGAATCGGCTGTGGGTGAAGGGCTGTTCTTTGCAGGCACCAACCATGCCGCTATTAAAGTAGTGGCCAGCTATGTCGAGGACAAGATCGTTACCTCCAACCCCGAGGAACTCAATCAGTTAGGTAAGATGGGCCCTACTAAATAAATCATCGGCGATGGGTTCTCCGGTATTTATCTTTGTAACAACTACCATGGTGGCAGTCATCCTCACTGCCTCACTCATTTCGCAGTATCAGCGCGAAACCACCTCGATTGAAGATAAATATACCAACCGCTCCGCCGCCGAGATCGATGACACTTACCACCAATCATATTTGGATAGCGGCCTAATTACCGAAGACGGTTTTTATGATGACAATGTCATCAGTGACGATGAGGTTAGCGGATCGCCCCTCAATACTCAGGCAGGCGCCGACCCCAACGACTGGGACGAGGATGGCATCCCTAACGCTACCGATCCCGATCCCCGCAACCCCGACACTGACGGCGACGGCTCAGTAGATGGTCGAGATCCGGCACCGACCGACCCCGCAACTGGTAAAACTGATACTCCGCCCGCCCCGCCTGCGCCCGGCCCGGTTGAACAAGTGGGAGAGCTGGCAATCAATGATTTCTATACCAATGTCCGCAACTTAAGCCGGGGGGCTACCCAGTGGGTCACCCACACCAAAGCGCAGCCGGGCGATCAACTCGCATTCATCGTTTACGCAGAGCTGACTAACACCAGCGACCGATTCACTTACGAGGCCCGCATTTTTGATCGGCTCGAATCGGCCTACCTTAAATACGGCGGATCAGCCACAGTTACCATTAATAACGGGACACCACAGACTCTGGCCGGCAGCGGCTGGATGAACGGATACCCCGTTACCGTACCCGCTCAGCAGACTGCCACGGTAGAAATTTACTTTAAGGCTACTGCCAGTCTCATCACTATTAACCAGGTGGTGGTGCCAACCAACTTTGCCTGGGTCACCACTACTACTAAAAACCAGAAGACTGATGCGGCATTTGTTACTATTAACTCATATCCGATAACTTAATAAAGATGGCCCAGCGCAAACTCCCATCCAATCAGCCACCCGCCCCCGACCAAGATAGCGCTCCGATCGGCAAGATCATCAGCAATATTCAACGCAAATCGGAGGAGGAACAAACCCAGAAGCTGGCCATTGAGCTGAGTCTGCCCTATCTTAATTTAGTTAATTTTCAACCTGAGCCCGGCGTAGTGGAGATCATCCCCAAGGAATTGGTGGAGACCGGCGGCATTTTTGCTTTTAAAAAAGAAGGTCAAAAAATCCATTTAGCTATCACCGACCCACAGCAGCCGGCCACCATCGCCGCCTTGGAGAAATTAGCAGCGATGGATCAATACGAATTTATTCCCACTCTAATATCCGAATCGAGTTTTAAATATCTTGCCGCTTTATACGACATCTTCGCCCCAAAACAGATCATTCGCGAAGATATTCATCTAACCACCGAGCAGCAGAAACAAGCTCTATCTACCATTCAAAACTGGGGCAGTTTGGGCGAGGATGCCAAGCGCCTGGCCATCAGCAGCCTGCTCGAAACCCTGCTATCTGGCGCTACCTATTTAAATGCCTCAGATATTCATATCGAGCCCACTCAGACTAATGTGCACCTGCGCTTTAGAGTGGACGGCGTGTTGAACGATATGGCTGATCTGCCTCATGGGCTGCTAAAAAATATTATCTCGCGCGTTAAACTGTTGGCCGGCCTCAAGCTGAACATTACCGATTCGGCTCAGGATGGCCGATTTAGCATTAAAGCCGGCAGTTCGGATTACGACCTGCGAGTCTCAATCCTGCCAACCGCTTACGGCGAATCTGTTGTATTGCGGCTGCTGCCGCAATCCGGGAGCCGCTTCATTAGCCTAACCGATTTAGGTTTAGCCGGACATAATGCCGAGATGGTTAGCGGCATTATTCGCCAACCCAATGGCTTGATCTTAAACACCGGTCCCACCGGCTCCGGTAAGACTACTACTCTATATGCAGTGTTAGCCGAGATCAACGAGCCCGGCAAAAAGATTATCACCATCGAAGATCCGATCGAATACCGATTGGCAGGCATCACCCAAAGCCAGGTTAATCCCGAAGAGGGCTATACTTTCGCCGATGGGTTAAAATCGATCCTGCGCCAGGACCCTGATGTTGTGTTAGTCGGAGAGATCCGCGACAACGATACAGCAACTGTTGCCATCAACGCTTCACTGACTGGCCACTTGGTGCTATCCACCCTGCATACCAATGATGCTGCCGGCGCTATCCCCCGCTTGGGTGACTTAGGATTAAAGCCGGAGTATTTTATCGAAGCGATCTTAGGTATAATCGCCCAAAGATTAGTTCGCCGGATCTGCCTTACCTGCGCCGAAGACTACCCTCCGACTGCTGCTGAGTTAGAGATCATCAACCACGAGCTATCCACTTGGCCCGCCAATGTCGCCAAGCCAGCCATCCCCACTACCCTCAAACGCCCCAACTTAGAGAAGGCCAAGACTTGTCCTGACTGCACTGGTGGCACCGGCTACAAAGGCCAGATCGGCATCTTCGAAGTACTTAAACCCAACTCAGTAATCACTAAAGCGGTACTGGCTAAATCCACCACCGGCGAGATCCAGCGGCTGGCTATCGAAGCAGGCATGGTTACCCTCAAGCAAGACGGTATCGCCAAAGTCATCGCCGGAATTACTACCTTGGCCGAAATGGAACGGGTAACTGGCCAAGAAAATTAAGTAATTATAGCTGGATCGTTAAATTGGCTTAATTGCGCTATAATTAGCTTGTTAGGAGGTAACGCTGCTGGGGAGCAGCCATGACCTTCTTTTTTGTATGCCAAAACCCCTCCATCTAATATTTTTCTTTCTTATCCTGGGCGTTATCTACGCAGAGTTTTTGCCAACCATGCAGCCAACTCAAGGTAGTACGGCCTATTCTAAAGATGAGCCGCTGACCCAAAACGAATTGATTCTGTCCTGGCTCAACAGCAGCTCTGATCATACGGCTACCGCGGCAGCGGTTGACCAAGATTTTATCAGCGACATCACTATCCCCGCCAATTTAGGATCGATCGCGCAAGACACGGCGGCCTCTCTCTCGTACAACTACAGCGCCCCCAACACTACAGCTGATCCCAACATCAGCTATGCCAACCCAGCTGCTGTTCCCACCGAGGATCAGCCGTTCGTAGGCAGCATTATTCCGCCCACGGGCAGCCCGTTATTCGCAGCCTACGCCGGAGGTGGCTATGCTTGGTATAGCGAAAACGACAATGTTATCGTGATGCTGCCGGATGGCAGCCTGCGCAGCTTTCTAAAATCCACGGGAGAAGAAACCAATTGGCAGCAAGACCGTTTGGCTTATGATCCGATCAGTTCTCCCGACGCTTTGGCTAACTACCTCACTAACTACCACGGCAAAATAGTAGCCGAAACCAAAATCTGGGCCTTGGTTAAATTCCCCTCCGGTGGTTTTCTCAAGATCGCCAAATCAAGCGGGCAGTTCCTGAGTCAGCAGTAGGCCCTCTTTTTCGTACAGCGTCTGCCAGACCGCCTCGGTCACAAATGGCACAAACGGATGCAGCAGCCTCAGGCTGTTTTTTAGGATATGGCCGAGCACAGCGGTGGCCGCTTCGGCTCGCTCTCCCGTTAACTGTGTTTTGTATTCTTCGATCAGCTTGTCGCAGAAAGTATGCCAAAAATAATCATAGAGCAGCTCGCCGGCTTGGCCGAGCTGATACTTATCCATCATCCTCACAATGTCCTGCGTGATCTTGTTAAAATCGGCCAGCACGATCTTGTCGCGATCATTTAGTGACATTCCCGTCAGCTTCTGGCTGGCCTGCCCCGAGGGGCCCCGTTGGGGCTGACCCGCCAACCCGCTGACCCGCTGTTGAATGAACCTCGCCGCATTCCAAATCTTGTTAGCAAAATTGCGATAGGCCCGCACCTTATCCTCAGACATCGTTGTATCATTGCCAGCCGCCGTTCCGGCCACTAACCCCATGCGCAAGGCGTCTGCTCCATATTTATCCACCATCGCGATCGGATCAATCACATTGCCTTTTGATTTAGAGATCTTGTTCCCCTCTTTATCGCGCACCAAACCGTTCATATATACTAATTCAAAGGGCACCTCTCCGGTACAGTAGATCCCCAGCATGATCATGCGAGCTACCCAGAAGAAGATAATATCCCAACCCGTTTCCATAACAGTAGTGGGATAAAAATATTTAAAATCCGGCGTATTATTGGGCCAACCCAAGGTGGTAAACGGCCATAAGCCAGATGAGAACCAGGTGTCTAATGTGTCTTCTTCCTGAACCATCTCGCACTTTTTACAAAATGGGCACTTTGCTGGCCTATTTTGTGATACCACAAAGTTTTCCCTTTCCCCACTGGACATTGAAGATTGGATATTGGATATTAGGCCAGTTTGGTTTTTACAAAACCAAACTGGAATCCTGTGCCCCCACCATAGTTGCCGGCTGATATTCCAATCCCGAATGTTCTCCATCCAATTGAGATAGGTTTTTTCAAACCGGTCGGGAATAAATTTTATCTGGCCGGTTTTAACCGCTGCGATGGCGGGCGCGGCCAACGGGGCAATCTTTACAAACCACTGTTTGGAGACGAGAGGCTCCACCATCGTTTTACAACGAACACAATGGCCGACACTATGCCGATATTCTACCTGTTTCTCGATCAGTCCCTGCTCTCGCAAATCGGCCAGCACTTTGTCACGAGCCGCATTGATCTTTAGTCCGGCATAGTCGCCCGCAGCATCAGTCATCTTGTAATCTTGTCCAATCACTACCATCACCGGCAGTTGATGCCGTTCACCAATTTCAAAATCAGTCGGATCGTGCGCCGGGGTAATCTTTACTGCGCCAGTACCAAACTCCTTATCCACCGCTTTGTCTGCCACGATCGGGATCTCCCTATCGGTCAACGGCAGCTTTACCCTCTGGCCCACCAATTTCTTGTAACGCTTATCGTCCGGATTGACCGCCACCGCCGTATCGCCCAGCATCGTCTCTGGCCGAGTCGTAGCTACTATAATAAAACCTGATCCGTCCGATAGTGGATACTTGATATAAGTCAGCCGCCCCTCCACCTCCTGATGCTCCACCTCCAAATCCGAGAGGCCGGTAGCACACCGCGGGCACCAGTTGATAATCCGTTCTCCCCGGTAGATCAGCCCGTCATCATACATTTTTTTAAATGTGTGATAGACCGCCGCGCTCACATCGGGATCGAGGGTAAATTTATTGCGCGTCCAGTCGCAGCTCGCGCCCAATCTTCGCAACTGGCCTTCCATTGCCACTCGCTTGTTAACAGCAAATTCCCGCAGGCGTTCGACAAACTTTTCGCGGCCCAGATCGTAGCGGGTTTTGTTCTCTTCTTTTTTGAGAATCTTTTCAAAGAACACTTGGCTGGCGATCCCAGCATGATCGGCCCCCGGCAACCATAGGGTTGGTTCCCCCTTCATTCGATGATACCGCACCATAATATCTTCCAGCGTTACAAACAGCGCATGCCCAATATGCAGCTGATCGTTGGCATTGGGCGGCGGCATAATAATTGTGTAAGGCCGCTGCTTCGGATCGATCTTGGGCGTAAAACTGCCCGAGTCCTCCCACTGGTTATAGAGCTTGGTCTCCCACGCTTTAGGATCAAAAGTTTTAGGTATTTCTTGTTTCATGCTTTAGCTGCCAACTATTGGTTTTAACTTCCACATTATACCACCCGCGTCTGTCGAGCCTCCCCAAAAAATTAGCTGCCAGAGCCACCATCGCCGCGTTATCCATGCAATATTTCAGCTCCGGGATGTAATAAGCCACTCCGAACTGTTTGGCAGTCTGCGCCAATTTAGTTCGCAGCACTTTATTGGCCGCTACCCCGCCTGCCAACAACAAGGCCTGGGGTTGATACCGTCGAATGGCTCGGGCCACCTTGGTCACCAACACCTCGGTGACCGCTTCTTGAAATTCGTAAGCTAACTCCGCGGTCTTGCCCGGTTTTACTACTCGACCCAACGCGGTCTTTAATCCCGAAAAGCTCATATCCAGGCCGTGTTCTATCATCGGCCTCGGCAATTCAATCCATCGTGTCTTTTTATTGGATATTGGATATCGGATACTAGCCGCTTCGGCGGCTTTTGCTATTGCTGGTCCGCCCGGATAACCCAAACTCAATAATTTGGCCGCTTTATCAAATGCCTCACCTGCTGCGTCGTCCAAAGTAGCGCCTACTACCCGCAAGTATGTTGCGCTTTTCATCAGTACCAATTCGGTGTGCCCCCCGCTGACGATCAACGCCAACATCGGGAATTTGTTTGGCATCTTTTTCTCGATAAAATTGCTGTAGATGTGAGCGGCCAGATGGTCCACCGGGATAAGAGGCTTCCGCCATAAATAGGCCAGCGCCTTCGCGGTATTTACCCCAACTAATAAAGAGCCAGCCAGCCCAGGCCCGCTGGTTACAGCAATGGCACCAATCCGTTTAATACTTACCTGGGTTCCCCGCAGGAGCTGATCGATCAGCGGCAGAATGTTCTCCAAGTGTTTGCGCGAGGCTACCTCGGGCACTACCCCACCAAACTGCCGATGCAGCTTAACCTGTGATGACACTAAGGAGCCCAAAACCTCCCCCCTCCGCCGGCTGGCGGATCGGACAAGAGCCACGGCTGTATCGTCACAGCTGCTTTCGATACCTAAAATTATCATCAGATAAAATATATCACACCGGTAGCGGAAAATTGAGCATACTTGGTATAATTATATCGATACTTGTCCCGTTAGAAATCACTTATCGGGACAACCATAATGGGCTCGTGACCCAATATATACGCTAAGTAGATTTTTAACGGGATGAGACTACTGATAAATTCTATCTCAGACCAGACTAGTTGGGACCAATTTATCCTCCGCCACCCCGAAGGCGGGCTGCTGCAAAGCTGGGCGTGGGGGGAGTTTCAAACCAGCCTGGGCAATCCCATCTGGCGTCTCCGGGTTGTCGGAGATCGCGATGAAATATTAGCTCAGCTATTGGCGGTCAAACTATCACTGGGCTTTGGCAAATTTATTATCTATACGCCGCGGGAGGTGCTGATCAACAACACTGCGCCCATTCAGCATCAACGCGCAGCGATGGAGCTGATCGTTAAAAAAATGAAAGAGATTGGGACAAGCGAGGCAGCAATTCTGTGGCGCACCGATCCCCCGCTAAAAAATAGTGATACTACCGCGCTGTCGATCTATAAAACTATGGGATTTATCCTTAGTCCAAAAACCATCCAGCCGAAAACCAATTGGGTCCTCGATATCACCGCGGGAGCCAACAATCTCCTTGCCTCGATGAGACCTAAAACCCGTTACAACATTCGGCTAGCGGGGAAAAAGGGGGTGAGAGTTGCAGTCTCCAAAAACTCCGAAGACATTCGCATATTCAATCAATTAAACCAAGTTACCGCCGCCCGCGATGGCTTTACTCCCCACAGCGACAACTACTATAAAAAACAGCTGGAAACATTGGGCAAAAATAATACGCTCGAGCTATTGATAGCTTACTTGGGCCAAACACCGGTAGCGGCTGTGTTGATCGCCTGCTTCGGCGGGCAGGCCACTTATCTGCATGGCGCCTCCAGTAGCGAGTATCGCGAGACGATGGCTAATCACGCGATCCAATGGGCTGCCATTCAGGCCGCCCAGGCCAAAGGCTGTACCACCTACGATTTTGGCGGCATTGATGTAGTTGGCCAGCATCCCAGCTGGGCAGGCATCACCCGCTTTAAACAAGGATTTGGCGGACGCGCAGTAGAATACATAGGTACATTAGAATTACCCATCTCCCCCCTGTGGTATCGAGTCTATAAAATATTACGAGGTCGTTAACCTGTCCCGTTAGAAATCACTTATCGGGACAATCGATTAACCTAACTCAAATGGATATATACGCTAAGTAGATTTCTAACGGGATGGAAAAACTAAAACACATTCTTCGTCCCATGATTAAGCGGGTAGCGCCGGGGATGTTTGATGTATATCATCATCTCCGCGGAATGGCCGCCGCTACTATGTATGGTTTTCCATCGGCTAAACTGAGGGTGATCGGCGTTACCGGCACCAATGGCAAAACTACCGTCTGCAATATGTTGGCGCACATCTTAGAGGCCAACGGTAATCGAGTCGGTATGGCCACCACCGTCAATATCTGGACCGGCAAACAAAAGTGGATTAATGAAACCAAGATGACTACCCTCTCCCCCTTCGCTTTGCAAGGGCTGATCCGCCAAATGGCCAACAATAAATGCGCCTACGCCATCGTGGAGACCACCTCCCACGCGTTGGACCAGCATCGCACCTGGGGCATCTTCTATGATGTGGCAGTATTTACCAACCTCACCCACGATCATCTCGACTATCACAAAACCTTAGAAAGATATCAGGCCGCCAAAGGCCAGCTATTTAAGAATCTCAGCGAGAGCCTGCGCAAGCCGGGTCTTCCAAAAACCGCGGTAATCAATTTGGGCGATCCGGCAGCGGATTACTTTGATCAGTTTGTGGCCGATCAAAAATTCTACTTTGCCATTGATGATCTCAATACGCCAGAAACGCCCGATAAAACTTTGTGGGCCACCGATATTAAAGAAGGGCGGGACGCCACCAACTTTATTCTGCACACACCTGGCGGCAGCGCCGACATTACCCTGCACCTGCCCGGCCGCTTTAATGTTTACAATGCTTTGGCGGCCGCCTCCGCGGCGCACGCTTTAGGCATCCCTTTAATCAAGATTCAGCAAGGCCTGCATAGTCTCTGGCAGGTCCCCGGCCGGATGGAATATGTGCCCAATACCAAAGGGATTGATATTATTATCGACTACGCCCACACTCCCGACGGTTTCCAAAAAGTCTTTGAAGCGCTTCGGCCAATAGTTAGCGGCAGGATCATTGCCGTATTCGGCGCGGCCGGCGAACGGGATCGCACCAAGCGGCCAATCTTAGGCCAGATCGCTTCCCACTTTGCTGACGACATTATTTTAACCGAAGAAGACCCCGCCTCCGAAGATCCCGATGTGATCATTAGCGAGATCGGCGCCGGACTGGATCCCAACAAGTTCCAGGTCAACCATCATCTGCACATCATCACCGATCGGCCAGCGGCGATCAAAAAGGCTTTGGAGATCGCTCAAACTGGCGACTTGGTATTATGCCTCTCGATGGGCGCCCAAACAGTAATGACCAAGGCCGAGGGCAAAGTCAATTACAACGAACGGGCCACAATTGAAGAGGCCTTAAAAGCTCTTGTATAATAGACTGTCTATATAAAGAAAGGAGATCAAATGGAATTTGATGAAAATCTAAATCCGATCGAACCCCCGTTGGAGCCCGATTGGAAACAGACCCCGCCACCTGCGGGACCCAGTTTTAATTATCAACCACCCACGCCGGAGCCGCCCCTGGCCGCGTCCCCCGGGCCGCGTCCCGATGAAACGGGCAGGCGCGATAGCGAGCAGGCTAAACCCCAGGTCCCGCCCTCCGGGCCGGTCGCCACTCCGGGCTGGAAGCCGCCGATGCCCCCCCAGCCATTGATGTCATCGCAACCACTCTCCGAGCCAGATGGCCCTCATAGCCGGAGGCCGGCTGCTAATAATGGCACTTGGGCCAAGCGAATAATGGACCTCATTACCATAGCGGTGATAGCGGTGTTGGTGATCGTGGTGATAAATGTATTCAGCAACATCGGCCAGGCACCCGCTCCCGCTTCATTCAATCAGCAAGGGCTGACCGTTACCGGTGAAGGTATGGCCTATGTGACGCCTGATGTCGCCAAGATCGATTTTGGTGTCAGCACCGAGGCCAAAAACTTAGCCGATTCGCAGAAGCTAAACAGCGAAGCGATCGCTAAGATCAAAGATGCGCTGCAGACTTACAGCATCGAGGCCAAGGATATTAAAACGCTCTACTACACCATTAACCCAGAATATAACTATATTAATAATCGCGCCCCAATTCTTCGCGGTTACACCACTCGTCACACTGTACGAGTTACAGTTCGCAAATTAGAAGATGCGGATGGTGTAGTTCAAACTTTGGGTAATTCTGGCGCCACCGAAATCAGCCAAGTCCAGTTTACGGTGGATGACCCATCGGATGTTCAGAAAGAGGCTCGTGAAAAAGCCATCGATGCCGCTAAAGAAAAAGCCAAGCAGTTGGCTAACTTAAGCGGAGCGAAGTTAGGAGCTATCGTCTCCATCAACGAAAATACACCCAGTATCGACAATGGGATGACCCCCAAGTTTGCCGAAGGTATGGGCGGCGGGATAATGCCCGGCTTAGAAGAAGGCAGTATGGCCATCACCTCCAATGTCACCATCACCTACGCACTAAACTAACCCGCATTTCCCTACATGTCATCCCGGACTTGATCCGGGATCCAGGCGGAAATTAAAAACAACCCCTCCTCTCCTCCCCTTCTCAAGGGGAGGTTGGGTGGGGTTACAAAAAATGGGCGCTCCGATTACTCGGTGCGCCCTATTAAAATCTCAAACTGTTCTAATCCCTCACCCTCATCAATGCCTTGTTCCGCTGGGGACAGTTTGGTCGGCAACGAGTGCTCAGGCTATCTCCGCATGTCCGCGAACAAACATTCATGTAGTGGCAGCCCCGACACCCCGGGTCAACCACGCGCATCTCTCGAAAGACTGGGCTATGCCGCCACATATGAAGCAGCCCCCGCTCTTTCACATTACCCGCGGATTGGTCTAAAGCAAAATAGCAAGGGAATACTGAACCGGCTGGATCAATAAAAAGGTGTGCCCTGCCCGCTAAACACCCGCGGTGGTAATGCCGCTTTTGCTGGCCATCTAACAGCTCCGCATACAATTGTTGAGTACAGTCAGTTGTCGATGGGGCCAGAATGGTTATCTTCCCCTGCAGCTCGCTCACCAAGCGAGCGACTAAGTG
>Ga0155755_110_pt1 | contig 17408 bp, 17 predicted proteins | sample RifCSPlowO2_01_FD_107409 | JGI IMG/M metagenome (GOLD analysis project Ga0155755, IMG submission 107409) | candidate division Kazan bacterium RIFCSPLOWO2_01_FULL_48_13
AGCAAACTTTAGGACAAGGTCTTTGAAATCGTCCCAGACGCACAAGCCGGACCGGGTCCGGAAGAACCGCTGGGGGTTGAAGTTCCCGACCTGTTCCGGCAGAACAAATTCGGCAAGCAGACGCAGAACACTCTTCTTCTCGACCACCGCGACTTGCTCGATTGTAAACTTCGCCGTACCTGCCACGATACGACGAGCGTTCTCCTCGCCTAGTATCCTCACTAGGGCATTGAGATCGCCGTTAGTCCACCTTTGAATTATCCACTGCATTGCAGTCTCCTTTGGCTCAAGTTTGGCCAGAAAGAATTTTTCGCCTCTAACTGGGGCGACCAGCCGGATTCGGGGTTACATTACCCCCGCGCCTGAATCTTCCGGTAAACACAGAAACCCAGCCCAACCAAGGTAGTTGGACTACTTCCATAGGTGTTGTCAAGCTCCACACCTTACGCCTTAAGTATACTCCCAAACCAGATGCCTGTCAAGCCCAAATCCGCATCCAGAGCCACTTTCCCCCACCCCCAAACCCTTACCCCATTGAGCAAATTGCTCCGCTGGCCATTGGAGCCAGAATTCTTCCGCCCCCCCCCGGAGCTTTATCTTTTAAACTCCGCCATTGGAGGAGGGGCGTCCTCAATTGAGCTAAATCCTGGTTGGGTGGAGGCGCTTGTTTGAGGAGCGTAAGCGACGAGTTGTGCCGGGAACGCCCAGGGATTTAGCCAATTGATAGCTCTGACGACTGGCGGAAGATTTTGGTTACTTTTCTTGGAAAAGTAACAATTAAGTTAAGAAAGAATATTGTAAGATTCTGGACCCCAGTAGTAGAGCAAAGCTCACTACGGGGCGCGGCAAGCCAGAATGACGAAGGGAAGGCCTGGATCCCAGATCAAGTCTGGGATGACAAGGAAAAACAGCCTGAGGGCCTGGATCCTGAATAAGTTATTTTATAGAGCCTACGGCAGTAAGGTGTTTTCAGGATGACACCTTTTTGTCATTCCTGCCCCCGATCGCAGTCGAGGGTAAACTCCGGCAGGAATCTATTTTTGTTATTCTTCATCCACCAATTGGTTTTTTATTTTATATTTGATATTTTTTATTGGCATGAGTGTTTTCAGGATGACGATGGGGAAGGAATGACGGAAGTGAGGAGGTGAGGAACGGCGCAATTATTTATAGTAGACGCGGTCGTCTATCCGCAGATCCACATACTCTCTGGGCGGGGTTTTAGTACTTCGAAGCACCTTGACCAGATTGTTCAACTGAGTTTCTACGCTCCGAGTGGTATCCAAAATTATTTTCCACCCATCCGAGGTTACTACCTCTATTTCATAAGTAGTTTCGGGAATAATCACGCGCCGGGCAGCTAAATTGGTTTTGCGGGGGAGATTAGCCGAGACAGCCGTCACAAACTCAATAAACTCAGTGGCGACGATCTTTTGATTCAAATTAACTGGCACATTTTTTAGATCCTCCACTACGATCAATGGGCTATCCGCCTTGGCGATACCATAAACCACGCCCAGTCGGTTCACCATAAATCGCTCGTTATTGGATTGCCAAATAATGGTTGTCTCGTGCTCATCAATGATAGCGATCAGAGTCCGTTTTAAAATGTTCTTGCGAAAATGCGCATCGCGGATCTGTGGTATGGATAGGATCTGCGCTTTAGCCTTGCCGTCGCGAAACAACAAGGCATTGATCGGCTTAAATCCGTCTTTAAAAACCGCTTTCCGAATTTCTTCGGCTTCGACCAAATGGTTGCCTTGAATATCAAATTTATTCAGCACCAGTAGTGGCGTGCCAAATAAGGCATAGATCAGCATCGCTAAAGCCACTCCGATCCCCACCTTGGCCAATGGAGTGGCCACCGACCTCAGCGACCGAGGTTTAAATTTCGGCTGCCAGACCAGTTGTCTAAGTCGGGCCGATTTTGACTTTATCACCTGCGGCCGGGTAGTATAAAACACTACCTTACTCCGACTACTAACCGGATTAGGTTTTTTATTTTTAAAAATAAAACCTAACGCAAACCCCCGTTTCATCCCGTTAATTCATTTTTAAACTGATGGATCCATTCGCTATTTTTGCCCGCTCCCAGCGAAATTACCACATCCCCCCTTCGCAGTTTAGTTTTAAGATAAGCGCTAATATCGGGAAAGTCGGGTAACGCTACTGCCTTATTGGAATCGATTTGATTAATGGCCAAGGCTAACTGTTCCGAACTGACTAATTGCTTATCCGCCTCAGTATCACCCACCGCAAAGATGGGCGCCACAATCACCTCATCGGCCGCTCTTAGGCTATCAACAAAATCATTAAACAACAATCGAGTTCGGCTATATTGATGCGGTTGAAATACCACCCAAATTTTTCTCCCCAAAAAATAATCCCGAGCCGCAGATAATAAAGCTCTGATCTCCGTTGGATGATGGCCATAATCATCCATTAAAGTAATCCCATTAATCGTTCCCAAAATCTCAAATCGGCGCGCAGCTCCCTTAAAATTCGAGAGTGCTCGATAAATTGTTTCATCGCTAACTCCCACCTGACGAGCTACCGCTATCGCGGCCAGCGAGTTAAGAATTAAATGGCGGCCGGGCAGCGGCAAGCCGAATATCTGATCACCAACTTTAAATTCGGTATGAGTATTTATGCCCTTAACATCGGTGGCAATTAGATCGTTATCATTATTAAAACCATAGGTAATAACTTTAGCCGATGCCTCCGGCAATATCGCTCTTAAATTTTTATCATCACCACAAGCCACCACCAAACCATTGGGCGGCACTAATTTAATAAACTGAACAAACGCCTCTTTTATTTTCGATAGGTTTTGATAGTAGTCTAAATGGTCGGAATCGATGTTAGTTATCACTGCAATTGTGGGCGGCATATCTAAAAACGACCGGTCGTATTCGCAAGCTTCCACCACCATATATTTACCGGCACCAAACACGCCGCAACCACCTATTGATTCAACCTCCGCCCCGATCATCGCCGATGGTTCCAGCTGGCCTTCTCGCAGAATAGCGGTTAGCAGCGTGGCGGTAGTGGTTTTCCCGTGCGTACCAGAAACAGTAATACCAATTTTATCTGCCATCAACTTACCTACAAACACCGACCGTTTAGCTACTGGCACTCCCAAGACGATCGCCCGCGCCACCTCCGGATTGGCAGTCTCCGCCACCCCTGCGCGGGTGATGGCAGAGGTATAGATTAATTCGCTAATATCCAGCGGAATATGATCGGCCAAATGAGGCCCCACAAATATTTTGGCCCCCAATCGCTCTAATCGTTCCCGGCCGCTAAAATCGGTATTGTTGGAGCCGGTCACTTGATGCCCCATACCCAACAGCACATCCGCGATCGCCTGCATGCCAATACCGCCGATGCCAACCAAAAAAAAGTGTCTGGGGGCTAACTTTTCCACACTATTACTATACCAGATGGTTTACTTGGCCTTCTCCGCAATCTCTCTAACGATCAGTTTCTGCCCCTTATGGTCAGCCGTATCTTCTACTAATTCTCCCCTTATCTCTAACCGAGTGGTTTTATCCGTAAACTCGGCTATCCGAGATTTTATCCCCGGATCCCCAATCTTATTTATTTCGTAAGGCATAATCCCAAATTCTGTCCCATCTTCGCTCACAAAGTAATCATTATAGGTACTTCCAGTGGGAGCCGATTTAATTACTCCAAAATAAGTCAGATAACCATCGTCGCCCGGATTGCCGTTAACAGTAACCGCAAATTTATTGGCGACATCCGATTTATTCCATGGCCTGCGATACTCCATTACAATATGCGAACGCTCGTCTTTAAGTACTTTAAATGTCCAAGTCTCTTCGCCGCCAGCCCCCACCACATTGTCGGCGTATTGCTTAGACACCCGATAATCGTTTTTAACTTGTTCTAACACACCGCTGGTTAAATCGACCATCTCCCATTTATATCCAGTAGTTTGATTAGACGGCAGAACTACTTGGAAGCTATTGCCGACGGCAATCTGGTGATCTACCCCATTGGCCGACAAGGCGATCTGCTGCAACTTTGGGGAGCCACAGCCGGTCAGCAATATTATCGGTAGCAGCCAAATCAGTTTTTTCATATCAGTTCTCCTTATCTTTTATTCAGTTTTAATTATAGCCCACTTGGAGAGTCAGCGATAAGCTCTACCGCCAAAATGTACGATCGGATATCCTGGCGGAGAGTATTTACTGTTCATCAATCAAAATGTTAGGATGGGGCGTTATGAGGTTGGAGTCTCTCCCGGGGCCTAGGGCCTCCCTTTGGGACAAAACCAAACCGACCTTGAGAATAAGGAGTAGGCCGTGTCTAAGCTTAATCTGATGATGCCGGGCCACCCTCGGTATCAACCCGACTGGCTTAAATACCTATTCGGGTACGACAACTACGCCAAGTGGCTGATCTCCGTGGAGATTGCCATCCTCGAAGCGCTGTGCGAAGTGGGGTTTATTCCCCGCGAACGAGCAATACTGTTCACCAAGCGAGTAAAAGATCGGTTGCTGAACGGCATCACGACTACCGAGATGGATCGGCAGGAACGCGGAGATAAATCGGCTGGCATCAAAGGGACCAACCATGATATCGAAGCTTTAAAGCGGACAAGTGAGCCACTCCTGCCCGAAAAACTGTGGGGTGATTTTCATTTTGCAGCGACCAGCTGGGATATCATCGGCACCGCCATCTCCCTAATATTTAAAAAGGCCTACTGGGAAGTCATTCGGCCTCAGATCAATGCTTGGGGGGATGCATTGGCAGATCGAGCCGAATGTTACGCCAACCAGGTAATATTAGGCCGAACTCATGGTCAGCCCGCCAATCCTATTACTGTCGGGCATTGGCTGTCTTACATTCTCGGTCGATTGATCACCATCCGTGAACATTTGGATCAGTTCTCAAGTGAATTAGTGGGCAAGTTCAGCGGGCCGGTCGGCGCCGGCAACGCGCTAATTGCCTTCGGCTTGGATCCCCCCGATGATGTCCAGCGGCGAGTAATGGAAAAGCTCAACTTAGCCGTTCCGCTAATTTCCACCCAAATTCCCCCGCCAGAACCATTAAGCCGTTATCTAAGGGAGTTGGGCGAACTATCGGGCGTGTTAGACCAATTTGCTACCGATATCCGACTCTTATACATTCCGGAGATCGGGGAAGTAGGAGTGGCCACTCTGGATTTCGATCCGGCCACCACTACCGGCTCATCGGCCATGCCCCACAAGCGCAATCCGATTGGTCCAGAGAATGCCACCGGCATGCATATGATAGTCAGCGCCATGCTAACGGTATTGCCCAGCCTGTCGGTCAGCTGGCTCCAGCGGGACCTTTCTGGCAGTTGTGTGATGCGTTTTTTACCCATCATCCCCATCTGTGTCTCCTACACGCTTAACGAGATGATCAAGACCACCAAGCGATTGGACATTAATGCCGAAAAAGCCCAACGCAATTTGGATCAACAGGATGATATCATCCTGTCGGAGCTATTCCAGCTGGCCTTAAGGCGGCACGGATACACTGGCAACGCCCACCAATTGACCAACAAATTGGTGGAGACCGCCAAACAAAATGGCCACTCCCTGTTCGAGACATTCAGCGCCTTAGCCACCGGTGAGGACGATCCATCATTCACCCAAACCTGGTCGAATATCAAGAACAACCAGCGGTTGTACATAGCACTGCGCCACCCGCGGCTGTATACCGGCAACTCGACCAAGAACGCTCTCACCATCAGCGCTCGATGGCGAGCCGCCAAGTAATCAGCCATCTTTTACCGTTGGCAATGGCTACGGCATAGCGCTTCGACACCAATCGAAGCGCTATTTTTTATTTGATATTTGATATTTTTTATTGCTCACCAGCGATCATCTCTCGTAGTTGATTAATGGCCTCGATATTTTTACCGTTCTGTTCCGGTCCGAACACTTCCTCGCGCAGATCTAAATACAATCCCGCCCATAGCTTGTAGGCCGAGAGATTGCCATACTTTCGATCTATTTTATTCACCAAAATACCATGAGCGATCTCTAAATCTCGGCCACTCTCAACAAATTTACGATCGTCACCGCCGCCTTCAAAATTAACATACATAATAACAGGGGAAGTAATATTATTGCCGTCATTAGCCGCCTGCGCTTTGATCGCATCGGGTTCCACATCAACCATCCGACCAGTGACAGCGTTGCAATATTCTTCAATCAACCGAAATCCCCTCGCCTCGGGCGATTTAGTTTGTATCTCTTCCAACAACTGTGCATTAAAGGTTAGCAGCCGCTCGACCCCTTTACTTGGGTGATAGGCCTCATGACTATCGTACACCTGGTTGGGAGTTCGTTCGCCCATTTCTCATTATACCAAAAAATCCGCTCTGAGTCAAGATAAAATTCTGCTATCCTATCTGGTTTTTTCTTGCACTACCTGCTCAACCGAGTAGAGGTATTTGCAGTAATCGCAATTGGGATCGGGATCGGGAATCTCATCCCCCATCAAGCATGCCTTCATCTCCGAAACAACTTTATCTATCCAATCAGTTTTACCATTATAAGGAATTAGCTTAATATCGAATTCTAACTTCCCATCAAACGCCTCCGCGTCGCGCTTACCATTACAGTAAACAAAATAAGCGGTATCGGATATCTTAAACCCGTTCTGGCGAAACAGCCACTGGTAGATCTCCACCTGCCGCTTATAGCCATCCTGCCATGCAGCATCCAAACTAACCTCCGCGTCTTTACTGGTAGCTTTATAATCTACGATAATCAACTCGCCCTGCGGAGTAACCCATACATCATCAATACCGCCGTAGATCAACAGATTGGTCGCCGGGTGCAGATACTGGATCCCCACATAAGCGTTGCGCCAAGTATCCAAATCTTCGTGGGCAAACGGTACCGCGTCCAATTTATACGCTTTCATCAACGGATGGGCCGTTCCTTTGGCTCGATGCACATCAAATTCTTTTTTTAACAGCAGATCAACCGCCGAGTTAAGACTAAACGGATAGCCAGGAGGTTGACCCACTCCTAAACGCCGATCGATATAAAAACACCGTGGACACTTAATAAAATTGTCGATCTTGCTCCGGCTTAATTTATAGGGTTCGGGAGATACTGGATCAAATAGATCGCGTCCCCGCTTCCCTCGATAGTATTCCGACATAGTGGTAATTTAATGCTCACTCATCATACCACGCCTCGCATCCGACCTTTCTCCAAATCGGCTGCCGATTGTAGTTCGTTTAAATTAATGGCTTGAGCAACCGAAAACTCACCAATAGCAATGCGCCGAAGTCCGGATAAGTAAGCCCCCGTCCCCAACTGCTTTCCAATATCATGGGCCAGTGACCTAATATAAGTTCCCACTGATACTTTGGCCGAAAAGGTCGACTTGGGGTAGTGATAATCAATTAAATCGATATCATAGATTTCGACCAAGGCGGGCTTTAGTTCAACTGATCTGCCCTGCCGCGCTAATTTATAGGCGCTTTGGCCATGAATTTTTTTGGCTGAAAAAATTGGCGGCAGCTGAGAATAGACACCAACAAATTGTTGCAGAACTTTTTTTATCTCTTTATCACTGGGACACCGACCGGAGGTTAGTGTTAACTCACCTTCTCCATCATAGGTGTTACTGGTCTGTCCTAAAGTAATTTCTGCTTCATAAACTTTGTCTAAATTTTTAAATTTATCGATCTGTTTGGTAAATTCTCGCCCCACCGCCACGATCAACAAACCGGAAGCTAACGGATCTAAAGTGCCCGCGTGACCGACAGTTCGCTCATTGGCTATTTTCCGCAAAACATCCACCACATCGTGCGAAGTGGGATGAACCGGCTTATCGATTAAAAAAAATCCGGTTACAGACACCGCTCTTCCGTTGCGGTATCGGTGGTCAATTCCCCGAACTGACCGGTCATTTCATTGTAGCGATTATCGGTAACTGCCACTGCTACTATATCTTTCTGCACCGTTACCCGAATCGTATGAGAAGTTTTAACTCCGTCTAACGCTTCGTTGATTCGATTACCGTAGCCGCCATTACGGGAATCAAAGGTGAATTCGTAGGCCAAAGCATCGCCACCGCAGCGGAGCGCCACTGACTGCATAAATTGCAGATTCTCGCCATCAAATTTATAAGTAGGGGTATTAGCCTTGATCCATTCCTCAGCGGTTCCTCGTCCGCCGACCTGTTGCGCTACTGTATCTCCCGGGATCACAGCTGCATCATCGGAGGCAGTCGAACTGCTGCCCGGTTGAGTTACCAGTTTTAATCCACAGCCGCCCGCTCCCACCAGCAAGATCAACGCCGCCACTATAACAATCAGCTGACTCGCCTTACTCATCATCCGCCATTCTACATTCTACATTCTGCATTCTTCATTCCTTTAATATTTCCCCGACCTAAACATCTTGTAGCGATCCCGCCAAAAACCGCCGACACCGATCACCATCAATATAAAGCAGACCAGCCAACCAATCACCGGGATGATGCCAACTAACCCAAACAGGATCGAACCGGCTATAAATGTCCCTAACTGGCGACCGGGAGTTTTATCCGATTTCTTAATCAGCCAACTGCCAATCAACATCGCCACGGAGGCGTAGCCGCCGATCATCATCAAACCGTAGATCAAACCGATAGCGAGGGTTAAGTGAATTCCGATCAGGGTCATCGCCAAAATTAACATCAAGATCGGCACGCCAATGATAAAGATCAACCCCTGCCAAAACGCTTGCCAATAATCCTTTTTAATCAACACCGCCACTCGGGGCAGCAGCTTGGGCATCAGATAGATCAACACAGCGCCCAACAGTAACACGCATATCAATTTCCATAGCAAAAAACTGATGCTGACGGCCGGGATCATCCACATCATCGCTCCCAGCAGCGGAGCCGATGATCGCTTACTAATCGAATGATAAGTTACTTTTTTGGCGTATTGGGTAAACTCGGGGTTTTCTTGGGGCGCCCAGTAGCTTAACTCTCCGCCGATCTTGGTGCCCGGCAGAATAGTTAGAGAGTTGTCAGTTTTTACTTCAACATTGCCGCCAATGTTAGCCTTAATCGTTACGGCGCCGCCAGCAATCCGAACATCGCCGTATACCCGGCCATTAACCGTAGCGTGGCCACTGCCCACGATTAGATCTCCCCGGATCACCGCTTGATCGCTCATCGTCAGCTTGCCAGTGCCCACGATTACATCATCATCAACTGTAGTATTAATGGCCACTTCTCCAGCGCCCGCTCGAACATCGCCAGTTATCCGATCATTAACCGTTACGGTACCCGCCCCCACCCACAGATCGCCGCCCACCTTGCCGTTGAGCTGAGCAGTATTGGCCCCGATAATCAGATCGCCATCAATATCGGCATTGACTATCGCGGCGCTGGCGCCAATGTAAGTATCGTCAGAGAGCTGAGCATTAACAGTAACTGTCTGGTCTTTCTCGCCAGCCATAAAATTGGGCGCTGCCCAAACTGGCAACGCTAAACCGGCAGTAGTAAATACCGCTAACATCCATATAAAAAGCCTCTTAATCATTATTGCCCCAGATTTATTTTTTATATCATTTACATTATAACCCCACTAGCCGCCTCTGGCATTAAAAGAGGAGGAAGGAAGAATAAAAAAATCGCCGAACAGGCTAAGCGCGCTGTTCGGCGATGAAAGGGTTGAGGCCATAAGAGAGACGGCCGGGGTTTTTGGGAATCGATACACCCCGGCCCGCCATTGAAAGGGGGAAATGTCACGAGAAGATCTTGGGGGGCCGCTAACTGGCCAAGATAGCAGCACTTATTTAGACCTTCTCCCTACACCAGGGTGTAAGCAAATTGGGGGATGAGGATTGGTAGTACAAGACACTCCGTAAAAAGTCGGGAGCGCTGTGGCCTAACCAACCCTCACCCATAACGCAATGCGGGATACCATTATCCTGACTTGGAGGTGAGAACCATCAAACCCGCATTAGAGTAATCCTAAGGGGTGAGGGTGGAGATGACAAGATAGCAAACCGAATTGACGCCTCTTGGCAGACAACCGCAACGGCTAAGATAACGCGGTTACCAAGAGAAATAAAAAAACACCGGCGGAGAATAGATCTCCGCTCAAAACCTAAGATTGTGGGAGTCCCATGACAGCTCGCGCACTCTCGGTCAAATCTCCACCCTCAAGAGAGCCCGAGCGAAACGATTAGGGTTGTCAATGTGCCCAACCCGACGATTGTATTATACTCCCCATAAAGCTCCGCCTCAAACCAGTGGGACAAAGATAAACCCGGAATAGGTCCGTTTAACAAATTTATCCTTACTGATCTTCCTTAATTGCACCACATCAGTGCCCACCGGCATCACCAAGCGACCGCCCACCCCTAACTGTCTCTTCCATGATTCGGGGATACCTTTGGCGCTCGCTCCCGCAATAATTCCATCAAACGGCGCCTGTTTGGAAAGCCCTCGGCGAGCATTGCGGCAGATAAATTCTATATTAGAAAAATCATAGTGAGATAAATTTTCTTGAGCCAGCTGGCACAACTGAGGAATTACTTCGATGGCATACACCTTCCCTCTGATCCCCACCAACTTCGCCAAAAGCGCCGTCTGCCAACCCGATCCCGCCCCCACATCCAAAACAACTTGGCCCGGGCGGGGATCCAACAATCCTAACATAAAAGCTACTACCGCGGGCTGGGAGATGGTCTGCCCCCGGCCAATTGATAACGCTTCATTAATATGGGCTAAAGATTTAGCGGAGGCCGGAACGAAATCCGCCCGGTCAATCTTTAAAAAAGCTCTTCTAACTCGCGGATTAGTTAGCCAGCCACTCTGCGTAAGTTCTTTGACTAAATCCTTCACATTATTATTCTACTCCGTTAGAAAAAGATATAATCAAGCTATGGCAAACACAATCCAGTTTTTGGGCGCGGCTGAGATCGTCACCGGTTCCAGTTATTTAGTATCGGTCGATTCCGTTAAATTTTTGGTGGATTGCGGACTATTCCAGGGCGAAGCGGCGGCGGATCGAAAAAACTACCGGCCGTTCCCCTATGATCCGTCCAAAATTAACTTCCTTATCCTTACCCACTCACACTTAGATCACTGTGGTTTGATCCCCAAGCTATATCGCGATGGATTTCGCGGAAAGATCTACTGCACCCCAGCGACTTTCGATCTGGCCAAAGCCATTCTTACCAATGCGGCCCAGATCCAAGAACACGGAGTTACCGATCGACAGTTAGAAGCCTTGTTTATCAAACGCGACGCTACCAATTCATTCAAACTTTTTGAGACTTACGAGTATGGTAAAGTCTTTTCGCCGATTTCCAACATCAAAGTAAAGCTGAACGATGCCGGACATATTTTGGGCGCCGCTATTGTCGAAGTGTGGATCGGCAACTCTGATGTTGGATCATCGCCTTGGACATTGGATATTGGACATTACGGCGAAGCCGTTAAGCTGGTCTTCTCGGGCGACTTAGGCAATAGCCCCGTCCCAATTATGAAAGACCCCACTATTATTAAAGAAGCGGATTATGTGGTCTGCGAATCAACTTATGGCAATCGATTGCACGAACCACCATCCACCCGCGAGAAAAATCTGTTAGCCGCCATTCAACAGGCAAAGAGAGATAATGCCAAACTAATTATTCCTTCATTTGCCTTAGAACGCAGTCAAGATCTGTTGTACACTTTAAATAATTTTCGCAATAACGGCACACTTCCCGATATTCCAGTGATATTGGATAGTCCACTGGCCTCCGAAATTACCGATATTTATAAGCGCTACACTAAATTATTCGATGCTGATTTTCAAAGATATTTAAAGACCGATAAAGATCTGTTCGATTTTCCGGGCTTTCGACAGACCCGGACCGTGGTCCAATCAAAAACCATTAACGAGCTGACGGGAGCAGCAGTGATCATTGCTGGATCAGGCATGGCCGACGCCGGCCGGGTTCAGCATCATCTGCGCCACCAATTAGGCAACAGCAAAAACCAAGTGCTGTTTGTGGGCTTTCAAACTCCCGGTACCCTAGGCCGCCAGCTGCTTAGCGGACTCAAGCAAGTTAGAATATTCCGCCAACGGGTCATAGTAAAAGCCCAAATAAAAGAACTGGGCGCTTTTTCCGCTCACGCCGATCAGGCTGGGCTGCTTAAGTGGTTATCTGGCTTTACATCCCAGCCAATTGTCTTTTTGACCCACGGGGAAGATCCGGCTCGCGAAGCGCTCGCCAATCAGATCGCCAGACAGCTTAAATTAAAAACCGTCATCCCTGTGATGGGAGAACTCAAAACCATATAGCTGATTCTACCATCCGATTACGGCTCTAATACCGCTTCCCGCTCACTATTATTAATGGTGAGTTTGATGTTGTTCATTCCTTCCACCCCAAACTGCCGCATTATCTTTTGGATCGACTGGCTGATCACCGTCACCCGCGCTGATCCACCCATCGGCGTATCAAAACTTTCATTAAAATCGATAACAGCTTGCCCGTTTTCAATCGCCACCGAATTAACCACCACGCCATAGTTCAGCACATTGTTCATTCCCTGCGACAGCTGAGTCTCGGTCGGACCCTTGATCCATTCTTGCAAAGCGGACAGAGCTAATGCATTGATACTATCCGTCTTCGGAACATCCCGCTCGACCGCCACAAATTCAAAATCAGTTTCGGTCGAAACCGCGTAATAAACCAAGACCGTTTGAGTATCCGATGAGACAATGGTCGATGGATCTCTTAACTGCATCGTGGTGGTATATATCCAAACGCCCAACAACACCAACGGGATAATCGACAGTGTCCACCACAACGAAACATTGTTTTTACTTTTTTTCTTCATCGACCTAATTATCATAATTTAAATTGCTATTGATGTCATTCTGAGTCCCGGCTCACCAGGGCGAAAAATCTATCCCCAACGGCGCCCCGTGGGGGCGAAGCGTTTTGCTGCACAGCAGAACTAGCTCCTGAACCCATCCTGCGTCCGTCAGCCGACGGACTACGGAGGACTGGCGTAAATTATCTATAAGGCCTACGGCCCCAAAGGGAGGCCTTAGGCCCTGGCGGAAGATTTTGGTTACTTTTCTCGGAAAAGTAACCAAAAGATATTTGGACAAGCAAATGGGGTGGCAAAAAGTAATTAAGGAATAGATTGCCACGGGCTATTGCCCTCGCAATAACAAAGAGTATAGTCCGATGGCCGTCGAAAACGGCAATTAACTCAGCCTCTCGCCCTGCATCGTAAACAGCCGCCGATAGTACCCGCTCTTCTTCATTAGTTCATCGTGAGTCCCCTGCTCTAAAATTCGACCTTTATCAAACACTACAATTCGATTAGCTCTTTTTACGGTCGAAAGTCTGTGCGCCACAATAATAGTTGTTCGACCCTCAATTAACTTCCACATCGCATCCTGAATCTTTTTTTCGTTCTCGCTATCTAAAGCCGAAGTCGCCTCGTCCATCACAATAATTTTGGCATCTTTCAATATAGCTCGGGCAATCGCTAATCGTTGGCGTTCACCGCCAGATAAGCGCACACCCTTCTCACCAACCAAGGTCTTAAATTTTTTCCGCAGAGATACAACAAAATCATAGAAATTAGCTATCTTAGCCGCCTCGGATATCTGCTGGTCTGTCGCCGTGGGTTTGCCGTATTTAATATTGTAACCGATTGTTTTATTAAACACCGTCACATCCTGCATCACTGCCGAGATGTATCGACGCAACGATCTTTGAGTAACTTGTTTAATATCTTGGCCATCAATTAGTACCTGACCATCAACTGGATCATAGAATCGCATCAACAGTTTAACGAAAGTTGATTTGCCTACTCCCGAAGGACCAACTAACGCTACTACCTCATTGGGATTAATCCGCAAACTAAGATTTTTAAATACCACCTTCTCCCCTTTGAATTTGGTGGTATTTTTATAACTAAAGTTAACTTTTTTAAACTCAATCCCCCCTTCCGTTATCTTAATCGGTTTAGCATCTAAGGCATCAACTACATTATCTTTATAATCCCAGAGTTTAAACAGCCGTTGAATCGATACCATCCCCACCTGCATACTATCGTAAATCTGCATCGCGCTACTTAAAGGCCCCATCACCCTTTGGAGATAGGTGATAAATAAAATTAAATCACCAATCAAGAGGCCTTTAGTTAATACCAAATATCCGCCGTAGCCGTACACCCACATATAACCAAAGATATAGACCAGTCGGCGTAAAATACCCGTCAGACGCAACCATTTTTCCTGCGCAATCCTCAGCGATAGAATCTTTGCCTGAATAGCTTCTAACCGACTGACTTCGGTATCTTCTCTGGAAAACTCTTTGACCAACTGTTGATGAGAAAAACTATCAATCAACACGCGATGTTGCTGTTCCCACTGAGTCCTAATCTTCTTCTGCCAGAACCGCATAACTTTTGCTCGCCAAATCGAGATAATCACATGCAGAGGAGCCATCACTGCAAACACTATCGCCAAAGTTTTACTAAACATAAACAGCACCACCACGGCAATAATAAAATTCAGGGTTAGCGGGATAATACTCACCAACACCGACCGCACAATGCCGTAAACCTCACTAATCCCAGAATTCATTCGAGCGCTCAACATACCGGGAGCTTTTTTCTCAAAAAACCCGACCGACATGGCTAATAATCGATGCAAACTCTTTTTAGATAGGATTAAGTTGCACCGAACTCCAGTAATCCCATCTAAATACCCCTGCATTTGATCAATAGCGGCTGTAATCAGCTCAATCCCAAAATAAATTCCTACCAGCCAAATCAACACCGCAAATTTATCTTGGACAAGGATATAGTGAGCAAAAAGCGAACTTAACTTTTGCATGGTCAAAAAATTAACCATCTCGCGATAGATCCACGGAGTCAACAAACTTAGCAGCGAGCTAATAATAGTTAAGGCCAAAATCACCAGCAAGACTGGGTGCAATGGCTTGGTCTCAACCAACAGCCGTTTTATTTCTTTCACCCCGTTAGAAGTCTCCCAGTTTAACTGATATAGCCTCTGAACACACTGCATTTAGCATGTCCCGTTAGTATATTAGCGATTCGGAAAAATAATTACACAATAATTATTTTTGCCACAGGCTTCTAACGGGGCTCACTCCCCCATCTTAAACTTAACCTAATTTTTTACAATATCGACAACAGCACAAAAGTGTGCTATGTTATAGGAGATGAAGTGGTCACTCGACCACTATTTTTGTGGGAAAAATTCGGGCAGATGGAAAGTCAGCTCTTTTAGGGTGGCAAAATAATAGTCCGCCCCGCTTCCGGCCAATCCGTTCACTGCCGCGGTCACCGCTCCCGCCGCTCTCCCCGCTTCAATCCCGTGTACGGTATCCTCTACCACCAACATCTCGGCTGGATGAACTCCCAGTAGTTCAGCTGCCCTAAAGTAAACATCCGGCGCTGGCTTAGATTTACCCACATCCGAGTAAGACACAAAATGATCCGCCAGGGCGATCAGTTCGTCCCAGCGATACCACCACCGATTGCCCTCCACCGTCCGCCGGCTGGCGTTGGTCACAATAGCGGTGGGGATGTACCGCTCTCGGCACCACTTTAACAGCTCTACCGCTCCCGGGAAGATCTCCGCTCCTATATATTCGCGCAACTTGACGGCCTGCTCGCGGACTTTGACAATAATCTGCTCTATTTCGTCGGTAGTTGCCGGTCGCCCCCAAAGCTTACTCACAATGTCAGTAAAACCCTGCTGCGTGGTCCTACCAAAATAATACTGATCGTACTCCTCCTTGGCCAGCAGATAGTCAAACTCCTGCTTTAGTACGACCGCCATTAATTGACGATAAAACGGCTCCGTATCAATTAGGGTGCCATCTAAATCAAATGCAATTGCCTTGAACCGCTGCGCCATCGCTACTGTTAATTATTGATTTTGATCTTTAGAGTATTGGACATTGTGATTTGATTAGAAATTAGAAATTCGACATTAGAAATTTAATCAATGCCATCGTTACTCTATTGTAGCAGTTCGTCGGCAATTCGCTCGGCTGCCGACGGGTTGGTTAGTTCGCGAATATTAAACGCCAAGCGTTTGCCCATATCCGAGTGGACTACTCGCTCCAACCTCTCTAATAGTACTGCGGGGGTGGCTTCGGATTGTAATAGCAAGGCGGCCGCTCCTTTATCGGACAGATACTTGGCGTTGGCATACTGATGATTGTTGGCTGAACCGGGCAGCGGGATCAGGATCGCCGGTCGACCCACCGCTGCGATCTCAAAAGCGGTAGTGGCGCCCGCCCGAGAAATAATTACCGCCGATCGCTTTATGAGCGATGCCATCTCCGAGTTAGAAACAAAATCGATCGGATGATAGTCTTTGGCATAATCATTGCTATCCTTCCAGCTCCTCAGTCCGGCGTAATCCGCCGCGCCAGTCTGATGCAGCACTTGATAATCCAAGAGTAGTTGTGACAGAGTATTCTGGATTAGCTGATTAATGGCATGAGCGCCTTGCGAACCGCCGATTACCAATATCACTGGTTTTTTATCAGTCAACGGCAGGCTGATTGGACCGATCGCCTTATTATAGAACTCTTCGTTGATTGGTACGCCAGTAAATATCAGCTTGCGCGATAATTTTCTATTGCCCTCATATGCTTCGAGTGGAAACGATACACAGATCTTGCGGGACAGCGGCGCCAATACTCGATTGGCCACTCCCATCACCGTGTCAGACTCATGCAGCAATATCTTGCGGCCCAGCAGCCAGGCGGCCAGCCCCACCGGTACTCCCACATAACCGCCCTTGATCAGCACGCGATCCGGCCAGAAAAATATCACCACGAACAAGGCAGTGATAACACCAATCAGTGTGACAAAGATATCGATTAGATTTCTTAGATCAAAATATCGGCGCCACTTCCCGGCTGGCACGCCTACAAACTTAAACCCCGCCTGGGTCACCAACTCCCGATCAGCCATACTGCGCGAACCCACATACAGCAGCTGGGTGTTAGGCTCTTTTCTTAATATTTCTCGCGCGATCGAGAGAGCCGGTAAAATGTGCCCAGATGTTCCACCACCAACTAAAAGGATCTTCATCATCTCTTTCTTGAATAGTTTGCCTCGAAACATTCAATAATACACCAGAAGCGATCAGAACGAACATCAGCGAGGTGCCCCCCTGGCTGATAAATGGCAGCGGCACCCCGGTTAGCGGTAATAACCCAGAGATGGCGCCCACATTGATCACTGCCTGCCACCCGATCCAGACAGTAATGCCCAGAGCGATCAGCCGACCAAATATATCGGGGGCGGTCCGGGCCACTTTTAGCCCCCGCCAGACAAAGATCGACAGGGGCAGGATCACCAATAGCATCACCCCGATCCACCCCAAC
>Ga0155755_101_pt2 | contig 16622 bp, 12 predicted proteins | sample RifCSPlowO2_01_FD_107409 | JGI IMG/M metagenome (GOLD analysis project Ga0155755, IMG submission 107409) | candidate division Kazan bacterium RIFCSPLOWO2_01_FULL_48_13
TGTTCGGCTGCGCTGGCCGCTTCGGCCTCCGCTTTGGCGGCCGGGGTTTTAAAGCCGGTACCAGCCGGGATCAGCCGCCCAATAATGACATTTTCTTTAAGGCCTCGTAAGTGGTCGACCGTTCCCCGAGTCGCCGCATCCACTAACACCCGAGTAGTTTCTTGGAAGGAAGCCGCAGATAAGAAGCCTTCGGTGGAGAGGGCAGCCTTAGAGACTCCCAAGAGCAGGCTCTCGTAAGTCAATGGGCGGACACCTTTAGTAGTTAGCTCAGTGATCGCATGATCGGCGACTAATTTAGAGATCACCTCGCCAGCCATATACTCACTATCGCCTTCGTCTTTGATCCGCACCCGGCCAAACATTCGGCTGACGATCACCTCCAAGTGTTTATCGTTGATACTCTGACCCTGGAGGGCATAGATCTTCTGGATCTCGTGGATAATATAGCGCTTAGTGGCACCCTCGCCCTTTAGTCGCATGAGATCCTTTAGACTATAATGGCCTTCAGTCAGCGCATCACCTTGCTCCACTTCATTGCCATCGTTCACCCGTAAGAACACAGTACTGGTGATAGGATATTCGATTGCTTCTTTCTTTTGATAGACCAAATGCGCCCGGTTGCCGGTCACACTCGCTACCCCGCTATAAGGCGCCTCAATCGGATTGCCGTCTTTATCGAGGGCAAGAGTATCACCCTTCTTGATTTGATCACCGTCCTGAACTTTGATGACAACATTTTTCCCGTGCGGCACATCCACGGTCTTATCAACGGTGGCGATCAACTGGAGAAATTTCTTGTCGCCCACCTCCGTTATCTTGATGGTCCCGCTCTTCTCCGCCAGCAACGCCTCGGTTTTGGGTGCCCGCGCTTCGAATACCTCCTCCACCCGCGGGAGACCCTGGGTGATATCCAAGGCGCTAGCCACCCCTCCAGTGTGGAAGGTACGCATAGTCAGCTGAGTACCGGGTTCACCAATGCTTTGAGCCGCCACAATCCCGACCGCTTCGCCCAATTTAACCAACCGGCCCCGAGCCAGATCCTTGCCGTAACAGGTCTGACAGATACCAAAATCTAATTGGCAGCCTAACGGCGACCTAACTGTTAGGATATCGAGCGGCAGGTCACTAATCAGTTTGGCAACCGCTTCATCGACATAAGCGCCGCCGGAAACCACGATATGGCCGCTGCTATCTTTAATGTCTTCCAGGATAAATCGACCACTAGCCGAAGAAGCCAATGTCTCGCCGATCTCTTCGGCGTCAACCCGATAGACGGTGCGGCCCTCGGTGGCATGGCAGTCATCAGTGACAATCACCACATCTTGTGATACATCCACCAACCTACGGGTCAGATAACCAGCATCCGAAGTCCTCAGCGCCGTATCGGCTCCACCTTTGCGGGCACCGTGTGTAGAAATAAAGTACTCCAACGAGGTTAAGCCTTCTCGATAGTTGGATTTAACCGGCAGTTCGATTGATTTTCCGGCCGGGTTGACCACTACGCCCTTCATTCCCACCAACTGGTTAAGCTGCTCAATGCTGCCGCGCGCGCCGGAATCAATCATTAAGTTGGTGGAGCCAAACATATCTTTTTCTTTGTGCGCCACAAATCCTTCGATCTGCTCCTTGGCTGATTCCCACAACTGAATCGATAACCGTCGCCGCTCATCCACAGTGATCAGACCGTCTTTGTACTGATCTCGAATCTGCTCTACTTTCTCTTCCGTGGCCTTGATCAGCTCCACCTTAGCCCCGGGAATCTGCAGATCGGACACACTAAAGGTAACGCCGGAGAGAGTGGCAAAGTTAAAACCGGTATTCTTCAGTGCGTCGGCAAAGCTGGCAGTCCGCTCATCCCCCAATTCGGTGTGTACCCGATTAAGAATCTTCTTTAAAGTTCGCTTGGTTACCACTTCATTAATAAACCCGATCTCTTGGGGAATAACCCGATTGAACATCAGTCGGCCCAATGTTGTTTCGATCAACTTGCCAGCATGCCGAACCACTACCGGTTCGTGGAAGCTGAGACGGTCGTTGTTGTGAGCAATCAAAGCGTCATCGATGCTTTCGAACGCCTTTATTCGGTTGCCGGCCGACCGGGGCTGCATTAAAGTCATATAGTAGCAGCCTAAGACCACATCCTGGGTAGGAACGATCACCGGATCGCCGGTAGCTGGTTTAAGCAAGTTGTGGGCGGATAGCATGATCTGTTCCGCCTCGATCTGAGCCGGCCGAGAGAGCGGCAGATGAACAGCCATCTGATCACCATCGAAGTCGGCATTAAAGGCGCTACAGGTTAACGGATGTAGCTGGATAGCATTGCCCTCGACCAACTTGGGCTTAAAGGCTTGGATCCCCAACCGGTGCAGCGTCGGCGCCCGGTTTAACAGCACATGATAGTTGCCGATGACTTCATCTAAAGCATCCCACACTTCAGGCACTTGCCGTTCCACCATCTTGCTGGCTGTTTTAACATTGTGGACAATTTCATTTCGGAGCAGTACCGAAATGACAAACGGCTTAAATATCTCCAGCGCGATGGTTTTGGGAAGACCACATTCGTTTAGATTAAGCGTTGGGCCGACCACAATTACGCTGCGGCCAGAGTAGTCAACGCGCTTGCCCAGTAAGTTCTGGCGGAACCGACCTTGTTTGCCGCGCAAAAGATCGGCGATTGATTTAAGCTTGCGTTTGCTGGTAGTAGCGGTAGAAGCCTCGCGGGCGGTTAGATCAAACAGCGCATCAACTGCTTCTTGCAACATCCGTTTTTCGTTTCTGGTGATCACCTCGGGAGCGCCGATCTCCACCAGTTTCTGCAGCCGGTTGTTGCGATTGATTACCCGACGATAGAGGTCGTTGAGATCGGAGGTAGCAAACCGGCCGCCATCTAACTGCACCATGGGCCGCAAGTCGGGCGGGATCACCGGCAGAGAACGGATCAGCATCCACTCCGGTCGGAGCTTGGCCCGTCTAAATCCTTCTAATAAGCGCAGCCGCTTCTGCAGCCGTTTGCGTTTCTGGCCAACAGCATCGACCAGGTCTTCGCGAATCTCTTTAATATCGGCTTCCAGATCGACTACACTGATCAGTTCATGAATCGCTTCTGCGCCAATGCCCGCCTTAAATACCGATCCGTATTTTAGTGACAGATCGCGATACTCTAATTCCGAGATCACTCGCCGCGGGATCAGATCATTGATCTCGGCCACGGCGGTACTGTAGGCCTGCTTTAATTTATCCAATTTATCCGACAGTTCTTTGGTCAACCGAGATTGTTCGTTGTCACCAGCATTAGCCGCGCTGTTCTTGTAATCATTCTTCAGGGCTTTGGTGTGCTGGCTGTATTCACCGCTGAGCTGTTCTAAAGCTTGGGCTTTAGCCTGCTCGTCTACTGCGGTAATAATGTAAGCGGCAAAATAGATAACCTGTTCCAATTTCTTAGCCTGCACATCTAAGGTAAGACCCAGCCGCGAAGGAGCGCCCCGAAGATACCAGATGTGAGAAACCGGCACGGCCAACTCGATATGGCCCATCCGTTCGCGCCGAACGACAGCCCGCGTTACTTCGACACCGCATTTGTCGCAGACCACACCCTTGTAGCGGATCTTCTTATATTTGCCACAGTAGCACTCCCAATCCTTGGTGGGACCAAAAATCCGTTCGTCAAACAGGCCATCTTTCTCTGGCTTTAGGGTGCGGTAGTTGATGGTTTCCGGTTTGGTTACCTCGCCATGCGACCACGCCAATATCTGTTCAGGCGATGCTAGGGAAATCCGAACGGCCGCGAACTCTTCTTTAAAGCTCTTCTTCTTGGGATTCCGTTCGGCTTGTGACAGAGTTTCTCTCATCATTTACTTCTTCTTAAGTTTTTTTGGCAGTATTTCATTGATTACCTTGCCGCCTTTATCTAATAGCTCAATGTTGAGGCCCAATCCCTGCAGTTCTTTGGCGATAACATTAAACGCCTCGGGGGTCTGCGGCTTTTGGATCTCCTCTCCCTTAATGATTGCTTCATAGGTGCGGGAGCGGCCTAACACATCATCGGATTTGATTGTGAGCATCTCTTGCAGAATATGCGCGGCGCCGTAACCTTCTAACGCCCACACCTCCATCTCACCTAACCGCTGGCCACCTAACTGCGCCTTACCACCCAACGGCTGCTGCGTAACCAAGGCATAGGGACCGATCGAGCGGGCGTGGATCTTATCGTCCACCATATGGATCAGCTTTAGCATATAGACCACGCCGACGGTAGTTTTCTGATCGAACGGTTTGCCGTTCCGACCATCAAACAACTGGATCTTGCCATCGAGGGGTAAACCCGCTCGTTTCATCTCATCAACGATCCCCTCCATATCTATCCCTTCAAAGACCGGGTTCACCGCGTTGAAACCTAAGGTAGCCGCCGCCCAACCGAGGTGAGTTTCTAACACCTGGCCTAAGTTCATTCGCGAGATGATGCCTAAGGGATTTAAGACAATGTCGACCGGAGTACCATCAGCCATAAACGGCATGTCAGCTTGCGGCAACACGCGGGAGATAACGCCTTTATTACCATGACGACCAGCTAACTTGTCGCCGACCGAAATCTTCCTCAATTGAGCAATGTAAACATAAAGGCGCTTGATCACGCCAACTTCCAACTTATCGCCCTTGTCCCGATCAAATATTTTAATATCAACCACTTTACCGTAGCCGCCGTGCGGCAGGCGCAAAGAGGTGTCTTTAACATCTTTGACTTTTTCGCCAAAGATAGCCCTCAGCAACCGCTCCTCGGCAGTTAGCTCGGTCTCGCCTTTGGGCGTAATCTTGCCCACTAAAATATCATTGGCTTTAACCCGCGCGCCGATCCGCACAATACCGTCTTCATCCAGGTCGGCTACCGCGTCTTCACCCACATTGGGAATATCCCGGGTGGTAATTTCGGGGCCCAGCTTGGTCTCCCGCACATCGATCTCTTCTCTCTTAATATGAATGGAGCTGTAGATATCTTCTCTTACCAATCGATCGGAGATAATGATGGCGTCTTCGTAGTTGAAACCGCCCCAAGGCATAAACGCCACCAATAAGTTCTGGCCTAAGGCCAACCGACCATTAACGATCGCCGGACCATCGCACAAAGGTTCCCCCTTCTTTACTTTCTGGCCCTTAACTACGATCGGTTTTTGATGCAGATTGGTTTCGTAGTTGGACCGGCGGAAGTTAGCTAATTTAAACACATGGGTTTTTTCGTCCTTGTCGCCCACCAGTTCGATCCGTTTGGCATCAACATATTTGATGATGCCGGCAACCGGCGCGGTAACCACCCAGCCCGAACCTAAAGCGGCGGGACCCTCCATCCCGGTGCCCACGATGGGAACCGACGGCTTAACCAAGGGCACCGCCTGCCGTTGCATGTTGCTGCCCATCAGCGCGCGCCTCGCGTCGTCATGTTCTACAAAGGTAATTAAAGAGGTGGCGATACTCACAATCTGGCGGGGGCTGACATCGGCGTGGTCGATTCGACCAATGGAAGCGGTAACTGGTTCTCCACTTTGGCGCACGGCCACTTTTGACTGACTGATGACCCCCGCTTCGTCATGCGGAATATCGGCTTGGGCGATCGATAGGCCCTCTTCTTCAAAGGCGTCCAGATATTCAACTTCGTTGGTAATTTTGGATTTAATTCTCAGCAGTGGCAGCTCTTGCTTGGATTTAGATAGCATCGCGGCTTGTTCAGCGGTGATCGTCGAATCCGCTGGTACCACTACCTTACTGCTGCTCGGCAACACAATGTCGTGGTAAGCCACCATCCCCACTGGGGCAACTCCGTCGTTGACTATCTCGTGGACAATGCGGCGATACGGCGTTTCGATAAAGCCATAGTTGTTAACCTTGGCAAAGGAGGCTAACTGCCCCACCAAGCCAATGTTCTGGCCTTCCGGGGTTTGGATCGGACAGATACGGCCATAGTGGCTGGTGTGGACATCGCGGACATCAAAGCCGGCCCGTTCGCGGGAGAGTCCGCCGGGACCCATCGCCGACAGTCTCCGCTTATGCTCCAACTCGGCCAACGGATTGGTTTGATCCATAAACTGTGACAACTGCGATGAACCGAAGAATTCCTGCATAATAGCGCTGATCGGCCGGGCGTTAATCAGCTGCGCCGGGGTAACCGTTTGAATGTCCGAAACGCTCATCCGGTCCTTAACAATTCGTTCCACCCGAACCAGCCCGGTTCTAAATTTGCTCTGCACCAACTCACCCACTGCCCGTACCCGGCGATTCTTTAAATTATCAACATCGTCTTCCGGGCCCCCCTTATTATTTAAACGAATGATCTCCCGCGCGATGGCGATGAGATCTGCTTTAGTCAGTACCCGAAACTCTTTTTTATTAGGGATATCAAGGCCCAGGCGTTTATTGATCTTATAACGGCCCACTCCGGACAGATCGTATCGGCGGAAGGTATGAAACATATTATGAAACAGGTTGCGGGCGTTATCGACGGTAGCCAGATCGCCCGGCCGGACTTTTTTGTAGATCTCCAAGATAGCCTGATCGCTCGATTTAGACGGATCCTTGTCGATCGTGATCGTCAGATAGTCGTACTTGGGGTTGGTATTAACATCTTTAAAGGTGTCAAGGATCTCGTGGTCGGAACTAAGGCCGAACGCCCGCAGCAGAGTGGTCAGATAGGTTTTGCGCTTGCGGTCGATCTTGACCGAGATAATCCCCTTGCTGTTAGTCTCGAGCTCCAGCCAGGCGCCTCGCTCGGGAATAATCTTGGCCCCGTATTGGCCGTGTTCCAATCCCTCAGCGCGGGTAAACAAAACTCCCGCCGAGCGGATCAACTGGGAAACTACCACTCGCTCCACCCCGTTAATAATAAAGGTGCCGGAGTTGGTCATCAGTGGCATATCGCCCAAGAAAACTTCTTGTTCCTTAATCTCGCCTGTTTCTTTGTTGATCAGACGCAGTTTTACTCTCAGGGCTGCTTCGTAGGTGGCATCGATCTCCCGGGCGGTCACTTCGTCTACCTTTGGTTCTTCGAGGTAGTAGTCGACGAAATGCAGCTCCAAATTCTTACCCGTCAGGTCTTCGATGGGAGAGATCTCATCGAATAAATCCTTGAGTCCTTCACGGAGAAACCAGTTGTAAGAATCAGTCTGGAGCGAGCTTAAATTGGGGAGCTCGGCGCTGTCTTTCGCGGAAGCATACCACTTAGTCTCTGAAAATAGAGAGTTGTCGGTAATATGGGGCCTCTTTGAGCGCATACAAAAAATGAACCTTTTGATGAACTACGACCAAAAAGTCTCGATGGGACTTTTATTCCCTATCTTTGGGTCATACTCAAACAGTAACAAATAATCCGGTTGGGTGTCAATACCCTTCGGGCAAAAAGTATCCCCAGGCGGCCTAATGGGGATAAATTAGTCCCCCCTCAGCCTAACTAACCGAGAAGTTCTTGGTGGTAACTAATACCTTATCCACATAGATCGAGACAGAGTAGTTTCCGGCTGGCCACAGCCGGTCAGGCCAGTTCTTGCCGATGGCGGAAAGGGAGATATCAAACGGCAGATAACCGCTGCCAGAGAAGGTGGTGCTAAAGGTGCTAATCTGCCTGCCGGTCTCCAGCTGCTCCCAAACTGCCTGCACCCCTGTGCTCGCCGGGGCATTTTTTAGGAGGACCACAGCATAGATCGTGCTTTCCGCGCGGCGAAAACGGGTCCCCGGAATAGTCACTTGATTCTGATCGTTCAACTTACTGCCCAGATAGACTGCTTCCACCAGCGCTTGCTTAGCCAACTCATCAAACTCCCGACTGCCAACCACATTAAAGTTGATCCTCTTTGCCTCTTGATTATTCAGTTTAACTACCACCTCATACGAGCCAATCGCCCAGCTTAAACTATTTAAAGTTATCCGAGACGATAACCAGCTGTCGACGGGGGCCACCCCGGTTATAAATTCATGCGGGGTATCCTCACTGCGACCGCCCCGAAAACTCTCAGTCGCTACTAAGCGATCTCCGGTTAGGTACCTCCACTCCACATCCACCGCAGTTCCTTCGCGGGCATTAAGCACCTCTGCCGCCAGATAGATGGCAGGAGTAGTGGAGAGAACATTGATTTGCGATTCGGCAATCGGACTGTTGTCGGTATTAATTTGCGAAGCAATCACCACTCGATTAATACTAACTGGCTGGCTGCTGCAGCTGGCAGCCGACAACAACAAAATTATCGCTATAGCTATGGTTGGCAGATATTTTTTACATTTCCCCATAGTTTTATTATAAACTACTCCGCCGCGGTAATATTCATTCCCACTAGGGCGGCGATCCGTTTTTCGATCGGCGGATGAGTCGAAAAAAGTTCGGTGACCATTTCGCTGGTTTTTTTGAACGGATTTACAATATACAAACCGGCTGTGGCGCTGCTGGTTACTCGCAGTTTATGCTTATCAGAGCTGATTTTCCGTAGAGCATTGGCTAATCCTTCTGGATAGCGAGTCAGCAGCGCCCCCGAAGCATCGGCTAAATACTCTCGCTGGCGGGAGATCGTAAAATAGATCAACCGCGCCAAGATCGGCGATAGGATAATTAAAATTAGCCCCACAATCGCCAGCCAATTACCACCGTGATCATTTTTATTGCTATCGCTATGTCCATACCACCGCGCTCTTAATGTCCAATCGGACACCATCACTACTAATCCCAGTAGTGTGACAACAACGGTGGCCAACAAAATATCGTAGTTGCGCACATGCGACAGTTCGTGCGCGATTACCCCTTCCAATTCGGTTTTATCTAATTGTTCGATTAAGCCAGTAGTTAGAGCAATGCTGGCATGTTTAGGATCCCTCCCGGTGGCAAAAGCATTAAGAGCCGGGTCGTTGATGATATATACGGAAGGTATTGGAACCCCGGCCGCGATACACAGATTTTCGACTAAGTGATAGATCTGGCGTTCCTGTAAATCCTTGTCGTGATTGAGTAGTCTGGCGCCAGATAACCCCAGAATAGCTTTATCCCCCCACCAGTAGCTCACCCAGTTGCTTAAGATGCTCACGATCAGAGCAACTACCAGTATGCCAGAATTGTTATAGTAAAGAGCCAGGGCATAGCCCAGTCCTACAATCAGCGCAAAAAACAACGCCATCAACAAAATCGTCTTGCGCTTATTGCTCTCAATCTGTTGATACATAGCTTAAGCCTGTGAGCTAAAATCCACTTTGGGCACTTCCCGCTCAGCAATATCGGCTATTTCAAATAGTTCGGACTTCTTAAAGCCAAACATCTTGGCAATTACGCTGGAAGGAAACATTTCTTGACGGGTATTGAAGTCCTTAACATTGGTGTTGTAGAACCGGCGGGAAGACATAATCTTATTCTCGGTATCCGATAACTCCTCCTGCAACGCCAAGAAATTAGTATTGGCCTTTAGCTCGGGGTAGTTTTCGGCTACTGCAAACAAAGATTTAAGTGTAGTAGTCAGTTGATTCTCGGCCGCTGCCCGGGTTGCCTTCGGCTGATTATTTGCGTCCATCGCGGCAGTGCGAGCCTGAGTTACCTTCTCCAACAGCTCCCGTTCGTGGGTAGCATACCCTTCAACTGTTTGAATTAAGTTGGGGATCAGATCGTGCCGACGCTTCAGCTGCACATCAATATCGCTGTCCGCCTCCGCTACGCGATTCTTTAAAACCACTAATCTATTAAAGATGCCAACGGCCCAGATCGCCAACAATAAGATAACAATTATTAGAAACCAAGTGAAACCCATATTAATTCCTTTCTTAACTTACTAATACGCCACTTATTATACCACTCCTCCACTCCTCCCCTTATTATAAGGGGAGGTAGGGTGGGGTTATTTCTGATAAGGGAAAGGCACGACTAAAGTGTAGGCCACCTTTTTAACCTCACTCCAGGTGAGCTTCCGGGCCCAGTCGTCCAGCCACCAACCGTTCTTTCGCCAAGCCGAATCCAACGACGAGTGATTAATTATTTTAACCGGCAAACCCGCCAATGCCTTGGCAAACACCAGCGCCGCCCTTCTTTGATGATACGGCGAAGTAACTAAGATCAATCGATTTAATTTTCGGCTTTCGACAATCCCGCGCACATAAGCAGCGTTCTCAAATGTGTTCATCGACTCCTCCTCAGTAATGATTTTGTTAGCTGGAATACCTGAGTTAATTGCCATTCGTTTCATCGCCGCCGCGTTGGAGTCTTTAGCGTCGCGAGCCGCACCGGACATAATCAGGACCTTGGCCCAGTCTGCCTTATACAACTTTACCCCTTCGGCCACCCGCTGATTAGTCTCTCCCCCGCTGACTACTACGATCGCATCGCTAACTGCTAAATTGTCTTGAGGAGACAAATAAAAACCCACCCCGACCATCCCGGCCACTGCCGCCAGGATCAGAACGGCTAAAATAAAGCTTAAGCGCTTAAACACCTTAAGGTAGCTTTAGTTCTTGTCCAACATTTAAGCTGTACGGCGGCTCTAAATCATTTAGCCGGGCAATCTCCTTCCAATCCTGGCCCAGCTGCTGACCAACTGCATATAAAGTATCTCCATCTTTGACGGTGTAGGTTTCCCCGCTAAAGGCAGGGGTCTCGGTAGTAGGCGGAGTGGCAGAGATTGGTGAAGCAGCGGTTAGTTGATCTTCCGCGGTGTTGCTCTGATCGGTATTAGTATCGGTTAGTTCGTCTGTTTTAAGATGGGCATTGGGATCAACATTAATCTTGCGCATGAATTGAACAGCAATTAGTCCACGAAAAGCGAACACCAAAAATATCGCGCTAAAAAACAGTGCCCACAGCACCAAAAAAGCAAACGGATCTTCCCGATATTTCCGTTTCATCTGATAGGCATACTTCTGACTGTGTCGTTTTAAGTAACTCATAAAAAATAATACCGAATATCAAATAGAGAATACCAAACGGTGGTTTTATATTTTTATTGTTTCTTAATATTTAAGAACCATACTGGCCAGTGAAGTAGAACTTTAGTTCACTTCACGGCCATGAAGCGAGCTTTGCTCTGCTTCATGGTGGGCGAGAGAGGACTAAAACCTGTCGGGGTTCGGGCCATCTCACCCCTCCTCGGACCCTTGCGGTTCCGACGCCCGCTAAAGCGGTCTGCCTCCACTGCGGGGAAACTCCCGTTTCCCCGACCCCTTTCCCAAGGTTCAATTCCTTCTCAACCAACATACTATCAAAGATTTTTTATTCGACCCGTGGCCGATTAAAAAATCTTGTGGTGGGCGAGAGAGGACTTGAACCTCCATGGGATTGCTCCCACAGCGACCTGAACGCTGCGTGTATACCATTTCACCACTCGCCCTTAGAAACTACTGCGTAGTTAATTTTCAATCTCCAATTTCCAATCATTGGATATTGGGCATTGGATATTACGACGAGGCCGTGGTATTTGGAGGCCTGGAGCGGACCTGCCTACCGTCAGACAGAGTCGATCCAGCACTTGTCCTGGAGGCCAGGAGGAGAGTCGAACTCCTGTACGAGGTTTTGCAGACCTCTTCCTAACCGCTCGGACACCTGGCCATAATACAAGTGCTGGGCTGACCGCCCACCGCCTACGGCGGGGTCCCGCTGCAAGCGGTGCTCGGCCACCAGGCCCTAATAAACTACTGCGTAGTTAATTTTCAATCTCCAATTTCCAATCATTGGATATTGGGCATTGGATATTACGACGAAGCCGTTGTGCGTCTAAGCTGTTGCCGGAGTTGACCCCACCTGGTCAGCATACACTTCTAATGTATCATCCAAGATATCAAATTGGATACCAGCCTCTTTAAATACTCGCCGACTATCAGTCCCAGCGTGATAATCTTTTTGTGCCACCACTCGTTTGATGCCGGTATTGATGATCATTTTGGCACAGGTATAGCAGGGCGTCATCTTGCAATACAGCGTTCCCCCATCAATTGAGGTGCCAAACCGAGCGGCCTGACAGATAGCGTTCTGTTCAGCATGAGTGGTACGGACACAGTGTTTTGAGACATGACCATCCTCGTGCACAGTGTCTTTAAATTCGTGGCCGATCTCATCACAGTGCTGAAGTCCCACCGGAGAACCAACATAGCCAGTCGAAACGATTCGTTTATTCTTAACGATTACCGACCCACTTCTGCCCCGATCGCAAGTCCCCCTACCACCGACCACATCACAGATCGCCATAAAGTATTCATCCCAAGTATAGCGTCGATACATTCTTCACCTCCGCGATTATCTGATTAAGCTTATTCTCTAAATCTACAACCGTGCCATTATTAATAATTGTAATGTCAGCTGTTTGCATCATTTTACGAAGCTGGCGACCAAACTCTCCCCCATCCATTTCAAACTCATCTTCATTGCGTTTAAAATCCGCCAAACTCCAGTTCGACTCGCCGGCCCGATCTCTGCCCGATATCCGCTCGTAGCGTAATTCGATTGGCGCGTCAACCGCGATCAAAATAAATCTCGATTTCTGTTTGAACGGTTCGCACTCTTGGGGATTGCGCAAGCTGGTTACTATAAAATCATCGGCCGCTCGATCAACTATCCTTTGAGATAGATAGCTGGGTCCGTGTTGCTGTCTTAGCTCGTTTCCCAGTTGTTGTAAGGTGGGGCGGGAGACATCGAGATTGTTCTCTAAAGCAATCCGCCGAAGCTCATCTGACAAAGAAAAATAAGGCCAGCCCAGCTTTTTAAGTAGGATCTGACTAACCAGATCTTTTCCGGCCCCATTGGTACCAGTGATGCCAATAATCATTTTGCCTCCTCCACCGCCCATTATACCAACCTACGATTTTTAAATCTCAAATCATAAGCCAGCCTCGGGGCGCTAGCCCAGAGGTGCTTATGATTTGAAAAGGAGTAGCAGCGAAGCGGGGAGCCCAGCAAATTTATTTATCTGGGCGACTTAGCAGAGCTCGCTACGACATGGAGCGGGTGAGGAGAGTCGAACTCCCGTCTCTACCTTGGCAAGGTAATGTAATAGCCGTTATACGACACCCGCAGAAAGCAAGCTGTTTGTTAACATAATACGAAGTGCGCGACGACCAGTGCTAGTTTTGAGATACATTTCTCGCCGTAACGCGTCTTTTTTATCGAGATAATACTCGCAAAAAATCAAATGTAGTGGTCGGCGCGGAGCCGTTGCAGCAGCATTTCCATGGAAATGATCCGTAAGTCTCTGTTTAAGATCTGAAGTGGAGCCAATATATAGCCCACCGTCGGTCTTACTGTAGAGAACATAAACGCAATACTGAAGCTTCCCCATGTTTCTTAAATAACTGAACCATTATGGCCAGTGAAGTAGAACTTTAGTTCACTTCACGGCCATGAAGCGTGCTTTGCACTGCTTCATGGTGCCGCGGGACGGGATCGAACCGCCGACGCAGGGCTCTTCAGGCCCTCGCTCTACCAACTGAGCTACCGCGGCAAATTTTTCAACCAATAACTATTCTATGATACCCCAAACCGAAACTCAAACGATCATTTTTCATTGTTTCTTAACACCTAAGAATCATTGTGGCCAGTAAAGTAGAACTTTAGTTCACTTCACGGCCATGAAGCGTGCTTTGCACTGCTTCATGGTGGGCGAGGTGGGATTTACCCTTCTATATATATTTTATAGGTCGGGTATAAACTTCTCATCCACCCAATCGATTGATCGAGAGCGTGCCGGAAGGCACATCTCGATCATGGTGGGCGAGGTGGGATTCGAACCCACAAGCCTTGCGGCAAAGGATTTTAAGTCCTTCGTGTATACCATTCCACCACTCGCCCTAAGAAACTACTGCGTAGTTAATTTTCAATCTCCAATTTCCAATCATTGGATATTGGGCATTGGATATTACGGCGAAGCCGTTCTATGGTGGGCGCAGAGGGTCTCGAACCCCCGACAACTTGGATGTAAACCAAGTGCTCTACCAACTGAGCTATGCGCCCGTAAATTTTAAATACCCTACTCCCCGAGGGGGGCCTTCGGCCCTGAGCCCCGCCTGAACGATTGGAGTCGTCCAGTCGGACGGGTATGCGCCCGAATGTTAAATTATCGACAGCTTATGCTTTTTGCCCATAGCTCGTCCATCAGCTGTCCCTCTAACTCAAACTTATACTGTTTCCCGATAACGATTACCTGTCCCCCGACATAAGCGCTCAGATCCTCGGAGATTGGCGCCAATGGCTGTCCACTGAGAGAATAGCGAGAATATCTTTGGATAGCAGTAACTCCACTACCGGGACCATTATCCCCTAATATACCGACTAACTGTTTTTCGGGAACCGCTAACCGATTATAGGCAGTTAAATCCCCAGCGACTTCGATGGTGCCGCATTTGGCAGTTTGATCGGTAGTTCGACCACCAGTTTTATCATTCAACAACGGAACATTGGAGCATCCCCCTAATAGCATCACCCCGAATAGTAATAACATGGCTTCTTTCATTGGATATTGGGTATTGGATATTACGGCGAAGCTGTTTACTGGTGGGCGAAAGAGGACTTCCGCCGGCGTTCAATCTCATCACAAGTAGGTCATTAGCCTCTTGTGATATAGATATCACTTTGGCGGACCTTGCTTCTCGTCCTTTCTGTCCAATAAAGATCAGAAATGTGCCAAGGGGCACATTTTGATCTTGGTGGGCGAGAGAGGACTCGAACCTCCACGGGTTTCCCCACTAGGCCCTTAACCTAGCGTGTCTGCCAGTTCCACCACTCGCCCAAGTCAATGACAAATATCAAATAGAAAATAGCAAATGACGGTTTTTTATTTTATATTTTGTATTTTTTATTGCCCTGGATCAGTTTCTATTATATCCGAAACTGCTCGACGAAACTTGACATACCACTCGGTAATATTGAGGAATCGATCCGAGGTGTCGCCGAGGTTGATATTGGCGGTCACTCCCTTAACTTTCGCATCTACCAAATAGGTAAAGTGAGGCTGGTACAGCAGCACAGCCGGAACCAAATTAGAAAAAGCAGCTTGGAACTTATGGTAATAGCCAATGGATCTGTTGATATCCGAAGAGAGCCGCGCCATCTCTAAATTATTGTCGATGTCCTTATCGGAAACGATCGATAGCGCCAGCCCGGGGTCTTGGATCTGGCTGCTGTGCCAGTAGGCGTACGGATCCGAATCCGCTCCCAAATTCTGTCCAAAGATCAATGCTTCGTAGTTCCTGGGGCGGATTACTTCATCTATTAGCCTATCGTTAGCCACCGGATTTAAATTAACCAATACCCCGATTGCGCTCCAATTAGATTTTAGGGTTTCAGCGATCTCCTGCTGGACCGCGTCATCTTTAAAAGTTAGGGTGAGCTCTAACCGATGGTTATCCTTTTCCATCACTCCGTCTTGATCAATATCCCGCCAGCCAGCTCGATTTAAAACATCACGGGCAGCTACAAAGTCGAGTCCATATTTTTTGATCTCGGGCAGGTGCCCCCAAAATCCGGGCAGGATTGGACTATCCACTACTGTAGCGTTGCCGTTGGCGGCCTCCTTGATTATCTTTTGTTTATCGGTAGCAAAGGCCAAGGCTTGGCGAATAGCTTTATCGGCCAAAGCAACGCTACCGCCCATAGTATTAAAGAATACTGCTTTATACTGCGGCAGTGAGTAGGTATAGGTTCTAATATTGGGCAATCCTAAATCCGATACATCATTCAACACCGAGAAGCTGGCGCTCGTCACGGTGCCGCTCCTAATTGCTCCCAGCAGTGATTTTTCGCTATCGAAGAAATAAAAAACTATCTTGTCGATAAATGGCTGCTCGGCATAGTAGTTGGGATTGGCCACTAAGTTTAAAGAGTCCTTGGCAGCAATAGTATCAATGATTTGATACGGGCCGGCCCCGATTGGCTGTCGATTATTATCCGGATTGCCGATCTCAGCCACTGGCAGATGGGCAAACAGATGAGCCGGAATGATTCCCACCGTCGCCTGCGACAAAAAGAAGGTGGATGGGTTCGGCAGAGAAAATCTCACCGTAGCAGTGTCTAACGCTGTCACCTCAATCCCCTGCCAGGCGCTTTTTAGCGGGCCTGCATATCCTTCATTTTGGATAACCTGGATAGTAAAAACTACATCTTCAGCCAGCATCCGATCGCCGTCGTGCCATTTGGCGTTATCCCGCAATTTAAATAGATAGGTTTTGCCTTTGTCCAACACTTCCCAAGATGCCGCCAGGTCGGGCAGGAACTCTCTGCCTAAACCAGTCTTAACTAATCCGGAGAAAACCAACCGACTAATGTCCCGGTCAGCCGGATTACTCTCGGCATATAGCGGATTAATAACTTGAATGCGCCCTACCACCCCCTCGATAATACTGCCGCCTTTAACGGCCTGGACATCCGCCGATCGGCTCACCGCTGCCAATAAGCTTACTCCAGCAATAAAGATCACTCCCACCAGGCCAGCGATTGTCACCTTCTCCATTCGAGATAGATGGTTGACAAAGTAACGGAAAAATCCGCCCACTGCATTAGCCAGTATCTGCAACCGATACAACCAGCGCATCAAGCCATGCGACTGGCTGAACTGGTCAGGACTGAGCCGTTTTTGAATGCGAAAGATATTCACTTCCGAGTGGCGGGCTTAAAGCAACAGGCTAACCAACGCCAC
>Ga0155755_103_pt1 | contig 15467 bp, 10 predicted proteins | sample RifCSPlowO2_01_FD_107409 | JGI IMG/M metagenome (GOLD analysis project Ga0155755, IMG submission 107409) | candidate division Kazan bacterium RIFCSPLOWO2_01_FULL_48_13
TCAAAAGTCATAAAGATAAATCCCAAACATACATTGGCAGTTCTTCCGATTTGAAAGCACGACTAAAATCTCACAATGCCGGACAATCTCCACATACGAGTAAATTCAAACCTTGGGATGTGGTTTGCTATATCGCTTTCAAGACCAAGACTCAAGCTGAAAAATTCGAAACCTACTTGAAAGCTGGTTCCGGTAAAGCCTTTGCCAACAAGCGGCTATTCTAAATCTCCTTTGCAGGACCGGTTTTTTATTTGACACCAAAGCCATCGTTGGGACATAATATGCCCATCACGGGGGCTCTGACGTCCCTAAACAATAAGGATGTGGTGAACATGCCCGATACGCCACGGTGGCAAGAAGAGGCATTCGCGATGAACCGTTTTCTGGTTTCGAATGGCATTGATTACAGTCAGAAGACCTATTACTATACCCCTCTGACTATGTACCCTCGGTCTTTAACGCCTGCGGTGCAGCCAGAAAATGTGTTACTGCCTCGCGATCTTTCGACTTACCGTGCGATGGTGTATGTTCACATCCCATTCTGCACGGCGAGATGCACTTTCTGCCCATTTCAGCTCGATGTGGGCAGATTAGTACCAGAGCGATATGTGGAAGCGTTGGTTCGTCAAGTAGAGATGTTGGCCGCGCAGGTTCAGATGCCTTCGCAGTTCAACATCTACTTCGGTGGTGGCTCGCCAAACCTGCTGTCTATCAGTCAGCTTAGACAAATCATCAGTGCAATCCGAGCCAGTTTTGGCGGATTGGTCGAAGAGGTCAGCATGGAATTGCACCCAGAGGCAGCCAAGCGAGTTGGCTATCTCGAAGCACTTCCGGAAGTTGGTGTTAGTCGGGTAAGCTTCGGTCTTCAAACGACTGATGCCAAGGTCTTGCATACCACCGGTAGACATCACGCCAACGACGCTCTCGACAAAGTGGTGCCTCTCGCAAGGGAGCTCGGCCTTGGTGTCAACATCGATGTCATGTATGGAGGCTTTCTCGGTGAGACGCCAAAAGCAGATAGAAGCACATTCGAGCATGTCTTGGGCCTTAACCCAGACTGGACGACCGGTTACCAAGTCTGCATCCAAGAGGGAACTGCCGAAGCACTGCGGTTTGCCAAAGAGCCTTCTCGATACCCGGACGCTAAGGGGATGTTGAGTGCTCGAGCACTACTCCATGAACTTGCGGGAGAACGAGGGTATCATTACCTCGGCGGTGATTACTTCTCCAGCCGACCTTCACCGGCACTGTATCAAGTTCGGAAATGGGCAGAAAGAACAGCAGTTTTGAGCCTTGGCTCGGGATGCTACTCATACGTCGTTGACGGCGTCAGCGAGAGTAAACTCTGGTGGGCACCATTCACTCTGGCAGGCTACTTTGACTTCATCGATCAGGGACAATTTCCAGTTGCAAGGTGCGTTGATGGTAGCAGAGAGGGTGTCGAGAGTTGGGCCACTATTGCAAGACTCAAGACGGGTGGGGCAATCACCGAGATGCCCCACCACTTAGTTGGGCAGATTGAAGCCCTCATAGGGCTCGGCTTGCTAGAGAAGAAAGGCGGACTACGGCTTACCACAAGCGGGGTTCTGATTGAGGACCTCATCTACGCATCGCTGATACCCGAAGCTGTCTGGCGGGAGTTTAGTAGGAAACGCCGGAGTCTTGATTACACCAAAACTGATGCGAGGTACGACTGGTTCTTTGAACCGAACACGGTATTGAAGTTCCAAGCTATATTGCGTCAGTAAAACGACCTGAGCATATCTGTCTGCTCCCAGTTCAACCCTGACTGGCGATTGCGAAAGCAGTCGGAACAGGGTTATTTTCATACCCAAACTCCCTTATATAAGTTCCCACTTCATCCAGAATGCACCACCACGAACCACTCACATTCGTTCGGGTTCGTGGCGGCGCCACGAACGATAGGAATACAAAAGTGGGAGTGCCCCGAACCGGAATAGAATGACTGGTTCTGGGGCTTTATAATATACATATGTATTATGTTTATGTACTTCGAAGCAAAATCGACCACAATCTATACATTGGATTCAGTGAGAACCTCAAACAGCGAGTGCTCGATCATAACGCTGGAAAAAACATTTCTACTCAGTTGCGAAAACCGCTCGATTTGATATTCTACGAGGCTTTCTCTAATAAGTTTGATGCTCTTCGCCGAGAAAGATATCTCAAAACCAACAAGGGCAAAACAATGCTTAAACAATTACTTCGAGAGGATTTGAAAGATCAAAACCGTAAGTTCTAAATCTCCTTTGTGGGACTTCTTTTTTATTTGACAGCCAGTTCCAGCCGTGAGACGATGGCGGGCAGCAATCATCCCTAAGTCCATAACCAATAAAGCCATTCCTATGACAGAAGGATTCAGGCCAAATCAGGAGAACTTGTCGGATGTGCCGGGCGAGCCCATTACCGGAGCAGTCTTTGAGTTGGATCAGGAGCTGCGTCAAAGTGTCTCGGCAGAACGGGTGTTGGAGATGGATAGATATGGCAGAACGGCAACTTATGATCGAATCTCCCATTATTTAACGGGCGATGTGCGAGAAGCATTTTTGCTGGTTAACTATGTGCCGGCGATTGTAGATGACGAGATCGACCGGGACGGCAACATCAGACGCTTAGACGATGCCAAGGCAATTTTGAGTCGCAGCTTTGGCGAAGCAGACCCGGCGCTACTTGAGGGATGGGAGGAGGGCGTGTTCGATTTAGGAAGAGTGTTATCCAAACTGAATCAGGATGGTTTTGGCCAGGCGGAAAAAGTTTTTGCCGAGGTCATCAATTATTGGGACATTGAGATTCAAAACCTCCGTCGTATGGGGAAGACCCTGGGTGCTGCTGCTTTAGACGATCTGAACCTCCAAATTGGCAGATCGGTGGGTTTGCAATTTTTGTATTTGTTAACCCCTCAGTTGGATGAAAATTCGAGGGAGTTAGTGGCGTCATCGTATGGGTTTGCCATTAAGTTGGCAGACAACCTGTCCGATTTAGATGAAGACATTAGACAGGGTTATATTAATATTTCTCGAGAAGACGCCGACCGGTATAACTTAGACCCATCTGCCTTAGGCGGGGAGGGTGTTCGGGCGTATATGAAGTCAGAGTGGGCCAGGGTTAAGCAGTGCTATCAGGCTAGCGACGAGATCTTGAAGAATGCTTTAGGTCAAAACCCGGCCTGCCGCGAGGGGTTGATCCTATTTAAAGATGTTGCTCATTCATGGCTGAAACAAGCCTCCGAAATCTGCGCGGAGGATTAAGCCAAGCGCTATTTCCCGTTCTAATCTTGAGCATAAAAAAGACCGGAGTGGTTACCGGTCTTATATTGATTGTTGGGTGCCTGCTGTAGCGACTGTCAATCGTCGTAGCCTAACCTCCGCCGTTCTTCTTTAATCTTCCGTTGGGCCTCCTCCTGTTCTGACTCACTTGGTCCCGATGCAAAGGGGCAGATTAAGTAGACCCCCTTATCATATGGTGTTACTATGGCACAAATCCCAAAACTGAATCCGCCACCAACTTTGCTGTCCACTTCATCCCAATTGTAAGTTAGCGTGGTAGCGTCTTTGGTCTGCGGGGGTAATTGCTCCAAGGCGCTGAGGACAACCCAGTTACCAGCGTCTGACGCATTCGAGTTGGGTAGTTGGGCCGACCCGTCGCCGGAAAACTTGTCTGGATCTTTTTTGTACTCTCCCATCAATCTTTTTCCCTCGGCCAGCTGCTCTGGAGTGATGTTAGACAGCGCGTAAAGACCGTGGCGGGCAAGATCCCAGGTCTGGTCGTACTGAACTTTCAGTTTATTGCCCTGTTCCCAGACATATACCGGAATTCTGGCCAGATTCTGAAGCGTTTCCACATCTTCTGCGGCCCACGGATTCTGAATCCGCACCGACTTGCCTGGCGTATCCCAGGCGACGGGGGACAATGGCTGGCTGTTGACTATCAGCTTGGGCGCGGAGGCGGGCAACTTGTTTGACGACGACTTAGGGCAGCTGGTGAGCAGCATACCCAACGCTACGATCGTGATGGCAATGAACAATCTCATGGTATTTCACCTCCTTTTTTGTATTGGATACCTTGAGAATGTCAGCTTCAGCCTAACCCTTTTACCGGTGGTGTCAAGCTAATTTTTGGCTGCCAGAGCGGATTAAAAAAAGACCGGGATGGTTACCGGTCTATATGTAGATGTTTTGTCGAGTTTGGCTTGATTAGTATCAAGACATGAGGATGTTAATGATCCAAATACTTTTTGTGTCTGCCTCCACCAACACCAACATCTTTTCGGTCATGTCAATCTCTTTTTCGCCTCCACTAAAGTCGGTGTTGTAAAATTTAGCCAGATTGGCGGCAACATCGGTGGTACTGTAAGTAGTGATTTTGCCGACCGTTTGGCCAGTCAATTTTTCTCCAAGGGTAATGGTAATAGTCCCGTCATCGCTTCCTTGAAAGTCTTTGATCCGATACAACCGGACCGCATTACCTTGAACCCTGAGTTCGTTTTCTGAGACAGACCAGTCTGCCTGGCCGACCATACTTCCCAGCTCGTTTTTAAATTGAATCTTGGTTGAACTGATTGATGTTGCGATGCTTGGTTTGACGGAATTGACTATTGTCGGGTCGCCCCTACTTGCAGTTCCGCTTCCGCCATCGGCGACTGGTTTGGGGCACCCACTAAGGCAGATGCACAAAGTAATCAACAAAATAGTAAAGAACACTATTCTCATGGTATCTCACCTCCTTTTTTGTATTGGATACCTTGAGAATGTCAGCTTTAGCCTAACCCTTTTACCGGTGGTGTCAAGCTAATTTTTGGCTGCCAGAAAAGATAAATCTTAGCTATGCAAAGATCCCGGATCCAGTCTGATCCGACCGCCGTCCGCCAGAGCCCAAGGCTCCCCTTTGGGGCTGGCGGACAGGATGATGGGGGTGGTTGGTTTACAGCTCGGCAATAAACGGCTTAATCTGCGATATCTCTTTATCTGTATCCCAAGTTGGTTCTAAGCTGATAATCAAATTAGTAAAGTTATCTAACGATAAGTCGGGCGATAGGTTAATATCTACTCCCAATTTATTACCAGAAAAACGACCGAGTGTCTCATCTTTCTTAACATACGGCCCTTCAAATTTAACCAAGTGGGCCTCGTAGATGTAGCCTAAGTTGGCAATATCCGGTAATTCGAGGAAAGTTATCTGCAACGACGGGTTGCTTTGGCCTTGGACAGTTTTAATCTGTAGGGCACCAAGCAGAACAGATAAATCAACCGGGAAATTTAATTTTGCGGTGAAGGTTTGAGTATCCTGTTCGTTTTGGTTTAATCGGCCGAGCAGCACCGTTGACCCAATCTGTCCACCGCCATCGATCATCACTAAAGCAGAGTTATACTCGGCAACATCTCCGGATAGGGCGAAGGTATTGGTGCCACTGTCAGCTGCCACCACTTTGCCTTCGGCATTGATATCAAAATTACCGAGTGCTATGACGGCTTGGTTATCAGCCGATGGCAGCTGAGGAATAGTTCCTCGATTATCCATCCGGGCTAATACTAACTGGTAGGGAGCGTTAGGCAGGGGATTTAGCACCCGAGTTGTTAGGGTGGCCACCCCACCCTTGATAGTTAAATTGGCAGTAGGAAAAGTGGATGAGCGATATATAAAAGTTGAACTGCGCTGATCGGTGACTACATTGGGCTGAAATGTCTGTTGGGGCAGCCAAAATAAGAAATACCAAATAGCAGCCCCCGCCGCTAACAGCAGGATTAAAACCAGCCAAAATATCCACCGCTTTTTCTTCTTCGCCTCCGGCTTTAGGGCAATGGGTGTATTGGTAGTCGTTTGTTTATCAATTTCTGCCAATTTATCTTCCAGCACCTTTTCTGTGCTAACAGGAGCTGGGGTCGGCAGAACTGGCTCAGGTGTTCTGGCCATTAACTCGTTAGTCGGATCCGGTGGAGTAATTCCAGCATTCTCTAAATTGTTTTTGTTCTGTTCGTCCATAATAATTTATTTATTGAACCACGATACAATTTTACCCCAAATTGTCTGCCAAAAATTAATTCTCGGAGCAGGCGCAGCGGCGCCCGTATCGGCCTGCGCGCCCGAAACATTACCAAATAGCTCGTCAATAAATGCGGCCACTTGGTTAGTAACGCCGCTTAAGCTCTGAGCCAGTCTGCTATTACCAATCATCAAAGCCTGATCATTGGAAGAATAGTCGCGGGTGGGGTTTAGCATATCCACTCCAGCATCGGTATAGGCGTTTTTGGCTTGAGGGTAGCCCGGGTACAACGAGCCAAACTTGCCGCTCCGGCTCATTATAATCAGCGGATCGTAGTCGCCTTGTTTGGCGCGCTGGATGGCCTGATCCAACTCGCGTCTATCCGCCTCACTCTTTTTAGGATCGTTACGATATTCTTGATTCATCAAATCCAAAGTGGTATCGCCCAAAGCCGTCCAAAGTTTCTTAACTTCCGAGTTATTTCTTTGGCTCTTAGTGCCACGATAGATCTCCATTCTTAAATCCTCGACGATTGTCTGCCAGTTATCTGGATTATTCTTAAGCTCGGTAATATAGCTTCTGATCGTGTTCTTATTGCTATCACTTAGATATTGGCTATTCTGCAGAGTTGTATTTAGGTTATCTAACGATTGCCGGGTGTTGTTGGGCAGCAACGGTTTGTTGGGATCAAAACCCCAGCCGCCGCTTTCGCCACCCGATGACGAATTGTTGCCGTTATCCTCAGGGGCTTCGCCCTGTTCAGCCGCGCCAAATAAAATTATCTTAGAGCCTATTTCGGCCGCCGGAGTTTTAACTTGTCCCTCCGGTTCAATCCGATAGCTGGCTTTAATCGTGGCGGTTGCTCCGCTGGATATTTTATCACTCTCGGTTTTAAACTTGGTTTCTACCGAAACAGATTCTCCGATGGGGGCACTACCGGTATGGGTCTTCTTGCCATTATCAAATATAGCTGGCCCCTCGGTTATTTCAAAATCTACCTGAATTACACTATCAGGATCACTCTCGGTCGTTTGTCCTTTCCGGGTTAATTTAACCGTTGCGATACCTTTTCGATTTATAGCCACAGCATTTTCGGGGATGATTAGTTCAGCAGTGTATCCATCGGTCGGGAGGCTGGGCTGATCGACTTCCTTAGTCTCTTCGCTGGGGCTATTTTGCACTGGGTTAGTTGCCACGCCCTCCAAGCCAATTTTGATATCTAAACCTAACATCACTTCTTTGCCGAATAAACCGCGAGCAAAGAATGCTAATAAGTTTCCCCAGCTAAGGTCCCAAACCAGTATGTCTTTATTAGCGTCTTTGATCGAAGCCATTCGAGCAAAGCTGGTTTTAACCCCAATCGTGTCTATAGCTGAATTACCTTTAGTTAAGTAGATCTTCCCTCTATAAACCAGATCGGGGTCCATAGTATCAAATGATTTATCAGTAAGCTGACCTGTCTGGTTAGCAACATAATAGACGGAGGAGTACTCTGAATCTTTTATCATTCCCAGAGGGCCAATTGTTTCCATGTCTTCCTTCCGCTTAATATCACCCTTTTGAGTAAACGCCACACCATCGCCAACCAACCTCATCATTAGAACATGGAATAGCTTAATCTTCTGAGTTTGTCCCAGGATAAGGGCTCGGAATATCAAACCTCCGGGCGACACAACTAAGGCCGCGCGAAATAATGCGTTTTGCTCATATAAGGCGCGTGCATCCTGCCAAAATTGCGAAGCTCCGCCCGGCACCCCGACCCCCCCTGGTATCTTAATGGTATAGTCAATTACCACCTTATCCTTTGGCTTAACTAAGTCTTTTTCGGTCGATAAACTCACCTTGATTCCTAAGTTAGAATCAGTGATCTCGTTGTTGATTGGTTTAGGCGTGGCTGGTCTAGCCGTATCTCCTTTTTGAATCGCGCCGCCCCTCTCGCTCAATACAGTCTTACCAATAATTGCGCCACGGACAGCGTCCGAGCCTCTGTTGGCCCAAGCATTTATAGTGGTTGGAGTGTGCCGAGGAGAAACGGCTGGGATAAAAGCCGCTGCTCCCTCACCTTTTGCGGTTAACTCAAGACTAAACCAACCGGCAGGATCTTTAATCTGATCGATCTCTCCTGGCAGAGTAGCGTTTAGTGGTTGAGGCTCGAAAGAACCATCTGGCAGAGGCTTAAACAACCAACCGTCATCGTTATCATCCGTTGGTGGATTAATTAGTTCGATATTTTTATCCTCCATCGAGCTGATGCCCTCTAATAGCTTGTAAATATCGGATTGATTATTTATGCCGGGGATCTTAAGCCATTGCCCCTCGGGATAACTTTTAAGTGCCACTAATTTTGGCATTTCTTGATTAGCATCTTTTTCCGGTATCACAACTTGGACTTGGATTACCCATGCCACTTGTTCTTCGATAATTTTTTTCTCAGCCGAAGATAGGTTGCCTTCTTTTAGGCGATCAACTAATTCGGTATAACTTAAACCGCCAAAATTTTCTGCTGCGGCCCTATCCCAAGCAAGAGGGGTGAGAGGGGTGAGTTTAATCTCCCTTTTTTCAACATCGGTCACGGATTCAGCATCTTTTAATACATCGATATCTACATTAAGAAACAGATCAGATTTCCTGCCAGTTTTTGGGTTGATGTAGGTGTGGCTTAAGGTAATGTGGCCGGTATCAACCGCGCCATTTTCGTTTGGCTCTAATTTTCTAACTTTGTCCCAATTTTCTGGTGAGCCGGGAGCGTAATAGAAATTAGTATAGCCCGCGGTACCTAACTGGGCAGTAAGGTCGGCTAATTTAATCCCACCTTCGTCACGGTAGCCACCGCCGAAGAAGTACTCTTCATTTGTGCCTTCGGCCGCCAATAAATGAGTGCCGCCTTTAACATTTTCGTTAGTTAAATTAACTCTGCCTCGGATAGCGCCAGTTTGAGCAGGACTACCGGCTTCACCTTCAGTTACTTCAACCAATAATGGCACATAGTATTCTTTGGAAATAGTGCGGTCGTACGGTAACCTTAAATTATTACAGTCGGCTGTTCCACTTTCAGCGCCAAGCAGACCTCTTTCATCAGCATCTTTTAGGGCGTCACAAGTTTCTTTGGCCTCTACATCGTAGAGATCGGAGATGCGGGTGCCGCTCGATGACATCGCGCCACCTGTATTGTACTCAATTAAAGTCGGCATTGAGAACAATCCACCACCGGCGAGCGACATCCCCGTTCCCTTACTGGTGTGGGTGCGATACGGCGTAATTGCGCCAAATGCGGCTTGAGTCCGATCGCCATAGACGCTAACTGTTCGATATCCATCAGTCACCTGATCGATTAGCACTCGCTGGCTCTCTTCGTCCTCGCTGGTTGAGTTGGGACCTTGATGGATAATAATCGAGACATTGGCTGGTGGAATATCATCGTACTCTTTGTTGTTGAGCAAGGCGGCCGCCTTTGCCTCAATATTGATGGTAATCTCGCGCGATTTACTATCCAACTTTGGGACATACCAAAATGTAAACTGGCCTTTCAAGATTGGGTCAGTGGCAGTCCCGCCCAGAACACCATCTCTGGCGCTACGGACCCCCTCTAAAGTCCCGACGATTTTATCGCTACTGGTCACCGTCGCAATGATAGTACCTTGACTCGCTTCATTATTAACCAATACTCGGCCAGTGATAGCTATTTTATTACTCTTACCGCCACTGCGATCAACCAATTCAACATCCATAGCGCCATTGTTAATCCCAATCTTGCTGGGGTCATATTTTTTCTTGTTAGCTATTGCATCAGCTTTCTCTTTTTCCGCTCTTTCTTTTTTACTAATATCAGTAATCTTGTCTGGGTTGGCTTGTATCTCCATTGCGATTTGGGGCTGATCCGGATTGCTTTGATGGAAGACCAGGGTCTGTTGAGCCAACACATAATCTGGAAGTGCCGATCCGCTCTCCGGCTTTTCCACCGCGATGGCGGATTTTTCCACCAACTCTTTATTGATTGGCAGACGGCTGATCAGTTTGACGGTAATGTTGAGATCTCGTTCGCCCCAAGCTCGGTCATTAAGCTGCAGAATATTCTTAGCGCTACGGTCAGCGCCCCAAGTGAGAACTTTATTCCCGCCGGCGCCGGTATCCGGCGTGTCTGATTTACGATTAAAAGACAAGAAAACGGTGTCCTGGGTTTTTTGGAAACTGGCGGCTGTTTCTGATTGGTCCGAGGCGGCCCCGCTGAACTCCAGGCGCAGTAGGCCTAAGTTGGGGGATTGAGTTGATCCTTCTGCCAAGGTCTGAGAGGCGGCTGCTCTTAAATCTACTTGAATCGCTACCGCCTTTTCGCCATTAGAGTTATCGCTGGCTCCCAACTTGGCATCCATTTCCACCTTCAAGCCATCTTGGCCAGCCACTTCGTTCATCAGATCATTGATATCCCGGGGTTCTTCGCCGCCGGTACTGGGGGTTAGATTGGTTAACTGTTCCTCGGCGGCCACTATATTTTCGACCGCCGAGTTAGTGATAATTTCCGGATTGTTGTTAACTATCTGAAACGGATGGCTATATACTGGTATACCCAAATTCTCTTGATCAACAAAGGTGGTGGCGTAGAGGTCGATAATATCTTCGAAAGAGGAATCAGTGGTAGCGTAAGTGGTCCGGGCTTCGCCGTTTTGATCGGTGGTCTGCCAAGCGGTCTTTTCATTCACCTGCCCGGTAGTATCAGGGAAGTAGACATTGCCCGAGCTGAAGAACACCTTGACCTCAGTCACCGGGTTGCCGGTATTTCTATCGGTCACTGTGGCGATCACGGTGGCAGTAGATTTCTCCGGTTCTGCTTTATTAAACGGTGTCTCCAGGATGCGCTTATCGGTAGTGAGATTGATCAGCCAGGGGATAGCGGTGGTCTCGGTTGACCCAGGGCTCTCATCAGCGCTGGTAGCATCCGTCTGTGCCCATACCTTAACCGGCAGGGTAGATAACAACAAAGACAGCGCCACTATATAGGTAAGTGGCCGAGTCAGGCGGTTCATAAGGTGATTTTTATTTTGCATTTTTTCGATTGATGCTTCACATCGGCAGCCCATCATCGTTTTTTCATTATACTACGAATTAGCCATTTTGTCAATCCCAATCAGACAAAGTGGCCCACCGCTCAGCCGTAAGCTATTGCCAAATACAATTTTTTATGTTATAATCAACTTAGATTGTGTCAGCAGAACTGTCCTATAAAAGTCAAAAATAAATCTCGTGCAGCTGCCAAACACCGGCTCAAACCCATCTAATCCGGTTACCATCGGCTCTGACCCTGATGGCCGTTTTAATTGGAAGAAAATCAGTCTTTGGATGGTCGGTGGGATAGTTCTAATACTCCTACTATTATGGTTCTCTCGAACCGGCACATTTGGATTGGGTGAAGGCCCAGCCGAAGCCTACTACGGTTCGTTCAAACAATTAGGCAGCGCTCAGGAAGCTAAATATATTTTAGGTAGTTCGCTTAATCGAATGTTCCCGCAGACGATGACGATGAGCGATGGCAAGATCTTATTCTATCAAGATGCCTACGATTTAGATTGGCGTGAAAATTTTAATATATTGGAGCCCAACGGGGATTTAGCCAATGGTTGTGTTGTTCCAAAACTTTATACATTCGACCCAACCACTCAACAGTTTGCTTCCAACTACGACCAAGTAAAAATTGTTAACCCGCTATTGGCACAGGCGCGGTTACTGCCCAATGATAAATTATTTGTCTTAGGCCATGCGGTACCGACTGGTTGGTGTTTGGAGGGGAAATCTTTGCCAGCCTATGAATGGAAATATGGCATAGATTTTTCTGCTACCACCTATTTGGCGATGGTCTACGACCTTAAAACCGGAGAGGCCGGCGAAGCTAAGATTGCCAATCCGCCGATTGCAGGAATGAATCGGATAATTGGAGAGCTAACAACCAGCTTATCCCCCGGTCCTAACTCGTATACCACGGGACTGTCTGCATCCTCCCCAATGATATTAGATTTGCCGAATCGAGGCCTCTTAATTTCTACCGTTGAATATAAAGGCAGTGGTCAGCTCACCCATACTTATATTTATGACTATAAAAAAAATAATCTCAGCCTATATCAATTAGAAACCAATCTCCCTGCATTAGAGCAAGAATCGGAGGTGCTACTGCTTAAAGATGGTCGGAGTTTGGTTTACGATTATCACGGTCGAGCGCTCAAGCTATTTAACCCCAAAACTCTTAAGGTCGAGCAGTCTCACCCTGCGCGGTTAGGGGTGCCTAAGGCGATGTCTTTCTGGCAGTTAGATAGTCGATGGGTGTTAGCTTGGGAAGAGCATCCGAATGCCGATAGAGTGGAGCTTCCGTATGGCAGTAACCCATCCACGCTTTATTTATATAATATAAAAACCAATCAGCTATATCAGCGGGGGATAGAGGATTGGCCACTCACTCAATACGCTAATCAAGTGCCGGGGGCGGTCGACGATCATAGTTTACTCTCGGAGCTGTTGCCTAAGAATAAGCGTTTTCGGTTATGGCCGGTCGCTTCCGGTGTATTATTAGTGGCCTCCTTGTCTTATCAAAATCTACCGTGGAGTTTTGGCTTATTTGCAATTGATACTTTAGAACAACTATCAGTAGCCAACATAGAAGATTCAGCAGATTTAAAACCAGCTAATCACTTTATGGGCGAAACATCCTACCTACAAAATATTCAATTCCCAATAGAGCTTAGTAATCATCAAATCTTATTTTTTAGTTCTTGGACGGAGGATAATAGAGAGTATCTAATCTATAATCCAAACTCCAAAAGCACTTCGTTCCAATTGCGTCATGCGGTTACTGATCTATCGGGTTGGGAAGAAATAGCCACCGAATAAAAACACTATGTCTACTGTTAACTCATCATCAATCAATCTACCGCGCTGGCTGGTATTTAGCTGGATCGGCGGCATAGTGATAAGCGGCAGTTTGTGGCTGGCCCCCAATGACTATAGCATTCGGGCGGCTAACTTAGAGTTCTTAACTGATGCTCCCAGTGTCCAGGCCAGTTACGCCTACTCTCAGAGTGGTGGTCCGCGGGCAGCTTCCCTCGCTCAATTAGATGATTTTTATATGGCGGTAATGCCGGATAAGCAGGCGTTGGTGATAGATGGCGCCCACAGCTTCCTTTTTAATCCAACCACTCGCGAATTTTCCCAGCTGAGCATGGTCGATCTGAAGACTGGGACCGATGGCGACATAACCGGTACGGCTGAGGGACAGGTTAGCGCCAACGACAGCACCGTGTTTGGCCGATATAACAACATCGTCATTGGACAGGATGTTTGGCAAGTTGGCGGTTTTAATATTAAGGCCATCTCCCCAGATGGCACTCGTAATTATCCTTTAGATATTAATCCCGGCTATATGCCGTTGGTAGTAAAGCTATCCGACACAGAGTTATTGATCGCTGGGGCGGCGAGAAGCTCCGGCTCGGCCACTTCCATCACTTCGACTAATGATTTAAACGATCCTAATAATAAATCTAAGCTGTTTAAATATAATATTAAGACTCGGCAGCTGTCTGATACTGGCAAACTAACTCCTGCTCTATTTGGCGGCTCCGACCACTTTACCACCTATCACGATTTTGGCGATCGGGTATTGATTTGGGAGCGCAGTAGTGGGGGAGTCTATTTATTGAATAAGCGCACCCTCAGATTCAAACAGGTGGCCGATGGCATTCAGAAAAACGCTACCAGCCAGTCGGGCGCCAAATTGACTAACCTGATCTATCATCCATATCCCGTTAATAGCTCACTGGTGTTATTCGCGCCCCAGTCTCTCACCATTGATGACGCTGTCTATCTGTATGATCGCCATAGCAACCAGCTAAACCAGCTGACTTTAAGCGCGATCGCCGACTCCCACATTCTATCCCGCGCTCGGCTATCTTCCTCCACGGGCAAGATCTCGGATATTAAATATATTCCGATAGTGTCTGGCGGTCGCTTCTTATCGTTAATGCCGTATCAACTGTCTGGCCTGAGCGGCCAACTGCAGGATCTGTGGAACCATCGGATCGTATTAGACTTAGTGCTGCGCCGATTTGTAGATGTCGAAAATCAATCGATCAAGATGAAGGCGGGGTTGGTAAAAAATGATAATGTTCGGTTCTGGGCGGCTTGGCCGCTGTCGACCGGTTGGTCATGGCTGGCCGAAAACTCCGGCCAAACAGCGGTGTATTGGACGGGCGTTGGTATGGCGCCGCTATCATGGTTGACTTGGCAGCAGCTGGATTATCCGTTATCGTTCGTCTTTTTGTCGTTGTTAATCGGTGGAGTGATGCTACTGTATCTTCGCCGAAAAACCGTCCGTTCCTTGGGCTCGATACCTAATTCGACCCCAGCGATGGATAATAAACAGCGTTAATCCACCCAGCGCCATCTTGGCTATCTGGTAGATCAGAAATGCCAACCAGATGTTGGTGTGTGGATTAATCGATTGAGCGGATGTCCCATTGGAAATTGGCAGCGCTGCGGTGGTGTAGGGGAACGGCGCAATTTTTGTAGTGGTCGAAACAGCGGTGCCCGCTGGTTCGGCGGAGGTAGTGGGGGTGCAGGAGTACTGAGTAACCTCCTTCTGATATTTATCCCACTTTTCGGCTCGGTCAGGATCGTTGGTGGGGTTGGTAAAGTTGATGTTCATGTCGAAGATATCACTGCAGTTCAGGCGCTGGAATTTTTTGATAATTTTTTTCTCGTCATCGCTGTTGATCGGTGTACTAAAAAAGTCGTCCAAGAGCTGGTTAAGGCCGTAATCAATCTGCGCGTTGGTAAAGTTCTGCATTTTTCTTATAATTGTCTGCTCATCACTGCTGCCGGCTGGCGCGTCAAAAAAAGCTTGCCAAAGTTGTTGGTAATCATAACTGATATATTTATCAGTGGCGCCCCCGGTTACTTCGTCAAATTTGCCTCGATCGATGCTCTGGGGTTTAGCTTGATCCGTAGTCTCAATCGGTATTTGCCCGTCTCGCGTCGTCGTCCAACCCACCCGGCTATTTAGCGCCTTGGCGGCATCAGCTGATAATACTGAGAAATTCAATTCGGGAGCTAACCACTGTTTGCCGTTGTAGAGGAAGATGGCTTCTCCCACTCCCTGTTTAAGTTCTACTTCGATAGTTGGTGTTGCGCCCGATATTTGGTTGCTAAGTTTGCCGTCTTTGAATTCGCCCCCAGTAGCAGTTAAACTGCCCACTTCATACACACCAGCATAGCCTATATAGCCTCGATATTTTCTTAGCGGGTGAGATATCAATAATACCTTATGATCAATCCCTACATAGGGTTGGTTAGTTTCGGAATCGTAAGCTTTGACAGTTATTTTAACTTTCCGATTCTGTTGGGCGATTACGAATGGGGGATCGAATTGCAGGTTGTAATAAATGGTACTTTTTGTTACCGCGGTTTGAATCGGTAACTCGACAAAATT
>Ga0155755_103_pt3 | contig 14656 bp, 12 predicted proteins | sample RifCSPlowO2_01_FD_107409 | JGI IMG/M metagenome (GOLD analysis project Ga0155755, IMG submission 107409) | candidate division Kazan bacterium RIFCSPLOWO2_01_FULL_48_13
GCCAGTACCGCGATGCACTGCCAACAGATGGTTGCTGCTGATGGCGGCGATCATAATATTGGTTTTGCCCACCCAGCTCTTCTCACCCTCTTTGGCGATCGCCGCGAACTCCTCGTTAGCATTTTTTAATGCCGCCTCAAAACTCTGAGCTGGATCGCGGAGCAGGTCGCGGTAGTACTCTTCTTTAACGATATCGATCAGATTGTAGGCAATGTCGGCAGTCAGCGGCGAATCGCTGTTGATGTCGATCACAAAATAAAGACTGCCGTGTTTCTGCTCCTCGGGCACATCTGGTTTGTAAACCAACGCGGTCGAGAAACCAGTGGCCCCCGTACTCTTGGAGAGCACCTTGCCGATGCGGGTAGCAAATTTCGATTTAGTGGCAGTGGGACTGACCGGACTTATCTCTGTCATAGCCGATTAATTAACAAGGTTATTATAGACTACAACTGTTTAATCCATCAAATTTATTGTTCCAAGCGTCTTCCGCTAATTGATGGGCTGATATATCTTAAATATGTGGATGGAACAAAGATGAGGCAGCTGGGGCGGGTAGCCCTCTGGGTGATTTTGGGGGTGATGGGGGGTTTGGCCCTGACACCGTATTTTAAGGGAAACCTCACAGTTAATCCAGTCCTGGCCAATTTCTGGGGTTTTCCTCTCTATTGGTATGGGCTAACCATGACTGGGGCTGTTTTAGCTGCTTTCCTCTGGTGGCGGCGGAGAACAGTGGCTAAATTAGGGGAGGTCCACTCCATCGATCTGGTTATCTGGCTGGTCCTATTTGGGCTAATCGGCGCCCGGCTCTTATTTGTGCTGCTAAAGTGGTCGGAGTTTAGCGCTTTGCCGTGGTGGTCGGCCCTCAATCTGCATAGCGGGGGCTTAAGCATTCATGGCGCGCTAATCGCCGGGATTCTGGCTACTATTATTTATGCGCGGCGGTACCGTCTGCCGATATTTTCTTTGTTGGATCTGTTGGTTCCGCCAGTAATTTTGGGCCAAATCATCGGCCGGTTGGGAAATTTCTTTAATCAGGAAGCATTTGGCGGACCAACTGATCTGCCGTGGAAGATGTGGGTGGCGCCCATGTTTCGGCCCGATCAATTTATAGATCAAGCTTTCTTCCATCCAACTTTTCTTTATTCGATGGTGGGTTTAACGGCTGTGCTGCTGATCGTTTTAGCAGTAGAACGCCGATCTCACATAGCCGGCGCCGTATTTTTAACCTATATTTTGGCTTACAGCGTTGAGCGGTTTGTGATCGAGTTCTTTCGGGTAGACAGCGATCGCTGGAGCGTCCTTTCGTTGGCCCAATGGGCCAGTATCGCTGCCATTATGATTGCTCTGTCAATTAGTTTAATATGGAGAGGTATACCCCCCAAAAAGATATGACCCTTGCTCTCATTATTATTGGGATAGTTGCCCTGGTCGCCGTCGGCGCGGTGATTTGGTTGTTGTCCCGTCCCTCAGCCCCGGTCACTTCTGATCTGTCAGTGATCAGCAAAACCCTTGATCTGTTGATGAAAAATACCCAGAGCGTGCAGGTTGATCAGAAGATAGCCAAAGAAACGGATCAAACCCTCCGCACCGAGCTCCGGTCTTTAAGTGATACGATTGCTCAGCTAAAAACTCGTCAAGAAGAACGGCAGCGCTCCGAGAACGAATATAATACAGCGGTGCAGGGTTCGATCAAGAATATTGAGAGACTGTTTCGCGGTTCTAAATCCAAAGGGGCGGCCGGTGAGAACTTGCTTCGAGAAATTTTTAAAAACTTTCCACCGGAGTGGATCGTATTTGACTATCGGATCGAGGGCAAACCGGTCGAGTTTGGACTTAAGTTAGCTGATGGCCGGATTATGCCGATGGATTCCAAGATCGTGGCGCTCGACGAGCTCACTCGCTTAGAAACCGAGACAGACGAAGATATGCGGGGACGACTAATCAAAAAGGCCGAACTCGAAGTGGCCAAAAAAGTTAAAGAAGTAGCTGGCTATATTCATCCGCCCGTTACTTATGATCAAGCGCTGATGCTGATCCCGGATGCGCTCTACTCAATTTTAATTGATGCGCATCAGCAGGCCTATAGCCGGGCGGTAATCCTGCTGCCTTATAGCATGGCGTTGCCTTACATCTTAGCTTTTCGCAATCTGCACAGCCGCACCCTGGCCAACTACGATGAGCAGCAGATCACAGGATTCTTAGAGGATTTAGATCGGATTCTTAATGAGATGGAGACGGTGCTGGAGAATCAAGTTTCTCGCGGCAGCACGATGATTACTAATGCCTATAGCGAATATAAAAAGTTGATCGGCAAGGTCAGAGGGAGAATGACTTATCTAGCCGAGGCTGATAAGCATCCCGAATTGACCACAGGGGGGAGGGGTGAACCCCGTTAGAAGCCCGCAGTAAAAATAATTAAAAATTATTTTTACGAATCGCTGGTCAACCCCATCCTCAACACATCTATTTTTATATCACTAAGTTAACAGCTAATTTAATAGGTTTCTAACGGGGTGAATAAAAACGATCGGGTAATTAGTAAAAACAGCTTTGTCGCCCTATTGGTGGTGGTGTTGAGTTTGATAGCGATCGGCACGGTCGGCTATATGGTGATCGAAGGCTGGGTCTTCTTGGATGCCCTATATATGGTAGTTATCACCTTAGCCACCGTTGGCTATAAAGAAGTGCATTCATTGAGTCCGGCCGGTACAGTCTTTACTATTCTACTGATTGTCTTCGGGATAGTTACCTTATACTATGTAGTCAGAGTATTTGGAGAATATATATTAGCTTCCCGGTTAGATCCGGACTATCGAAATCGTCAAATGCAAAGCAAGATCCAAAATCTTAAAGCGCATTACTTGGTCTGCGGTTTTGGCCGAGTGGGTGAGAAGGTAGTAGAGGAGTTAGTTAAAGAGAATGTTCAGTTTGTGGTGATCGAGATCGACCCCAAGGTTGCCGAAACTTGCCGGCTTAAAGGCCATCTCTGTATCTTGGGCGATGCCACTAGCGAAGATGCTCTGTTGGAGGCCGGGCTGATGTCGGCCAAAGGCCTGATCTCCACCCTGGGACGGGATAGCGACAATGTACTGTCAGTGATCACCGCCCGTACCATCAACAGCGATCTATTTATTGTGGCGCGGGCCAACACCGATACGGCGATCGCTAAACTACTCCGGGTCGGAGCCAATCGCGCCGTTTCGCCATATCAGATCAGCGCTTTTCGCATGGCCACCTTTGCCCTGCGGTCTGGGGTAGCCGATTTCGTGGATAGCGTGTTAGACCCACTGAGCAGTGAGGTGCAGATTGCGGATGTGGTCGTGGGCTCCCACTCGCCACTGGTGGGGAGCCCCATAGAGAAATATCTGGCCAATCGCAAATCGGGGGTAACGGTGCTGGTGGTTCACAGAAGCGATGGAAATGCTATTATCAATCCATTGGGCGATACCGAGATTCAAGCCGGAGACCGCCTGATCATAATGGGTACCCGCCCTAATCTACAAACGATCGAGAAATTAGTTAACCGTTAAAACCATGAATCAAACACCCCACAGTCAGGATTTTTTGGCCGCTCAGCGCCAGGCACTGCTCGAAGAAAAAGATCGGTTGGAAAAAATATTAAACGACTCGGCCACTTATAACGCCGAAGAAGATAGATATACTCCGAAATTCCAGGAGTTTAGTCCGGACGAAGCCGAGGACGAAGATGAAGCGGTTGATGAAGTGGTCAACTACGAAGAGACTGCTGTCCGAGTAGCCGATGCGGTAAAATCGCTCAACGAGGTTAACTCCGCTTTAGAGAAAATGGCGGCGGGCCGTTACGGAGTCTGCGAGGGGGGCGGAGAATTAATCCCCGAAGCGAGGCTTAAGGCCTACCCCGCGGCCGCTACCTGCATCGAGCACGAAGCTTAGATTCATTGATGATCAAACTGGCCCACAAATTGCTCTGTCTGGTTTTCGGCGGAGGTTTTTTGGTGGCAGCCGATCAATTTATGAAATACCTAATTTGGCCGGAGCCGTTCCGGAGCCCGGTAATACCCGCCGACCAATACTGGTGGCTGACCCAGCATCAGAACTACGGCATCTCGTTTGGGATCGAACTACCATACTATTTATCGGTGGGGTTAATGTCAGTTTTTCTGTTGTTGCTGCTGTGGCTGTTTTTTCAGCGAAGCACGAGTCGCTTGGCAATGGAGTTGGGTTTGATCTTAAGCATCGCCGGCGGGCTTAGTAATCTAATCGATCGGATCAATTTAGGGTTTGTTCGTGACTTTGTAACTCTCTCATTTTGGCTACCCATTTTTAATGTCGCAGATGTGCTGGTTGTTAGTGGAGTGCTGTTGATACTAATTGAAACATATCGCCATGGCCGGACATAAGTTGAATTTTAAGGTCTTGCCTAATGAGGCCGGCGCCCGGTTGGACGCTTTGCTGGTTAAACATTATCCGGATCGTTCGCGCAATCAGTGGTCGGTCGCCATTAAAGCCGGCCGAGTATTGGTTGATAATAAAACCGCCAAAGCTCGTCATCTGCTTAAAAGGGGACAGCGGGTAGTGATAGTGGCGCCGAAACCGGTTCTATCCGATAAGCCCAAAATTAATCTCCCCATCCTTTACCAAGATCGAGACTTGTTGGTGATTAATAAGCCAGCCGGGTTGGTAATGCATCCGGCGGGCCGTCATCATAGTGGCACCGTGCTGGATATATTGGAGGCCAAGTTTTCCGAAGCTTATTTAGTCCATCGATTGGATAAGGATACTTCCGGTGTAGTGTTGATCGCCAAGAATATTAAGACCAAAGAATTTTTGTCTTCGGCTTTTGCTAAGCGGTTAGTTAAAAAAACTTATTTGGCCTTGCTGACAGGGAAGATGGTGCCCGCCCAAGCGTATTTGGACTTGCCAATTCAACGCTCTCGGAGCGGCAAATTTGAAGTGTCCGCCAAAGGCCGCAGCGCCAGAAGTTTTTATAAAGTATTAGAATATCTACCTGGGTTTAGTCTGGTCGAAGTTCGGCCTACGAGTGGCCGGACTCATCAGATCCGCGTTCATTTTGCCGCCCTCGGGCGTCCGGTAGCTGGTGATGAGATTTATGGCCAGAAAACCAGCGGGCTGGCGCGCCAGTTCCTGCATGCCGCTAACATAGAGTTCGTGGATGATCGGAGCATCACTCGTAGTTTTAGCGCGCCGCTCCCCGATGATCTTAAAATGTTTCTAAATGAGTCCCGTTAGAGATTCGTGGTAAAAATAATAACAGGTATATTCGTAGAGGGATGAACCCCGTTACAAACTCGCAGTAAAAATAATTTAGTAAAATTATTTTTACGACTCGCCGATTAACCGGTAATGATATATATAATTTTTCATCGCTAAATTCTCAAATGTTATTTCATAAGTTTGTAACGGGGTGAACTACGCCAAAAGTAAATTAGCCAACAAATTAGTGGTTATTACTGGACCATCGGCTTCCGGTAAGGACGCCATAGCCATCGAAGTGCTAAAATGGCTGCCGCTAAAAAGAGTAATCACTACCACCACTCGTCCGCCGCGGCCTGGTGAAAAGCGGGGCATCAACTATCATTTTGTCAGTCGGGAACGATTTAGAGAGATGATAAAACAAGATCTGCTGCTGGAGCACATTGATTTTAGCGGCAACCATTATGGTACCCAGCGCCAAGATCTGCGCAAAGCCGCCGCCGCCGGATTAGTGCCGCTCTTGCGAGTTGATCCGTTCGAGGCGCTCAGGGTCCAGCGGCGCAATCCCGATGCTTTGGTAATCTTTGTAAAGCCAGAGTCTCTGCAGATAATCAAAAAGCGGTTGATCGAGCGGGGCGCTGGCATCGATGATATTGATAAGCGATTGCGCTTGGCCAAGGAGGCACTATCCAAAGAAAATATCTTTGCTTATAGCGTGGTCAACCGCGATGGGCGGTTGGACGAGACCGTTAAGATCGTTCGACGCATTATCAAAAACTACCTCGGCATTTAGCCCCTCCCTCTTCATTCCTCCAACCACCCCCAGCCCCTCCTTATCCAAGGAGGGGAATACCCGCGACTCCTCCCCGCATCATCGCGAGATACAAATACTGCTCCTCCCCTTATCAAGGGGAGGTGGGGTGGGGTTGTGGAGATTTAGTTAGATGCTGCAGGATAACCTCAACTACACTATCGAGATTGGTGTAAATTTCTGTGTTGAGGAATCTCAATATGCGTATACCCAAAGACTGCAAAAACAGATCTCGCCCTGCATCATATTGTCGGCTAGCGTCAGTTACGAAATGAGACTCTCCATCGACTTCGATGACTAATCTATCCGATGGGCAGTAAAAATCCACAATGAATTTACCTATACCCTGCTGTCGACGAAATTTATACCCGCTGAGCTGACTATGTCGCAATCTTGACCATAATAGTTGTTCGGCCAAGGGCATGTTTCGCCTAAACAGTTGCCTCTGCCGTTTGTTGGTAGCTGGATTGAGAATTTTGTCTGTTGGATTTATCAAACCACCCCCAGCCCCTCCTTATCCAAGGAGGGGAGTAAATTATTAATCCAATTTGGATTCGGCGGTTTCCAAGGCCGAGATTATGGGGGTAAGGTCGCCGTCCAAGATCTTTTGGATATTATGCCAACTTTCGTTGATTCGGTGGTCGGTAATGCGATCTTGAGGAAAATTGTAGGTGCGGATCTTTTCGCTGCGTTCGCCGGTGCCAATCTGAGATCTGCGATTTTCCTTTCGTTCTTTATCTTGTTTCTCGTGTTGAGCATCTAAAATCCGCGTCCTTAATACTGCCATCGCCTTCTCTTTATTCTGGGTCTGCGAGCGTTCGGTTTGGCAAGTTGCTACTGTGCCAGTTGGGATATGAGTGATCCTAACTGCCGAATCGGTAGTATTTACCGACTGACCGCCCTTGCCGGAGGAATGAAACACATCGATCCGTAGATCTTCGGGGCGGATCTCGATGTCAACCTGTTCGGCCACTGGCATCACTGCCACGGTCGCAGTTGAAGTGTGGATGCGGCCCTTGGCCTCAGTTTCCGGCACTCGTTGGACCCGATGCACACCGCTTTCAAATCGTAATTTGGCAAATGCGCCGTCGCCCTCAATTTGAACCAATGCTTCTTTATATCCATCTCCGCTTTCAGTCGGGCTTAATGAAAGGGGGATAACCTTCCAATCCTGTTCGGTAGCATAACGGGTGTACATCCGAAGTAGATCGCCGGCAAAAATAGCTGCCTCATCACCGCCGGTACCGGCTCGAACTTCTAATATGACATCCTTGGCCAAGTCGGCGCTGTCTGGATTAAGGAGATATTCCAAATCTTTTTTATACTTAGTCTGATCGGCCTCGAGCGTTTTTAATTCTGCGCTGGCTAGCTCCGCCAATTCGCCAGTTTCGGTAGCGACTATATCTTTATTGTCAGTTATCTTTTTCTCGGTGCTTGCCAATTTATCGGCCAGGGTTAGTACTTTGTTTATCTGAGATTGGCGACGCGAGAGAGTTTTGATCTCTTCGGGTGTCAAAGATTGGATTCGAGAGAGTTGTTCTTCGATCCCGGTCAGCTCATCTTTTAATGCTTTGATACGGTTATCCATATTTAGAAAACAGGCATAATCAGCCACTCTTATTATATAGAAAGAAAACTCGCCCCGTTAGAAGTCCGGAGGGCCGTGTGGGATAATCCAATACCACCGCAAAGACGGGAATCGTTTCACCTACTCCCAACCGCTGTTTCATAATGTAAGCCCCATCAGCGACTTCTAACGGGGTTAATTACTTGCCCGCTTTGGCTTGCCCCTTAGGGGGCTTCTTGGTTGTCTGTTTGGCGGTGGTTTTGGCCACTCTGGCCTTAAACTTCTCTACCCGACCAGCCCTGTCTAACAGCTTCTGTTTTCCGGTATATAAAGGATGGCAGGCCGAGCAGACCTCGACCTTTAGATTTTCCGCCACCGACCCAACCTCCAGTACATTGCCGCAGGCGCACTGGATCTTGGCCTGGGGGTAGTAAGCTGGGTGAATATCCTTTTTCATTTGATTCTCTGATACCCTGATAAACTACCATCTTTGCTATTACCACGCAAGCCCCGATAGTGAAAACTGGCGCGGCTCCGCCGAAGTGATGAAATCACGCCAGTTTCTACTACGGGGCAAGCCCCACCCTTCTCGCCATCCTGAAAACACCTTACTGCCGTAGGCTCATATAGATAACTTATTCAGGATCCAGGCCCTCCCCATTTGTCATTGCGAGGGCGATAGCCCGTGGCAATCTATTCCCTAATTACTTTTGCCACCCCATTTACTTGCCTGCCCCGCGAATGCTGGGGTCCAGAATCTTACAATATTCCTTATTAATTTAATTGTTACTTTCCGCTTGAGGAAAGTAACCAAAGTCGCCCGCCAGTTCAGAGGAACTATCAATTGGCTAAATCCCTGGGCGTTCTCGGCGGTATAACCGCCTCCACCCAACCAGGATTTAGCTCAATTGAGGACGTTCCTCCTCCGATGGCGGAAATAACAAGAGCAACTGGCTCCATTGGTCCTAAAATAAAGCACCCCTCCTCCAATGGCGGAAATAACAAGGCGCAATCGCCTCAATGGGTCCAGAGACACATAGGCTCTGAAAGGGGAAAGGGACTGTTCTTGACAAAGGGGGAATTTTATAGTACAATAAGAAAACAAGTCGAGACCCCAAAATAGAGGGTTAAGCCAAAATAAAAACCAAAACCATGCTTGAGGAGTTGTATAACATAGTTGTTCCCAGGGTGTACTGGTGGAGAAGCCGGGCTTTCCGTATAGGCCTGGCTATTTTCGTGGGCTTGGCCGTGATCGCCGTAGTGTTATTCAACCGGCAGATCGGCGATCTATTGCGTTCGTTCGGCATTAAGGCTGCCAACGAAAAAACTATTACCTTAACCGCTGAAACCCCGGTAACGGGTGAGTTTTCATTCTTGGAGGATAGGGAAGGCTACTATACCACCCCGTTTACTGACTCGTTTAAGATCGAGGGCGGAAAATTGATGTTGGATCCATTAGCCAGCGATACCGACCAATAATTATGAATAGTTTAGTCCATCAAATTAGTTCTGCCATTAAACACTCGCGCCCGCGAGTTGCTTCAGCGCGGTGGGCATTAGTTTTGGTATTAGCCGGTAGCGCTATGGGTTGGATGGTGTATCAAGGCGTCAGTCAGCAAGTTAACGCCCAAATCGCCCCAGCTGCTGCGCAGATCGTTTACCCAGTGGCTAACGAGCAGTTGTTATGGAAAAGTCGCTATACAATCCACTATACGGCCGTAGATCCCGGCTCTGTGATAGTGGAATTTTGGGTTAGAAATAAGCAGGGGACAGAGGCATTTGTAGGACTAGGCGTTCCATCGGGTGCCAGCCCATATAAATATACTTGGACTATTCCTGAAGCTACATCGGGGACGGGATTTCTGGAGAATGGTTCCAATATCGTTACCCTGATAGCTAAGGTAGGTGGGAATCCAGTTGATAGTCGTACGATTAATATTTGGAAAGGCAGCAGCACGCCGGTATATGGATCGGTTGGCCCTGTCGTAACTTTTGATTGGGCTAAACCGGTGGAGGACTCGCAAACTTTTGGCGATGATCAGAAAGCCTTAATACTAAAATGGACTGCCGGCGCATTTTTCCCGCGCAATGAATCGGGCAGCACATTCTACAATGGCAACAACTTACTTTTAGGCCTGGGATACTACTATCCCTCGGATCAGCCCTTAGACTTTAACTTGGTAAAAATATTTACTGAAAGCCCTAAAGATACCAATAACACACTGCTCGAGGGCAAAGAATATTTGTGGTCAAATATTCCGCCGGATTTCACCAACCAGCGGAAATTAGAGGTCCGATTCTATTCGTATTCCAATCAACGCGGCCTTCCCTTGCCGGGAGAAACATTCTTCGGTAGCCCCACCACTATGCAAGATGGCAAGTTTATGGACTGGGAAGCTCCCAAAGCGGACTTAATTCCTCCCGAAGTTCCAAAAGTTCAGCCAAAAGGAGTTTATCAACTTCAATGGCAACTTAATGATGCGGCTAACGCTCCTATCAGTGGGTTGCGATTAGATATTAGTCTGGATTATACTAATACGAATAATCAACTAGTTAAAATCTTGCCGCCTCAACTATTTGAGGGTGGGTTCAAAGGTTCTGATTTTGGAGATCCTTATGGCACACCCGGAATTTATAATGCAAAAATTCCTGCTGATGTCCAACGCGATTCTAATTTAGATTTTCACATATCAATTTATCGAATTGTTAATGGAGTACGGCAGGAATTTAGCTACAACACTGCCACTTTTCATGTGGCGGCCAGCCCCAATTCATTAAGTGTCGAGCTGATTACCCCAACACCAATTAAAACTGCGCCTGATTATGGCGTAGTTAAGCCGGTGGTGGTGGATGATCAACGGAGATTTGTGTTGAGTTGGAACAATAATTCCGCATTGGCCTCCAGTACGCGAGTGGATATTAAATATGTCATCGATGATAATCCCACGGTTGAGTATGATGTTACCCGTGTGGGTGCGCCGATTCTGCTATCGGCTGAACAATATCCTTGGATCAACCCGCTCGAGTTTTCAACTGACGGCCAAAAAAATGCCGCCCAGTATATTGGTAGAAGGGCTCACTTTATTTTTAGAACGGTTGATGGCGCGTATGAGTACAAAAGCTATCCGATAGTTTTTGGCGGTCGTTTAAGTATTGTCACACCGGCTACCGGCGCGGTAATTTCTGGACAGCCATACACTATCGATTGGACCTACCAGCCGGCTGGTATTAATAATGATCCAGCTGTACAAGGCAACACCCTTTGGTTAAAGATTTATTACAGCGCCGCAAATATGGCTCAAGCCGCGCCAATCACCACAATATCTCCAGCCGACTTAGGTGCTACTTCTTTTGATTGGAATGTCCCAGCAGGTTTAGAGTCACGCAGTGATTATCAGTTCAGTTTCGTTTGGGTTTATAATTTATCAGACGGCATCCAAAATGCTCAGAGTAATTTTAAATCCGAACTGTTCACTATTGGATCGGCTATTACACCGGGCGCTATTGATATAATTTATCCCAATGGTACGACTGCCTTAACCAAGGGTCAAACTTATGATATTCAGTGGGAATTTAACCCCTTGCCTGATGTGGGTTACCGTTCCGGTGATGTTAAGTATTACTATGCATTGCAATCCAACAACCCGAGCTATGTAGAAATTGGTCAAGGAGAGTCTATCGCCATACTGGTTGATGCCACCGAATATACCGACAGTTACTCTTGGGCGGTTAATATTGATAATCTAAATCCAGCCAACAATTCTTACATCATTAAAGTTGAATACACCCCTGACGCTTCTGGCGGTAGTCCGGTGGTGACGGTCAGCGAGGTATTTGCCATTAATAACCCGGTACCGCCTACGCCGCAGCCATTGGCCGGCACTTATTTCTCGGCTTTGATGGCTTTGGATAGCGAGCACCCTACTTTTGGCCCGCTCAGTTTTGATAGATTCCGAGCCGTCTCCTCAAATCTAAGTGGGACAGAAGTCAAGTTCGGCCTTAAGTTCTACAACGAAGCTGGCGTATTAAAGGGGGTTAACCAGTATCATCCGACTGGTCAATACGATCTAATTCTGAATGAGGTTGGCGAGGCCGACCTGAGTGATTTTGAAAATATTTTAGCCTCTGAGTTTAATCAGATTCGCCAGGTACAGTTTGTGATCTATATGTCCACTGAGGACTATTTAACCTCAATGCCGTGGGTGCAAAGCGTTAGTTTGGATTACTCAATGCCCGAACAGGTGTTGGGGATAATCAACTTTAACCCCAATACTCTGGTCAACTATAATCAAACGGTCAATCCCGACGGCGCTACCATTACCTTTAACCTCGAAGCCATTCCGTCGGTTGATCTGGAAGGTACCCCCAATATAGTTTTGGATGTCAACTGGACCGCCGGCAGTGAACCTGCGGGCATCGTGATTAATATGCCGGTCATCTTAAATATTTTTTCTACTGGTCCAAGTCGGGCTTTTGAATTTCAGGTTACTGCTGATGACAACGCCATAGCTGGTGACTACACTTTCACTATCACCGGCCACGGTGCCACCGATGTTAATCGGACGCTAACCCCCTCGGCTACCGGCACGCTAACTGTCGGTGGTACATTACCTGTTACTCCTGATTTCTCGCTGGAATGGGTGGGCCCGATTTCTCAACAAGTGCGGGCGGGCAGCTCGGTTACCTATCTAATATTAGCCAAATCGCTGAATGGCTTTGCCGAGGAAGTTAGTTTGACTACCAACATTAGTGGACAGTTTATGCCACTATCTACGGCAGTCACCGGGCAGTTCTTCCCGTCCACGCCATTTATTCCAACTGCTGCGGGGAGCGAGGTGTTGTTAACCGTCAGCGTGGCTGCCGGAACTCCCGATCAAGGACCCAATGCCTTTACCGTTACCGGTACTTCGGGGGACAGCACCAACATTCTGTCCGGCGCTACGCTACTGATCAGCGATACTGCGCCCGAACATCCCGGTATTACTATTAACGCAACGGTAACGATGGAGGGGACGCGCGGCGTAGATCAGCCGCAGTTCTTCTTCCGCTTGTACCCGCAGAACGCTGCCACTCGCGCCGCTAAAGTATTCCAAAAAACCGGCATCCTGCCGAGCGAGTTTGTTAACGACGCGCTGAGTATTGATGTGCCGGAAGGTTTAGTATCGATCGGCGGACAGTACACCGGCTATCTGCGAAGCACCCGCCATTTGTGGAAGAAATCCACCAGCAATATTACTATTAACGCCACCACTACTGACTACTCGATGGCCTTTGGCTTGGCGAGTAATCCGATGGTGATGGGCAATGTGGGCCCCAACCCTGCCTCCGGGAATTTCTTGGAAGATGACGAGATCAACTCGCTGGATTACACCAACTGGTATATGGAATTTGTGGGCGGTTGGCTGACCAAGTATGCCGACTTTAATGGCGATGGCGCCGTCAACACCTCCGATATTACTTCTATCTTAGGCCAGTTATCTGGCGGCGGCAGCCGGTGGGAGTATTCGGGCGATCTGCAGACTAATCTGCCCAACTAATGGAAAACTATAATTTTGATTTAGGCCTAACTCCCGCTCCGGCTCGCCGCAAGAGCCGCTGGTTAAAGTTCACCGCTATTGCCACCAGCATCGTAGTAGTGGCTGGTCTGTTGGTTTACTCCGGTGGGATGGAGTACATGCTTAAACTACTAGGCGTCGGCGCTTCTGGCATCTACGAGATCTCTGTTAGCAATAACCGCCAATTGCTGGGCGATGCTGAGTTTTTTGTTGATGGGACCCAACCGGAGCTAGTGGGGGTGACTGTGTTCGATCAATTTAGCGGAACGCCAGCAGATATCGATCAGAGCGCCACGGGCAAGGGGTTTGGGGCGGCCATCTTTAGCTCTCCTGCTAATCCCGAGTTAGAATCCTACACCGATCACTACTATGTTTCGGCGCCGATCGATCTTACTTTAGATAGACCGCTGTTAAGCGCGGTGGAAGTTACCGATTTTAACTCGGCTGATTCCACTATCAGTTATGCTTATCGTAGTTCAGCCAATGCCGCCGCTATCCAGTTGGCGCCGTGGCAGCCGCTGGATGTTAGTGTGCTAAATAGTGCCACCGAAGAGGGGATTAAAACTCACGCCGCCATAGTAGAAACTAACATCGAACGATTTGCGCAGATCAAATTTATTTTTGATCGGGTTGATCCGATGCAGCGCGCCGCAGTTTATTCCGTCAGCTTTCAATATAAAGCCGAAGAAGCGATCGGCGGGGGAATGGTGGGCGAAGACGCTGTTGAGCGAGAAATCTCACTGATCTATCAATCAGTTAATGCGCCGGCCAATGTTGATGTAGATATTCTGTCGAGCGCGTCCGATAATCGGGTGGTCTACACCGAAAAACAGATCGATCTCTCTGAACGGATCAGCTACACCTTCGCCACTGCTTTGACCCCGGGAGCTTATGCTGCGGTGATTAGTGGTCCGACCCTTGAAACCCAAATCATCCCGTTTGTGGTGAGCGCCCTGGACAAGCAGATCGAGGTAGAACTGGGCTCCTTTGCCTACCCTACTGGCCAAGCTTCCGGCTACGACCTCAACGGCGATGGGGTGGTTAATACCCTGGATCTGACCATCCTGATGGGCCAGTTTACCCAGTAAAGCCGCCCCGAAACACTCGGGGCAAAGGGGCGAATGCCCCTTGACAGAAGGCAAAAAGTGTAGTATAATAAGGTAACAGGTCGAGTCTCCTTAGGAAAAGGCCAAAAACAAAAATGAAAAAGCTGATTGCAACCATTTTAGTCGGATTCCAGCTGATCGCCGCTCCTGTGTTAGTGGTGGCTCAGAGTACCACTACTCAGCCGGCGGTGTTGTATTTTAATCCGGCGGGAGAGACTGCTGCTACTGGCAATGTCACCTTAGACTCGGCCGGCAATTTTACCGTGGAAGTAAAGGTTAATACTCACAACACCAACTCGGCTGGAGCGGATGTAATAGTTACTTACAGCACTGCCGAGCTGCAGTATGTTAGCGGTACCAATGGGACTTTCTATCCAGTGCCAATATTGGGCGCGCCCACCAGCAATACCCCCGGGAAAATTCA
>Ga0155755_109_pt3 | contig 13541 bp, 15 predicted proteins | sample RifCSPlowO2_01_FD_107409 | JGI IMG/M metagenome (GOLD analysis project Ga0155755, IMG submission 107409) | candidate division Kazan bacterium RIFCSPLOWO2_01_FULL_48_13
GGGGAGGAGAGGGGGGGTTGAGCGATTTGCCAAAGAAGGTTATCAAGAATCAGGCGGATAAAATTGATGCCGACCTCGATCCAGTACTGAAACGGATAGAGAACGCTGGCGTGTTACTGGATACCAAGTGGCTAAATAAGATAAATAAAGAGGTTAGCGACAAACTACTGACTTTAAGCGGCCTCATCTATAAGCACTCCCATCGGGATTTTAATATCAACTCCCCCTCCCAACTGGCGACAGTGCTGTTCGAAAAACTCCACCTCCCCACCGCTGGGATAGCCAAAACTAAGACCGGTTTCTCCACCGCCGCCTCGGAGCTGAATAAGCTCAAGGGCGCCCATCCCATCATCGAGCCCATCTTGGAATACCGCGAGTTAGAAAAACTGCGGAACACCTATTTAGAAACGCTGCCCAAATTGGTAGATAAGGATAGCCGCCTACACACCCATTTCTCCCAAAACACCGCTACTGGCAGGCTTAGCTCTTCCGAACCAAACCTGCAAAACATTCCGATTAGAACCGAGACTGGCGAGAAACTCCGCCACGCCTTTATCGCCCCTGAGGGCTTTGAATTAATTAGCTCGGACTATTCGCAGGTGGAGCTTAGAGTGGTCGCCCACATCTCACAAGATAAACGCCTAATCGATACCTTCCTCAAAAATGAAGATATCCACGCTCGCACCGCCGCTGAGATCGAAGGCGTACCAATAGACGAGGTTACCAAAACCCAGCGCCATAAGGCCAAGGCGGTTAACTTTGGCATCATCTACGGTATCAGCGCGCATGGCTTAGCCGAGGGTACTGGGATGAGCTACGGCGAAGCTAAAGAATATATCGACAAATACTTTACCCTTCACCCCAACATTAAAAAATACATCAAAGATACTATTCTGTTTGCTCAGCAGAAGGGCTTTGTCCAAACCCTATTAGGCCGTAAGCGAGAACTACCCGAGGTTAATTCTAATATCGTAAATGTTCGGTTAGCCGCCGAGCGGATGGCCATTAACGCTCCCATCCAGGGCACCGCCGCCGACCTGATCAAACTGGCGATGATCGAGATAGATAAGAATCTCGGCAAGATCAGCCCTAAGTCTAAGATGGTGCTGCAGATCCACGACGAGCTGCTGTTCGAAGCCCCCGAGGGCGAGGTGGCTAAGGTCGCCGACTTTGTTAAAGAGACTATGGAAAACATCTACCCCTTGGATGTACCCTTAACTGTTAATATTGAAGCCGGCCCCTCCTGGGGCGCCACCAAACCTATCTAAATGGATTAAAATGTATATATTTGTATAGATTTATATACATTTGACAATTTTGCTATATGATGATATAATAAAGGTATGACAGACTCGTTTCGTCTAATTAGTGTGGGTCAAGCCGCTAAATTATTAGGGGTGGTCCCGGCTACTTTACGCCGATGGGAGGCGCGAGGGTTAATCACCTCGCATCGGGCCGGAATTAAATATCACCGGCGATATTACGAGTCGGAGGTTTGGACATTGGCGGCCAAACAACCCATTCCTCACCCCGATCTGGCGCAATTGGGTAGATATTGGGCCACCCAAGCCACCGCCCCCGAAATTAGTCCAGACTACTACTGTGCCACATCGGATCGGTTCATCACTCGCCTTAATCGTTTGGCCACAGAACTAAAGAAGATCTTGGGTGAAAATGCTGGTTCATTAATTAGTGCTATCACCGGTGAAATTGGTAATAATTCTTTCGACCACAATATCGGCAACTGGCCAGATACCAAGGGCATTATGTTTGGTTACGATTTAACTAATCATCGAGTGGTGTTAGCCGATCGAGGTCAGGGTGTACGCGCCACCCTTCGACGGTCTGTGCCCACCATCTCCACCGATCGCGAAGCTCTTACCATCGCATTTACCGAACGAGTATCGGGCCGCCGTCCGGAAAGCCGCGGTAATGGATTAAAATTTGTGCGGCAAGTTATTGCCAACGCCAACATCAAGCTAACATTTTGGTCGGGTGCGGCTCAACTGGTTGTTGGCCCTCACAACGATCGTCTCAATCTCACTAAATCCCCTACTCTCCGCGGCTGCTTAGCCATCATCGATTTTCACCCAATAACAAATAATTCGACGCAATGATTATTCAGATGTCTAAATTCGGCAATGTGTTAACCTCCCGGCCAGCTGGTGGCGAGGCCTACAAAGCATTACGCCCCCGGTTATCAGAGCTCAAGTCGGGCGATAATATCAAACTGGATTTCTCCGGGGTGGATGTGCTGACTCCCAGTTGGGCCGACGAATTCTTAGCTCCGCTACTAAAAGATTACCCCAAGCAAGTGGTTTGGCTTAATACTGATAACGCTTCCGTTCAAGAGACCCTGAAAATCTTGGGATATGATCGATGAAAGATGTACCCTTAACTGTTAATATTGAAGCCGGCCCCACCTGGGGCGACACCAAATAATTATAAAAACCGCCGTGGCAAACCAACTTATAGAGATATTGAAAAACAGGGGTTTAATGTGGTTGCCAGAGAGCATGACCATGGAGCTTAAGGAGTCTTTTTCCTCGGCAACCAATTCCAAGGCCGACTACGCAAGGATTTTGAGTGGCTTCTCAAACAATCAAGGCGGAGCTATCATCTTTGGCATACGCAACAGCGACAGAAAGATACTGGGGTTATCAGACGAAACATTCAAGAATACAGACGAGGAACGCTTGTCTGGCTATTTTGATAGCATATTTCAACCAGCGATTATCTTTGAGAAACACATTATTGATCTCGAGGATAAAACAATTGGGATGCTGATTGCAAAACCGCACCCTCGAAAGCCGGTTATCTGCAAATCCACGGTCAGCAGCATAGTATCGGCTGGGGAAATTTATTATCGATATACTGGCAAGACTGAGAAGATCAAATTTCCCGAATTAACGGCCATTATGGATGAGGTAAAGCGAGTTGCAACCAATCAATTGCTAGATACTCTAAGCCAGCTTAACAAGATAGGCGCCGAAAACATGAGCTTCCTAAATACCGATACGGGCGCCATACATGCACCTGGAGGAGAAACTAGACTTTTCGTTGACCAAAGTTTGCTAGAGAAAATCAGACTGGTGGAAAGCGGGGCACTACGACCAGACGGAGAAACAGCTTTACGGATCATCGGAAACGTCGAGGTCAGTAACCGAAACGCGTCCAACAAAGAATTCCGCCCAAGCAACAATCCAAAAGCTCCGGAAGTGCAGATAGCCGAAGAGGACATGTTAAAGATTTACCCTTTTGACCATTACGGCATTATTAGGGCTCTGAAAGGGGCAGTTCCAGGATTTGTGCCAAATAATGAGTTCAATCATCAGCTTCAGGACTTACGAAACGACAAGAGATATCACTACAATCGATTTAACAATCCAAAACAACACAAAGGGGGAAGACACTATTACAGCAAGCTTGCACTATCCAAGTTGGTAGATTACTTTAAGCAACGTCTCACCATGGTGAGACCCCGCCCTATCTCCCATAAATGAAATATTTACTCACAATCTGCAGTAACGATAAGAACCCGGCCGAAGGGATGTTGCCGGCTCGGGAACGGTACGTCTCGGATTTTATGAACCGGGTGATCGAAGAGGGCGAACGCACCGAGACCCCGGTGTTAATCCTCCCCGGTAAATTTGGCCTGCTGAATCCAGACACCGAGATCCCCTACTACGACTATCTCCTCACCGCAGACAAAGTGGATAGTAAGGTACCGGCCATGGCCGAGCAACTCAGAAAGTTAGAAGCAGACCAGATAACCGCTTACCTCAAAAAGCCCCGCACCACTCCCAACTGGGAGGCCTACTATGCGCTGATAGAAAAATCGGCTGCGGCCGTCGGCGCCGAGTTAGAATTCGCCCACTTCTAAAACCTCTCAAACCTCGCTCCGAAACCGCCCGCATGCGGTAGTTTAATTGCTCAATTGGTGAATTGCTCAATTGCTTAATTAATTCCCTGTGCCCGAACTCCCTGAAGTAGAAACGGTTGTCAGAGGCCTCTCCCGACATATCGTCGGGCAGAAGATTAAAGCCGTTCATATCCCTGCAACCAAGAGCTTTAAGGGCACGGCCAAGAGAGCTGAAAGACTAACAATTAAAAAAATCTCCCGCCGCGGCAAAGGCATTATTATTGATCTTGCGAAGCCCGGCGTAGTCCGTCAGCTGACGGACGAAGACGGGTCAACCTCTCTCTCCCTTCTCATCCATCTAAAAATGACGGGGCAGTTGATATGGGTCCCCTCCTCCCATCGTCATCCTGGCACAGTCCAAAATCATATAAAAGATTCTGGAGTCGTTCCTCCCCAGAATGACGAAAAGGGAAGATTAAACTACGGCCACCCTACCGACGATTTTACCAACACCATGCCCTCCAAGCACACCCGGGTTTGGTTTGAATTGACTAAGGGAAATCTCTACTTCAACGATCAGCGTCGATTTGGCTGGGTAAAGCTGACTCCCACCAAAGACATTCCCAAAGACGCGTTCATTAAAACACTGGGCATCGAACCCATCTCCACCCCCTATATTTATCGCCCCGACTGCTCAGGTGGATGCGGCCGCATAATCTCAAGCAGTCCGATTGATAAAAAATTCACTCCCGCCTTTTTATACTCTGCTATTCAGCGTCGCCCCAAGAGCAACATTAAATCCATCATTTTAGACCAGTCCTTCGTCACAGGCATCGGCAACATCTACTCGGATGAGGCGTTATTCTACGCTCGTCTAAAACCAACTCGCCTAGGCAAGTCCATCACCAAGTCGGATGCCACCAGGTTAGTCGGCGCCATTAAAAAAGTGCTGACAAAGGGAATCAAATATATGGGGACGAGCGTTAACACCCACCGCACCCCCGAAGGCGCAATGGGGCAAATGCAAAACTATTTGGCGGTATACGACCGCAAAGGTCTTCCCTGTCGCGGCACCTGTAAAGGCAAAGTCACCAAGATCCGCCTCAATGGCCGGGGCACCCACTTCTGTCCAGTTTGTCAGAAGTAACCCCATCCTCATCCGCCCTCCGGAGTCGAGCGTGAGCCATTTGGAAAATCGCCGTCGCTTAAGGCACTTGTTTGAGTCCGTCAGCTGACGGACGAGTTGTGCCGGGAGCGGTAAGGCGATTTTACATTATGGATAGCGAGACTTTGGTCGGGCGGCCGGTTTGGGGCCACCCGTCCGTCAGCTGACGGACGGGTGGCAAAAGATATTTGGACAAGCAAATGGGGTGGCAAAAGAATGTTGAAAAGATTCTGGACCCCAGTAGTAGAGCAAAGCTCACTACGGGGCGCGGCAAGCCAGAATGACGACGGGGAAGATTCCTGCCTTCGCAGGAATGACAAGGGAAAGAGACAGCAATGACGAGTTAGGCGAGGTAGCGGATGGTTTTTACTAAGTTGGCGCCGAGGGCCTGATTAATCAACCCTATTATTTTGCGCTGCCGATATCGGATATCGGTTAGATAGGTGGCGTCAGCCACCGAGATGGTTAATACTCCATCGCGAAAGTTGATCGCCTCATGCGCCTGGACGGCCCTGGCCAATAAAAACCTGGCAGCATACTCCTGCCACAATTTACAGACTTGGCCACTATCGATCTGCGCTCTGCGGGAGATGTTTTTAGCATCCCGCGGGATGGTTGCAGCTATTTTTTGCCAGGGCATGGTCTTATTATTGTCATCCTGAGGCGATTAGCCGAAGAATCTAGCGTAGCGGCCTTATGGCCTAGACCCTGAATAAATTATTTACAAGCCTACGGCGGTTAGGTGTTTTCAGGATGACAACGAGGGTTTGGCATGGCTCCACCAAATTGCTCAATTGGTGGGTTGCTGAATTGCTGAATTCTCCGAGATGACACCAGCTTCAACATTTAGCACATTGGCATCTTTGGGGAGTTTATGTCGATCGGTGGTAGTAACTATTACCTGGGCATCACCCAGAAATTCAATCACCCGTCGGCTGTTACTCTCGTCCAATTCCGAAAAGATATCGTCCAATAAATAGATCGGGGCCTCTTTTAGTCCCCGCTTAATGTACTCCCCCTCCGCCAGCTTAAGGGCAATAATAATCAACCGGAATTCGCCCTGCGAGGCGACCTGCTTGGCATCGACATCGTTTAACAAAAACACTAGGTCGTCGCGATGCGGCCCAAAAGTGGTGTGGCCGAAGCGCAAGTCCTCATCCCGACATTTGATCAACCGGCTAATATATTGTTCTGGTTCGATCACCCCGGCGTCTGTCTGATAAATCACCCGCAGCCGTGCATCGTGCTGTCCAGAAATCTGTGAATAAACCGGGCCCACCCACCAACCCAAGGCATCCACTAAGACCTGCCTTTTCTTAATTATTCTCGATCCCAGCACCGCCATGCGATCGTCCCACGGTCCCAGCTCGCTCACTTCGGCTTGGCGGCGTCTAACTAAAGTCAGCAGCTCATTGCGCTGTTTTAAGGATTTAGCATAAGTAGTTAGGTCATCATAGTAGGTGGGATCGGTCTTAGCCAAGAGGTGGTTCATAAACGCCCGGCGGGTTACCGGCTGTAGCCGCATCAAGCTGACATTCTCCGGCGCGAACAGCACCATCAAAAAACTGCCCAAAAAATCCGCTCGGCTTACCTCCGCGTTATCCAGCCGAAAGTTTTTAGTTACCCCCAGCTCGTCCCGCTCCAACACCACCGCGGCAATGCGGGGGTTGCCGTTATCTAATTCGAAATCAGCCTCAACCCGGGCAAACAGCTCGCCGCTTTTGACCGCCCACGCCTCACGAGAATTTCTAAATGAGTCCCCCGCCGAGAGGTAGTAGAGCGCTTCCAACACATTGGTCTTGCCCTGGCCGTTGTCTCCCACCAAAAAATTCCGATCACTAAAACTAAGCTCGGATGAAGAGATGTTGCGAAAGTTGGCTAGTTTAAGGCTAACGCATTTCATTAACTCCTAAGCGGCATGATGATGTAGGTGAGGCCACTTTTTTCATCAGCCGGCCGGATTAACCCGGGGTTTAGTTTGCCCACCATCTCCACCGCCACACTCTCGCCACCGACGCCATTAAGAGCATCTAAGACATAGCGGGCGTTAAAGGCTATATCATTATCGTCACCCGTCACCTCGGCATTAACCTCCGATTTAAAATTGCCCAGTTGAGACGAGCTGGCCTCCACATTGATACCAGCCTGGCTAAAGGTTAGTTTTACATTATTAGCGCTCTCCCGGGCAAAGAAACTGGCAGTTTTTACCACCCCCAGCAGATCGTGGGCTGAAACAATCGCCTTGGTTTTAAATACTTTGGGAATCACCTGGGTGTAATCGGGGTACTCGCCCTCGATCACCCGCGAGACCAGATCCATATCTGGGAAGCTAAACATAATTTGGTTATCTGATATGGTAATCTTGATCTTTTCTCCTCCACTAATTACTCGGTAGATTTCCTGGATAGTCTTGATGGGAACGATAAACTTGGCTTCTTCTTTAGTGGGAACGGTTAACACTTTCTCTGCCAACCGATAGCTGTCGGTAGCGGCCAATTTAAGAGTATTATTACCAACCACAAAATAGACACCGGTGAGGATAGGCCGCGATTCATCAAACGACGCCGCGAAGCCCACCTGATTGATAGCTGACTTAAGCAGGTGACCGTCGATCTCGATAACTTCTCTCCCCTTTACTTCAGGGATACTGGGGAACTCATCAGCCGGCATCCCATTAAGATTGGCCTCACTCCTCTCGGTTTTAGCGTAGAGGATGCTATCCCTCCCCTCTAAATCAATTTTGTCCTCGGTTAGGCTGCCCACGAAACTGCCCAATACCCGCCCGGGCACTGTAATTGAGCCGGGTTGTTCGATCTTCCCGCCCAAATAATAACTAATACCCATCTCCAAATCGGTAGCCGAAAGGACAACCTGATTCTCATCCACTTTAATTAATACATTATTAAGAATTGGCAAGGTACTTTTACTGGCAACAATCTTATCTAAAACCAACAGCCCCCTTTTAAGCTTTTCTAACGAGACAGATATCTTCATTGTCTTTGTCTCTTATTAATAAATTACTTTATAAGTTAATTAAACTAATAGTAATAGGGGGTGGGGGTATGGGTATAAGTGTGGTTTTGGTGGTTGGGGTTGGTTAATTTAATTCTTATCCAGTTAATTGACGGTGGATAAATTGTTGATAATGTTTTTCTAAAACATCTTCCCCACCCTAATCCACCGCGTAGAGTTTATCTTTAATGGTTTTGATCTCGCTCTCTAAATCGTTGCTCTCTAATAACAATCCTTTAATTTTGTTGTAGTCGTGGATGATGGTGGTGTGGTCTCTCCCCCCCAACTCCCGCCCCACACTCTTGTAGGGCAGATCCAACTCTTCTCTAAGTAGAAAGATTAACACCTGACGCGGGAAGACGATCTCTTTGTTTCGTCTTTTGCCCAATAGCTCATCTTTTTTAATATCGTAGTGCTTGCAAACCGATTTAATTACATCTCCCACTTTGACCACCCGTTTGCCTGGACTAAACAAAATCCCGCCTAATAAATTTTCCACCTCATCATTGGTGGGGATGGTATTGTTCAGTTGACCATAAGCGACTACCCGGGTTAAGGCTCCCTCCAATTCGCGGATGTTGTTTTGGATCTTGCTGGCGATCGCCTCCAAAATATAGTCTGGTAGCTGAAAATTCAGATTAGCCGCCTTAGACCTCAGCACCGCCAATCGCATCTCATAGTTGGGGGCAGAGATATCGGCGATCATCCCCCACTCAAACCGTGAACGCAAACGAGATTCTAAGGTCGGGATAGCTTTGGGCGGCCGATCCGAGGCCAAGACGATCTGCTTGTTGCTTTCGTAGAGAGTATTAAAAGTATTAAAGAACTCTTCCTGGGTGGCTTCGCGGCCAGCCAAGAACTGAATATCGTCAATAATCAAACAATCTGCTTTGCGGTACTTCTCCCTAAACTCCTTGGTGGTTTTTTTGTGGATGGCGTCGACTAATTCGTTAGTAAACCGCTCCGAAGTGATGTAGACCACCTTCTTTCTCGGATAGAGCAGGAGAATTTCATTGCCGACCGCCTGCAGTAGATGGGTTTTACCCAAGCCCACTCCGCCGTAGATAAATAGCGGGTTGTAGGTAATGCCGGGGGTTTTTGCCACCGCGGTCGCCGCGGCGTTAGCCAGTTTATTGCTCTCTCCCACCACAAAGGTATCGAAAGTGTAGCGGAGGTTTAGTCGTCCGGCGGTATCGGTGGTGGCCGGCGGCTGGGTGGCCGTAGTTGTCCGAGCGATGGTAGCGGCTGGCATAGCCGCAGAAAACAGCGTGGCCTGTTCCACTCGGGGGCCGCTGCCCACCACATATTTAATATTGGTCAGGTGGGGCAGACTTTTAATTAAGGCCTTGCGCAGTTCTTTTTCGTATTTTTTCTGGAGCCACTCTAAAGTGAACACATTGGGCACGCGCAATAGCACCTCGGTGTCGGTGATCTCAATGATTTCAGTATTCTTTAGCCAAGTATTAAAATTGGCCTTGCTTAAAGATACTTCGGCCTCACCCAAAACATTCTGCCACAACCGCTGTTTATCCACTACCCGGAGATCGTTCACAAGGTAATTTTATTACAGTTATCCCCAAACCACAATCAATGCCAACGCCCCATTATACGATAAATTGACCGATTAAAAGCTTTACGGCTATACCTCGTTAGAAGTCCGACCGACTTTCTGGTCGATTCCCCTTGGTTTGGTCTCGCGGAAAACGCTCCGCTCACTAATTTGGTGGTTTGGGATTTGTCCGGTAAACTTCTAACGGGGTATACTAAACAGGTGGTACTCCTTAATCAACCATATGAAACGGACATATCAACCCAAAAAACGCAAGCGCCAGCGCAAGTTCGGGTTTCGAGCCCGGATGGCAACCAAAGGTGGCCGCAAGGTGGTAGCCCGCAGAAGGCTCAAGGGTCGAAAGAAACTCTCGGAGTAATCTCTAATTAACGAAGAGTCTATGGATAGAGGAGTCCGAGGATACTTAGATAGCCCTGCTTTTACTTTAAAATATCCGCCGGTTCGAGATAGTGCTCGTCGGATTCGAATCGTGGTCAGCGGCAAAGTGGCGAAAAAAGCCGTTGTGCGCAACCTGATCAAGCGCCGCCTCCGGAACATCTGGCAGCTGGTGGGGAGCGGGCCGGCGCCTTATATCTATGTTAAAAAAGCCGCCCTCGCCATGCCGTTTGCCCAACTCAAGTCCGAACTATCCCGACTGCTTAAAAGATAGTAGACAGAATGAGGAGACTAATCACATTTTTGATCAGCGTCTATCAATGCACTCTATCTCCCGACCATGGTTGGTTTAGGCACGGTCACCCCTATGGCCACTGCCGGTTCTCCCCCAGTTGTTCGCAATACGCTAAAGAGGCGGTGGAACGCAAGGGAGTGGCTCGCGGCCTGGGCTTCACGATTTGGCGGGTGCTCCGGTGCAACCCGTGGAATCGGGGCGGTTTCGATCCGGTGAAATAAAATATGAATAATACTGTCATCAAATATACCTTCAACGAGAACGCCTGGATCACTAAGCTGCTGTATAAGCCGCTGCTGAATGTGTTGATGCTGCTCTATGCCTACATCCCCGGCCACGACCTGGGTGTGGCTATTATTGCGCTGACCCTAATTATCCGCGCCATTCTCTTCCCTTCTTATTTGGGCACCTTAAGATCGCAGTGGGCGCTTAAAAAGATCCAGCCCAAACTGGATGAGATTAAAAAGCTTCATCAGGACGATAAAACCAAGCAATCACAGGAGATGATGAAGATTTACCAGGAGCACAAAGTCAATCCCCTGGGCAGCTGCCTGCCCCTGCTGATTCAGATCCCTATTTTATTTGCGCTGTATCGGGTATTCTCAGTTGGCCTCACTACCGACAGCCTCACCCATCTCTACGATTGGTTCCCCAGAGTTCCCGAAGCTATCAATCCGACTTTTTTGGCCTTTACCAATATTTCGGCGTTGCAGGTTAACCTGGCCCACCCTAATATGTATTTGGCGATCATCGCGGGGGTCAGTCAGTTGCTGCAGAGCTGGCTTACCACCAAGTTTCAGCCAATGCAGGGCGAGGGGATGGCCAAGATGATCAATATGCAGATGTTGTATCTTTTCCCGGTGATGACCGGTTTCATCGCCTGGAGCCTGCCGGCCGCGTTAGCGTTATACTGGATTGCTACGACCGTGTTTACCATTCTGCAGCAGCTATTCGTTATTACTCCGGTGGGACGCAAGTTAATCGAGAAATAGTATGGAACAGATTGTTGATTACATTAAACAGGTGGTCGGGGGGATGTTCGCCGACTGGCCGATCAAGATTAGCGTGGAGACTTCGGCGGAAGATGACTTTATTATGGTGGATATTAAGACTGGCGATGATGCGCTATTTGTCCAACCCAAAGCTGATCCCCTGCTCGCCCTGCAACATCTTGTTCGTTTAATGGTGCGGCAAAAATTCCCGGAGCAGATGGTGCATCTCACTATTAATATTGGTGATTTTCATCGGCGTCAAAAAGAGGCGCTCACCAAAGTAGCAGACGATGCGATCAAACAGGCCAAACAAAGCGGCGCCCCAGTCTATCTATCGCCGATGTCATCGTTTGAGCGGCGAATCGTGCATATGGTGGCCGCTACCGATCCCGAAGTGCTCTCCGAAAGCTCGGGAGTCGGGCCCGGCCGCCGAGTGGTGATTAAGCCAGCCGCTTAAGGGAGGTGACCCCGCTCGTCCCGTCAGAAATCCGTGGTAAAAATAATTATCTTAATAATTATTTTTACAGCCTGACCCGTGCATATAAAGTCATTTCTGTCTTTGCCAATCAACAGTTTGGCCAATCATATTGGTAGATTTCTAACGGGATGAGCCTTTCTCGCCGGATCGCGGGCAACACGATTATTCAAATATTTAGCAAGGCGGTGACGGCCGCCACCTCGGCGTTAGTCTTGGCTTATTTGGCCAGGTACTTGGGCGTTAGCGGCTATGGCGATTACACCACCGTGTTTGCCTATTTAGGCATCTTTGGCGTGTTGGTCGATCTGGGTATTTTTGTAACCACTGTGCGTGAGATCGCTAAACACCCCGAACAAGAACGGTCGATCTTGGGAAATGCGCTGGGCTTAAGATTCGTGGTGGGGTTGGTGGTGTTTGCCGCGGCCGCCGCCATCGCCTGGCTGATCCCCTACCATCCGATAGTGCGCATGGGTATCTTGGTGGGAGCGATCTCCCAGCTGTTTTTAGTGGTGAACCAGGCGCCGGTGAGTTTGTTTCAAGCCCGGCTGATTATGCATCGGGCCGCCATCGCCGATATTGTCGGCCGGCTGGTTTTGTTGGCGTTGGTGTGGTGGTTTATTAGAGCGCAGCTGGGCTTTATCCCAATGATCTGGGCGGTAGCCGCGAGCACCGTTGTCACTTTTATCGCCAGCATGGCGCTCGCCCTATCGGTTGCTCCGATCTGGCCTAAATTTAATTGGCAGATTTGGTGCCGCATCTTAAAGTTAGCGCTGCCGATGGGGCTGGTGATGATCTTAAGCACCGTCTATTTTAGGATTGATACCGTGCTGCTGTCGGTGATGAAGGGCAGTTTTGATGTGGGAGTTTATGGCGCGCCCTACAAAATCTTGGAAGTGCTGCTGGCCATCCCCACCATCTTTATGAGTTCGGTGCTGCCGGTAATGACCATGGCGCTCGATGAACGGAATAAGGATCATGCCTTGGGCATTTTTAGGCGGTCGTTCGATTTTATGAGCCTGGTCTCGCTGCCATTGGTGGCGGGGACGATGTTGCTCGCCACGCCGATTATGGTGCTGATCGCCGGCCCCGAATTTGCTATCTCCGGGGTCGTGCTCTCGATCATTGTGTTAAAGTTAGTCGGCTCGGCTCTCAACAGTGTGATGGTATATACCATTATCGCGGCCGCGGAGCAGCGGCGGCTGTTGCTGCCCTACGCCATTGCCGTAGTCTTTAATTTAGTGGCCAATTTATTATTCATTCCTCACTACAGTTATCTGGCTGCCGCCATCATTACAGTATTAACCGAGGTGTGGGTATTAATCGCCGCTGGCTACTTAGTTGGCCGGCAGCTTCAACTTACTCCCACATTTGGGGTGCTGTTAAAGTGCTTGGCCGGCAGCCTATTGATGGGGGGAGCAGTTTGGTATCTGTCCGATCTTAATCTGTGGCTGCGGATCGGTGCGGGAGCAGCTGTCTATGCGGTAGCTATTTTAGTAATGCGCGCCGTCCGGCTCCAAGACATCTATGAATTAATACCTAAACCACGCCGGTTATGATTATTGGAATTGATGTGAGGGAAGGGATCAGACAGCAGCGCGCTGGCAAAGGCGAGTATGTTTACCAGTTGGTGTCTCAGCTGATCAATTACTCCGAGCATCAGTTTATGCTGTTTAGTGATGCCAACATTCCCGCCGAATGGCAACTTCCTCATGTGGTTAGCAAAATCTGGCGAGTGCCGGGTTGGTGGTGGCAGGTGTTAGCCGCTCTTCAGCTTAATTTTAATCATCCCGTC
>Ga0155755_111_pt4 | contig 13140 bp, 9 predicted proteins | sample RifCSPlowO2_01_FD_107409 | JGI IMG/M metagenome (GOLD analysis project Ga0155755, IMG submission 107409) | candidate division Kazan bacterium RIFCSPLOWO2_01_FULL_48_13
ATTTACTGCTCCAAGCTCTCTCTTCTGGCGCCGGGGCGCGAAGCCGAAATAGCATCGGCCGCCATCGACAGAAAATCGATCGCGCTGCTCGGACCGCCCGAACCTTCGTGAGAAACTTCGATGGCGTGAATAACTTCCTGTGGCAAACCATACTTGATGGCGATATCCCTGGACAGATCGATGTGAGTGCCTTCGAACTCGTGGTCGAGCGCTTTACCCACATCGTGTAGTAGGGTGGCTAATTTGGTCAGCCGAATATCCGCGCCGATCTGCGACGCCATCATCCCGGCTAAATGCGCTGCCTCGATTGAATGCTGCAGAATATTCTGGCCGTAGCTGGTGCGGTAGTGCAGCCGGCCGATGATCTTAATTAGATCGGCGGGCAGGCCAGTTAAGCCCAGCTCCAACACCGCCTCTTCACCGGCTTTTTTAATGCTGTCATTAATTTCCTTCTTGGCTTTTTCTACCACTTCTTCGATCCGCGCCGGTTGGATCCGGCCATCCGCCACCAGTTTTTCTAACGCCTTTTTAGCGATGGCGCGCCGGACCGGATCAAAACCGGAGATCACTACTACTCCCGGAGTATCGTCAACGATCAAATCGACGCCGGTGGCCCGTTCGAAGGCCTGAATGTTCCGGCCTTCTTTGCCGATTACCCGGCCTTTTAGGTCGTCGGCCGGCAGCTGCACCACATTGGTAGTGGACTCGGCGGCTACCTCGCCCGCATAGCGCTGGATGGCGGAACCGATAATATCACGGGCCTTGTCGTCCGCTTCTTCCCGGGCCTTATCTTCGATATCCCGCATTACTTTGAGGATCTCATCTTTGGCTTCTTTTTCGGTCCGCTTTAGCAGCAGGTCTTTAGCTTCCTCTTTGGACAATTTGGCGATCGAGGACAATTTTTCTTCCTGCTGATTGCGGATCTTTAAGATCTCTTCTCTGACCTCCTTGATCTCGGCGTCCTGCTTGATGATCGATTCCTGCTTGCGATCCAGCTCTTCGGTTCTCCGATCGAGCGTCTCATCTTTTTGGCGGAGCCGCTTTTCGATATCGGTCAGCTCAGTGCGGCGCTGCTGCTCCTCCCGTTCAAATTTATCGCGCAGTTTGGCAATCTCTTCCTTCGCCTCCAACACGATCTCTTTTTCTTTTTTGGTGGCTTCTTCTAACTTGTCGTGGGCCTTTTTAAGGATCTTGTCTGCCTCCTGCTCCGCGCTTTTAACCTTGTTCTGGGCGAACAAAGTCCGCAGGGCATAGCCTAAAACGGCGCCCACGATGAGCCAGATGATCCCAATTACCAATGTACTCATAACCACTCCTCTCTATATTACGGAGGGTGTCCAAATCATCTAAAAGTGGGGGATAGTTCGCCCCCTAATTAAAGCCTAACTGCCAATAGCAGCGCCCCAATTTTTCTGGTTGATTTTAAGAGCTTCAATTAAGAAATTTAGAGACTGGAACCCGAAAATCCTTGATATATCAGCTGGTGCAAACTAACTGTTTTACGCTTCTGCACCACCCTCATTCTATCCCTTTTCGCCCCCTCCGTCAAACCCCCTCGCCCTCCAACTTATCCCCCACCCCAATACGGTCATTGTATATACGGTAACTACCGTATATACTACAGGCAAATGGAATCGATTAGAGTACAGCGCAGACGGCCGCGCACCAAAAGGGATGTGCTGACCACTGGTGGTCAGCATGATTATTATGTGGCTAACGACGACCTTAATAAATTAGTCAAACTGTTGGGTAAACCTTCCCGCGATCAAATCAAGCCACTATTACTTAGCCTATTAACCAAGAAGGAACTATCTGACATTGTGAGGAGACTGCTCATAGCCGAAATGGCGCTCAACGGTTTAACCTACGAAGAAATTGCTAATCGAATGGGTAGCGGTAAAAATGTAATCGCGCTGGTTAAGCAGAGCTTGGCGAGCAACGGGGGAGTACTTACCCGCCTATTAAATCCGGGATATAACATAAGCGGCACAGCCGAAAACTATTTCATTAATCGATTAAAGCAGGGCAAATAATAGTATATACGGTACTTACCGTATATACTACCCGCAAATAAATAATAGAAGATAAAACTATTTAAACACGGAGGGGCAGTGAGAGGGAGGGGGCTGTTCGGGTTGGCGATAATTATTAGTGGGGCGCTGCCGATTGGGTGGTTAATTAACGCTGTGCCGGATTGGAGTAGGGCCAAAGCGGAGGAGATACCAGCGGTAATTATTAGTGAGATAGCCTGGGCTGGCAGCTCCGTTTCGCAATACGATGAGTGGATCGAACTAAAAAATGTTAGTACTGATATCTCTGATCTAACCGGATGGAAGATAGTTATTACCAACACAGTGGGTGCCGATATCAGCCTGAGTCTGCCATCCAAACCGCTGTCGGCTGACAGTTTTTTGCTAATCGCCAACTACCCCGACGATCACGCCAATTCCGCTTTGAATGCAACGGTCGATCTGCCGGAAACGGACATCTCAATTAGCAATGAGGGTTTTGTGATCGAACTAAGAGACCCCGCCGATACAGTGGTCGATACGGCCTGGGACGGCACCAAGCCCCCAAGCAACGGCGAGTACGGTTATCGCAACTCGTCCGGCTCTGCTGCGATTGAACGCCGCACTCCAATCGAACCCGGCGGAATAAAAAACAGTTGGCAGAAAGCCAACAATTCGATCAACTTCGACACTCTGCCGGATCCCCAGGTGATAAATTGGGGCACCCCCAAGTCAACAAATTCGCAACCAACTTCGGCTGCTCCCACCATCTTCCTCATCAGCCCAACTATTGCTGAGATTGATACAGCCTTGGAGATGGAGGCGATCGAGGGAGATAACTTCTCGATCAACCCCGCCCCACGCATCGAGCTCAGGGATGGCACGCAGATCATCACTGCCACTGATGTTCATGTACTTACTCCCACATTAATTGATAGCGCGCGATTTGACCTACACGGCGCTACGGCGGGCCAGTGGGATGTGGTAGTAATTAATCCAGATGGGCAGGAAGGCGTATTCCCCAATGAGTTAGAATTAGTAGAACCGGAAGAAGATGAGGATGAGCTGGACTACTCGAACAACATTATAATCAATGAGATCTACCCCAAGCCGTCGACTGGCAGCAATGATGAATTCATCGAGCTATATAACACAGGCGAAGCCGCTATTAATTTAAAAGGGTGGCAGTTGGACGATCAGAGCCCAGGTGGCTCGGCGCCGTATACCATTACTGACAACCAGATAATATCGCCCAGAGGCTATCTATCATTTATTAAAACCGTGACTCATCTATCCCTGAACGATGGAGGGGATAGCGCTCGATTGCTCCAGCCCAACGGGACGCTAATAAGCCAGGCCACTTACAGCACCGCCATAGCTGGACAGTCATATGCGTGGCTCAATGATCGGTGGCAGTGGACCTTGCGGGTGACTAAAAATGCTAAGAATATTTTAGAATTAACCGAAGAGGAAGACGAAGATAGCGCGGTGGCCGAAGAGCAATTATCATCCGAGGAAAATCCCAGCGGGATAGAGTTGGAACTGAGCGTTAGCCAAGTTGATGCCAGCGCGGTGACTTTAGAATGGCAATTGGACGAATTAGGCTATATCGATGAAGTGGAGATATTCATCTCACTCAAAGCGGGAGAAAGAGGAGAGTTGAGCCGAGTCGCCCCCGCCCGCCACCGCGAAGCCGAAGTGATCGAGTTGAAACCAAATACAAAATACTGGTTTACCATCACGGGGGATTATAATGCCTACACCGCCGTATCGAACCAAGTGGCGGCTACGACTAAGTCAGGGACTCCCGCTCAGAAGTTAAACAATAGCGGAGCAGCGGGGCAGATAATAATTACCGAGCTGCTGCCCAACCCGGGTGGGGGAGATAGTGAATGGATCGAAATATTCAATCCGACCGACCAACCGGTAATAATTACTGGCTGGCAGTTGATGGATAAGAGCAAGCGCCGCTATACCTTTACTGCCTTAGATTTTATAGGCATCCAAGCCGATGATGAAGAGATGGGCGATATTATAATTGAGCCAGGACAGTACTTATTGTTAGACCAGGATATGACGGGGATCCATTTAAATAATTCTGGCGGAGAAGAAATTTATTTAATGGACAGCGAGGATAATATTATCGACACGGCCGCCTATCATAGCTCGGCCAAACGCGACTACGCCTATATATTGGCTCCCAACGAGAAATGGTTTTGGACTGAAGAAGCGACGCCCGGCATAGCGAATAACATTACCTTCGAGGGAGAAATGGAAGACGGCAGCAACTATCTCACCCCCAGTGGCCCGCCTAAATCATGGTCTCCGCTCAGTTGGCTAAGCCTGCTCCTGTCTGCCATAATGTTGGTCGGAATCAAACGAAATGTTAAAGCTAATTACCAAAAATAGCGGGGAGACCAAGGCGGCCGGGGAGCGGTTGGCCAAGCGATTAAAACCTCCCGCTATCATCGCCTTTAGGGCGCCCTTGGGCGGCGGCAAAACCGTGTTTATCCAAGGCCTCGCTCATGGCTTGGGCGTTCGTGATCGGGTGGTTAGTCCTACCTTTGTGTTAGAAAGAATTTACAAAATTCCTAAAAGAACCTACTCGCTCTACCACTACGATCTCTATCGCATCAAGCCCGATGATCTCTTGATCGATGAGATATTAGAGAACGCCAAGAGTAATATAGTGGCGATCGAATGGAGCGAAAAGATGAATCAACGCTTACCCAAATCGGCTATTAGAATCACCATCAAACCCAGGCAAGATGACATTAGGGAGATAACCATCACATAATGGCCGAACAGAAATACATTTTAGCGATCGACACTATCGAGGCTAACACCGGCATCGGTTTGATAAGGGAGAGCAAAACCAAAATTGTTACTTGGGTGTCGGAGCGCAACCAATCAAAAGAGCTGCTGCCTCGAATCGATCGACTGCTGCGTGCCGCAAAAGTAAAACCGGAGCGGCTCAAATGGGTGGCAGTAAATTTAGGGCCGGGATCGTTTACGGGCCTGAGGATCGGTCTCTCGATCGCTAACGCCTTTGGCTATGCCTTAAAGATTCCAGTTGTGGGGAAGTCTAATTTAACTGGCACCGTTAAAGAAAGAGTGAAGCAATTGCTCACCCTTAAATCTAAAACAACTAAATTTAAACCAGCCCTGCCCGCATATGGCCGACCGCCCAGAATTACCAAGCCCAAACCAAAAACTTATTGCTGAGTAGGAAAGATATCGGGTTGTTCGAGCGTATAGAGGAACTTTAAGGCCGGCGATAATTCTGCGGCGGGCGGTTGATAACCAGACAGGTTGCGCGGATCGGCAGTAATTTCTTGCAGCACGCTGTCGGGAATCCGAGTCGAATTTAAATCGGCGGCGGGCGTAGCTACCGGGAGAGCGGCGACCTGCAAGTCGGCAGCCACCGCAGCCGCTGCCCCTTTTTTAAAGAGGGGGTGCTGGTTAATTTGCTGGTGCCAAATCATCACACTTAACAGCAACGCCAGACCGATCAAACAAAAGGTGACAGCGACAGTAGTAAACTGATTTTCCGTATTAAATGTCTTCATCTTATTCTCCTAAGTCGTTCCACAACTCATTCCAGAGATCGTTAATATCCGATTGATTACCATCCAAATTGATATCGGTGGAATAGGCCGATAGGTCGGTGAGTTTAAGCGCCGAGCCAATTAACTCGAGTAAGGCCTGACTGTTCTCATCCGTACTTAGTTCAGTTTGCAGTTGATCAATAGCCGATTGAAGATACTCGCCCAATGGCCGCATAAATTCATCAATGGCCTTTTGGTCACCAGCCGATAGACCGTTAAGCTGCTCATCGGTTAAGGTAATGACATCGTCGATATTAATCACTGTAGTGCTCAAGGCGGTCCACCAATCGGTTGAGTTAGCATCGCTTTTACTCCCGCTATTAGCAATTAACTGGCTAACTGCGCCCGATAATTTAGCGGCGGCGGCACTGGAATTAACTGCGTTATCTGCTGGAGCTAAAATATCAACGGAGTTTTTATTGTAGTCGGCGAGGGCAACATTAGTTGAATCGTACGAACCTACTCGCACCATCCCGGGGATCCTGCCCGCTACTTGGCCAGCCTGAGTATCATCTACCACCGATACTACCACCGCTAACCCATCCGCGGCGGCAGTCGATAGCGCGCGATTAAAAGCGAAATTAGTTTGGCCGATGTAGCCAGCCGAGACATTCATCGTGGCGATGTTGTATCTATCTTTATTAGCAATGGTCCAATCGATACCTTCGATCAACCTGCTCACTGGCGCCACCGCCTGTTTGTCTAATACCGCCACATCGATGATCTTGGCGGTAGGATCGATCTGCAATAAATTAGCGGCTACCACATTGCCGTGATTAAGACCGGCGCCCGCCGAATCCACCAACACTTCCCGATGAGTAACAGCATAGCTGGTGCCGCCATCGATCAAAGCTACCGCGGCGGTTTGGATGGGAGACGACTGGGCCAGCAGACCAGCGGCGGCCAAAGCCCGCGACAGACCAGCGACTTCAATATCCTCTTCTACCAACACCACTCCGGTTAAGTTGGCAATCCGACGCACAGTAGCCAGATCAGTGGTGGTGGCCATCACACTGGCGGATGGATAGAGTTTAGTTGGCTGATCGGCTAAAATCCGCTGAAGTTCGCGCACGGCTACATCCGCTCGATCATCGTAAGTCAGGGAGATTAACACTGGTAGCGACCGGTTAACATCGCCGGCAGCCACCAATAAGGCATCAGCGATATGATCATTATTGCTATCCACCGTCGGCAGTTTATCGGCTTCCCAATCGATATAGGCTTGGTCGGGAATGATGGCGATGAACTCGGAAGCTAAGGGGGCCCGGCTAAACCACCAATAACCCGCCCCAGTGACAATCACCAGTGCGATCAGAAAGAGGGATAGTGGTTTGATCAGTTTGGTCATTTTTATTTTTATTTTGCTAATTTGTCGGACTGCGTTTACAGCCGCTGATTGTAAGGCGGGGGACCGCCCAATTCTCCGTTGCCATAGTTGTTAAACCAATACAGCCAGTCGGCCACATTAACTACAAAGTCACGCAAGAAGTCGGGAATGTCCGCTGTCTTGAACCAAGCCGCATAGATCGGCGATACATCAATCGTGTTAACCGCATTATCGTGATAAGGCAGAGCAAGACTGACACCACTAACCTGTCGGGTATTCGGCAAGAGGTCACCGATCAACAGGCCAGTCGGTGTGGGTGGGATACCCAAGTTGCGGGTGAGATCAATGGTAATAGCCTGAGCCGGAGCCGAACCGCCGGTGATAATGTCGCCGGACAGCCGCGCTAAATGATAGCGGCCCTTGGCCCACATCGTGTAAGTAGCGTTGGGTTTAAGGTAGATGGTGGCCGCATTCAGCTCGGTTAATTTATTACCCAAAGTCTCAGGAGTTTTTAGGTAGTAGCCGCTCACCGCCACATCATTGTCCAAATCGCTGCCTTTGATCTTGAGATGAACCAGCACCTCGTTATCGTAGTCACGGGATTGGAACGGCACCGTAACATCCAAACGATAGGCGATCAGATCGGTGGCGGGTACGAAGGTTAGCCTGGTGCTGAGCGAGAGACCATCTACCCGAGCGGTGATAGTGCTGGGAGTCACACTAACGATGTTGGAGCTAACCCGGAACCGAACCCGACCCGAGCTATCGGTGATGGCGGTATCGCCGGTAGCGCCATCGCTTAACTTGATTACATCCTGAGTGCGACTGGATGATAATTTAACTGATTTATTGGAGAGCGGAGTGCCATTGGCGTTTTTGAGCATTACCGTTACCAGCGAATATTTGCTGCCATCGGCCGAAATCGGCACCTGGCTGGGCATTCCCCAAATCGCTGATTGATTGAGATCAACTATCTGAATAGCCGTTTTGACGATCTGCACATCCTTAGCCAACCGGAGTCCCTGCGGACGAGCGATGATCTGCACATTGCCGGCCATCGGGCCGGGCGCAAATACGGTGGTGGCGTTGCCGCTAACGGTATTGGCCTGCAGCGGACTGATATAATCGCCAAAGGCTCCGCCGGACAGTTCAAAACTGATCGGCCAATTATCCACCGGTGTCCAACCGCCCACTGGCTGGTTGTAGAGCAGCCGCGCCACAATAGTGGAAGTTTGGGTCCCACCCGCTACCACGCTACTGGGAGTGGCGGTTAACGATTCAATGCGATACTTGGCCTGGTCAATCCCGACCGAAATAAAACCGATATTTTTCGATCGGACGGCGCCCAGGCCGGGCAGATTGGCCCGAGCGTAGAATTCGACCACCTCGGGAATTCGCTCGATGTCTGCCACATACTGAGCGGTAGTGCGAGTCGGACTTCCCACAATATGACCCTTGGGATTACCCTTAACCACAAAGTTAACCAGGGCGGCAGGATAGTCATCTAATCCGGCAAAACTAAGCGTAGCGATATGTGGATCGCCCGACAGCGAAAGCTGATCGGGATTAGCGCTGACGGTAAAGCTATCCACCGAGCCAACCGATTTAAGAATCTGGAGGAAGGTGGAGATGGTAGTGCCAGGCGTGGGGACAGCGGTGGCGGTGATGGTAACAAATTCGCCCACCTCTCCCTTGTCAGTACGATAGGTAGCCGGAGTAGATGAACCGTCGTCATTAGTAGTGATGATGGTTTTACCCGACAGAGGATGGCGCGGGGATAAAGTACCCGCATCAGCGCCTTTAGTTAGCTCCACCTCTACATTCGGTACCCACACAATTGAGCCGTCGAGCGGATCGAGCTTGCCGAGGGATGCCGTAATCGTGGTTTGCGACCGACCGTCGCGGGGCAGGGTATCGTTTGGCGCGTTGCTTTGGATATTTAAGATATAGTTATGTTCATCCGTGACCACAAAATCAGTGGCGCCGGTCATCTCGGCTATTTCATAACCGGTAATCGCCGCCACCTCCCAAAACCCAGTCGTCGCATTGGCAGCGATAGTGATGGTGACCGTGGCTGAGGTCTGGCTGTGTACTGTTATATTGTCAACTGCAATGCCATTGGCAAGGGCGCTACCTCCAGTGGGCGGGGTAAAGCTCAGTTCGGTTCTCTGCCCAAGACCCAAATCCACAAATGAAGTGCCATATCCAGTAACATCGAGTTCCATAGTACTGCCCCGCAGACCCGAACGCGGCTCGATAGTAATAGTGGGGCCGCCGATAGGCGTATCGGCAGCCATCACCGTAAAGATGCCCTCCTCTACCCAATCGGCAGTCGTAGAATCCGGGGTGGTAACGCGCACGACCCAAGGGCCAACTTTGGCGTTGACGCCAATCTGGATGCCGGTTAACACGATCCGGGTCGAACTCTGAATATCTTGAGTGGAGAATTTAACCATATCGGCATCGGCCATGCCGCTGCCTGATTTAATAATCTTAGCCTGACCAGCCACATAGAAACTGCCGAACTGAGCTGAGACAAAGATGCCAGCGCTGCCGGATACGGTGTCGGCAACATAGATCGAATTAACAATCCCATTAGCATCACTCGTATCAGTATCGGGTGTAATATGGCCACCATCATCGTTGCTAAAGCTAAATTCTAATGGACTGGTAACATACGCTTTGGCGCCATTAAACATCCGATAAATGCGAGCCTTGATCGCACTCTCTCCATTGGGGGCAACACTACCAGGATCCACTACTATCTCCATCTGGTACGGATTGCTGGCCTGTTGAATCACGCGCCATAAAGTGTAATCGGGTGGATTAAGGCCAGTCGTGATTCGCGCATTAAGTTTAAGAATTCCGGGTGTCTTCTGCGGACACCGATATTCAAACTCGGCCCGGCCGGCAGTTAGCTGAACAACAACGGTAGTATCGTAGTTACCATCACCAACCGACAGCTCGCCGCCACCTGTCTGGATGGTTAATCGAACTGATCGGCTGGCGTATTCAGCGCCGGGCACCTGCACGACCAACCGATGGGAATTGCCGTCAGCGATCAGATTGAGGTTATTATCTAAACTTAAATCACCATCAGCCGATGGAACATAAAAGTTAATATCGGCCGGCTGAATAAATTCGACGGTAGTGCCATCAGGGTCCGGGTGCCATCCGGTCTGCGCGCCAGTAAGATTGATCGCGCTAATGTTCTGGCCTTGGCGACCAGATGAGGGGGAGATGTTAGTAATGATTCCCGAAAATCTTACTGTTGTTTCGGCAGTTAATCTAACCCAATAGCCATCCGGTTCGATATCGTCGCCAGACACGATCTGATACTCTGCCCACAACCGAGCATCGCCCGATCGCGCAGAAGCTATCTTAAAAGTCGCCTGGCCATCCGCATTGGTAGTATCATCAACTGCCGTAATTAGATCAGTGTTACCGGAGTAATCATTTTCTCCGACATTATTGCGATCCGATATTACCCGCACTTTATAGCCCGCGACGGGAGCGGGGGAGTCCTGACCATCTTTCGGGGAGTCCTGACCATCTTTCAGTGTAACGGTGATGGTGGAGATGTCTGTCCCGTTGGGAACAATATTACTCGGCTCCGCCTGAATAGTAGACCAAGTGTTCCACGGCACATTTGGTCTAACAAACTGCGCCACCACTGGTCCAAACACCGGCGGCACAGTCGTTAGGGTTGGAACGCCCTCAACATCAACAATCTTAACCTGAGTTGCCTCGATCGAGGCGCCACCGATATAATCCGGACCGGCCGAGATGATCTTAAATCGAACGATACCATCCGCTCCGGTCTTTAGTACCGTTCCAGCTTCCGCCTTACCTTCAAATTCTGGATCGGGATCACCCCGGTTACCCTCGCCGCCGCCATACAATCCCTCAACCGATCCGGGAGTAAATTCGCCGGAATCCGGCATACTCCAAGCGCTGATGTTCAACTGAATGTGAGCGCCGACCACCGGCTGATCAAAATAGTCACGCAAGGCAACAGTCGCCACCGCGTAGGCCTGACTATCACCGGCTAACTGTAGCGGCGACACATCTAAGTCTCCGCTGTAAACTGTGCCGGCGGCGCCATAAGTAAACGGGCCAATCATCTGGGTGGCTGTGCTATTTATAAACGGTGTATCGTTGTTAGTGGTCGAGGTTGCTCCACCGGCCTGATAGATATAAACGGTATGGGGCTCTCCGATGGCGCCAGTGTTAATTACCTGCACAGACGAGAAGATCAGATCGCCGATACTATCACTGCCATCTTCTCCTACCTCGCCCAAGCTGGTCATCTTATACCACTGATCGTCGCCTATCAGCATCCAAACGCGATTATCAGCCGAGGCCTGATAGTCTGGTATATGAAAATTATCGGTATCACTGTAGCGCTGGCCGCCAAAGGCGACGGCAGCGTTGCCGGCTCCTCCGACATTAACGCCATAGGGTATCAGCGTAGTAGTATTATCATCAGAGATGTTGTAAAGATTGGGCCGACCCTCCCAGCCGTTGGTAGAAAACAGCTCCGTCCGGGCGGTGGCGCGCAGATTGGCATAACCCGACCCATTGGGGTTGATCACAATGGAGTCATTGATCAGTCCGCCTACCGTTAGCCATTCCAACACTCCGGCTGACACTTCCAATTCAGCCATCCCGAAGAAAGCTCGGCCTTTAACCACACCACCATCCTTGAACGCGTAAGTATCGGCTAACTCTTCGCTAGCAGGACCCAATAGGGGATAGCTTATTACTTCGTTGCTATTGGTGCCTTGCCACAAAGAGGTGTAATCATCAAGCCATCGATACGCGACATTTCCGACATATGCATATTGAAAGCGGCTGCCCACGCCAAATTTAAGTAGACGATACGGGGCCAGATCATCGTCAATCACCCAGAAGGTTTGTCCAGCGGAATTAAACCAACTGGCTCCCCCCACTACGATTATCTCGTTGGCCCGGTAGATCAGCCCAAAACCATAGCGGCCTTGCGGCACGGGCGTAATAGTGGATTGATCCGTTACATAAAACCGCAGATGGCCAATTCGGCCGACCTTTAAGCTTTCCCAATTATTAGAGATCGGATCACCAACATAGTCGGTGGTTACGACATCGCCATTACTACGATACCCGACGCCTAACTCGCCAGTAGAGACGGGGGATAATGTATCACCAAGATCAATCACATAATGTTCGCTGACGGTGGTAGCAAACTGTCCGTTGAGCAGCGATTTGGACAAAGTAGCTGCGTAGTCAATGAAATTAGAATCAATATGAACATCAGCCTTATCTTCAAAAGAGCCCAGACCAGCCCTAACTACCGTAACTTTAACGGCATCCGCAAAAGCGCCTGGGTGCGGACCAGCTTTAAACCACTTCTCATTTACTAATTGTGACTGACCGGCGGGGGGTGGGACAAATAAGCCCGCGCGGCTATCTAACACGGTCCAGGTTACCGTGGCATCTGGCGGAAAAGCATAGCCCCAACCATTGCTATCCTGCAGGCTAACGGTCAACTTTTTAAGCTGGCCACTATTGGTTTCGACGGGATCGGGTGTTATCTTTACCTGAGCGGGCGGCCCAATCATCTGTTGGATTTGGACGCCATTAGACCCGGCGCCGAAAGTGATAGTTCCCGTGGTAACGATGGGGTCGGTGACTACTGAACCCAATCCGCCGGCTACAATGTTATCGCCAACGGTTCCGGGGTTAAGCGATACGCCCGGCGTGCCGATGGTAGTTGGTATATTTTTATACAACGAATCCCATTGGTTGATCTCATCAGTCAGTCCGAGGATGGGCTCTTTTAAAGTGTAGTTGCCGTATTGATTGGTCCTGCCAGCCGAGTAGGGGATACCATACACTCCGCCCACAATGTGCAGCCGGCCATTTTTAACGGTGACCTCCGGGAAGAAGTTGACCCCGCCCAACTTGGCCATCACCTCCCAGCCACTATTGGGATCATTTAAATCTAAGCGCTCGATAGTCGAGAACGGCAGCGGGTTATAGATCGCAGAGTCGTTGGGATTGGGCATATGAATATCGCCCGCCACCACATAGAGGTAGTTATTGTACTGAAACGCTTTAAAATCAGCATGGCCCGACTTCATCTCCCGCACCCGCTCCCATGCGCCAGTCTCCAGTTCGCCGGTATCACTCAGCCGCTTCCGCTCAACCGTATCGA
>Ga0155755_111_pt7 | contig 11540 bp, 12 predicted proteins | sample RifCSPlowO2_01_FD_107409 | JGI IMG/M metagenome (GOLD analysis project Ga0155755, IMG submission 107409) | candidate division Kazan bacterium RIFCSPLOWO2_01_FULL_48_13
AGTGTTCACTATCTGGGCAGGCCCAGGAGAGCAGCGATCCGGCGCTGGTCGAACCCTAAAATAATTTCTTCACGATTATCCGCCAAAGTAATCAGGCTAACTGGCACACCCATCTGGCCGGTTTTTTGAATCATCTCTTGCCCCCGCTTGGGATCCATGGCCACATCCACATTCTCGAAAGCCACTCCCTGCTCGGTCAACCAATCTTTTAATAACCGGCAGTAGCCGCAGGTGGGGGTGGAGTAGATAATGTATTGCTTCGGCTGAGTCATGGCTGGTTTAATTACGCCCTACCAATTTACCACGAAGTCGCATCGCCCGGTCAACCCGTTCCAAGCTTAATAGAAAAGCAGCCACCCGCAGACTGACTTTTTTCTCATCGGCAATTTTAATAATCTGCTGGCCCGCCTCCAACATTAATTTCTGCAACCGGCCATTTACCTCGCCTTCCTCCCAATACCAGCCCTCGCGATTCTGCACCCATTCAAAATAACTAACCGTGACTCCGCCCGCATTGGCTAAGATGTCGGGGACCACGGAGATGCCGCGACTATTTAAAATTGCATCGCCCGAAGCCGAAATCGGATTGTTGGCCAACTCTAAGATCAATTTAGCTTTAATGTGTTCAGCATTACTGGATGTAATCTGCTCTTCCAAGGCGGCCGGTACTAATACATCCACATCCAGCTCTAACAGTTCAGCGTTGGTAATGTCGTGAGAGTAGGGGAACCCGGCCAATGATCCATTAGTCTGTTTGTGGGCCAGCACCTCGGACACTTCCAAGCCGGTCGGGCAATAGCTGCCGCCTTGTGAATCACTGACTGCTACTAATTTATATCTCGGATCTAAACTTAGCAGCTTGGCTAAACCGCCGCCCACATTGCCAAGGCCCTGAATCGCCACCTGAATCGGTCGTTTAGTTATCTGCAAGTGATCAATCATCAGATCCAAGATAAACTTGCCGCCTAATGAGGTGGCCATTTCCCGGCCCTTCGACCCAAACAGCGCTACTGGCTTGCCGGTCACAAAATCATGCATCTGGTGTCCTTTGATCCGGCTGTATTCGTCCATCATCCAAGCCATCGTCTGCTCATTGGTATTTACATCCGGCGCCGGCACATCTTGATTAGGCCCAATATGTTTGACAAAGGCCTGCACATATCCGCGAGCTAATCGTTCTAACTCCAAAGGGGACAGCTTCTTGGGGTCAACTTTTACCCCACCCTTGCCCCCACCAAATGGAATGTTGGCTACCGCGCACTTCCAAGTCATCAACGAAGATAGGGTCTTTACTTCTTCGACATCCACCTGGGGGTGAAACCGGATGCCCCCCTTGTATGGGCCGCGCGCAGCGTTGTGCTGCACTCGAAGAGCGGAGAAGATGGCCGTCTCGCCGCTGTCCAACTGGATGGCAATATCCGCCTGGATAATTCGATCCGGTGTCATTAGCCTATCCAACTCAACATCCGAACGGCCCAAGATCTGGGCCGCCTCTTTTAAAGCTACCTGGTAGGCTGGCTGTTCCATTACGACCAATTTAAATTATGATCACTGATCTCACTGCCTGGCGTGGCGCCCTGAATGTAGTTGTAGGCCGACAGGGCAGCTTTGGCGCCTTCACCCGCCGAAATTACCGTTTGCTTATATGGCACCGAGGTAGAGTCGCCGGCGGCGAAGATGCCCGGACACGAGGTGTAGTTAAACGCATCGATAATTACCTCGCCTGCCTCATTTAATTTAATACCATCTGGCAGAAAATCAGCTGTTACTTCATAGCCGATCTCCACAAACACTCCTTGGACAGCCAGGTCGCTAACTTGGTCAGTGGTAAGGTCTTTTATTTTAATGCCAGATACCAATCCGTTGCCATAAATAGTATCAATGGCTGAATTTAGGATTAGTTTAACATTGGCGGATTGTTTTAGGCGGTCAACCAAGATCTGTTCGGCTTTAAATTCATCCCGACGATGCACCAAATAAACCTGTTGAGCAATCTTGGATAGGAGCAGAGCGGCATCGACACCAGAGTTGCCTCCGCCGATCACCGCTACATCTTTGCCGGCGAAGAGGGGAGCATCGCAGGTCGCGCAATACACCACCCCTTTGTTGGCAAACTCCGCTTCACCTGGGACATTTAGCCGGCGCGGTGTTTTGCCGAAAGCTAAAATAATAGTTTTAGTTTCATAAGTTTTGCCACTCTGGCCCGTAACAGTAAATGTGTCCTCTAATTTTAATATTGAAGTAGCGGGGTCGTTTAAAACTTTGGCGCCGTACTTTTCGGCCTGAGCTTTAAACCGCACCATTAACTCCGGCCCTTCAATCCGTTCGATGCCGGGATAGTTCTCGATCGCCAAAGTCGTGGCGGTCTGACCGCCAAACTCTTTATTTAATACTACGGTTTTTAGAGCCCTGCGGGTGGCGTAGAGCGCGGCGCTCAAGCCAGCCGCCCCGGCCCCCAGCACGATCACATCATACATAGTTTAATTCTTAAGCCCCCTTAGTATACCCCTTTGGAAATACCGGCAATAATGCGCCGAGCTGCTATTAGATTATACCAATACTATCTGCCCGCCAAGCTGCTGGTTAAACAGCTAAAACAAAGTGCCCCGCCCCGACGAGCATAGGGGCGGGGCGTTCGATAATAGTTTAATTATTCCTCATCGACCGCGTGGAAACCAACTGGCAAGTCGTCGTCATCCTCTTTGGCGACTGGCTTCTCCAAATCATCATCCAAATCGTCGCCTAAATCCTCATCGTCGATATCATCACTGGCAGGTTTCTTGGGGGTCAACTCGTCACCCGTCAGATCATCATCTTCCTCCGCATCGTCAGTGGTATCTCCCTCCGGGCCAGAGGCCTCTCCGGGCCGGCGGCCACCCAACACCTGATCCTTATCGTCGTCATCGTACATCAACTACCTCCGCGCTTACTTAGTAAATAAATTTAGGTATTCCCGCGTAGCAGGGGATACAACGCAAAATCTACCACAACTGTTTATGGTGTCAATATACAGTATAAAAAAGCGGCTCTTGAGAGAGCCGCATTATCGCACGACTAACTTATTTACCGGCGACAGCAATATAACCGTAATCTGGCGATAAGAGAGGGCGCCATGGTCAATATTGTTTCGTAATCACCGGAATTAATGGCGGCGCGAAGCAAAACAGACTGGGCAATGATGTGATCAGGGGCATTAAGGGTGCCCGATGGCTTATTATTGTAATCTTCCTTGACGCTCTCATACTGAGCAATTAGCTTATGGACCTCCTGTTGTCGTTGTCGCTGCCGTTTCGCTGACTTATAGACTTCAACGATTTTAGTCCCACCATTGGAACACTGGATAAACTCTGTTCTGCCCAAAACGACCACAAGGTAATTAAGATCCAGTTCGAACAATCGTCGCAAACAGTAAAACAGGTAATCCCCGACATTTCCGATCGACAAGCCTACGGCTAATGCATAGACGGCAGCTTCGAACCAATAGATCGCCCCTCCTGGACATAGTTTAATAGCCTGCGCAATAAGCCGGGTGGCCTGGTTTGGATCTTGGGGGCTGACAATTTTGGCCCAGCATGACAAGCCGTTCGCTTTGTCCTCGGGTTTGCGAGCCGATTTAGTTGATAGCTCGAAATTGCGCACCGCCTGGTCGAACTTGGACTGGCTCATGTAAATATGCCCTAGATGGAAATAAGCAAGATGGTTGGTGCTATCGTATTCCAATGACTTAACCAACTGCGCTTCTGACAGCTCGAGTTCATTCTGGTAGAACCAGAGTAGTCCCTGTTTGGTGTGCTGACGAGCTGTATTGATCAATGGATTACGCAGTACATCCAGAATCTGTTCATTAAGCCCGACTAGTTTTGACATCGACCAGTTAATTGCGTCCAACTTTGCGTTAATCAGACTTAACGAACAGCCAAGTAGCTGCGCTAACTGACGAATCTCCGACACCAATTCTGCTAAGGGCATCGCTACCGCCTGCTCCATAGACGCCCGTAGGTCATCTCTGGACGAATCAATGTCGCTGCAGACCTCGCTGTATATCTCAATGCGGTTATGCCTAAGGTCGGCTCTAATCTCGCATAAACGAGCGTCAACAGCTTGATGCATAGTTCGCAGGCCATGGATGACGTCTCCTTCTGCAGTCCACTGTGGCCAGTTGCCCCAGATGTCGGGGCCAACACGCTGAGTACTCATCTCCTTTCTCCTGGATGTCAATTTCGGGTAGCCCCGATACAATACAAAACAGCCCAATGGTAACATGGGTTGATATTAAAATCAAGCAGAATATCTGCTCTGGAAGGGTATATTTTGGTACCCCCAAGGAGAATCGAACTCCTGTTTTCAGCTTGAAAAGCTGACGTCCTGACCGTTAGACGATGGGGGCCAAGAAACTACTGCGTAGTTAATTTCCAATCTCCAATAATCAATTTCCAAAATATAGAAGCGCCGCTTGGATATTGGACATTGGATATTACGGCGAAGCCGTTTTGGTGGTGGGCCCAGAAGGATTCGAACCTTCAACCAACTGCTTAAGAGGCAGCTGCTCTACCGTTGAGCTATGAGCCCCAACCAAGCACACAATAATCAACTGAATTATAAATTTGTTAGAAAGGATTCGTCCGCCAACCGGCGGACTGCAACCAATCCGTCAGCTGACGGACTGCTCTACCGTTGAGCTATGAGCCCGCACAAAATTTGAGATAATTTCTGTTTGGCGTCCCCGGCAGGAATCGAACCCGCATCGTCGCCTTAGAAGAGCGCTGCTCTATCCGTTGAGCTACGGAGACATTTTATTAAATGTGTTCTATTTGAAGTGGTGGGGTGACCTAGGGGATTCGAACCCCTGATAACAGTACCACAAACTGTTGTGTTGCCATTACACCAAGGTCACCACGGGTTTTTTATTTTCAATATGGACTAAACAATGACAGTTCCGACATAACCAAACCAGATTATCCAAATCATTATTGCGACGATTGCCGTCTCTGTGATGAACTTCTAACACCCGCTCATCTGTTAATCCACACCTTTGACAAATAACTTTTCTGTGAGACCGTCTAATAATTAACCTATAAACATGCTCACCGCCAGTCCAATGAGGAGAGCGATTTGCGGTGCGGTTATGCATATTCTCCCACGCGCAATGACATTTTTTTGAGCAAAATGATTTTCCGCTCGCTGACTTTTTGATCTCCGATGGTGTGCGATAGATATCTTTGGAACAGTACTCGCAACTTAGCTGTTGACCATTAAATTGCGCTTTAGCCCTACATTTGATAGAACAACATTTTCCCCAGCCTATCCGCAGATGTCGAGGCTTAGCATAGAAATCTCGATGACAAATCTGACACTGCACATTGGGCATATCTTAATTTTAAGGTTAGCTATGAGCATAGTCAAATCGATTGGTTATGGTCACAACCAGATGCTCTGCCGTTGAGCTACGACCACCATAAAAATACCTTGGTATCCCCGGTAGGAATAAAACCCGTCGTCCCGGACTAACCGGGACTCTTCAGAACCTTGCGGTTCCGACGCCCGCTCCGATTTATTATCGGAGCGTTCTGCCTCCACTGCGGGGAAACTCCCGTTTCCCCGACCCCTTTCACAAGGTTAGATTCACCGTGGAAATAAATTTCAACTGGTATCCCCGGTAGGAATCGAACCTACATCTTGAGCTCCGGAAGCTCATGTTCTGTCCATTGAACCACGGGGACTCGCTCATGTTTCAAATTGCTTAGGACTTGTTTAACCGCACTGTCTTATCCAACCACCTCGTCCCGTCCCTCGTAGTCCAATCTATATTGGAAGAGGCTAATCTCCTACTTCCAATGAGACTGGACGAAGTGGGAAACCACGGGGACAAATTATCAACCGACATTTACCCTATAACTATACCCCGTTAGAAATTGCCCGGATAGCTACCAAATTTAGCAAACCTAAGCGGAGCGTCATCGGCTATATTAATATTACAGAAAATATGTAACTCTGTCGGATTTCTAACGGGGTAGACCTAAAAGAATATAAAAAATCTCTGGCAGTAGCAGAGTGGTGTATCTCATCGAATTGCTAGGCGGTTAACGAGCGGGCTTACCTACCAACAGGCAGGGGAGAGTTGGTTGGATTTCAGCATCGCTTTGATCTCGGCCGGCAACATCACAAAGTACTGGAGAAAGCCTAATTGCGGGACGGTTAAATGATTAAAGATACGCTTGGAAGACCGATCGACCCGCTGTTCTTGCCACTCGGGATAGATCTCGTGCAGCAACTCATGCACCAGAGTGATCACTCGATCATTAACGCCAATCGTCTTGTTGATAAAGATCGCAAGATCATCCGGTAAGATATAGCCTTTACTGCCTCTGGCCATCCCGCCCTTCCTCCGGGCAAACCTATCGGTTAAGATAACCCGATAACCGGAGTAAAGCAAGGTCTTTTTCAATCGGCGAAATATACTAGGGGATTTCATGTTGATATTTATTTTCCAACCAAGCGGCCTCCTGGCACACCTTAGCTGTTTTTCCATTATATCACAAAAAATACTGCTTGTCAAGAAGCAAAAGTTGGCTGGGGGACTGCTAAATCAGCAGATTTAAGACAGCCGTGCCCCGGCAAACCGGTTCGCTACGGTTCCCCAGTCCACCACCTTCATAAAGGCAGCGATGTAATCGACCCGCTTGGTGCCATAATCGAGCATAAAAGCATGTTCGAACACATCCAGATTGAGCAACAGGGGAAGGCTGCCCAGGTGGCCCAGATCGTGCTCGTTTACCCAAACATTGAATAGCCGGTTCGCCTGAGGGTCGTAGTATAGGATAGCCCAGCCGATGCCCCGGATAGCAGCTGTCGCGACGAAATCCTGTTGCCAGACCTCGAAGGAGCCAAAATCCTTTACGATTTGTTGATACAGGGGAGTCTCAGACGAGAGAGGGGTAACGGCTTTAGCCATAGCTCCAAAGTAGTGCTCATGCAGCCGCATCCCGTTGAACTCCCAGCCAAACCGCCTTTTGAGCTCGGCATATTCGGGGGTAGCGGTTTTACCCTCGTTCCGCATGGCGGCCAGCAGGTCGGACAGCTTGTTGGTATTGGTAATGTACCCCTGATATAGGGCAAAGTGGGTAGAGAGAGCGTCATCGCTAAAACCCGGCAACCCCAGTAAGTGATCAAAATTCTGTGCTTGATACATCTATTATCCTCCTATTTAAAAACTTAGCGCATAAAAAGTATAACAAAAATTGTCTGATATTTTGTGGTTTGGCCCATGCTTCGTCCGTCAGCTGACGGACTACGCAGGGTAACCTTCTTCACTGCACTATTCAAGCTGGCAAGACATTCGAAACTTTAGTTGAGCATGTCACAGTCAACCATAGCTCGAAGAGCGAAGGTTGGAGCGGGTAGGGGGAGTCCGTCCGTCAGCTGACGGACTAGAACCCATCGGGGTTCGGGCTGCCTCACCCCTCTTCAGAACCTTGCGGTTCCGACGCCCGCTCCGATTCATCGGAGCGTTCTGCCTCCACTGCGGGGAAACTCCCGTTTCCCCGACCCCTTTCACATGGTTCGACTCTTCCCCTAAGCTAAAAAATTTCTGCTTGGCATCAAGCCAGTCAGAAAATTTTGGAGCGGGTAGGGGGAGTCGAACCCCCATCTTCTGCTTGGAAAGCAGACATAATGGCCACTATACTATACCCGCAAGTCAGACTTAATTATAAAGGTAAGTCCAATCTAATAAAACTCCCTACCCCGAAACTCGGGGGAGGGAGAATTAATAGTTAAAAGCAATTAGTGGATCAAGCCACGCAGCGTCTTGCCAGCCTTGAACCGAGGAACTTTGGTGGCCGGGATGCGAATGGATTTACCCGTCTGCGGATTCACACCGTTACGAGCGGCGCGAGTGCTGAGGGTGAAGGTACCGAACCCAGTAATCGTTACATTTTTGCCAGCAGCCAAATTACTTTTGACCGCATTAACAAAAATGTCCATCGACTGAGTGGCGGTTTTCTTGGACACATTCGCTTTGCGCGCAATGAGCTCAATGATTTCGGACTTGTTCATTGATCACCTCCCTTAAATAACATCTCCCACATTGTAAAATACCCGCCCCCGGCTGTCAAATCAATCTACCCCAGCCGATCCAGATAACTCTGCAGGATCAGCACGGCAGCAGCCTGATCGATGTCTTCTTTTTTAAGTTTGCTGCCGATCGCCAACAAGCCATCGCGGGCCATTTTGCTGCTCAACCGCTCGTCCTCATAGACCACTTCTACCTCGAGAAGATGGCCGATCCGATTCGCCCATTTCTGGGTGTAGCCGGCCTGCTCGCCGGTGGCTCCGCTCATAGTCTTAGGGAGGCCCACGATCAGCCGCTGGATGTGTTCGCCCTCAATTACTGCTCGCAAATTGTCCACCAAATGGCGGTCATTCTGCAGGGTGGGCAACCCGATCGCGATCCGGCTCTCAGTATCACCCAGCGCCAGACCGATTCGTTTTTTCCCTAAATCAATGCCAATAATTCTCATGGGGTGATGGCATTTGGTTGATCAGCTGCCCCCGCGGTTTGATTGATATAAGCCAGATGAATGCGAATGTTACTTTCTAAAATTGGCAGCCGCTTGGCCCAGAATGGCCACAAGTTTATTTTGTGAGAAACTACCTTCGGCAGGCTATCAAACAGTTTGCCCGCTTCGACAATGGAGCGATTAGCAATACTGCCAGCTAATTCGTCCAGGTCCAATTTAGCAGCGATCAACCCATCCAACTCCACCGTAAAATCGATGGTGTGCATCAAAAAGTCGGCGTTATCCAGTACCACCCGCGCGCCGCTGATGGTTTGCGGAGTTAGCACCTGATCCCGAGGAACGATCGATTGAACCGTATTGTCGATGATGTTAGAGAGTTTGCCTCTGTCCGGCAACAGCGTCCAGCTCCGCACCTGTACTTTTAAGTCAAAAGTCTCGCGCTCGGCTCCGGCTGCCACGGAGGGTATGCTATCGATCACATCGTTCTGGATCAGCTGGGGGATCAGCTCCTCATTCCGACCCACTTGATCACGCAGCTCTTCTTCAATATTAAGAAAGACATTCTTGCTGATCGACTCTTTGGCCGATTCAATATCGGATTCGGCAACTATTTTTACTTCGCTATCGGTTCCTCCAGTAAATAGCTCGTCATTCTTGCCGTACACTTGGTCGATGCCGGCAGCTCCCAGCCCCGGAATGGTCAGCTTGGTCCCGACTGACAAGTTACCAGCCGCGCCGCCGCTATCGGCTGATAGATTGGCTTTAGCCCGGCCAGGAATCAACGAACCGTCGGCGCCTTTTTTGGCCGGGGCGACTAACACATCCGATTTAATACGAAATACCAGTCCCGACGGCGCCACAAATCGAGTCTCGGGAATCAAGCCTTTAAGCGAATTAGTGTAGTTGTAAACCGTAATCGCGCCACTGGCAACGTTGCCCCGATTTTTGCCACCGCTGGCGGGAAAGGTCTGCACCACCTCTTTGGTAACCTCAATAAAACGACCCTTAAATAGGTTTTGTCCGGCTGCGCTTTTGTCGTTTTGATCGGCAACTACTAATTTGAACTTATGATTGAACGGCTCGGCGCTGACATCGATGTTAACGGTGGCATGCGGCAAGACAAAATAAGCCAGAGCGCCCATCACCAAAAGAGACAGAGCTACAAATATGGCCACTACGCCACTCCGACCCCAATTAACCTGAGGCCGACTGACAGCCATGGCCGACCTAACTAATCCTCCTTCGCTATCCGAAGCGGTAGTTAATTTAAAAGTCGGCACAGCCGGTAGTTTGCGTTTTTTATAAGTCAGTTTAACTTCATTCTTAAATCCGCTGGGGCGAGCTTCGATCGGGAAGGCTCCTGGCTTAACCGCCACGGGCACTCCGCCATCAGTCCCACCTTCTTCTGGCAGGTCTAGGTCGCTCGCGGCAGTAATGTTAGCCCGCTCTGCCATCACGCGGCCACGGACATCAGTAGTTATTAATATCAGCTGCTTGCCTGAGTTATCAGTTTCTGCCTTGATAATCTTTAAATTAACCAAACTGTGAAACAGCACCGATCCTTTGGGAACTACTAAAACGATCTCCTCGGCTTCTATCTTAGAAAGCTTATTTAAAGTCGAGGCAATATCGGCATTGGCATCTAAATAGATGGCTTTGCGTTTGTTCACCCCGTTAGAAGCCCTCGACGCAAAAATACTTTAGTCTTTTTGCGCGCAGTTAGTAATATATGGAGCTGGAACATAGTTGGCATCTTTAATTGGATATTTAAATTAAGTGAACGATAGGCTTCTACCGGGGCAGGTCTAAACCTGCATACTTAAGGCTATCCGCCGAAGAATAGTTCCCACCACATCTTCGGGCGTCTCAGTAATAATCGTCAAATAAACTAAACCAGTTACTACCAAATCCGAACGATCTAAGCTGACTCCCTCACTGACAGTAATATCATGAAGTTCAGTAGACTCGATCAGAGCGGGGTAGGGTTTTTTAGTGAATGGCAGCTCGGCAGCGATGGCTTTAGTCATCAAGGAGTTCTTTATTTCCGGCAGAGCAGCGCCGCCGCCACCGATAAAAATTCGATTGGGCAGCACATCTAAATGAGTGAATTCGCGCAGACCTTGAGTGACTCCGCGCGCCCACATTAAAGCAGCAGCCTGCAGAATTGGCTGCAGCTTGATCTTGGACCTTTTATCCAACAGATCGTTGCCGTAATCGAGCTTGATCTGCTCCGCTTTATCGTCTGAGAGTTTTAGCCCTAAAGCTAACGCCCGGCTAAAAGCATTGCCTCCAAAGGCAAAATTTTGGATCCCCGCAATCCCGCCCTCATTTACCACCACCAAATCGGTAGTTTGAGCACCGACATCAATAAAGATGCCACTTAAATTTTCGTTATGAGCGGTGAGACAGCGAGTCAGGGCGTAGGGGCCAGCTGCCACACTGATTAGATCTAGCTCCAATTCGTCAGCGATCGCTTGCAGAGCGCCTAAATGAACTAACGGCGCGAATACATTAAAAATACTCAAGGTAACGGTACCCCCCTGAAAGCCCAGGGGGTTAGCGATCTTGTAACCATCGACCCGCATATCGACCACCGTGGTGTTAATCAGTTTTACATCCAATGAACCTTCTTCCTGTTCTTTGGCCATGGTTTGCCTCATCTGCTCATAGGCTTTGAGCTGAGCTTTGTAGACAATGTTTTTCAATTCACCAGAATCGATATGTGATTCTGGTTGGGCTCGATGGTAGTGAACTGTGGTGACCAAACTCTTAACTAAATCTCCCGGCATGCTCATGAGCAGGCTGGTGGGTTTAACATTGGCCTGGTGAGCGGCGGCTTCCACTGCTTGACGAAAAGTCACCACTGCATCCGGGATATTAATGATCATTCCGCCACGCATACTCCCAGCCGCGTGGGGGATCACGCTCTTACCCAAGATCTTGGCCGGATCATCTCCAGTTCTGGCAAACACCAGGCACTTGACCAAATTAGTGCCAGCATCAATCGCCACAAAATAATCT
>Ga0155755_110_pt2 | contig 10452 bp, 9 predicted proteins | sample RifCSPlowO2_01_FD_107409 | JGI IMG/M metagenome (GOLD analysis project Ga0155755, IMG submission 107409) | candidate division Kazan bacterium RIFCSPLOWO2_01_FULL_48_13
CACCGCAAAGATCGAATCCGAGGAAGCCTCCGGCAGAAAATCAAACTTCTGCCGGCTATGGCCAAACCCCAAACCAAAGATGCCGCCTGAGCCCAAAGCGATTAGCGCCTGATTGATATGATACCCAGCCCCCAACGGATCTCGGTCCGGATTTAAAAAAGTGAGAAAGCGCGAGAGCCGATAGGGCGCCGCCTTGATCATAATCCAGACCATCGCTGCTCCACCAGCGACAATGGTAAAGAAGTGGCTCATGGATGATCCAGCCGCAAAATACAAAGAGAGGGTGATCCCCGCCACCACCATCGCCGTGCCCATGTCCGGCTCCGCCATAATCAGCGCGCCAACTAATCCGATCAGGATAATGAATGGGAAGAAAGTGGAGTATAGATCCCGCACCCGTGATCCCTTTTTCTCAAACCAATAAGCCAAATAGATAATCATGGCGAGCTTCAATGGCTCAGTTACCTGCAGTGTCAGATCGCCCGCCCCGATCCAGCGCCTAGAGCCACCCGCCGAGAAGCCCAATCCTGGAATAAACACCAACAGCAACAGCAACACCGATAAACCCAGACCAATAGTGGCAACCGGGCGAAACCGATGATAATCAAAGCGCTGAATAAGAAACCAGACCGCCAATCCGATCACCGCAAACACCAGCTGGCGGAAAAAATAGTGGGTATTGCTGCCGGTAGCCTGGTACGATTCCACCACCGAGGCGGATGACACCATCAGCAATCCAAATCCCACTAAAAATAGTGTAGAGAGAATCAGCCAGGGATCCGGCGCGTGATAGCGTCTCATCTATTTATGTTGTTTGATTAGTTCTTTAGCTATTTTCCTAAACTGATCCCCGCGATCATAAGCATCTTTAAACATATCAAAACTGGCAAACGCGGGCGCTAACAATACTGTACCTTCACTTTTAACATAGCGGTAGGCTAATTCTACCGCCTTAGTCAGATCCGCCGCCGCGGTATATGGCGTCCGCAGCCTGGCTAATTTAAATTCTCGCTTTAGGCGCGGCGTACTTCGGCCGATCAGCACGATTCCATTAACCCGGCTGTTGTTTAATGATTGGATTAACTCCGTTAGGCTTTCCCGCTTACTAACACCGCCAATAATTACTGCTACCGGTTCGGTTGCTGTATTGAGAGCCGCCATAGTAGCGATGGGCGTGGTGGCCATCGAATCATTGATAAACTGAGTTTTATTTATCACACCGACCAGCTCTAAGCGATGCGGCAGGCTCTTAAACTTAACCAGCCTCCGCGCCACCACGGCTGGTTTAACCCCGGCCAATAATGCCACCCCGATCGCCGCCAAGGCATTCTCAAAGTTATGCTCTCCCAGCAAGGGAATTTGGCTTCTTTGGCACAGCACCACTCGCCGCTTGGTCTTAGGGTGGCGGTAGATTATCTCCCCACCCATTGCATACAGGCCTTTGGGCAAGATCTTGTGGGTAGAATAGGCAAAGGTTTTGCCTTTGGTTTTATGCAACACCGCCCGCGTCAACAGATGATCACTGCTGCTTATTAGCCAATCTTTTTTGCTTTGATGAACAAATATATTGCTCTTAGCATCAAAATACTTCTTAAACTGATGATGGCGATCCAGGTGTTCCGGCGAGACATTTAATAGTACCGAGATATGTGGGCTAAGTTTAAGATCTTCCAGTTGGAAACTGGATAGCTCCAAGGTCACCCAGTCTTTTTTAGTGAGTTTGGGCAGCAGAGTCAGCACTGGCTTGCCAACATTTCCTCCCAAATACACCCGGCCGGGCAATTGATTTTTTAACAGATGGTAGATCAAATTAACCGTGGTACTTTTGCCTTTGGTGCCGGTAACCCCAATAATCTTGGCCGGACACAGTTCAAAGAATATCTGCATTAACGAGCTCATCACCACGCCTCGGCGTTTAGCTTTTTTTAAGAGAGGCAGGTTCAGCGGCACCCCGGGACTGCGAAATACGATATCAAGATCATTTATCTCGGCCAAATAATTTGGCCCCAATCGCAATTCGGAGGTTAATCGCTTGATCTGGCGCTGAACTGGCCAGGCAAAAATTGCCAATTCCCGACCATCCAAGCCAATCGGCTTCAATCCGGCCGCATTCAAAAACTTGAGGGTATCGATCCCCTCGCGCCCTAACCCCAACACCCCCACTCGATACACCGGTTTTATCGCCACTCCCATACCTGAATTATACCCCACCCCTACCTATATGAATCAGGGAGGCCCTATTACCGTTAACCATTGACTACCGAAGAATTATCGGTTATAATGCGTTTGACGAGTAATTCCTCGTGCGTGGGGCTCCGTATGGTTCCTCATCTAGGCGCACGGGGTTTTGTTATAGCTATGGGAAAAGTGGGCTTTCCTCAACCACCTTGCCTTTGATAATATTTGAGTAACTCTCATCTCTGTGTTCATGTTTGCGGAATAAAGCCCAGCAAATAAAATCAACGACTTGTAAGCACTTCTCTTGTTGGGGTGTTTTGATATTAATTGACACAGTTAATTTATGATTACCAGCAACCTGACCAGACAAATAATTACAAAAGTTTTGATTCAAGAATTTATTGGTCTCCCTGCGTGACGCAATCAGTATGATGGGCCTTGTGATCGGTATGAGCTTCTTGGTGTAAATGCGATCAAGGAGAATATTTGCTACATAGTTATAAAGGACATGTTTTTCATCCTGTAATTTGGTGTAGACCTTGGATTTATTGAGGTAGATGGAAACAATTGATATATCTTTATTCACTAATGCCCCAAGAAGTTTTTGCCGTGTAGTTGGCTTCTCTTTGAAGGCATGAAGTATGCCCCCGTGATTCTTAATCTCTTTTTTAGTAAAGCCAGAGACTATCTTTTTTACGACCTTCTCTATCGATTTTTTATTATCTACAAATAAACATGCGATAACAAAATGCCGAGAAGTTTTCTTCTTATTGAAATTAAATCCTAAATCTCCGCTTTCGTCTAGAAATATATATGCCATTTACTTTAATTATACTCTCGCCCTTACGGCCTCCCACTCTGAGAGCTTTAGGCTCGGAGAGAGGAGAAACGCTTTCCCCGTCCCATTGGAGCCCGAGTGTTCTTGTTCTTTTATCCCATGGAGCGAATTGCGTCAGCCAATAGCAAAACTGCCGTTTGGCGCGGCTGTTGTTTGAGTCCGTCAGCTGACGGACGAGTTCAGCCAATCGTGCCAAGTAAGGCAGTTTTTGCTTTTTGGCTAGCAATTTGTGATTGGGCGTCCTTTTGGCGCTACCATTTTGGACGAGCAAAATGGTAGCAAAAGAATATTGTAAGATTCTGGACCCCAGTAGTAGAGCAAAGCTCACTACGGGGCGCGGCAAGCCAGAATGACAGCAGAACAGATCCCCGACGAAGCGGGGATGACGACGCCAGGTAAATGTCGTCAATTGGGGCCAGCACCGATAATGCCAACAATCACACCCACCACCGCCATCAACGCGCCGATGATCCAGAACCGCATCGTTACTTTGGTCTCGGGCCATCCGATCGCCTCAAAGTGGTGGTGCAAGGGAGCGATCAAAAACAATTTTTTCTTAAACACCTTCCGATAGCCCATCTGCAGCATTACCGATATGGTTTCCACCATTGGCACAAACGCGACCAGCGGCAAAATAGCTATTCCAACATTGTTCTTTAGCAACATCGCCACCACCCCCAGCGTCGCCCCCATCGACAAGGCATAGGTATCACCGCCAAAGAATCTGGCCGGGTAGACATTAAACCAGAGATAGGCGATCAGCGCCCCGACTACCGTAATACAAAAGATCGATAAACTAATCTGATTATTAAGAAAAGCCAGCCAGCCATACGCGCTAAAGGCGATTGCCAGCAACCCCCCGGACAAACCATCCAACCCATCAGTAAGGTTCACCGCATTGGTGGTAGCCAGGATCACAAAGATAAACAACGGGATATACCACCAGCCGATCATCACATCACCATACGCTGGGATATGAACACTATTGATCCCTAATTTAGAGAAGAACCACCAGGCGCCTAAGGTGGCGATCAAAAACAGCCAGATCATTTTGTGACGAGCTCGGACACCCTTTACCCCGCCAATCCCGCGGATATTAAACCAATCATCCACCGCGCCCAATATCCCCACCGCCACCATAGCGCACAACGGCAACCAAGTTTGCGACCGCGTAAAATTAAAGACCAGGGTGATGATCGCCGCCACTCCCCAGACCAACGGGCCAGCCAATGTCGGGATATTTCTCCGGTGCTTCTCCCCATGCAGTTTCTGGAATACAGTGGCGTAGCTGCCATACAGCGTCTCTTCCTTGGCTTGTTTCCAGAATTTAAATTTATACAGCACTGCGGTCCACAGCGGCGTTAGAAACATCGCCAACAAGAACGAGATCGTTCCCACGATCGTTACTCGGAGGAGATCCCCCTGTTCGGTTACAATTTTAGAGATGTCGTTCATATAGGATAGGAATTAGGGATAAGAGATTAGAGATTAAGGTCTATTCTCTGTTCGCTATTCTCTCTCGCCGGCTGCGCCGGTGTATATTTTTCCTTTATCAGAGTAGCGATTCTATCTAAGTGCACCGCCCGAGACCCCTTGACCAACACGACATCATTATCCCGCAAGTGAGCAAAAATTTCATCCAGCTCCCCTATCCCGATTACCCGGTCAGCGGATAGCCCGGCTGCGGTAGCCGCTTCTCCGATCAATCGGCCGCCATCCCCTACCGTTATTAGCAAATCAAGAACGCTGGCCGCTACCGTTCCCACCTCGCGGTGGCCCTTTTCGTGGGCCGTGCCCAGTTCCCGCATATCGCCCAATATCGCCACCTTGCGGCGGGTACCTGCTAAGCGGCCAAGACTGGTCAGCGCCGCCACCATCGAAGTTGGATTGGCGTTGTATGTGTCATCGATCAATGTCAGGCCCTTGAGTTCGACCCGTTCGAATCTGCCAGCGGCCGGTGAATACTGGGATAGCGCAGCGGCACTATCGATTAAATCAACTCCCAAATAATCGCCAATGATTACCGCCACTAAAGCACTGTAAACAAACTGTTCGCCATAAACCGGCATATTAATTTGAGCAGTCTTGCTTCGATAGTTAACATCAAAATGCAGCCCGCTGCTGCTTAACGCAATATTGGCGGCAACAGCATCGGCTCCTTCGTGCAGGCCAATAAAGATCTTGCGGGCGGTAGTTTTTTGGGCGATCAGATTAGTCAGTTCGTCATCCCGATTTAAAATAGCCAACCCGTTAGGATTTACCCCAGCAATCAGCTTGCCCTTTTCGTCCGCCAATTCCGATTTACTACCAAAGAACTCCAGATGTACATCGCCGATATTAGTTAGCACCCCGATCTCGGGCTTAAGCCGCCGCATAAAATAAGCAATGTCGCCCGGCCGATCAGCCGCCAGCTCCAAAACCAAGATCTTAGGATAGTTCGCCCGATTGACCAATTTTTTTATCGCCGCTTTAGTCAACCGGCTAATATCCCGGATAGTTAGTTTGGTTTTATCATTTACTGTCGTTCCAGCAAAAGTGGGATCGACGATCGTGGCCGCTACACCAAACTCGGTGTTAAGATTGCCGGGTGTGCTGCCCACTTGGATCCCTCGCTTCGTTAAATTCTGAGTTAACACCAAGGCAGTCGCATCTTTAGCCGATGTTTTGCCGGTGCTACCGGTGATGGCTATAATCTTGGGCTGATACTTCCTCAGCACCCTGGCAGCCAGCCACCACAACCAGATTTTGACGATCTGTTTTAACATAGCTTATTTCTCCGGCGGGATCTGCCAATAGTTAAGCAAGAAGTTGGCAATATCTCCAAACAATGGCGCGGCCGAGCTCTCGGCAAACTGCACATCTGTCGGTCGATCAACCTTCGTTAACATTACAAATTTGGGATCCTCCACTGGCCCAAATCCAATAAATGTACCAATGGTCGGGCCTTCCTCATAGCCACCCCCTTTCGGGATCTGGGCAGTCCCGGTTTTTCCGGCGATCCGATACCCCGCCACTCCAGCGCGCTGGCCATGGCCCCGCTCTACCACACTAACCATCATCGCTGATACCAGCTGGGCTGTCTGCGGCTTCATCGCTTGGCGAACCATCTGAGCGTCTATCGAGACCGCGCCGCTGGGATAGATAATTTTATCGACAATATGGGGTTTCATCAACTTCCCCTGGTTGGCGATCGCCCCCACTGCCGCTACCAGCTGAATAGGAGTTACCGCAATGCCTTGGCCAAACGACATCGTGGCCAGGTCCACTTCGCCCCATTGACGATAGGCCCGAATGTTCGCCGGGGTCTCGCCGTCTAATTCTATACCCGTCGCCGCGTCAAACCCCAAGGCGTTTAGATATTTGTAGAATAGGAAGCGGCCTAATTTCTGCACCACATAGATTGCACCCGTGTTGAGTGATTTTTCTAATACCTGCGTCATCGTCTGAACACCATTGGCTTTAAGATCCGAGTTTTTGATCGTCCGATCTTCAATTTTTACCTCTCCCGGATCAGTATAGGTAGTGCTGGGGCTGACCAAACCGGCATCGATCCCAGCGGCCATGGTAATTACCTTAAATACGGACCCCGGCTCATACACCGCTGCCACATTAGGATTGCTAAAGTTTTCCAGCGGATATTCGTTGTAGTAGTTGGGATTAAAGGTGGGGTAGGCAGCCATTGCGATGATCCGGCCAGTAGCCGGCTCCATAATAATCACCTCGCCGCCGGTAGCGCCGTGTGTGGTAACCGACTCCTTTAGCTTCTTTTCCACATAGTACTGCACCGCCCGATCCAGTGTCAGCACAATACTGGCCCCGTCTTCGGGGTCAACTATTCTGCGGTTACCCACCGCGATTTGAGCTCCCAACGAACTTTTCTCAACATTGGCCGATCCCTGCTTACCAGACAGTTCACCGTTAAAATAACCTTCCACCCCGTACTGACCAGCCATATCTCGATTAACAAACCCTAACACCTGAGCCGCCAAACTATCCTCCGGATAGTAGCGATACTCCTCGGTACGTAAGTAAACCCCTTCCAAATCCAGGCTCTTAATCTCATCCGCCTCAGTCTTCTCGATCCGCCGCTTTAACGGCGCTACATATATCTTTTCGGACTTCATCATCTCGATCAGCTGGCCTTCTTCGATACCGGTACCCACCAGGTATGGCATTAATTTGGCTGCCACCAGTTCGGGCCGCTGGATCTGGGTCGGAACAATATTTAGGTTGTACAGCGAGACATTGGTGGCTAACGGATAGTAGTCCTTTAGCTGATCGTCATAGACCAACAGTTTGCCTCGATCAGCTGGCAACTGTTCGTTGACATTACGCTGATCTTTGGCCATTGCCACAAATGAGGCATGCTCAAATATCTGCCGCTGAACGACTCGGCCGATCACCAACAGCAGCATCAGCACAAAGCAGACACTGATGATGCCTAAACGGTGTCGCTGCAAAGCTTCCGCCGTAGCACTATACGCCATACAACCATTATAGAGCATTAACCTGAGCCCTTATCCGCCATCGGAGCTTGAGCGTCCCGAATCGATAAAATTAGCGCTGCCGAAGCTGTTGTCTGAGGAGGGCTTTAGCCTGACGAGTTCAGCGAAAGGCGGAAAGCTATATTTTATCTGATGAGCAGCGAGGGCGACTGGCGGGCGACTTTGGTTACTTTCCTCAAGCGGAAAGTAACAGAAAAATAATAAGATTTAAAAAACGGCCCAAAGGCCTAGATTCTTCGTTCAGTCCGCCAGCTGGCGGAGACAGGTTAGCGTGAGGCTAAGTAGCCGGTATCTTCCAAGTAGGTCATCCCACTCATCTGCACCATCTTGGGGATGTAAGTAACCGCCTCGGGCGTTTCTTCGGGCGTCGGGGGCATTTCTTTATCAATGGTAGGCTCTAACACCCGGCCAGTCGGCTTGCCGTCTTCACCAATCTCAATCTTTTCTTTAGCTCCGCCTTCAATCACCGCTAACGATTCCAACCGAGCTGCCTCCAAGGCCAACCGCTCGTTCTCTGCCACTACCGATTGCTTCTCCATCTCTAAAGTGTGCAGCTTGGCTCCCTTGGTCGATACGATGTTGATCGAGGTAACATACAAAACACCCACTACCAGGAACAGCGCTACCGAAATAGAACTGATTGAGAAGATTCCCCACCGCATCTTCTTAAACCGATTGAGCTTTAAGAGGCTTTTAGGCGACAGACTAATTTTTGGCGATTGCCATCTTCCCATTTATATTTTTTGAATGATTCTTAATTTTGCGCTGCGGGCTCGTGGGTTGGTTTTAACTTCTTCACGAGTTGGCCTAATCGGCTTTTTAGTAATTAATTCTACCAGTCCGCGCTTAGCCGCTTCTTTAAATATGCGTTTGACTAACCCATCCTCCAGCGAATGATAGCTAATCACAGCTAAGCGTCCGCCCGGATTCAACTGATCCAAGGCCTTAGGAATCGCCTGTTCAATGGCCGGGAGCTCTCTGTTCACCGCCATCCGCAGGGCCTGAAAAGTCTGGGTAGCTGGATGAATTCGGCTCTTCTTGCCCCCCTTGGCTTTAGCCACGATCTCGGCCAGTTGCTTTGTCCCAGTAATCCGTCGCTTCTGCCTGGCCTCGAAGATGGCCTTAGCGATCTGCCTGGAGGCGTGCTCCTGGCCTAACTGATAGATCAGATCGGCCAGCTCCTCCTTAGAGTAGCTATTAAGGATCTCCTCGGCCGTAACGCCCGAAGCAGTATCAAACCGCATATCTAAAGGTGCATCGACATTAAAAGAAAAGCCCCTATTAGGTGAGGCTAATTGAAGAGACGATAAACCCAGGTCAAATAGTATTGCGTCAACTCGGCCGTATCCGTGGTCTTGAAGGATGCTGCCAACATCAATGTAACTGCCGTGGACAGCCACCAGACTAGCTTGGGATTCTGCACTACATAAATTCGAACGAGCGATTTGGATTGCCTGATCATCTTTGTCGATTCCGATAACTGTCCCCCGTGAGCCAACCGCTTCAGCTAACGCTGCCGCGTGGCCGCCCGCTCCGAGAGTGGCATCTACTGCCACATTCCCGGGTTTTAACGCGAGCCCTTCAACCACCTCGGTGAGCAGAACTGGAATGTGAGTTGGTTGATTCAATTGATATGATTATTAACTATTGTCATCCTGAATTCAGTTCAGGATCTTAGATGCTGAAACCAGTTCAGCATGACAGTTTTATGATAGTTAGCGGGGCAAAGATCAATTTTGCTTTTTGATTTCCCTTGGGTGGAGGGAAAGTATCACTTAGGAGGTGAAAATGTTGGCAAATTGTTGTGTGCGGATAATTCCGACAGATGATAAAGGTTCAGCCCCGCTAACTACCCCAAAATTTCAAAAGATCAAATGAACAACTGCTCCGCCATACCGGCGGCGTCCTTCTCAGTCGTGGTCTTGTATTCCTGCCAGGCTTTTGCTTCCCAAATTTCTAAGCGATTCAAAAGTCCAGCAACAATTACGCTTGATTTAATTCCGGCATATTGCAGAAGATATTTTGGCAGCACTACTCGCCCTTGCTTATCGGGCTGCACTTCCATTGCGCCAGCCAACATCAGCCGAGAGAACGCCCGAGCATTAGCTTGCGAAGTTGGAGTGGCTTGAATTTTGTCTGCCCACTTCTTCCACTCTTCATTGGTATAAAGGAACAAACAGCCTTCTAGGCCCTTAGTCACTACCGCTCCCGATGCCAATGCACCACGGAACTTGACCGGGATGGCCAATCTGCCCTTATCATCTATTGAATGCGAATATTCTCCGATAAACATTTGTCCCCTTTCACTCTCCACTTATCCCCACCATTACCCACATTGTTTCCATTATATCCCACTTTCCCCTCCTATCAACCCACTCGGTTATCCACATACAAAAAACCCGCATCAGCAGCGGAAAGTTTTTGTTTTATAGGTGACGGTCCGCCGTCATCCTAGCGCACTCCCCTCTTTTTTGTCATCCTGAGTGTAACGAAGGATCTAGATTCGACTTGTCGGATCGCTTACGCTAGATTCTTCATCCGCCGGCTGGCGGATTCAGAATGACGGGGAGGTCGGAATGACAATCAATTTATTTGGCTGGCCACAACCGATACACAGCGCCATCCTGCATATCGCCAAAGTACAAGCTGCCGTCGGTGCCGGTGGCTAAGCCCAATAGGTTCCCACCGGTTACCTCCGCTCGCCTACTGGCCACCACCTCCAACTTGGCCGTGACATCATGGCCAACTAATTTAACTACTTCTTTGTTAGGGTAACGAACTGATGAAAATATATTAAAGTAAACCGAGCCGGAGCGATCTACCACAATATCAACTGGCGACACTGTGACCTCCCAGCGATACGCGGCCAGGCTATCAGCAATCATTCCGTCCACGGTGGGCTGCAGTAAACTATCTGCGCTGCCATTCCAG
>Ga0155755_105_pt1 | contig 8800 bp, 9 predicted proteins | sample RifCSPlowO2_01_FD_107409 | JGI IMG/M metagenome (GOLD analysis project Ga0155755, IMG submission 107409) | candidate division Kazan bacterium RIFCSPLOWO2_01_FULL_48_13
TGTAGCTGAGGAAATAGCCCATTTTAAAGAATTTCCTGACGACCCGGTTTTAAATACACACCCCATAAAGGACAAGTTTACAGGCTTCCATGCCTTTTCAGTATTGCCGGATCTGCGAATTATGTTTTTATACACTAAAGCCGATTTTTCCGAAGTAACTTTTTATGACATCGGCACCCATGAAATATACAAATAACGTAGCAATTTCTAATTCATCTTTAATGTTAAACTGATATCTATGGATGAACTGACAGCGGATATTCAAAAGCTCCAGGATCAGGTTAATAAGGCCTCATTGCCCGCTGATCTCAAGGAAAAAGTCGACGGCATGCTGAGCCGGCTCACCCGCCAGTTCAAATCCGGCGGTTCAGTCCCGGAATTCGACCAGACCGCCCACTACATCGACTGGATCATTAACCTCCCCTGGAACACCGCCACTAAGGATATTCTGGATCTCAAACATACCCGGACCGTTTTGGATTCCCATCACTACGGTCTGGACGATCTCAAACAGCGCATCCTCGAATACACTTCGGTTTTAGTTCTCAACGAGGCCAAAAATAATGCCTACCACGCCCCCATTTTGTTGCTCGTCGGTTTGGTCGGTACGGGTAAGACCACTCTCGCCGCCAGTATCGCCGAAGCCCTCGGCCGCAAATTCGTCCGTATTCCTTTCGGCGGTATGAGTTCGGCTCTGGATCTGCGCGGCCAGTCGCGCGTCCACCCCGAAGCCGAACCCGGCCAGGTTATTAAAAACATCCGCCGCGCCGGAGCCAAGAATCCGGTTATTCTCCTGGACGAAATCGACCGCGTTGCCCCCTCCGCCCAGGGCGAAATCATGGGTGTTCTGGTTGAACTGCTCGATCCGGAACAAAACGCCACTTTTGTCGACCACTACATCGATTACCCCTTCGATCTCTCCCAGGCTCTCTTTATCGCCACCTCCAACAACACGCCCAATATCAGCACCGCCGTCATGGACCGGCTCGAGCCCCTGCTCATGCCCTCTTATTCCGACGAGGAAAAAACCGTCATCGCCAAAAGTTACGTTCTGCCCAAGACGATAAAAAACGCCGGGCTCCCGGAAGGCAGTTTGAAAATCGACGACGCCGTCTGGCCCAAAATCGTCCGCCCCTTAGGCTTCGATTCTGGAATCAGAACTCTGGAGCGCACCATTGAAGGTATGGTCCGAAAAACCTCCAGAATGCTCATCGAAGGCCAGGGTCAGCAGTTCGTCGTCACCGAAAGCAACTTAAAACAATTCTTGCCTACTTATTGACAAGTGTGTATACTAAATGCTAGAGTGTGTAGTATATGCAAACCATGACTCGAGTCAACTTTACATTGCCTACCGACCTCTATAGTTTCTTACGGTCGGAAGTTTCTGACCGTAAACGTAGTAGTTTTGTTGCTTCCGCTATCAAGACTAAACTTGGGAAAAAAACAAAGAAGTTAACATACGCTGACAAATTACGAAAAATTGCAGGGAGCATTTCCGCTAAAGACCACCCTGAATGGAAAGATATTGATTCAATTATAGCTTGGGTAAATGAAGGACGAGCCGCAGCCAATCGCGATTATTCTTATATTCCGTATGGTGATCAAAAAAAGTGATAAATTCCTCCTGGATTCGGATATATCTATTTGGATTTTAAGAAAAAAGACCTCAATCGCCGACGCAGTAATAAAAACCATAAGAGAAAAAACAGCCGGTGTTTCAATTCTCACCGTCTCCGAAATATACAAAGGAGGAAGGGAACAGGAAGAAAAAATTTACTCAGAATTTTTTAATTTTCACTCTATTTTTCCTATTGAATTTAAAATTGCGAAACATGCAGGAGAGTACTGGAAAAAATATAAACATGTTAACAATAATATCGTTGATTATTTGATTGCTTCCACTTGCAAATATTTCAAATTAACTCTGCTCACTCTAAACACCAAACATTTTCCCATGAAAGATATTAAAGTTATTAACCCTTTAGAAAATTTAAACGTCAATCTATCACCAATCTAATCACCATACTAGGTAGTATGGTAAATAAGTAAATGAACACACAACAAAAAATTGAAGAACTAATTAAAATCGCCGAAGAAATTATCAATTTCAAAGGCCTGGATATTGCCAAAAACGCCAATCATAGTGTTCCCGGCGAGGGCGATCCCGACGCCAAGATCGTGTTTATTGGTGAAGCCCCGGGCCAGGTGGAAGACTCCACCGGCCGGCCCTTCGTCGGCCAGTCAGGCCAGCTCATGCGCAAAACTTTGACCGAAACTACGGGCATCAAACCTGAAGAAGTTTTTATTACAAATATTGTAAAATTCAGGCCGCCGGACAACCGCGATCCCATGCCAAATGAGATAGAGGCTTGCCGGGACTGGCTGGACCGTCAAATCGATGTTATCCGGCCCAAAATCATCTGCACCCTGGGCCGCTACTCTATGGCCAAGTTTATCCCCGACGTGTCCATCAGCCGCGTCCACGGCCAACCCCGGTTTGTTGAGTTTCTCGGCCAAAAATATATAATCTTCCCGATGTATCATCCCGCGGCGGCGTTGAGAGGCACAGGAGTCCTAAATGAATTCAAACAGGACTTTAATAAATTAAAGAATTTGCTCAATCCCGTGTCCGTACCGCAAAATATCCCCGAGGAAAAACCCGTAGTTACTCAACCTAGTCTCTTTTGACATGCAATTCCGCCAAAATATTAAACCCGAAAATTCCCTAAAAATCTTATCCCTTGGTGGCTTCGGTAAAGTCACTTCCAACATGTTCGTTTACGAATACGGGCCGGATATTTTACTGGTCGACTGCGGCATGGGCTTCCCCTCGGAAGACATGCTGGGCATAGATATTCTTATCCCCGATATTTCCTATCTCAAAAACCAGTTGGGCAAAATCCGGGGACTGGTCCTCACCCACGGCCACGAGGACCATACTGGCGCCCTGCCTTATATTTTGCCCCAACTTGGCCATATTCCCGTTTACGGAAGCAAGTTGACAGCCAACCTGGTCATGGAAAAATTGGCCGAATACGAAAATATCCCCAAACAGGTAAATATCTTAGAGCCGGGGACACCTCTTAACCTTGGCAAATTTACCGTCGAATCGGTCCGTATCAGCCACTCCATTCCCGATGCCACCAATCTGGTTATTCAGACTCCGGCAGGAACCGTCTATCACGGCAGCGATTTTAAGTTTGACTTCACCCCCGTCGACGGCGTCCAGCCGGACGTTGGCCGCATCGCCGCCGCCGGAAATACCGGCATCAATCTGCTGTTATCGGATTCCCTGGGTAGCGAGCGCGCCGGTTACACCCCGTCGGAAAAAACTTTGGAAGATATGTTCGAGCGGGAAATCTCCAAATGCGCCGGTAAATTCATAGTCACCACCATGAGCAGCAACATCAGCCGCTGGCGCCAGGCCGCCGAAGCCGCCATCCGCCACGGCCGCCGGATAGCAATTTTGGGCAAATCCATCGACCGGAACATTACCGTCGCCTCCCGCCTTGGTTATCTCAAGATCCCCGGCTCTGTCATGGTTGACCCCAAAGAAATCAAACGCCTCCCTCCCAAAAACGTCTGTCTGTTGGTCGCCGGTTCCCAGGCCCAGCCGGGCTCCGCCCTGGAGCGCATTGCCACCGGCGAACATTCCGATGTCAAACTTATGCCCGGTGACAAAGTCGTCTTCTCTTCCGATTACATCCCCGGCAACGAGTCCGCCGTCCAGTCACTTATCGATACCCTGTCCCATCTGGGTGCCACTGTCATTTATTCCAATATTACGGACAATCTGCATGTTTCCGGCCACGGTTCCCGCCAGGACCTGCTTTTGATGATGGCTCTCACCCGTCCCAAATATTTAATTCCCATCGGCGGCACGTACCGCCACATGGTCCAGTATTCGCTTCTGGCCCAGGGCATGGGCTATTCCCCCGACAAAGTTTTATTGCCCGCTTACAACCAGTCGATTTTGGTTTCCCCGGATGGAGTGTCTCTTGGTCCGGTTACCGATATCAAAAATATCATGGTCGATGGCTTAGGGATAGGCGACGTCGGCCACGCGGTTTTGCGGGACCGCAAACTTCTGGCCGAAGAAGGGGTGGTCGTCGCCGTCGCCGAAATCGACCAGAACAATTTCAGCAATTTAATCAATCTGGAAATCATCAGCCGCGGTTTTGTTTTTGACAAATATTATTCCCATCTTTTAGCCGAAGCGACTACGCAGGTCAAAAATGCTTTCACCAAAAAATCCGGTCACATCGACTCCGACCGCTACGCCCGCCAGGTAATTATCGATATTTTAGAGCACTTCTTCTTCGACCGCACCCACCGCCGCCCCATGATCCTTCCGGTAGTTGTGGAGGTGTAAAATGGCCGTATGGGCAGACTGGAAAATGGCATCTGGGTCGATTGGATCGAAAAAGTTAAGGTTTTGCAAAAAGCCGTCGTTGTCAATCCCGACGGCAAACTTCTGGCTCTCAAAAGGTGCATAAGTGAGCATGACGGCCGGTCCGGTTGTTGGGACTTATGCGGTGGCAGCGTTGATATCGAAGATGTCCAAGCCTGGAAATCACATAGCGGTAGGGGAGACAAAGACGATATTTTGGTCAAAGCCATCGCCCGGGAAGTTGCCGAAGAAACCGGCCTAGCGGTGATCGCTTCAGAAACAATACATAGCGCTTCAGGTTTTAACGACAAAAAAGGCATTTTTATCGTCGCCATCGGCTTTCGCTGCACCGTTGCCGGTGATCAGGAAATCAAATTAAGTCCCGAGCACACAGAATACAAATGGGTCACCAAAGAGGAGTTTCTGGCTTTGGACATCGGCGACGACGGCGGTCTGATTAAATCCATTCTCTCAATTTAATTTCCCCAAATTCACGACCGTTAAAACGTTGCAACAATCAGTCGAAATTCCCAAAGGTGAATCTTGAGACATGATCGTAAGAAGCTCCGCTTATGTTATACTTCATACTATGAAAACCCTACCAAAAGTCATCAGCGATCCGGAAATTTGCCACGGTAAACCAACTATCCAAGGTACCAGAATCATGGTCTGGCAAATATTGGAATATCTGGAAAGTGGTCTAAAAGCCGAAGCTATCTACGGGGACTTTCCTACCTTACCCAAAGGTTCAATCGAGTCCGCCCTTCATCACGCAATCCTGAAAATTTTTAGAGAATGTAGATCTAATTATTGGGAAACGTTTTCTCCTTTACGAAGACAGCTACACCCAAATTGAATAATGCCATTCACTTAATATAACTGACCCAAAAATGGCAGTAACTTATCCATAAACACTGTAAATTTGTGGTGAAAGGCAGTATCTCCGCCTACTTTTACCTTTCTCCATTCAGGCGCAATCCACTTCTCCTGGTCAAGAATACTACCAAGCATTGCCACCCAAGCTTCAATATATTCGTGTGAATCTATCCACCTCTTTGATATCTCAGGCCTCATTTCCTTCATGCCACTCTTATCCAAGACAAAATCCCACCGATTTTTCATAAGGATTTTAAAATAATGCCTTCGTAAGTAAGCTTTCTGTCTATCTAATTCTGACAAATCCGTTTGTAACCGGGAAAAGCAATCTTTCATAAGCTGACTCGCCTGTTTTTTAATCAATTCAACATTGTTATTTAGGTAATAAATTTCAGAAGCATAGACATCGTACTTTTGCATTTCTGAAATTATATCTGCCGGATCAACAACGTAAATGTTGTTTTTCAAAAGCAGCCAAAACCTTAAAAAATAGATCATTCGTTTTTTAATTCTTCTTTCCCGTTTCGCCGTGTCTTCCGAACAACCATATGACGGTTTTTCTAAGTTTAAGGAAAAATATTCAGCCAGATACTCAGCATCTTTCACTAACTGCGTTTTTGAAAAACCACTCTTCTCGCCAACACTTCCGATAAATGGAACATATATACCGCTCTCTATCGGAAAGCCGTAAAACGCAGGAAACAGCTTTCTGTACCAATAGAATTCATCAGCGTCCAAGTAAGTAGCAGGGTGTCTAAAAGCTTTATCATTAATCTTTTTATTCCTAAACAATGAATCGATTACCCCGGCGTACTTCCCGTGCATTTCTAGCGACCAGTCTAGCTTCTCACTTAACTCCACATTTTTATTTACAAGCCAAAGACCAATATCGGAATGATTAAGATCAAAAACTCCCCAACCGAGACCCCCCGTTGGAACAGCCACGTCAAACAAATCCCTACTACCAAAAAACCCGTCTTTCAAGTTTGATCTTATCTCTCTTACTTCCCCACTAAGTGTTGCCTTAACAATTTTCACATTGTACATATCGGCGGTTTGCGCAAGTTTATCACAGCCTCCAAAACAAAATGGCGGTTTAGGCTATAATACAAGTATGCCCAGATCACGGTCCCTGCTCGGCCGCAAGAAGTTCCACTTCAGGCTCAAGCAATCAACTGTTTATTCGGCGACGGCCATCGCTTTGTTTTTACTCGCCGGTTTGGTCTGGCTCTCTTTCACCAAGGGCAGTGCCCCTCTGGCTAAGTTAAATAGTGTTTTGATAGGCAACTTCGGCATCTTCACCGCCCTATTTTTGCCTTTTCCTTTTATTATCGGCGGTCTGATGCTCACCAAAATCAAATCCAATCTGGCCGAAGCCAACGCCCTGGTCGGCAGTTTGATTATTTTGGTCAGTTTGACCGGTTTAATTCATTCCGGCTATTTGGGTCAGCTCTTATGGCTCAACAGCTCCGCCCTGCTCTCTCCCGCCGGCACATTTTTATTTTTACTGGCCGGCCTGGGTATCGGTTTTATCGTCATGCTCAACCTGCCCTTTGAAGAAGTCTTAAATGGCCTTGTCCAAATCTTCCGGATATTGGCCGCTATTCCCGCCAAATTCAAGCCGGCCGACCGGCCCATTGAAAAAGTTCTCAAAATGGGCGGTATGGTCGGCTCTCCCTCCCCCATCTCCTTCCCATCTCCCAAACAATTAAAATTACCCACAACCCACAACTCACAACCCACAACTTTGCCCCCGCAAGGGGCAACGGACCAACCCTGGCACTATCCGCCCTTATCTTTGCTGTCCGAGAATATATCCGGCAAAGCCGACCGGGGTGACGTCAAAGGCAACGCCGCCGTTATCGAAAAGACTCTGGAAGCCTTCGGTATTACCGCCAAAGTGGTCGAAGTCAATCTTGGCCCCGCCGTCACCCAATACGCCCTGGAAGTGGCCATCGGTACCAAGCTGTCAAAAATTTCCGCCCTGGGCTCCGATCTAGCTCTGGCCTTGGCCGCCCCGACGGGCCAGATCCGTATTGAAGCTCCCATCCCCGGCCGGTCCCTGGTTGGCATCGAACTGCCCAACCGCGCTCCGGAGTTTGTTTCCCTTAGGAAAGTTCTGGAATCCGATGCCATGAAACATCACAAAAGTAAACTGGCCGTCGCCCTCGGCCTGGACGTTTCCGGCGCGTCCATCGTGACCGATCTGGCCCGCATGCCCCACGTTCTGATTGCCGGCGCCACCGGCTCGGGCAAGTCCGTCTGTATCAACGCCTTTATCGCCTCCCTGCTCTTCCGTACCAGCCCCCAGGAATTGAATTTGATCATGGTCGATCCCAAGCGTGTCGAGCTGACAGGCTACAACGGTATTCCGCATCTTCTCACCCCTGTTATTGTCGAGCCGGACAAAGTTCTCTCCGCCCTCAAATGGGCCATGCACGAAATGGACCGCCGCTACAGGCAGTTTGCTGAAGTCGGCGTGCGCAATCTCGAGGCCTTCAACGACATGTCCGGCTTCCAGGCTTTGCCGTACATCGTCATCTTTGTGGATGAGCTGGCGGATATCATGCTCTTTGCTCCGGTCGAGGTCGAAGATGCCATTACTAGGATCGCCCAAATGGCCCGGGCCACCGGCATCCATTTAGTCATAAGTACCCAGCGCCCCAGCGTCGACGTCATCACCGGCCTTATCAAGGCCAATATTCCCTCACGTATCGCCTTCGCCGTTTCTTCTATGATCGACTCCCGGGTCATTATCGACGGCCCCGGAGCGGAGAAATTATTGGGCCGCGGCGATATGCTGTATGTGCCTCCGGATCAGGCCAAGCCCAGCCGTATTCAGGGAGCGTTTGTCTCTGATAAAGAGATTCATGCCTTAATCGACTTCTTAAAAAAGCAGGGCGTCGCCCCCCATTACACCGATGAAATTACCTCCATGCCCGTCTCCAGCCGCGGCGGCCGGGGTGGCGCCTCCAAAGGTGCCGCCTTTATTTCCCCCAATGGCGAACCGCGCGACGCTCTTTTTGAAGACGCTTTTAGAATCATTGTCCAGAATCAAAATGCCTCCGCTTCTTTTTTACAACGCAAACTGTCAATAGGCTACGCCCGCGCCGCCCGAGTTCTGGATGAGCTCCAAAATGCCGGCATTATCGGCCCCGTCGACGGCGCCAAGCCGAGGGACATTTTAGTCACCGACGTCGAATCCTACCTCTCCTCCCAAACGTCCACATAATATCATCCCATCTCCCTCTCCTAGATTAGGAGAGGGGCAGGGGAGAGGTATGGTATTCTTCATTTGATGAAAACTGCCGGGCAGATACTCCAAGCCGCCAGGCTTGCCAAAAGATTTGAATACGAGGACGTTTCCCGCATTACCAAAATCCGCCCCAATTTTTTGGCCGCAATTGAGTCCGACGATTACGCCCAACTCCCCTCCGGCACTGTTGCCCGGGGTTTTATCAGAAACTACTGCGAGTTTTTGGGTCTTCCTCCGGACACTCTCTTGGCCGTCTTCCGCCGCGATTTTATCGAAAA
>Ga0155755_102_pt8 | contig 8696 bp, 9 predicted proteins | sample RifCSPlowO2_01_FD_107409 | JGI IMG/M metagenome (GOLD analysis project Ga0155755, IMG submission 107409) | candidate division Kazan bacterium RIFCSPLOWO2_01_FULL_48_13
TTTTGCCCAACCAAAGACATCCAATAAATTGATACCCAAAATCAGCATCACCAATCCGATTAGCATGCCTAGAATGAATATTCCCATGGATCCAAGCTGAAACGCCAAACCGACCGCGCCAATTACTCCACCCAGAATGAAAAATGAAATAATTCGGCCAAAATGAAAAAACAGTTGTGGTCGGAGCTTGTCCCCTTCGCGCGCAAAGGTGGCCGACATCGACAACAATAAGCCCCCCACTACTGCCAAACAAGTGGAGAGTGAGGCGATAACGCCGATCATAAAGGCTGTACCGTAAGTTACCTGACTGGCACTGACTAAATTTATAATCCCCAGTTTCTGCAACAGCACAAATAACAGTACGAATCCTAACGCAATCGGAACAGCAATAATAAATTCTTTCCAGTTGATTGTCTGTCTCTGTTTCTCAATAGACAGGCGGTGTTGGGACAGTACGCTTGTCAGCTCCTCGGCAACTTCTGATAATGTCATATCGCCAAAATCGCCACAGACTTTAATCGAACAAGTCGACAAACTGGATTTTACCGAGATCACTTTGGGATGTGTTATTAACTCACTTTCGGTTAAAGCTACGCATCCATTACAGTGCATACCATGAACCTGCAAGATATAGGTCTTGAGTTGCTCCATTATAATTTTTTAGCTTTCAACCGCAAGGAATTGCCAACTACCGATACGCTGGAGAAGGCCATCGCTAACCCTGCAAAAACCGGGCTTAGCAACCAGCCAAAGATCGGATAGAATATTCCGCTGGCCAATGGAATGCCCACTATATTGTAGATAAATGCCCAGAATAGATTTTGTTTGATACCCCGCATAGTGATCTTCGATAGCCGGATGGCTTTAACTATCCTCGAAACATCTCCGTGCAACAGGGTGATGCCGGCCGATTCGATCGCCACATCAGTACCGGTACTCATAGCTATACCGATATCGGCTTGGGCTAAAGCTGGGGCGTCATTGACACCATCTCCCGCCATAGCTACAACCTCGCCATCCGCTTGCAATGCCTTAATCTTAGATAGTTTATCCTGAGGTAATACTTCCGCGACCACTTCATCAATTTCTAATTGATCAGCGATATACCGAGCCGTATTTTTATCATCCCCGGTTAACATAACGACTTTGATTCCTAACTGATGAAGTTTGGCCACCGCTTCTTTGGCTTCTGGTTTTAATGCGTCAGCCACCATTGCGATGCCTAACACTTTTGTGTTAGTGGATAGGATGACTGGGGTCTTACCTACCGCAGTGTCTTTGGCAATAGCATCTTTATCAATTAATAACCCAAGGTCGTTCATCAACTTAGTATTGCCGGCAAAATATCTTGTACCATTGATTAATCCTTTTACGCCCTTGCCTTGGATTATTTCAAACTGTTCGACTGTTTTAGTTTCTAAATGATTATCTTTGGCGTAAGTTACTACGGCGTTCGCAATTGGATGTTCAGAGCGAACTTCTAAAGATGCCAGAATCGATATTGCTTCATCTTCTGCCATATCTCCCAGTGTATACATCGAAATTAGCTCTGGTTTACCACGAGTTAATGTACCCGTCTTATCTACTACTACTGCGGTTACTTTATGTAGTTTTTCTAAAGTGGCGGCATCTTTTACTAAAATGCCTTCCAGCGCCCCCTTACCAACTCCAACAATAATGGCGGTAGGAGTAGCCAGACCCAACGCGCAAGGACAAGCAATTACTAAGATCCCGACAAAGGAGACCAAGCCGTAAGAGAGGGCTTGAGACAAACCAAGCGACTGACTCCCCAACAACAACCACATTCCAAACGAAACAAAAGATAGCACCAACACGATTGGCACAAATACGGCCGAAATTTTATCTGCCAAAGTTTGAATTGGCGCTTTACTCCCCTGCGCCTCCTCTACCATAGCCACGATGTGGGCTAAGAGTGTTTCTGAGCCAACCTTAGTAGCTTTAAAAGTAAATGTGCCGGTAGTATTTATAGTGCCAGCCACAACCGTATCGCCCGCCTTTTTCTCAACCGGAATCGGTTCACCAGTAATCATCGCTTCATCAATAAACGAAGAGCCTTCTACTACTACGCCATCAACCGGGATTTTGGCGCCAGGTTTTACGATGACAATATCACCAACTACTACTTCGGAGATGGAAATTTCCATTTCTTGTCCATCTCGCATCACTAATGCAGTTTTGGCTTGTAAGTTTAGTAGCTTACTAATTGCGTCGCCGGTTTTTAGTTTAGATTGGGCCTCCAAATATTTGCCTAAAGTGATAAATGCGATCACTACGATCGCCACATCAAAGTAGCTGCTTTCTACATCAATGTATGGCCTCAGCGCATCAGCAAATATCAAGACGGTTAAACTATAAAGAAAAGCTGCCAATGTACCGATACCAATTAGAGTATCCATATTCGCCTTACCATATCGCAAGAATCGATAGACTCCCAAGAGATAGGGTTGTCCCACTATAAATAAGGCGTAAGCGGCAAAGATTGGCAGCAGATAGTGAACAATTTCTTCAAAAATTAGCGGGGGAGCCGCCACTACATTAAACTGCATTAAAATATCCCAACCCATCACCAAGATGCTGAAAATGGCCAGCGGGATGATAGAGGTTATTTTTATTTTTAAGCTGTTTAACTCTCTGATTTTTTCTTGTTTTGATTGATGAATGCCGGTATGCGCCGTATGCTCATCTTCGGACATCCCCATATCTTTAGCGCTTTGGATAACTAACGAGTAGCCCAGGGGTTCAATCTGCTTGGAGAAGGCCTCGGGGTTGGTCTGGATAGAGTCAAAGGAGACCCTGACTTTTTCAGTGCCATAATTCGCCTCCACTGACTCCACCCCGGCTATTTTTCTAAGAGTTTGTTCGATGGTGCTGGCACAAGAGGCACAGTGCATCCCTTTAACTTGGAACATTTGCTGTTGGTTCATGATCAGTTAGAGAGATTATAGATCTTCACCAATTCATCGATCGCCTTGGCTTTGTTCTCCTTCATCTGATGGATAACACAGGTATCTAAATGCCCCACCAACAGCTCTCGTTTGGCGGTTTTTAACAAACCTATGACACTATCCACTTGTTGAATGACCTCCGGACAGTAGCGATCCGCCTCGATCATCTCGATGACCTTGTTCAGAGTCCCCTGCCCCTGCTTAACGCACTTCAGCGTCTTCACCTTACTGGTAGTAAGTGTTTTCATGTGGTGAGCTTAACTAATAACCTATAACCTATGGTAGAGGTTATATGGAATCTGTCAAGAAACCACTCGCTTGTATGGGTAGTAGATGGTGGGCAAGAGAGGAATCGAACCTCCACGGGATTGCTCCCACTGGATTTTGAGTCCAGCGCGTCTACCGTTCCGCCACTCGCCCTAAGAAACTACTGCGTAGTTAATTTTCAATCTCCAATTTCCAATCATTGGATATTGGGCATTGGATATTACGGCGAAGCCGTTGGTTATTTGGGAACTGGGAATTTGCGGCAGAGGGTTGCCACCTCCCTTTTAACACTTTCTAATACTACCCTACTGCCAGGCTCCCGAACAACTCGGTTGATCAGCCCAGCCAATTTAAACATCTCCAACTCTTTCATCCCCCGGGTAGTTACCGCCGGCACTCCCAACCGAATACCTGAGGGGTCAAACGGGCTGCGAGTGTCACCCGGAATCATATTCTTATTAACCACGATACCCACTTTTTCTAAGGCGGTTTCTGCCTCCTTGCCAGTTACACCGATCGAAGACAAGTCCACTAAGATTAAGTGAGTATCGGTTCCCCCCGAACAGATCGTGATGCCCAGCTGCTGCAGGGTATCAGCTAATCGTTGGGAATTTTTAACTATCTGTTTGGCGTAAGTTCTAAAAGCAGGCTTAGCTGCTTCTTCAAAACAGATAGCTTTGCCAGCGATCACATTTTCGTGCGGACCCCCCTGAATCCCCGGAAAGACCGCCTTATCGATCTTGTCGGCCAATTCCTTTTTACAGAGAATAATCGCCCCCCGGGGGCCCCGTAGAGTTTTGTGGGTGGTGGTCATTACCACATCGCAATAAGGCACAGGACTCTGATGTACTCCACCAACTACCAACCCGGCGATGTGGGAGATATCGGCCAAGCAGTAAGCACCGACTTCGTGGGCAATTTCTGCAAATCTTTTAAAATCAATCTCTCGGGGGTAAGCGGTGGCGCCACAGACAATTAGTTTGGGCTTAAAGATGCGGGCCATCCGCCGGATCTCTTCGTAATCTAACAGTCCAGTCTCTGGATTAACTCCATACTGGACAAACTTGTATGATTTGCCAGATAGGCTGACTTTGTGGCCGTGAGATAAATGGCCACCGTGAGATAGATCCATTCCCATTACCGTATCACCCAAAGCTATCAGCCCGGCGTAAATTGCCAAATTGGCGGGAGTGCCAGAATATGGCTGGACATTGGCATGTTCGGCCTTAAATATTTTTTTGGCCGAGCTGATCGCTTCCAACTCCACTTGATCGATGATCTGATTGCCGCCGTAATAGCGCTTGCCCGGATAGCCTTCGGCGTATTTATTCATCAACACCGATCCCACCGCTTCACGCACCGCTTTAGAAGTATGGTTCTCTGAAGCGATCAGGCTTAAATTATCCTGCTGCCTTTTCTCTTCTTTTTTAATTAGTTCTTTAATGCTCATAGAATTATTCTGACATATTAACTAATGTAGATGGCGGGTTAAAGGCCAACTCCCCCGCATCGATTATCAAATCAATCATATCAGCTCGCTGGCCTACTTGGGCTAACAGATTGGAAATCGAATGAACTGGTGTCTGCCAGCTGATGTTGGCCGAGGTGGTGACTACGGCCTCCAGCAGACCCGCCATCAACAGCCTGGTAAAAGCGTATTCGGGGATACGAATCCCCACAAAATTGTTTGGGGTGATCCAACTGGGAACAGTAGCTTTTTTGTTGATGAGAACGGTAAATCGACCGGGCAGATATCGCTCGGCGCCCGGCTTAAGCTCGCCATAGTAATCGGCCATCGCCAGGTCTTTAACCATGATCGAGAGCGGCTTATGCTTCGCCCGTCCCTTGATCTCTTTAATTCGCCGGACCGCCGCTGGATGGCTGACTATCGCCCCCAATCCGTAAACCGTATCGGTGGGGTAGGCAATAATTCCACCCCTAAGCAGGGTGGCGCGAGCCTGGGCGATTACATTTGGTTCGGGCTGATTGGGATTGATTTTGACGATCTCCATATTTGTAATTATAACTGGGATTATTCCATTTCATGATGTCATCCCGAGTTTTTTGTCATCCTGCCTGCCCGCTGACGCGCCTGTCCGTTTCATCGGGACGCGGCCAGGGAAAACACTTTACTGGGCCAAAGGCCCCCCTTTGGGGCCGTAGGCCCTTATTCAGGATCCAGGCCTGGATCCTCGGGTCAAGCCCGAGGATGACACAGTAGGGGGGCAGGAATGACGAACTCGGGTAAATAAGATTATACTGTTTTCGTATGCAGACATACGCCTTCCTATTAGGCACTCACCCCACCTTAAGCTTGGCCGAGCTGATGAGTTTTTTGATTAATCAAAAGATTACTCATAATGATCCCGTTTTATTTGATTCGATCGTAGTAATCGAGATTAAAAAAACACCGGAAGAGGTTGCCCAACTTCAGAGCGAATTAGGAGGCATCATTAAAACCTTTAGCATTATTAAACAGTTCTCCGGCAAAATATTTGAGGTGGAGAAGATCCTAACGCCCGAGATTCTGTTAAAACAATTCTTTGCCCAAAAAAATCAAAAGATTAATTTTGGTATCAGTGTCTATTCTGATCCCGATCCCACTTATGCCGAATTAAACTGGCTCACTAACTTTGCCCATAATATTAAGCGCCGCCTCAAAGACGAATACAGCATTCGCTATGTGGAGGATCGGGGGTGGCATCTCTCCAGTGTGCAGGTGGAACGGAATCGGTTGATCGACACTGGCGCCGAGATCGCCCTCATCCGCAATGGCCACGACTTTTATTTGGGCAAGACCCTGACCGTGCAGGATTACAAATCTTATTCGGAACGCGACTGGGACAAGCCGTCACCAGACGCCAAATCAGGAATGCTGCCGCCCAAATTAGCCCAGATGATGATTAATCTAACTCGCGACAAAAGGACCAAAACTATCTACGATCCGTTCTGCGGCAGCGGAATCGTGCTGCAAGAAGCGATGATGCTGGGATTAAAAGTCTACGGTTCGGATATTTCGCCCGAGGCGGTCAAGAATACTATCAGTAACCTGGAGTGGCTGGCTAAACTTAAGAAGATCGCCGCCGGCAAGATTGGCCTGCGGGTGAAGGTGGCCGACGCTACTCAGAACGACTGGAAAACATTGGATAGCCCCGACACCGTTATCGTGGCCGAGCCCTACTTGGGACCCGCCTTAAGAATGGCGCCATTTGCCCCTCAGGCTCAAACCATTCTTAACGAATTAACCAAACTATATTTGGGGTTTTTTCGTAATCTAAATCAGCATTTCCCCCACATCAAAAGGGTGGGGGTAGTGTTTCCGGTTATCCGGAGCCGAGATGGCCTAAAATACCTAAACATCCTTGACGAGGTGGCCTCGCTTGGCTATACTCGGAAGTTGATTTTGCCAGCCGAGATAATCAAGAAAGATGCTGGGGTTAGCCCTCGGGGCGGATTTCTTTATTCTCGCCCAGATCAGCTGGTGCTTCGAGAGATTTTTGTATTTGAGAAGCAGTAGATTTAGGGGCTTCTCTGTTTGATAATTTGTATTCTGTTCGGATTTGGAGGTAAGCGAAGTGGTGACAAAAAGGCGTAGATGTTTTCGGAAAAAGCAACTTGCCAAAAGACAGAAGAAGACAACGACCAATCGCGGATTAACAACATTGGTGTACACTCGCAAGGAGTTGTCAGAGGACGAGAAGAAGAAGCTATCCGTTGATCGGATATTATGGCGGTTTCTATTGTTGGCACAAAAAGCACTACTGATGGCGATGTTCTTGGGGTTTGTAGTATCAGCACAACAGATTATCGTCATCGCCGTGTCACAGCCCCCCATAGCCACGCATGTTTTACCAGTCGCACTTCGGCTATTGTTGGTATTGATAGTGGGTATTTATCTATACCACAAGATTCCCGATGTGATGTATACCCACCTGTGGCCAAAGTGGGGAAATTTACTTGAAAGGGATTAACGCACCCCCATCAACAGCCATGATTCTTTAGCCCCTTCGGGGGCTTTTTTATTGCCTAAAGAAAAAACTTGACTGAGAGCGGATTTTGGCGTATAAAGGCGATGAACCTAAGGGTTCAGTATTTTGAATGCCCCGACCAGATGCCACAGGTGAAAGCCGTGAGTTATGGCGGAGGCAAAGGAGTGGAAATGTACGTTCACAACTCGAAGAGTATTGACCGCAGGGTCGATACAAGTTTACCAATCGGTTGGGGAAACCCACCGGTTATTGTCATCATGCCGTTGGCTGCTTTGTTGATTGCATTGGTCCTACTTACAGAGGGTGAAAAATTGGCAGCAATCGCCATTATTATCCCAGCTGCTGTTGCAGCTTTTTTGCTCGTATCCGGTCTGAACGGATTTGGGCGTCGTCGCCTAAATTCGCACAGCTGGATTGTAGCTTCAGCAATCCGTCAGCATGGCTCGGTACTGATGATTAGCACCTTCCCAGAAGATAAGAGATTAAATGTGATTGGGAAGTTGCGAAAATATGACCTTCGAATGATCGACGGTGATGATGTTGGAATTAATTACGATTATGATAAGACATCGACATCACTAACCAAACCCAAAATACCCATAGGATTCGATGTTGTCATACCATCAATAGTCAAGTACATATTGGTTTATGACTCGCTTGGTCTAAATCTTTACGCCACATCTGACCACAACTCCCCGCTGGCAGGTGGGAAAAATGTGACAGAACTGCTATCTAACGTCCCGCTTAAGGTAATGATTGATATCAAAACTTAAGAGTGAGGTTGAGCGAACTTTGTTCTCGATTTGTGTAAACCACAGCCCTCGGGTAAAACCGGGGGCTTTTTTATTGTCCACTTGACGGGGAATATTAGATACGCTAATCTGTTCAGGTATAAGAAGCTTCATTAGCGAACCTAACCTATTCCCTAATCTCTATTCTCTAACCCCCATCCAATGGCACATGTAAAAGCGGCTGGTACAGCCAAAAACCTCAAAGACTCTAAACCCAAAATGCTGGGGGTTAAGATCTATGGCGAGCAGAAGATCAAAACCGGCCAGATTATCGTGAGACAGCGCGGCCAGAAATATCGGCCGGGCAAAAATGTAGGCATGGGCCGCGATCATACCCTGTTTGCCAAAATGGATGGCAAAGTTAAATTTGCCAAGAAACAGCATCGCAGTACCGCCCGCACCAAGTTAAAAACGGTAACCTTCGTTCATGTTGTGTAGCCACATCCGTCGTCCTCTGGTTTGACCCGGCTTCCTCTCGGCCATGAGCTCGAGGCCGAATGGCGCGGGTCCGCCAGAGCCTACGGCTCCCCTTCGGGGCTGGCGGAGGAGTCGGGAATGACACGCACAGAAACTGCCCTACCCGGGCGGTTTTTTGAGTCAACTCACAATGATTACCGTACCCGCCCATAGTACCTACGGTCCGGATCGTCGGTACTATGGCTATATATACTGGTGTATATACG
>Ga0155755_106_pt2 | contig 8431 bp, 9 predicted proteins | sample RifCSPlowO2_01_FD_107409 | JGI IMG/M metagenome (GOLD analysis project Ga0155755, IMG submission 107409) | candidate division Kazan bacterium RIFCSPLOWO2_01_FULL_48_13
TCGGGTGCAAGTGGTGCGCCTGATTCAGGGTGGGAAGGTCCCAGCGCGGAAAGTGGGCCGGAATTATGTAGTCAGTCAAAAAGAGCTGGACGATTATTTAATTAATCGGCCAGTGGCGCGAGCAATTAAAGAATACGGCGAAACACTAAAGCGACTAGGCGATGAGTAGATCGGTGAGGCGGCTAACAGTGGGGGATGTAGAGAGAACCGCCTATGCCATGGTGGTGGGCTTAAGCTGGAAAGAAGCTATTCCGCCGGTTACAACTCGTTACCCGGGAAAGTTAGAGAGCGCTATCGCTGCCCCCTTCCAGACCTTTACCGGTAAGCCGATCTATCGCGGAGTGCCGGCCAAGGCCGCCGCGCTATTTTATTTTTTAGTTAAAAGCCATCCTTTCCAGAATGGCAATAAACGAATCGCCCTAACAACCCTGTTGGTTTATTTGTCTAGAAATGGATACTGGCTTAAAATTAGCCCAGACGAGCTATATCAGGTAGCGGTCTGGGTGGCAGGGAGCCCCCGAGCCGCTCGGTCGGAAGCGATGGATTTTCTGAGGGATATAGTCAAAAAACATTTAATTAAGGACTTTTAACAGGATGAACTGGTTAGATAAGGTGCTGGGGGATCCGAACAAGAAGGCGGTAAAGAACTTAGGGCCAATCGTGACCCTAATTAATTCGTTTGAGGAAAAAATTAAATCGCTGTCAGATGAAGAGTTGGGAGCTAAGACAGTGGAATTTAAAGAAAGATTGGGGAGAGGAGAGACTTTAGACGACCTGTTGCCCGAAGCCTTTGCGGTTACTCGCGAGGCGGCTCGTCGGGTTTTAGGTGAGCGCCATTTCGATACCCAGTTAATGGGCGGTATCGTTCTGCATCAAGGCAAGATCTCTGAGATGCGCACTGGTGAAGGTAAAACCTTGGCGGCCACTTTGCCAGTGTATTTAAATGCATTGACCAGTAAGGGTGTACATGTGGTTACCGTTAATGACTATCTGGCAAAACGAGATGCGGAGTGGATGGGTAAGCTCTACCAATTTTTGGGGTTAACCGTTGGAGCAATTACTCACGATGTGCCGCAACATGAGCGGAGAACCGTTTATGGCTCGGATGTAATCTATGGCACTAACAATGAGTTTGGTTTTGATTACCTGAGAGATAATATGGCGACTCGGCCGGAAGATTTGGTTCAGCGCGAACTTAACTACGCCATAGTGGATGAGGTCGACTCGATTCTAATCGATGAAGCCAGGACGCCTTTAATTATCTCCGCGCCCGATGAAGATTCGACCGAGTGGTATAGAAAGTTTTCTCGGATCGTACCTTCGTTAACTGTTAATGTCGATTACAACATCGACGAAAAGATGCGAACAGCGATATTAACTGATGAGGGGATTACCAAAGTTGAACAGTTAATGGGCATTAAAGGTTTTTACGAAGGCGGTGATGTAACCATGGCCCATCATATCGAGCAGGCCCTCAGGGCGCACTCGCTCTATAAAAAAGATGTCGATTATGTGGTTAAGGATGGTGAGGTAATTATTGTTGATGAATTTACTGGTAGGTTAATGGTGGGTCGGCGTTATTCCGAAGGTCTGCATCAGGCGATCGAAGCCAAAGAGGCGGTCGAAGTAAAACAAGAGAGTCGCACTATGGCCACCATCACCTTTCAAAACTATTTCCGTCTCTATGAAAAGTTAGCTGGAATGACAGGTACGGCCAAAACCGAAGAAGAAGAGTTTTATAAGATTTATGGGTTAGAGGTGGTAGTAGTGCCGACTAATCGGCCGATGGTCAGAAGAGATTTGAATGATTTAGTATTTATTAGTGAGGCGGCCAAATTTGGCGCTGTGGTTAGGGAGATTAAGGAGCGACACGGTAAAGGTCAGCCAATTTTGGTGGGCACGATTGCTATCGAAAAATCCGAACTGTTATCTGATATGTTGCAGGTCGAAGGGGTTAAACATAATGTACTAAACGCCAAGAATCACGAGCGAGAGGCGGAGATAATTAAAGATGCGGGACAACGCGATGCGGTGACTATTGCTACCAACATGGCTGGGCGAGGTACAGATATTAAATTAGGTGAAGGAGTTATCGAATTAGGGGGCCTACATATATTAGGTACCGAACGACACGAATCTCGTCGGATAGATAATCAGTTGCGAGGTCGGGCTGGTCGTCAGGGTGATCCGGGAAGTTCGCAGTTCTTTGTCTCGATGGAAGATGAATTAATGAGGCTGTTTGGTTCGGAGCGGATTAAAAATCTGATGAAGACGATGCGAATTCCAGAAGATCAGCCGTTAGAACATAAGATGATTAGCAATAGCATCGAGGCGGCGCAGAAAAAAGTAGAAGGCCACAACTTTGATATCCGCAAACATGTGGTGCAGTACGACGACGTGATGAATCGTCAGCGCACGGTAATTTATGCTAAACGACGGGATAGTTTATTAAAAGAAAGTTTAAAGGATGAGATTTGGGAGAATATTAAATCCGAGATAGAAGGTTTAGTTAATTTCCACTGCACCGATGATAAAAAACAGTGGAACATTAAAGAAGTATTAGAAGGCGCTAATACCATCTTCGATTTAGGCGAATCAACTAAATTAGAGATTGAAGATGCTAAAGATAGACAGCAGATTCTTACGCTTCTGTTAAAACGGGCAGAAAAATTATATGGAGAACGCGAGCAAGCCAGTGGTATCCCAATGTGGCGGCAGGTTGAGAAGGCAGTGTATTTGCGGGTAGTGGATATTTTATGGGTGGAACATTTGGATGCGATGGTGCGGATGCGCGAAGGAATAAATTTGCAGGGTTACGCCCAAAAAGATCCGTTAGCCGAATATAAACAAGAATCTTACACCATGTTCCAGCGGTTACTTACTGCTATCGCTTCGGATGTGACTCATATGATATTTAAGGTTCGAGTTGAGGCGCAAAGGCAGTCGCCGGAAAATCAGGAGATGGTAGAAAAGAAAAATCTGGCAATGAAGGGGGCGGAGGAACCGACAGGCGACTTCAAGGAAGAGGCGGAAGAAGTCGCCCAAGATTCTCATCCTGATTCTTCTCTTCGTCATTCTGGGGAAGCCGATGGACATCGGCTGACTCCAGAATCTTCTATAAGATCCCGGACCCCAGTAGTAGAGCAGAGCTCACTACGGGGCGCGGCAAGCCAGGATGACGACGCAAAGAAATCGTCGTCAGTTCAGCATGACAACAGTGGAAGCGCGGTGAGGGATCCGGAAGATAAAAAAGCCAAGATCGGCCGCAACGACCCCTGCTACTGCGGAGCGACACATCCAGATGGACGCCCAATGAAGTACAAGCATTGTCACGGGAAATAGGTGAGGACATTATCTTAGAAAAGCGGAGTCCGTTCGTAGTTCTGCGGTTTGGCAGAACGAAGGTGGATGGTAGCGGTAAGAAATATAAAAAATGCCATGGAAAGTGAGAAGGTTAGTGTTGGCGTAGAGTTGTTGAGTGTTGATGATCTGCCAGCCGCCCAAGAGTTTTATAATAGTGTCGGTTATAAATCTGGTATTGCCCCGGGGTGTGATATTGCAGCGGCGCGAATTGGGGGAGAGATCGTTGGTCTGTCTATGATATGTCACGAAAATGAAATGCTGGTATTAAGAGGGATGCAAGTCGATCCGACATTCCAACGACAGGGAATCGGAAGGCAAATTTTGGAACGCACAAAAGAACTTTTATCTGATAGAGAGTGTTGGGCGATTCCGTATGATCATCTGGAGAATTTTTATGGAACGGTTGGTTTCGTGAGGGTGGACGAGGAAGAAGCGCCAGAGTTCCTGAAGGAGCGTATCGGTGGATATCGCCAGATAAGACCGGATAAGGAATTTGTTATTATGAAGTGTCACGGAGCATAAATTATGAACGAAGAACCAAGAGTTAAGGTGGGCATTGGGGTGATGGTTATGAAGGATGGCAAGGCCCTGATGCATAAACGCAAGGGCGCGCATGGAGAAAATACCTACGCCTGGCCCGGCGGACATATGGAATATATGGAGTCATTCGAAGACTGTGCCAAGCGGGAAACAATGGAAGAAGCTGGCATCGAGATCACTAATGTTAGGTTCTTGCGATTGATGAACCTCCGGGATTATGCACCGAAGCACTATGTTGATATTGGATTGATAGCCGATTGGAAAAACGGTGAACCTAAAATAATGGAACCAGATAAAAGCGATGGCGAATGGGGTTGGTACGATTTGGATAATTTGCCGCAGCCGTTATTTGCTACCATTCCCAGTTACATTGAAGCCTATAAGAACGGCAGATATTTTTACGACAAATAATGAGCGATCTGGAGCAGCGAATAAAAACTATAGAAGATAGAAATCGCAATGTCGAGATTGGTAAGGCGTGGGAAGTTAGCTGGACCAGGCGGATACTATTGGTAGTGCTAACTTATTTAGCCATCGGGATATATATGTGGGCGATCGATCTGCCCCGACCGTGGTTAAACGCCATCGTGCCGGCGGTAGCTTTTGTTATCTCCACACTGACCTTACCACTCTTTAAAAGTGCTTGGATCAAAGTATTCCGTGTTAGAAAATAATGCCATGGACAAGAGTAGGCCACATAAAATTATGACTTTATGCATCCCACATCGTGGTGACGAAGTTTGGTTGGGGATGAAGAAGCGGGGATTTGGGGCAAATCGCTGGAATGGTTTTGGTGGCAAGGTAAAAGAGGGGGAGACGATCGAGCAAGCGGCCATCCGCGAGATGGAGGAGGAGAGTGGTTTTCGGCCCAGTCGGTTAGAGCCGGCCGGCGTGTTGTTGTTTCAGAATGGCGATTCGCCGTATTTGATTAAAATGCACATCTTCCGCTCATTGGATTTTCCAGACAGCTTAGCAGAGAGCGACGAGATGCGACCACAACTATTTAAAACCTCTCAGATCCCGTTAGATGAGATGTGGGAGGACGATCGTTACTGGCTGCCATATTTTCTGGCCGGGAAGCGGTTTGAGGGAGAGTTTACCTTCGACAACAACGACCACATTGTCGAGGCCGCTGTCCACGAAGGAGTAATTGCATAAAGAATAGCGATGGAGAAAGAAAACGCCAACAATGTGTTCTTTGAACAAGCACCCGAGCCAGGTGCCGGTGTAACATTTGCGTTAATATCGCCTGATGGAATGGTGCTGATGCAGCAGCGTGACGATGGTAATGGCAGAGTAATTCCGTATCCCAATCATTGGTGTATTCCCGGTAGCTCGTAAGATTTGGAGGATAACAGTAATAGTCCGGCGGAATTGGCGATTCGCGAGATGGCGGAGGAGGTAGATCTCACCGCTGATCGTCACAGGTTAGAACCGCTGTCTCTTTATCGAACAGGCAGGGAGGGGATTGCTGACTATGTGTTCGTTTACGCCCTGAATGATGATGAATATAGCCGGCTCGCCGAAAGGGTATCCCGACAGAATCTCAACGAAGGACGGGCCTGGCAATTTATGGGGATCGACCAGATCAAGGGGTTAGACTTGGCATTTGAGCAGGACAGGATCATCCCAGATCTGGAACAGCGCTTAGGTATGGATATTGATTGATCTCTTATTATACCAGATATTGACTGTTTAGTCAATAGGTTTAAGGTATCATCTAAGCACTTGCTCCTCCCGTCATCCTGAAGACACCTTACTGCCGTAGGCCTACTATAAATAGCTTATTCAGGATCCAGGCCTTCAGGCCGTTTCGCTCCAAACCACCCCCAACCCCTCCTTGAAAAGGAGGGGAATGTGGTGCCCACGATATGGGGCGGTGGAGGTAAAAGCCACTCTGGGAGCGATAAAAGGGTTGACACCGGGTAGTAGAAATTGGCAGGGCTATGCCCCGTGATGGGGATGCCAATTTCACTACGGCACAGGCAGCACCCTCGTGTACCTGTAGATTGCCCAAAAGTGGCTCTGGGACTAATAAAACCCTTGACGGAAGGCGATTCAGGGTATAGACTGCGAGTGTTATTTGTACCTTGAGTGTCTAAGTCTAATTTCAATGTTTCTGCCAACGCAGGAATGACGAGACGAGATTTGGGACACGAGGTGGCAAAAATCAAAAATAAATTCAACAAGGAGGGGACTGACAGACTGCAAGTGATGCGGCCTGATTGTTTCGTTGAATTCATTTTGAGATCGAGCCAGTTTGTAGTCAGCGCTCTGGTGGAGTAGAAGTTGCTCTTCTGATCTATGGCTTTTGTTTGGCCGTAAGGCCGAATAAGGGTTTTTGGGAAGTAACTTGCTCTTCGCCGGAGCGCTGGGTGCAAACCAGTCCTCGACGCAAATCTATCCAACTGTGGTCGAGGTCCTCGTAGCGCACGAGGAAAAGTATTAGTCGGGAAGGCCCCGGCGAAGGGGAGGTTATGAAAAACCTTCTTCATACTTTTTGGTGCGCTGGGGCCCTCCTGGTCCTTGCGCTTCTCGTTCTTATTGTTTCGTCTTGCGGTGGCGGCGGTAAGTTGACGGTGACCCCAAAGGTCGATGTCGATGTTACGCCAAAGCCGACCATGACGATGGCCGAGCGTTTAGCGACCCTCGGTCTCGGGAAGGAATTTCAGTTTTTCGAGGCGTATCCTGATGGAAAGTTCTTGCGGGCAGAGATGAAAGCTCCCGCGAAGATCTTGTCGCCCGGTCAAAAGTCGGACTTTGGAGCGCTGCAGGTGTGGTGCAAACCATACATAGTGGCTCAGAAAAAATTCGTCGAAAAAGACATCACATCTTTCTCGGCGGTGACCTTTTCTGGGACAGCTGGTTCGCCCACTCCTGGTGGTGATAGGTTGCTCTGGCAACTTTATTGGCACCAAATTGACGGAATTACTGATGTTTCCGGCACGACTAAGGTGTTGCCTGATCTGTTCATCACGTCCATCTGGGACAGCCTAAACGGAGGAGTTCTTGATTCTTTGAAGCAAGACTACGACGTTAAGGTAACTATCACGGACGGTGTCGTAAAACTATCCGGTTCTGACACTGAGTGGATCGGTTGGGCGGCAGCGGCCTTTATCGGCTTCTGCCCGCAGGTCACATTTACCTGGCCAGTGGATTTAGCCCCTGCTCCTCCAGAGAACCAATTGCCGGTAGCACATCTGACAGTTACTCCGACCAATGGAGTAGCACCTCTGACTGTCCACGCTGACGGAACCGCGAGCAGTGATCCAGATGGTACCATTGTGAAGTTCGAGTGGTTCTTTTATGGCGGAGGCGGACATGCTGATGTCGGAGGAGCCACGATGGATAACACATATGACGCATCCGGAGACTACTCGATCTGGCTACGTGTTACGGATGATGATGGAGCAGTCGCATGGTCGAGTGATGGTGTAAACATCACAGTTACTGATGGTGGAGATGCAAATCTTCCACCAGTGGCAGTCATCTCGACAAATCCCAACCCACCATCCGGGGAAGCGCCACTCACGGTAAACTTCGATGGTAGCGGTTCTTCGGATCCAGACGGAACAATCGTTGAATACGCATGGGATTTCACCGATAATCAGGCAACTGATGTTGAAGGGGTAACCACGTCGTATACCTATGACCAGCCCGGCACGTACATGTGTCGGCTGTATGTGACTGACGACGATTATGAGTCACGTAGTGTCACAGTAACCATCACGGTTAACCCTGCCGGTAACGAGAATTTTACGTTATTCGTTGCTGGTATCGACGGGGAGCTAATGGTCGGCCAGACTGTGCATGTAATGCAAGGTATGGGTCGCGCAATCGCTAACCATGTTGAACTCCGTGGAGATAAGGGAACTACAATCCCCATTTCTCTGTCGGAAGTCAAATTTGTTTCGGACGATCTACCCGACTGGGTGTGGGATGCAACTACGGGCGAATTGATAACGGTGTTCTGGGCTAACCCAGATAATCCGGATATCAATGATGCCGGTAACGTGTTCATCACAGTTACTGGTGATGCACCCTACCCCATAGTTTTCACTATTAACCACGGTGGAAACCATTACAGTTTAGGGATTTCTTTGGCGGTTGATGCCAATCCCGCAATTTGAGATTAGACTTACACGAACGTGCCTTCGGGCACAAATACGAGGGAAACAGTTATACTGTTCAGTCAGTCACTGGCTGTTTCCTCCTCCTCTTCTGGTTGCTTCATTCTTCTTTACAATAGGTTTCCCCCAAGCTTATTGTTAAGTCGGGAAGCGGCCAGAAGAGGGGGAATCGGAATTTATCACTTAGGAGGTGAAAATGAGTTTATTTAGCAAGATTGGTCTCGGTATTTATTACCGGATCCGCAGAATGAAAAAAGCGCTGAAAAATTGGCGCAAGTTTGGCGTAATTATATTCGGCAGCATTTTGGTAGCCACAGGCACTGGTTTTGCTCCGGCTAATTTAGTTAGTGGAGCGGATGCCGATCCCAAGCTGACTTACCTCTATACCGATCCCACCA
>Ga0155755_107_pt1 | contig 8199 bp, 8 predicted proteins | sample RifCSPlowO2_01_FD_107409 | JGI IMG/M metagenome (GOLD analysis project Ga0155755, IMG submission 107409) | candidate division Kazan bacterium RIFCSPLOWO2_01_FULL_48_13
ATTTCGCCGTATCAAAATAAATCCCGTCAGCTGTTTTATAGGTATAACCTTTTTTCTCCAGCCGCTTAATTAAATCAATCTGTTCTTTAATATACTTGCTCGCCCAGGCAAACTTCACCGGCATTTCGATATTCAAGGCCTTAATATCTTTCACGAACTGCTCGGCATAAAATTTGGTAATCTCTTTGGCGGTTTTACCTGTCTTTTTTGACTCACTCTCTACCTTATCCTCACCTGTATCCGCATTGGAAGTTAGATGGCCAACATCAGTAATGTTAATTATCTGTTTCACTTTATAGCCGTTATACTCCAATGTCCGCCGCAAAATATCCGCCGCCAAATACGCCCGCAGATTTCCAATGTGCGCAGACCGATAGACCGTCGGCCCACAGGTGTACATCGAAACCACGCCCTTTTTAATTGGCTTAAACTCCTGCTTCCTGCGGCCTAATGTGTTGAAAAGTTTTAATCCCATATTTTTCTTTTCGTCGTCCTGAGGCGTTAGCTGAAGAATCTATCGAAGCGGCCTTACGGCCTGAATCCTAAATAAGTTATCTATATAGGCCTACGGCCCCAAAGGGGGGCCTTTGGCCCAGTAAAGTGTTTTCAGGAGGACAGAGAGGGATGGTTGATGTGCTCACAATGACAGATATTAAATGGTGGCTGGGTTAATGTTAAACGATTTGACTTGGTGATCGACTAAGTAGGCGCCAATTAGCACGCCAATCCCGCCTAATACATTATGCATCGTCAACTGTTCACCCAAAAATATCACCGAGAGAATAGCCACCTGAATTAGCATCGTATTCTGAAAGATAGCCGCTTCCAGGGCCTGTAATTTATCTAAACACGCGCTCCATAGCATCCCGGCAAAGCCAAATATCATTCCCACCACTAATACCGATAACCCGATTTGCCACTGGCCCAGCATTGCCACACTCCCACCACTTAACAATCCCAACGGCAGCAGAATAGCCGCTCCGATCCCGTTAGTGATCAGAGATGTCGATAAAGTTTCGTCTCCCGGCCGACGGACCACCAATCTGGTCATTACCGTATTTAGGGCATAGCTTAGCTCGGAGATCAACAGCATTAACATTCCAAATAATGAGCCGCCCGCTCCCCCGCCGCCCAAAAATATATAAATCCCAACACCGGCCGCCAACACTCCAAACAACTGCTGACTGCGGGGCCGCTCTTTGAGAATAATGGCTCCCAGCGCCATTACTAATATTGAGCTTAATCCGGTGAATAAACCAGCGGTGGTACCGGTAACATATTTTAATCCCACTATCGCAAACAAAGGCGCTGCCGCGTAGCCGATCAGTCCGGCCAATACCAGCGCCTGGATCTCACTCTGATTAAAATTCCACTTTATTTTTTGCCGGCGGACAAAATAATAGGCCAGGACGGCTAAAAACGAGACGGTTTGGATCGCGCCAATTAATACCAACGGCGACACTATCCCCAACCCTAATTTCATAATGATTTTGGAAGCTGACCACAAAAAAGTTACAAATAGCGCCTGAGCCAACCAGAGGGTTCGTGCTGCGTTCACGCCAACCTCCTGCCTTCAAGCGCGCGAGCTAAGGTTACCTCATCGGCATACTCTAAATCACCACCCTGAGGCAGACCGGACGCAATCCGAGTCACCCTCACCTCAGTTGATGCGATAATCTTCTGTATATACATCGCAGTCGCCTCTCCCTCCACATTATGATTGGTAGCGATGATCACCTCTTTAATCCCGTCTGTACCAACTCGCTGGGGCAGATCGGATAGCTGCAGACTCTCGGCGCTGATGCCATCCAGGGGAGACAACCTGCCACCCAGCACATGATACTTGCCATTAAAACTTCTCGATCGTTCGATCGCCAGCACATCCAACGGCTCCTCCACCACACACAGAACTGCCCCATCCCGCTCGGGATCGGCGCAGATACCGCATGGATTGCTATCCGCCACATTGTGGCAGGCATCACAGTAAACTAAATTAGATCTTAGCTCCAACAGAGCTTCGCCCAGAGCTGTTACATCACTCTGCTGATTTCGAATTAAATAAAAAGCCAACCGGGAAGCGGTTTTGGGTCCTACCCCCGGCAGCCGACTTAACTCAGTAATTAACCGTGAAACTGATTTTGGTAGAGTATACACTTATACAAATGGTGAATTTATAATTTTGAATTTCGAATAAATGACTGAATATCTTAATTTTAAAACATTCAATCATTCCAATTTGATTCAAAATTCATCATTCAAAATTGTTAATTATAACCGAGCTTAAAGCCCCGGGATGCCTAAGCCGCCCATCACCTCTTTAGTCTTCTGGGCCGCCGCCTGTTGCGCCCGTTTGCTGGCGGCCGCAAAAGCCTGAGTTAGAAATTTGATCAAACTATCTTTTTCGGCTGGATTCAATAAACTATCATCCAGGTTGATCGAAACGATCTTCTGCTCGCCATCTACCACTACCCTGACTTTCCCCCCCAATTCCGATCCCTCAAACCGTAGTTCACGCAGCTCTTGCTGCAATTTCTTGGCCTTGCCCTGCAGCTCCCACATTTTTTTGGCCTTATCAAACATAACGCGCTTTGCTTAAATTTCTAATTGCTAATGTCTAATTCCTAAAAATATTAATTGGCGCTTAAAATTACTTCCTTAAGTAAAATTGGTTTAACGGGTTTATCATCTTTGGTTTTGACATTGCCAATCTTATCAACAATCTCTATCCCCTCGACCACCCGGCCAAACGGAGTGTGTTTGCCGTCCAGCCAATCAGTCGCATCTTTGGCAATGATAAAGAACTGGCTGCCGTTGGTCCCCTTTCCCTCTTGCTGCCCAGCGTTGGCCATCGCCACTACCCCCTTAACCAGTTTGGGCGTATTCTTATTAATCTCATCGTCAAAGGCATAGCCGGGACCGCCAGTGCCATCATCGTCCGGATCATCGTTGCGAGAGAGCGGATCGCCGGTCTGGATCATAAAATCTTTGATCACCCGGTGAAAGGCTACCCCGTCATAGAATTTATTCTGAGAGAGCAGCACAAAGTTGGCCGCTGTTTTAGGAGCCATATTGGTTAATAGCTCAAATTTAATATTGCCTTCGCTGGTAACGAGAGTGGCAAACTTAGCCTGTGATAGATCTTTCTTGCTGATCTGGCCAAATGGTCCGCTAACATTGCGAATCGAGGCCGCCCAAACTATTGCCCGGGGCACGGCGATCACCAACAGAGTCACCAACACCACTGCCGCCACCGGCCAAATTAATTTTTTCCACGGGAAAGCTACCCGGTATAACTTGCGCTGCTCTCGCCAAGCCTTAAGAGCGGCTTTTTTCTCAGCGATTTTTTGCTCTTTGCGTAATCTCTGTCGCTTCGACATATGGTATCCTTCTGGTTCATTTTATCATAAGGCCAGATGCCAAACCCAAACCAACCGGCAGCCGAGTCCCCCGTTTTGGCATTAGCTTATTGTGGCAGGCTAAAAACCGGGCAACAGTGGCCGCGCCACTAAATTGGTTCCCCACAGCACGACATAGGGACCCACCCACTGGATGATCATGATCGAAATCAAGATCACTGCCAGCTGGCGCCAAAACGAGTTGGTAAAATCGCGCTGGCGAACTGCCTCGTCCCTAAACTCCGCTACAAACCGATCACCGAAGATATTTTTAGCCAACTGCTCTGTTTTAAACGCTTTCATAACTTAGAGTGTAGGACTAACCATTGTTCTAAAGAACCTCGCCCAGAATCCCAGCGGCTCCGGCTCGGCGATGGACGCCGGCGGCGCGCTATCAACTGCTATATCAATTATACCCGTCCGGGTCAGGTACTGCAAAGACTCCTCGAACGGTGTTTTGGCTACTGCCCCTGGGAACATTTCGAACCCATTAATGGTGGAAATATCCTTTAACTCTAAGATCTCTTGGGGGTCAGCCAACTTCTTGGCTTCCACCGCGGCATATTCATCTACTGACTTCTGCTCGGCGCGGACATCCTCCGCAGTGCGGGGGGTGAGGTAGGTATCATCGATTGGGGAGCTATCCGAACCGGTCTGTCCGCCATCGCCGGTGGGGGTTGAGGTAGTCCCCGAGTCCGGTTTGACCACAATCGGCACAGCGGCGCTATTGGTTACAATTAAACTAATGCTTTTATTGATCATGTAGGCGCCAGCATCCTGACCGGTAGCGATTACCACAAAATCATACTGGGTCAACGGAGTGGCAGCCGTGGTGGTAATAGTTAGATCGGCGACCAGCGGCAGCATAGCTGAGGCCGGCGCAAACTGAGCCGAGATATTACCCACTAATCCGCTAATCGATAAATTCACCGGACTGGCATAGCCACTCAATGGATTAATTGATACTCGATAAATGGCCATCCCACCCACTCGCACCGTATGCAAGGAGGGTTGAACTGTCATATCGAATGTCGGTTGAACGGCTGGCGCGGCGCTTGGCGCAATAACCAATGAATCGACCGCCCAGAGATTGGTACCAACCCGTTGGAACAGCAGCTCCAGGCTGCCATCGGCCACAGTGGCATCAAAGGTCAGCGTGTTCCATTGATTAATTAAGGTAGCAGTGCTAAAACTGCGTCCACTAATCGTTATCTTGGTAGAGAAAGCAGTATCCAGACTGCCACTAACTAAAATTAGGCGGTAGTTGCCATTATTTAACCCAGTTACTCGAAAACGCGCTGGATCAAATCCTTTGTTTCCATCTCGATTCAACTTGCTGCCAACTGCCTCCCCATTGCTAAAGACCAGAGTGTCGCTCAACCAACCGTACTGCAACCCAGAAGCATCCACCGGGTACATCGATGCCCCGCCGTTTACCGGCAGATAGCCATCCTCCAAGCCCAATCCATCGCCAAAGTCAAATTGAACCGAGCTATCAGCTGCCAGCCCCAAACCGACCAATACCACCAACAGCACCCCTAAACCAACTGCCAATCGCAGTTCGCTTTTAACAAAGTTGATAAACGAGTGAAAGAGGTCGGGCATAAGTGGAGGCTTACCTTCCCATTATACCGTCTGCGCCTCTTCCACGGTAAGCGGGACTCCTGCCTCGATCGTCCGATCAGTTTCCAACGATCTAAACACCATCGTCTCCGGCTGGAAGTACAGCTCTACCCGTCCTACCGGACCGTTGCGATGCTTGGCCACAATTACTTCGGCCACATTAGGTTTCTCAGAATCTTTTTCGTAGTAGTCTTCCCGGTAAATAAACATCACCACATCAGCGTCTTGTTCGATCGAACCCGATTCCCGCAGATCTGAAAGTTGGGGAATTTTTTTGGGCCGCTGCTCCACCGCCCGAGATAACTGCGATACCGCAATTACTGGAATATCTAATTCGCGGGCCAGCCCCTTTAAGCTGCGCGAGATCTCGGAGATCTCTTGTACTCGATTGTCCGAGCGGCTGCGGCTCTCCATTAACTGCAGATAATCGATCACTAATAGATCCAATCCCTTCTCCATCTGCAGCCGCCGCGCTTTGGTCCGCATCTCCATCACATTCATCCCCGGCGAATCATCGATATAGATCGATAGCTCCGACAGTACACTCATCGCATCATTAATGCGAGAAAAATCTTCTTCGCGCAGGTTGCCGGTCCTAAGGCGCCACGAATCGATCCCCGATTGGGCGCTGATTAATCGCTCGGTTACTTGCTGGGCCGACATCTCCAAGTGGAACATCCCCACCGAAAAACCCGCCAGCGCCGCGTTGAGCGCAAAGTTCAACACCAAACTGGTTTTGCCGATACTGGGCCGGGCCGCTACCACTACCAGATCGGATTTCTGAAAACCCGCCAGCACATTATCCAACGAGCGATAGCCGGTGGGGATACCGCGCAACTGTCCCCGATGTTCATGCAGCTTATCAATCCGTTCAAACGCCGCGCCCAATGTGTCTTTAACCGATACAAAGCCGCTCTTGAGATACCGCTGGGATACCGCAAATAAAGTTTGTTCGGCTCGGTCGAGTACATCATCAACTTCGCTGCCCTGATCGCGGCTTAACACCGAGATATTGTTGGCAGCAGCGATTAATCTTCTTAAGGTCGCCTTGCTGGCAATAATCTCGGCATAGCGCGCCACATTGGCGCTGCTGGGCAGGCTGCCAACTAATTCTGCCAAATAACTGGCACCGCCGATTACCTCCAGCTGCCCTTTATCCCTTAAGGTGTCGGTGAGAGTTACCGCATCAATTGGCCGCCTTTTCTCGTAGAGCGCCAGCATTGATTCGAATATCAGCCGGTGGCGATCCTCATAAAAATCATCCTGGCGCAAAATATCCGCCACCTTGATCATGGCATCTTTGTCCAACAGCAGCGACCCCAACAGAGATCGCTCCGCCTCTAAGTTTTGAGGCGGCACCACGGTATCGGAAGCAAGTAGCTTGTTTTTGATGGCCATAGGAGAAAAATGACTTTACATTATATCAAACACCTGGCCAACGGCTGCCACTATCCCTGCTGTCTCCTTAACTACCAGATATTCCACCGCCATCCCCGCCACTCCCAATTCGGCCAATCCGGTCAGAATAACCTGGTGGTTAGCGGCTTTGCTCATTACATTCTTAAGAAAATCGCTCGGCAGTTCAACTATCAATCTCCCATCCTCTACTACTGCCGAGCTGCTCTTTAATAAGGCGCCGGTGGCCGGATTAGTCAATTCTAATTTAGCGCACAGCTGCGGCCACACCTCGGCGATGTTTATATCAGATTTAGCGACTGGAGATACCTTGGTATCCGCCTGGCCAATTGATGCCACAAAAGTAGCAGAGTAGACGCCAGAGGGAGGGATTGCTCCCTCGGCTGAGGCTGGTTTAACAGCCACCTCCGGAACCGTAGCGCATCTTAGCACCGCCATTTCTAAGGATAGTTGCGGCAGATGAGTTAGCTTGTAAGTATTGGTCGATTCCACTAAGCGCTGCAGCCAGTTAATTAATTGATTAACGCTGAGGGTGTTGACCTGCTCGGCCATTATCTTTTTATCATCCGCTGATCGATCAAGCAGATTACTATTGCCCAGCTTGACCATCAACAGTTCCCGCAGATAATTCATCCACTGCTTGGACAGCTGATTCAGATCATAGCCTTTAAAATAAACATCGTTGATTAGATCGATCCCCGTCATCGGCTGTCCATCGATCACCGCTTGAGTTAGTTGCTGGATTACCCGGTTGTCAACCACCCCCAACAACTTAGCCAGATCGTCGCGATCGATCTGATTTCCCCCAAATCCCGCCGCCTGATCCAACATGCTTAAAGCGTCTCGCAGACTGCCTTCCGCATTGGCAGCGATCAGATCGATTCCGGCGGGAGTAACGGTAATCCCCTCCTGGGTAGCTACCTTTCTCAACTGCTCGGTTATCTCCGCCCGCGACAGATAATGAAAATCAAAATACTGGCAGCGGGAGATCACCGTTGGCAGCAGTTTATGAACTTCGGTAGTAGCCAGCACAAAAATTACATGGGCTGGCGGTTCTTCCAGTGTTTTTAGCAACGCATTAAAAGCCGGCTTGGATAGCATATGAACTTCGTCGATAATATAAACTTTATAACGGCCCAGCGACGGCACCAAATTAATTTTTTCAATCAGATCACGCACATCATCAACTCCGGTGTGTGAAGCAGCGTCAATTTCAATTAGATCAACAAAATTGCCCTGCATAAACGCCAGGCAGTTGCGGCATTTGTTGCACGGCTCACCCGGCACACTCTTTTTGCTATGATCGCCGACCTCCGTAGCTCCGCTATTCAGCGGAGCGAAGGATGGGTTGTTTGCTTCGCAATTGGCCGCCTTAGCTAAGATGCGAGCCAAAGAAGTTTTGCCTGTCCCTCGCGGACCGGCAAACAGATAGGCATGAGCGATTCGGCCACTCATCACCGCATTGATCACCGTCTGTTTAACATGCGACTGACCAACAAGGTCAGCAAATTTCTGCGGCCGCCATTTTCTATACAAAGCCCCACCCTGAGACATAAGTTCCTCCTAAGTCGTACCTCTCATAATACCACAGGCCTCATTTTATCAGGTTCATCACCCAATAAAAGAATATAAAAAAGGGGGCCCGAAGGCCCGCCCGTAAAGTTGTTCGAAATTCTAAGTGGTGGCAGTTGCCGAGAAGACCTGGCGGCCGGCACGCCACTGAGAGACGTCGAGCTGGAAGGCAAAGACGCTCCAACGACGGTAG
>Ga0155755_108_pt1 | contig 8114 bp, 8 predicted proteins | sample RifCSPlowO2_01_FD_107409 | JGI IMG/M metagenome (GOLD analysis project Ga0155755, IMG submission 107409) | candidate division Kazan bacterium RIFCSPLOWO2_01_FULL_48_13
ATCAGCCTGATAGTAGTCAAAATCCGCTCCCAAAGCCATGCTTTTGTCATTATACCATTGATGAACCACCTTAAAGCTAATCGAATCGCCCCCTAGTCAGTGGCAGGAAATGACCCTTCCATTCCGGATCATTTTGTGTTACGATACTAGCTCAAAATGGTTGCCCACCTTATTCGCTGGTATAGGCGGCCAAAGCAGAAAAAATGAGATAATGTAAAAGATTTAATCGGTATATAATCGCCAGCATGGAACAGTCACGTAAAAAAAGAGCATTAATTACCGGTATCACCGGCCAGGATGGTAGCTACCTAGCCGAGCTGCTATTAGAGAAGGGCTATGAGGTTAGGGGGGTCGTTCGGCGGGCCAGCTCTTTTAATACCAAGCGGATCGATCACCTCTACGCCAATCCTGATTTCGACCTTTTTTATGGCGATCTAACTGACCACGCTTCGATGGCCAAGATCATCGGCGAGTTCAAACCCGACGAGATATACAATCTTGCGGCGATGAGCCAGGTGGGCATATCGTTTGAGGTGCCGGTCTATGCTCTGGCTACCAATACCTTAGGCGCGCTGAATATCTTGGAATATATCCGGGAGCATTCACCCAAGACCAAATTTTATCAGGCATCCAGTTCGGAGATGTTCGGGGCCCCCAAAAGCCAGCCGCCATTTAACGAGGGTTCGGATATGCGGCCACAGAGTCCCTACGGTGTATCAAAATTGGCGGCCTTCCACCTGGTCCGTAACTATCGCGAGGGCTACGGTTTGTTTGCGACCACCGGTATTCTGTTCAACCACGAATCACCGCGGCGGGGAGAAAACTTTGTTACCCGCAAGATCACTCGCGGCATCGCCGCCATCTTAACGGGCAAAGCCACCGAGCTGCGTTTGGGTAATATAGATGCCGTGAGGGACTGGGGCCACTCCAAAGATTACGTCAAAGCCATCTATCTGATTATGCAGCAGCCGGAGTCGGGGGAGTATGTAGTGGCAACCGGTGATGCCCATAGTGTTAAAGAGGCATTGGAGTATTGCTTTGGGTTGGCTGGACTCGACTGGCAGAAGCATGTAGTGATCGATCAAAAATACTTCCGGCCCAACGAAGTGCCTTATCTGCAGGGAGATTCCAGCAAGATCCGGGCTCTCGGTTGGCAGCCGGAGTATAACTGGCAATCGACCTTAAAGGAGATGCTCGAGCAGGACATTAAAGAGATCGGCGAAGATCCCTCCCTATATATTAAAACCAGCCGTCCGATAGAAATAAAATAAGCCATGAGAATTATCAAAAGTGGCGACCGCACCATAGCCTGGGTCTTTGATGGTCAATTCGAAGAGGGGACCAAGCCCTTGACCGATGAAAAGTGGGCTCTGCAGGTTATCAACCTCAAGCACCCCAAAGGCAAGGTGCTGGTGACCCATCGTCATCAGCCCATGTCTAGAACCACCGAGAGCCTGATGGAGATGCTGATGGTTATAACCGGACGAGCTCGAGTAACGATCTATGATCAACAGACGCCGATCGAAGCGGTGGAGCTATCGGCTGGCCAGGGGGTGATGCTGGTGGATGGCGGGATCGGCATCGAAGTATTGGAAGATGCCCAGATGCTTGAGTTTAAGAACGGACCCTTCCTGGAAGATAAAATAGTTATTTAACCTTATCGCTAACCATGACTTTAAAAGATATCGCCAAAGCGTTGTTGCCGGCCGGGGCTAGATTAAAGATTCGCCAACTAGTTGGCGCCCAAGATAGCCTAGACGCCACTTATGTCTATCCAGATAGCTGGATTAGCCAAAGGAAATTTTATGGCCAATACGGTGAAGATTTAAAACTACTGCCGCTGTTTGCAGGCCAGTCGAGCGGCTACTTTGTTGAGGTGGGGGCATTGGAGGGTATCCGTTTTAGCAATACTTACTATTTTGAGCGGTTGGGCTGGCGAGGAGTATGTGTGGAACCGCACCCCGATTACATCGATCTGCTCAAGAGCAATCGGCCAGGTTCAACGGTTATTCAAGCGGCGGTGGGTAAAGCGGATCTGCCGGCGGTTGATTTTTACATTAACTATCGAGGCTCTCTATCCACTCTCGACCGAGGCCTGGAATCATATTTTAAATCGCACTACCAAAAGGGCTTTGGGGGGTTTAAGACCATCCAAGTGCCACTGCTAACCCTGAACGCTATTTTAGAACGCGATCAGGCACCAACTCCCATCGATCTTATCTCAATCGATACAGAAGGAACGGAAGCCGACGTGTTAGCCGGATTCGATATCGATAAATATGCTCCGCGAGTAGTGGTGGTGGAGGTATCCATCAGGCGGGAGGCCATCGATGAGTATATGGTAAAACACAACTACATCCTGGCCTGCTCCAATCCCTCTAACGCGATCTTCTGCCGCAACCAAGCCGATGTCGAGGTGGTCAGGACCACCAATGTGGCAGGCGTTCAATACTCTCCCCAACATCCATTAGATAACTAAAATGGAAAAGATTTTTCCAGAACCATCGTTCGGCGAAAATGGGAAACCAGATTTTGATTCTCAAAAAACGCAATACTTCTCTGATTTTGCCGTTAAACATCGAGAATATTTCAAATTACACCGAGATTATGGGGTGCTGAACAAGGCAGAAGGGTGGCGGAATGTCTCTGAGCATTGCCTCCTGGAAGCAGTAACTGCTGATATATTGGCCGAGGGGTTAGGGTTGGCCGAGGAGGAAAGGGAACAGCTGGTAGCGGGGGCCATCCTGCACGATTTTTTTAAGCGTCGGCAGATGGAGATGCTTCGGGCAAGTGGGGGGAGCGTGGAGGCTCTAGAGGCTTCTGAGCGTGAGTCCGACAAGGTGCTTGAGGAGCGAGGCTACCCCAATAGCATAGTTCGTATTGCCCGCTCGGCGGCAGACTTTAGGAGAATGATGGATCCTGATGTCTCATTGTCCGAGAGGATTATGAATTACGTTGACAACATAACAATTAACAACCGGATCGGATCTGTAGATGAGCGGGTTGACAGGAATGAGGCCAACCCTGCTTACCAGAAGATCAATGAGGCGGGGCGAGAATTTTTTGGAGGCCTAACCGAATCTCAGGCACAGCGGAAATTTGGCAAAGAGATTCAGCGAGAGCTGTCCCATAAGCTGGGCATTAACGATCCAGATAGTTTGCCCCAATGGATTGGGCAGAGACTGACGGTTCGCATCGAAAAGTCACGATGACCATGGATAAAGTATTTCAACCAACCAATCAGATCCCGCAGATGGAGCCTTGGTTCGATGAGAACGAGGCCAAAGCCCTGTCCGATTATATGGCGGCCGGCGGCTGGATAACCGAGTTCAAAAAAACCCGGGAGTTTGAGCAGATGATCGCAGAGTTTGTGGGAGCCAAGTACTGCTCCATTGTTAGCAATGGAACAATTAGTCTTGCCCTAGCGCTGATGGCCTACGGGATCGGCCCGAATGACGAAGTGATCGTTCCGGATTACACCATGGTAGCTACTGCCAATGCGGTAGTGCTGGCCGGGGCGGAGGTAGTCTTCGCTGACATAGAGAAAGAGAGTTTATGCTTAGGACTCACCCAAATTAAAGCAGCCATGTCGGAGCGGACCAAGGCGGTAATCTTGGTTACCATCAATGGTCGTTACCCCAATGATCTCGAGCAGATCATCTCTTTCTGCTGCGAGCGGGGGATCAAGTTGATCGAAGACGCCGCCCAATCTTTGGGGTCGCGCAAGGGAGGCCAGCATCTCGGCACCTTTGGTGATATCGGCAGTTTTTCTTTTAGCGCCCCCAAGGTTATTACTACCGGTCAAGGCGGAGCCTTGATCACGGATGACGAAGCGGTGATCGAAAAGATTCGTCTGTTGCGTGATTTTGGCCGGGAGAAGCCGGGGGAAGATCATTACTTGACCATGGGCTGGAACTTTAAATTTACCGACCTTCAGGCCGTTATCGGTATTGAGCAGATGAAGAAATTGCCTTGGCGGGTGGAACGAAAAAAGGCCATCTATCAGCTTTATCAGGATCAGCTTAAGGATGTGACCGAAGTTGAGTTTATCCCTACCGATCTAACCGATACCTCGCCTTGGTTTATTGATGTTCTGGTTCCCGTTGACAAACGGGCGGGGCTGATCGAGCATCTTAAAAGTCAGGGGGTCGGTTCGCGGCCATTTTATCCCGCCCTACACAGCGAGCCGGTTTACGCTCGGGTAGGATCGTACCCCATAGCCGAGGACATTGCCCTCCGGGGGCTCTGGCTGCCGTCGTCTGCTCAATTGACCGACGAACAGGTTATAACAGTGTGCGTGGCAATTAAGGAGTATTTTTCGAATCGCTAGTTAATTATGAGTAAGGTCATCAAAAAAGTAGCCATCTATCCCGGTTACGCCAATATGCTGAAGGATCAGGTGTTTGATCTCGATTCCGAAGTTGGTCGGCAGCTGCGAGGGCTGCCGGTGCTCCAGCGCTATATTGCCTTGCGCGATCTGCTAGCTCAAAACGGGATCGAGCTGCATACCTATGATATGTACAGCGACCCGAAGGAGATTGATGTCTGGCTGATGTTGGAGATGAAACCCAGCCGATATCTGTTTATGGCGCGTCACCTGATCAATCCCAAAAAAGTGATCCCGATCGTCATTGAACCGGAGATAGTTTTGCCCTGGCAGTGGAGGTATATGCGGCTCTGGTCACGGTTACACCCGATAGTGCTAACCTGGTCACCCGAGCTGGTTAGATCGGATAAAAGATTTCATCGATTCTACTATGCCCCCTTCTTGTTTGATGTTAATAAATACGAATACTACCTGGCTAAGCCCAAGAAAAATCTTTGCATGCTGATGCAATCCAACAAAGCCTCGAGGGTGCCGGGCGAGCTGTATTCTTTACGCCGCGAGATCATTCGCTACTACGAGAAAAGAGGGGACAATCTATTTGATCTTTACGGTTTTGGTTGGAATACCCCCAACACTCAACACCTTGGCCCATCCGAGCCGTTCTATACCCCGGTCCATAAAGGGATCGCTGACGACAAGTCGGAAACCTTTGCCGAGTATCAGTTTGTGTTCTGCATCCAAAATTTTGTGCCCGCCGGAGACTATGAGTCGGATGTCTTTATGGCGATGGCGACCGGAGCTGTGCCGATCTTTCTGCCGCCGGCGGATGTTGACGAGCTGATCCCAGCCGATGCATACATAAACTATAGCCATTTCCAGAATCTAGACGAGCTAACCGCTTATCTCCAATCGATCGTTGGAACAGAACATTACGCAGCATACCGTCGTCGAGGGTGGGAGTATCTTAACTCCGAAAAGTTCCGCCCATTTACGGTGCAGCAGTTTGCCGAAGACATTCATCGGTCTATTCAACTAGCTCGGTAATTGGCCCCGCTAGTTCGGCTGCTGGGCTTGGCTCTTTTTCTGCCAAGATGTTTTTTAGTTTCTCAAACAAGGTTTCTTTAGCTACGATCAGCACCCCGAGATATACCGCAATAGCGACAAGGAAGGAGATCCCGAAACTAACACCTAATCGCTGGAGCCCAATAATTACCAGCCCCATAATTATGGTGGCCGGGATGATTTTTTTGAGGTGGGAGAGTAACTGAAAACCAAACCGCTGCTGGATCTGGTAATAAAGCAGACTATAAACTACCACCTGAACCACCATGGTAGTTAAGCCGGCGCCAAGCGCCCCCAAGTGGGGGATCAGCCAAAAGTTTAATGTCAAATTTATAATTGTACCGAGCGCGATTGGGCGGAGTAGTTGTTTTTGCAGATTACCAGCCAGAATAGCGGATTGGATGATAGCAAAAGGGAAGGAACTGACTACTGCGATGATTAGGACGACAAAGATAGGGCCGGCTAGGGAGTAGTTCTGTCCATACATCAGGGTGATTACCCGATCGCCCATCAAGATACCGCCTACTACTAAGGGCAGAGCGATGCCCATAGTGATGGCCAATGATTGTCCCATAATCGAGCGAAATTTATTGGCATCGTGATCAACCAAACGAGAGAGCGCGGGTAACATACTGCCAGCGAAGATGGCAGGTAGTACCTCCAAAAACTGCACTGGTTTTTGGGCGGCGGCGTAGAGTCCCAACTCGTGTGGCGTGCTTAGCCAACCGAGCATTAAGGTGTTCCAGTAGGATAGCAGCACTAAAAAGAAACCATAAAGGGCTAACGGCCAGGCCTCGGCGGCGATTTTTTTAATCCACCCCCAGGAGTATTCCAGTCGGATCTTGCTAAGCTGGCCTCTTAACGCCCAGATGGTAGCCAATAACCCAAAGGCGCTTCCCACGACATAACCGATAGTTAAATAGTAAGGGGTGGGGTGATTTAGCAACAGCCCTAATACCACCACTCCAAATACCAGATTAGTTAGCAGACTGAGGCCAGCTTCTACCTCCATCTTTTCTAGGCCGCGGATCAGAGAGAAGCCAAAGTCGCGTAACCCATCGAATAGGAAGAACAGCGCGATCAAGGTTATTAATCCCTTGGCCTCGGGGATGGGAGTGATTAATGGCCCAGCAAGAGCTATCACTAAAGCCACCATAACCATTAGGCCAAGCTTAAGCGAGAAAGTAGTTGAGATATATTTTGATCTTAACGACGGGTCCTTGGCTACCTCTCGCACAAACAGCGAGCTAACGCCCAATTCGGCAAATATGCTGGCAAAACCGGCTACCGCCAATGCAAACGAAAATATCCCGTAACCGGCTACATCCAAGACCCGGGCAGCGTACAAAATAACAGCCAGCCGGATTAGTCGGCTGAATACCAAGCTAATGCTTAGCCAAAAGATATTTTTTACAACGGTTTGGCCGAGGGTGCGGTTGGAAAAAAGCAGTCGGGCGATTTTTTTGCGCATGGGGGTGATTGCTATAGAATAGCTAAATTTAGGTTACCAGAGTCTGCTTTTATTCGCCATCAGGTACAATAGTAATGAGGCTAATCTAACGGATGTACACATGATATTTTTAGGTGTTTTGTCATTTATTCAGCTCACCATCCTTCCGGGTTGGCTGATAACTTGGTTTTGGAAAGCTCCCAGTTGGCTAAGTCGGGTATTAGTCTCTTTTGGTCTCTCCCTTCTCTTTAATCAGTTCCTGGTAATGATGCTGGTTGTGTTGGGTTGGTTTAACCAACCCGTTGTTCTTGGGGCAGTAGGCGTAGAACTACTGGCGCTATTCTGGTTGTTATATAAACAGAGCTGGAAATTTTGCCCCCAGGGTGCGCTAATTCTATTGCCAACCAGCGCGTCAGCAGACCTCCGATTGCCTTGTTGGCTAAGCCGGACTTTGTTTTGGGTGATCTTGGCCGGAGCCGTGGCCAGTTTGTGGACTATCATCAGTCGGATTGTTGCTCTTAACCCGGGCGTGTTTAACATCTGGGATGATGTGGTTTCTTTCAATCGTTGGGCTTTGGAGTGGCATCACAAGGGGTTTCCACAAGACACGGCGTTTTATCCTCAACTTATTCCTGCCAACTGGGCGCTTTCCTACGCCTTAGTGGGTAATAATGAAATTCAATTTTTCGTCAAGGCGGTTATGGGGATATTCCCGATTGCAATTCTGTTAACTTTTGTAGACTTGTTTTATCGTTCCCGCCGGGTCGTCTTTTTGTTGGGACTGTTATTCACCACCATTCTGCTCTTAGCCCTATCCTCCAATTTCATTGGCTCGGGTTATGTTGATATACCCACCGCCTTCCTGGTTTTTTTGGCAGGATCAATGTTGATCCCAGACTTATTTGAGAAGCGCCTAACAATCAGCCATCTGATTGTGGCCTGTATTTTGGCCGCCACTGCCGCCCTTACTAAACAGGGTGGGTTATTTATCATCTTTCCCCTGATGGTTTGGTCGGGTATATTAGTATTTGCTCAGCGAAAAAGATTGTTGCCTGTTTTGAAGTGGTCGGTTAGCCTCATATTAATATTCGTAGTCCTTATTTCGCCTTGGTACGGATATAAATTATGGCAAATGAATCGTGGGCTGGATGCTTCCGAAATAGTCAGCGTGGAGAATGCTCTCATTAGGGCAGTAGGTGAGCGTTCGCTAATTGGTCGGTGGTCTTATGGGGCCAACACGGTGGCTGTTCGTTTTAGTGGACAACTGCTGAAATC
>Ga0155755_104_pt5 | contig 7775 bp, 6 predicted proteins | sample RifCSPlowO2_01_FD_107409 | JGI IMG/M metagenome (GOLD analysis project Ga0155755, IMG submission 107409) | candidate division Kazan bacterium RIFCSPLOWO2_01_FULL_48_13
CCATGTACTTTAGTAAAAGCGGTGGACACCCGCAAGAACTCCCAGGCGGGAGAAAACTCCACTGGCCGACCCTCTTCCAGGGCAATGGTAACTGCGGCCCGCATCTCGGCTCGCCGATCCGTTGGAATGTGCGCCTCGTAGAAATGGGTTAGATCCTCGATCGGAATATTCGCTTCATCTTCCAACAGACTAAGCACTACCGGAAGAGGCTTATCCTCGGCATGCAGGGCCGACAGCACATAGTTGCCGCTCTCGGTTTCCTTAAAGTACGACTTGGGAGATAGCAATGAGCGAATAGATTTACTCACTGCTACTTGGCGCTTATCTGGATCGGCCTCCCGTTGCACTGCATCTGCCTGGGCAATTACATCACCAAATACTGCGAAAGTCCTAAGATAGTCATCACCAAAACTAGTCACCACCAAGTTGCCAGTTTCTTTATCAGTACAATCTACCCCCACTCGAAACACTAAATCAACCGATCGGTCTTTAAACCTGATCGGTGGTAATGTTTTGGTAGCTTCCTGGAATTGATTGGCCACAAACACCCCGCGCCGCGCTGTTTCTGCCAGATCTTCGCCCGGCAAACTGGGAAAGAATATGCGCCGTCCATCGCCTTCGGCCGTGATCATCATCCCACCATATTGTTCGGCAATGCCTAATAGCTCGGCATCGGCTTCGACGATCAGCAGACCAATTCTGTCCGCCGCCTCTTTCCCCACCTCATCGGCTAACTGCGTAATATTCTTGGCAAAATCTTTGCCATCGGATGAGAGTGTTACCCCCGGCCGATCGCCAAACTCTCCCCGCAAATCGTAAGACAGCAACTTTGAATTATGAGCGCGAAGCAATCTTAGATATTCCGAAGTTTTGTAGGGGTCAATCTCTGAAGTTGGCTCGATCTCCGACAGGTCAAATTTAAACCGTTCGGCATCAACCGGTTCGAGCTGGCTGCCCTCGTGTTGTTCAGTCGATTCTACCCCGCCCCATTCTTCAAGCGAGGCAGTAACCTTATCTATAGATGAAGTATCGCTTTCGTTAGCCATAACACCTGATTATACCTGATAAAATAATCCGCTCCCAGAGCAAATTATCCTACCACTTCTCCCCCATTTTGTCAACCCCGTAGAGAATTTTCCAGTTGCTTCGCAATAGCGGCAAAACCGCTGGAAAATCTTCTACGGGGTCAACTGACACCATTTACCTTGCGGGGTCATCCCCGTCCCCGCCTACGCGAGGATAAACTCCGGCGGGGACCCAGACAAAAACAGAAAGCTTTTGCTTATTATGTCTGGATCCCCGATGTCGGAGCGCTCCGCTTCCGACTCGAGGATGACGAGGGGGTTAGATTCCTGCCGAAGCTTACCCTCGACTACGAACGGAGGCGGGAATGACAAAAGGGTTATAAAAAACCCCCAGAAGTTCGAGACCGCATTCGTGCAGTCTCAATCTTAAGGGAGTTATGCTCTGGTAGTTGGCCAACCGCCGCGGCTTAATGCCGGATAAACACCGTCCACTGGGCCGAAGCGAAAGCATAGTCGCCCGAACCCGATAAGTTAATCTCAACCAGATAGGCATTACCCTTGCTTGGTCGGCTTACATTCAGCGCGCCCATGTCCTGATTGGCCTCGCTAATCATCATCTCGTTGCCCTGGCGCGTTAATCTATAAAGATTCACCCCGCTCTCCATTGGAGACACCTGCTCGCCAGAAACGGTTCGATAACAATACCTCAGCTTCCCCGAAGGGGGCGAAACCACTTTTTGCTCGAACTCGTCAACGGAACACAGCCCCCGCTTAGCGTTAGGGCCAAAGATGCTGCCACTGACCATCATCGCCAACGGGGCAGATACCTGCTGCACACCGTTAGTGGTCCATCCGGCGCCAATGTCGATGTAGGCGCCCGGACTATCGGGCAGATTACTGCCGCCTAAGCCTGCCCCGCCGAAGTTCTTGTGCCCTTTTGGGCACGATGCTACCCCAAGGCAAATAATTGCCAGGAGTAAGAAAATTATCAACGAACGCACTTTTCTCACCCGCCCTGCTCGGGCCATGAGTAGTCACTTGTTTACTCTGAGAGCTAAAAACCAAGCGCCACCCCAAAGATAACACCCCTCCCCCTTTTGTCCACCCCGTAGTAGAAACTGGCATGTCTCCGTCATTTCAGCGAAGCTGTGCCAGTTTTCACTATCGGGGTCCACCCAGTAGAGAATTTTGGAGCTGGCTTCGCCAGTTAAGCAATAGCTACTCCAAAATCTTCTACTGGGTCCACCCCACCCCCATAACCACTATCTGATGGTAATACGGTAAGTACCGTATTACCACGCCTCGACAGACCAAACACACGGTCAAGACCGTATACATCTAAGGACTAATTGAGATAATCGGCGATGATTGATCCCTATGGACCCGCCTAAAGCGCCAAGTCCCCTTTGGCATAGTATTCGCTGATCTTGCCCATCTCTTCCATTACTTTGGCCGTCTTTTTTGGGTCGGCGTGCCAATTATCGCGTGTGATCTGCCGATCATCCTCTACTGGCACTACCAACAAACTCGCGCCTGAGAATACCTTGCGAAAGGTCATCAACAATCGGCGGGCGTGATATGGCTTGGATACTAAAATGATTCTGCCAAACTCCCAGATCCCTTGTTCTAATAGAGCCAGGGCAGTAATGGCATTCTCTTTAGTATTAGTTGAATTGCTTTCTTGCAGAATATCTGCCAGAGACACCCCGCCCTCGCATAAGATATTAGCGGCCCAAGCGCTCTCCACCATATTTAATTTGTCGTTGAATCCACCTGTGCATAAAACCTTACTCGCCCAGCCTTGCCGATAGAGTTCGGCCGCTTTGTCGGCTAACTGGCGATGACTGGTCCCGGGGATAATTATTAGATCGACCTTTTGCGGTTGATCATCCACAAAAATAAAATCAGTGATCGCTCTTACCGCGCTGATGGTCATCAAGCTGGCAGCTAATCCTCGTTCCATCGATACTCCTCTCGAAAAGTATTAAATGGCTTCTCTTTCATCATAGTATAAACTTCGCTCGTCACCCGCTCCGGAGCTGACATCTCCTTCGGATCTATCCCGATCACCCGGCAGATAATTGTTAGATCCTGATACGCGCGACCTATCAAATGTCTTACATCACCCAGTACAAAGCCTGGGTTTTCGGCTAAGTGAACCAATCGATCCAAAAAATCCGCCTCCACGCTGAAGAAAGCTTCGCTTAAACTATTAAAATTCTGCCGTTCATAGAACGAGGGGGCTTTTTTAATATTCAATATCTTATCCTGCCCCACCGCCCGGATCTTATCCAAACAATGGGTGAATAATAATTTCATCGAACCGTAAACGGCCGCCACCTCCCGCGGCATCACATAATTGTGATATCCCTCAAATGGATTTTGCTTGATTAATCGACCCTCCTGTTCTAACTCTCTTTGAATCGGGGTACCATCGAAGACCCGCAACGACTTACTTAGCGCCGGGGTAAACTGGCGTTCGCGGAGATAGTTAAGATCGCGCTTGATCGAGTCCAAAGTAGTGTATGGATTAAAGATCATAAAGCCGATGACGGTCGACATATTATTCTCTGCTACTAACTCGACTGCTCGATCCATCCCGGCGATCGTCTCACCCTTCTTAAACTGGCGCAGAACGGCATCATCCGAACTCTCGATCCCAACCAACAATCGCTCGAAGCCAGCTCGTCGCATAACTGGCAGAATGGTGGGATCGGCGGTTAGATCGTTGCCCCGGCAAAAACCCATCAGGTGTAACGGCAAACCACGGTCAATCACACCCTGTGCTATCTGCCGCACATGTTCTACCCCTTCCAGCCCAGGTCCAAACATATTGGGATCGTTAAACTTGAACACCGTAACTCCGTGTTCTTGATATAAACCCCCCATCTCATCTACCACGGTCGCCGGGCGGCGGGGTCGCCAACGCGGACCTCGATGGGCGGTCTCGAACGAATAGTTAGCACAAAAACTACAGGCACCGTAACATCCCCGGCTGCCTATTATCGTGGCGTAATTAGTCTTAGCCAGATAATCATCAACCCGATCTCGAGCCGCAAAAGGAATCTCGTCAAGATTCACCACCCCAGCCGGCAAGTTAACCACCGAGCCTTTATCGTCCCGCCAAGCAATACTGGGAAGCGTTTGCCAATTATCTCCCTCCGCCAATCTGCCCACCAACTGTCTGAGCGTCTCCTCACCTTCGCCTAAAACAATTGAATCAACTTTGTCGCCTAACCGCTCTAAAATATACGGATGACTAAGCGTAGGGGTTATCCCGCCACAGGTAACATGGCCCCGATAGCCATTCTGCCTTAAGCCAGTGACGATCTTTTCGAACGATGGCAATGCTCTTTGAAATACAGAAAAACCCACCACCGGCGGATTGGCCCGTGTGATCTCATCGATCACCTCCTCCGGAGTCTTGGCCGCAAAATCAGCATCAAACAGCTCGACCGACCTACCGTCACGACGCAGGCTCGAGGCTAAATACATCAGCCCCATTGGTTCTTTGGGATTATAATCCGGCATCCGACCAGTTTGATATAGTGGTGGGAGCACCAACATCACCTCTGGCTTATTAGGTACAACAATTGAGCCGATTGGCTCAATTGTTTTAGACACGGTTACACTACTTGGAGAATCCGGAGTTACCTCTCCCGACTGACTGAGAACATCGAGACTAATCCGTTCCAATGCTTCTCCCATATAATTTACTTTGAAGCTCATCCTATCACCCTAACTACTACTGTCAATCACCCATCCCCCTCCCCAACTTCCCCACATCCGGCGGTACTACGGCGTACACCGTAGTACTACACCCCTCGATAGACCAGTACCTACGGTCCGGACCGTAGATACTACTACAATATAGACAAATATTCGGTGATATAAATATCGAGGTGGCCGACGAGGATAGCGGCGCGAGCGTCTTTTACTAACGAGTAGTTGTGGTGCCAGTTATGCGCCATCAGTTGTCTAATTGCCTCTCGATCTCTCTGCTTAAATCCCGCGCGTAATCTGGCTCGCGAGATACCAGATGAGCAAGTAGGACACTTACAGGTCTCGTCCAATACTCGTTCATCGTTTTCGAACTCCGTTTTACGGATATCAAAATATTTACCGCCTTTAACCCACACCCGGCCGTGTCTCCCCTCTCTCGTCGCCGCGATGCCATCGAATGTATCCATCCCCCGGCGAATACACTCCAACACATCCACGGGTTTGCAGATACCCAGCATATGCCGCGGCTTATCCTCCGGCAACCGCTTAACGCAAAACTCTACCATTCGATACAGCGCGGGGCGGGGTTCGTCCCAGGCCAACCCGCCGATTGCCACGGCCGAGATTCCATTATTCAATTGTCGGCGCGCATCCCACAAACTAATCAGCCGCGCCAATTTGTTCAGTCCGCCCTGAACAATGTAGTAAAGTTTCTCATCGGCGATGCCGCGGGATCTTTGGTGCCAAACCGCCGTGATAATGGCCGAGCGGATAAACTTCCACCAATTTTTGTCCATAGTATAAACGGTGTTATCCAGCGGCATAATTAGATCTACACCGGCGCCTCTCCCCCACTCCACTACTTCGTGCGGGGAGATAAAGGTTGATTTGCCATCTAAATTGAAACCAACACCATTAAAATTTTGTCTAAGATGCTGGCCTAAACTAACCATCTGAAAACCACCCGAATCTGCCATCGTTATTCCCGGCCAACCTATCCCCTCACGGATATCCTTTGCCCCCCGCCGTTTCAGCCAAAAAGCATTCCGCAACAAGATTACATCTTTAGCATCGGTAACATCCGAAGGCCCAAATCCCCAGTCCTCTAACGCCTTAGTGTAGTTTAAAGTTACGCATGGCGTTTCGATATCACCGCGCGCGGTCTTCAGCACCCCCGCCCGCGCCGCCCCATCCTGAGATTTAATTTCGAATGCGATACTCATAATCAAACGATACGCGATTATAGTGTCCTCCGCCATCGAGGCCTGAGCTCATTTTTCTGGAACCCATTGAGCCAATTGTGTAAGCTGATAGGAAAATTATCGCAGCGAAGGCGTTGTTTGACCCATCTCCAGTTTCTGGAACTGGGGATGGGGAGTTCAGCCAATATAAGCCAAGTAAGGCAGGTTTTGCTGTTTGGGTAGCAATTGGCGATTGGGGGGTCATTTGGGGCGCCACCCCGTCCGTCAGCCGACGGATGGGGTGGCGAATAAGTTAAGAATCGGCATATCAAGATTGCCACGGGCTATCACCCTCGCGATGACGGATGAGGAGAGGCCTGGATCCCGGATCAAGTCCGGGATGACAATGTTGATTGTCTGGGTCCCTGTCTTCACGGGGATGACGAGCATGGAAGAAAACAAAAACCCTGCCGTTGCCAGCAGGGCTCCTGCTTATTCCTGATGTGAGATAACAGATCCTGAAACTAGTTCAGGATGACAGTTATTGAAGTTCGACAGTAGCACCAGCCTCTTCGAGCTTCTTCTTGATCTCTTCGGCTTCCGCTTTCTTGACGCCCTCCTTGATCACTTTCGGCAAAGCATCAGTCATATCCTTGGCTTCTTTCAGGCCCAAGGTGGTAACCTCGCGGATGGCCTTGATCACCCCAATCTTATTAGAGCCGGCCGAGGTAACATTGATGTTAAACTCGGTTTTCTCTTCTGCGGCCGGACCAGCGACAGCGGCACCACCCGCAGCTATCATGGCTACCGGAGCGGCGGCGCTGACGCCAAACTTGTCTTCCATTACTTTAACCAGTTCGGCTAACTCTAACACGGACATCTCACCAACCAGGTCGACAACTTTCTTGGCGTTGCCGGATAGCTTACTCTCGTCCCTCCGGGCTGGAGTCTCCGGGCCGGAAGCCGCTTTCTTCTCAGCAGCAACTTCTGTCTTCATCTCTTCGTCTGCCATATCTACTCCTTATTAAATTAATTTCTTAATAAATTATTTTAACTGTAATGCCTTAACGGCGTTGTAGAATCCCTGCAATGGACCGTTCAACACCCGGACGAATCCACTAATGGGAGCCGCCATGCTCCCCACCACCTTGGCCAGTAATTCATCCCGACTGGGCAACTGAGCCAACTGTAAAATGGTGGCTAACGATACAACCTGCTTATCGATCACTCCGGAGAAAACTTTGACCTTATCGTTGCTGGCTAAAGCAAAATCATAAACTAACTTAGCCACGGCAACTTCGTCCTGTCCGCCGGTAGCGACCGCTAACTGGCGACTAACCTTGCGAACATCCCAATCTTTAATCCCCGCGTCAGTGGCCGCCTTGGATAGCAGGGTGTTCTTTACGATCTGCAGCTTGATCCCTTGCTTGCGCGCTTTTTGGCGAAAACCGGTCAGATCGGACATTAATAGCCCGCTAAACTCAGCGGCGATGGCCGCTTTGCTTTCCATAAGGTTCTGGGAGAGCTTGGTTAGTTCAACCCCTTTTTGTGCTCTGGTTTTTGGCATTTTTTAGTAAATTAGCGAGTGAGTATATTAGCAGGTCAATAAAAAAATTCGTCTCCTCCGAGACGAAAGCTAACCTGCCTACCAGCTAACCTGCTGATCTGCTGTTAGTTTCCTTCTCGGTAGGATTTACGCTAGCCCGGCATAGTTCTGGAGAACGACGACGGGTTGTTACCTACGGTCTTCAAAGGTGTAACAAGGGAAGCTTACTATAGCCCCCAAGGGGTGTCAACTCAGTAGTGAAAATTGGATAGCTGTGCCAAAAGGCGCCCCGATGGCCAT
>Ga0155755_112_pt1 | contig 6420 bp, 10 predicted proteins | sample RifCSPlowO2_01_FD_107409 | JGI IMG/M metagenome (GOLD analysis project Ga0155755, IMG submission 107409) | candidate division Kazan bacterium RIFCSPLOWO2_01_FULL_48_13
CTCGGGTTGTCACAATCGCCAAGGAAACTCTCATATCAAACGATGCGCATCGGATGGGAAACGAAAACGCAGCGGCATATCTTGTGGAGTTTTCAGATTTTCAATGCCCGGCCTGCGCCGCATTCGCGCCGGCTGTCGAATCACTAACGAACAAATATAAAGACCAGTTTCTTTTTGTCTACCGCCACTACCCACTTCCCCAATATCAGTACGCCAAACCCGCGGCATATGCGGCCGAAGCGGCAGCACTTCAAGGAAAGTTTTGGGAAGCAGTAGTAGTTCTTTTCAAAAATCAGGATAGCTTTTCTGATGACTTTTTTTCTACACAATTTATTCAATTGCTCAAGCTCAATACATCTCAATACACGAAAGACATTGATGACCCGGCAATTATGGAAAAAATCGAGCGAGATCTTTCAGAGGGGCAACAACTCGGCCTGCGAAGCACACCGACATTTTTTCTCAATGGCGTTCTTCTCACGAACCTCTCGGGGCCTAATGATCTGGTAAAAGCCGTAGAAACGGCTATAAAACAGTAAAGAGAACATATGTTTGATCTCACTGGAAAGGTTGCACTCGTGACAGGCGCCTCGAGCGGCATTGGGAGAGCATCGGCAATGGCCCTGGCGACCCAGGGCGCCAAAGTCGCCGTCTGTGCACGCCGACTTGATCGACTGGCCGCGCTCGCCGCCGAAATCAAAAGCCGCGGCAAAGAAGCGCTCGCAATGAAAATGGATGTCACAATACAAAAGGAAGTCGGGGCGGCTGTGGCAAAAACTGTCGAGACGTTTGGTCGTCTGGATATACTTGTTAACAACGCAGGCATTCTGGACTACTCCCCTTTTCTCGAACTTACGGAAGAGGCATGGGACAAAGTCCTCGACACCAATCTCAAAGGCTATTTCCTCATGGCACAACGGGCAGCACGGGAGATGACGAAAAATAAATGGGGACGCATTGTTAATATCGCCTCCATCGCTTCAGGAGGCGTCGGCGTTGGGTACCCGATGATTTCCCACTATGTTGCCAGCAAAGGCGGTATTGTGGGCTTGACCGAGGCTTTAGCGGGCGAGCTTGGACCCATGGGCATCACCGTCAATGCCATTGGCCCAGGGGGAGTGGAAACGGAGATGACCCGGGGGGTAACCGAAGAAAAAAAGCAAAGTATGTATGCCCGGCTTCCTATCAAGCGCTTCGGCAAACCAGAAGAAATCGCTGCAGCGGTTGTCTATTTTGCCTCAGATGAAGCCGCCTACACGACCGGTGCCACTCTCTATATCGACGGCGGCTGGTTGGCAAGCTAGAGGTACAACGCCACTGTCATGTTCCAGAAGATGTGGACGAGGATGGGAGCAACCAGAGACCTAACCCTGAAAAAAAGCAGGCTATTGGCAAACCCCAGGATGATGTCCGTGACAAAAAAGAGTATCAATGTGACCCCTTGAAGTTTGTGCATGGTCACAAGGATCGGCACGTGGATAAGCACAAAAAGTGCAGTGGAGACAATCGCGGCGTACGGCAAGCTCTTTTTAACTTCGAGAATCCGGTTAAAGACGAAACCGCGGCTCAAAAGTTCTTCTGAAAATGCTGTTGCGAGGGACAAAAGGATAAGTGCCACCATCCCGTACTGCGTAAATGCTTCAATCGGGTTTATCTGAAGCCTGCCGTACTTTATGGCATTGGCAGCAAGCCCCTCCAGCGCAAACACAAACCCAAACCCCAGACCAATATAGATGCTCGTAAATAAGTTTTTTCCGGTAAGCCCTAACGAAGAGAGGGATCTGCGTTCTTTTTTGAGGACGTACCAGAGCACCGGTACTACAAAAACGATCGGTTTAAAGATAAACTCATCTGCCCACTCCGGCAGGCGGAAAAAGTAGCGGTAGAGCGCCCAGGCAAGCGCAATCCATCCCCACAACTGATAGACAGGATCCAGTGCTGTTTGCTGTTTCTTTGCAATCTTGCTCATATTTCTACGATACCTCTGATCTGGGAACTTGTGCAAGGGGTGAGATCATGTTTGGCGGTTATCGAATAAAAAGAAATGTCTCTATGATAAAAATGACAGCGAAGGCAATCATGCTCCATCGCTGTATCCCCAAGTCAACCGGCCCTGCCACCATGCGATACCAACTCGTGAGGTTTCCTGCAAGCTTCCACTCGCCCGCCTGCCAGAGAATCATGGTGAGATAAAGCGAGAGGACTAAGCCACTCGCGAGTAAACTTCCGGAGGACGTCACAACAAAAAAGCTCACTGCGACAAAAAGCCACTGGAAAACAACCGAACGAAATGGTGACGGAAAAAGCTTGAAAAACAATTCTGCCAGATCCAGAAAATAGATGCCCAAGAGCCCTCCCGCAAGATACACCAGTGCTTCCATTGGTGGCGCAAGCCTCCACTTGACCAGTCCCACGACCAAAATGTACGAGAGAGAAAGCAGCACAAATACTGCTGGTTTTTTCTGGATGATTTGAAGGACTTTTTGCATCTACTTAGTATACCACCTGAAAATTTGCAAACTCTCCTGTCCCCTCCAGCCACTGAATGTCAACTTTCTCTACCCACGCCACCTCCGGCCCGTGCTGACAGGCTTTCACTAGATCTTCAAGTTCCACCCTTGGACCCTCTGCCACAATCTCCACTGTCCTGTCCTTACGATTCTTCACCCAACCAGTGATGGGCTTACTTTGAGCAAGGCGAAGGACCCATGCTCGGAACCCAACTCCCTGCACGTCACCGGAAATAATAAGATGCACCCGTCTCATGTTTCTGCTTTATTTTAGCCTATATTTGTGTTATAACGCACTATGTCACATGAATATACTCAAAGAGGCTCGTTCCCGAAAATCAAAGCCTGAGGCCCGGCCGGTTTATAAAAACAATAATTTCGAAATTTTGACAGGGAGAGGCAGCACGCGCCTGGCAGCGGCGGTGGGAGCCATATTGGAACAAGAGGTCGATCAACCCATTACGCTTTTTGACAACAAAGAAGAAAAGCCAGCAATTACGCATAATGTTGGCCAGAAAGATGTTTTTATTATTCAATCAACATCGCCACCAGATGCAGACCATTATTGGATGGAATTATTTCTCATGATCGATGCCGCCCGCAGAGCATCTGCAGGAGAAATTACTGCCGTTATCCCTTATTTTGGATATTCGCGCCAAGACAGGAAAGATGAGCCGCGAGTCTCAATTTCTGCCTCAGCGCTCGCGCGCCAATTGGAAGCAAATGGAATCGCACGTATTATGACCGTTGATCAACACTCAGAACAAGCACAAGGGTTTGTCCTCATCCCCTGGGACAATCTCTTTGCAAACGTCTCACTTGCTCCAGCTATCAAACAGAATAATCAAATAAAAAACTTGGTCATGGTCGGACCAGACATCGCTGGCCTCAAAAGAGCCAGTAGATTCGCTAAAAAATCTAGGCACATCAGATCTTGCAGGCGTCTACAAAGAAAGGGACGTAAAACCAAATAGCCCCTCAGAAGCTCGTTTGTTAATTGGTGATGTAGATGGTAAAGACGCCTTAATTGTCGATGATATTTGGGGAACTGGGACCACGATACTTAACGCTGCGAGAAAAGTTAAAGAAAGTGGTGCTCGACGAATAATAGCCGCCGTTACACATGGAGAGTTTCTTCAAACTGAGACACTCGACTCTCTCAAGGAACTCAGTGAGTCCCCAATCGAAACAGTCTATGTCACAGATTCAATTGATCACCGCGACGAAGTCGTCGAACATCCAAAAATTCAGGTTGTAAGTATCGCGCCTCTCCTTGCAGAAGCAATCAAACGCACCCACACCGGACAAGGGCTCACAGAACTTTTTGAATAAGGCTATTCTTCTCCACTGCGAAGTTTTTTAAGTTTCCACATAAAAAGTTTCGCGCGACTACGGGCTTTGCTGTCTTTGACAAAGGAGAGCGCCTTCTCGAGGATGGCGCGTGGCACGGTTTTGGCAAGACGAATATAGAGCGCCCGGTGCTTGTAGTCCCGCAGCTCCTCCGAAAGATAAATTCCATACGCTTGAAACTCGCGGGAAATGTATTTGTCCTCGAGAGGATTGAACTTTTTTAAAATATCTCCGACGGTTTGCATGTTAGTTAAACCGATTCATCGCTTTGTCCATGCCATCCAGAAGCGCCATGCGCACCGCCTGCGCGCCCCGTTTGACCATGTGCTTGAGCGCACCGGCTTCATTTGGTCGGAAATGAGATAGTACAAAGTCGATGACCGCCCGATGATGCCAGTTTTTGTTCATACTGGGTCCTTTGGCCATGAGGCCTCTGCCAACCCCTAATCGAAAACGGATAAATTTGTCTGTTTTAAGGTGCTGCATAATCGACTGCAACCCATTGTGACCGGCACTGCTTCCTCCAGTACGAATGCGAATTTTCCCAACGGGCAAATCAATGTCATCATGGATAACCAATACGTCCATGGAATTAAGTTTATAAAAACGCACTAAGCTCCCGACCGCAATACCGGCATTATTCATAAACGTAAGCGGCTTCACCAAAATAATATCTCCCGTTCGTGCAACCAGGGCCTGATGTTTGTCTTCCTGCCTCCAGACAATGTCCGTTGGTCCAAGCTCGTGCGCGAGCCGATCCACAACCATAAACCCAATATTATGACGGGTGCTCTCGTATTTTTCTCCTGGGTTCCCTAGCCCCACGATAAGCTTCATGTTCCCCTCCCGGCAACCAAAGCAATCACTTGACTATCCTCCACTTGGGGAAATTCCTTGTAAAACTGGCCGACTGCGTTCAGGTTCTCCGGTGTAGTGAGAACTACAAGCTCATCGACTTCGGGCTTGAGTTTTGCGACAGTCTCCGGCGGCGCAAGCGGCACGGCGGCAACAATCTTTTTGGCTTTTTTCTTTTTAAGCCAGGCGATTGCGGCCTCCAGAGTAGCGCCGGTTGCCACCCCATCATCTATAACAATCACAGTTTTTTCTTTTACTTGGAGGGGTTTGCGGCCTTTGCGATAGGCGATCAATTTTTGACGGATGTGTTCTGACAATATCCGCTCCTGCCTGTTGAGGTAATCTTCATCAACACCCACGCGGTGCGCAGACGGCCAGTGGATAACGCGCACCCCATCAGGAGCCAGTGCTCCGATGGCAAATTCACTGCTGTAAGGACTCGTTACTTTTTTCACAACGATGACATCAAAGGAGAGCTTCAGAGCCTCCGCCACTGTTTTGGCGACAACAACTCCACCACGCGCGAGTCCCAGTACCACAGCATTTGTGCCTTGGTATCCACGAAGCTTCTTCACGAGAAGACTGCCGGCGTATTGACGATCCTTAAAAATCACGTCGTTGGCTTACTTACCGCCCATCTTAGCCAATTGCTTTTCTGCAAGGTTTCCCACGTAAGGCACTTTGTACATCTCTCCTTGAAATGCCTTCCACATAAGGACAATCCACAAAATAAATCCCACAAGCGTCAAGAGCATTCCCACGAGCCACCCCAAGAACGGAATGAACCCTAAAGCAATGTTGGCGATAAAAATGCCGCCAAACAGAATTGTTGACTGCATTGCATGGAATCGGACAAATTTATTTTGCTTTTCAATGAGGAGAAAAATAATACCGGTGATAAACCCCAGTAGATAAGAGGCTGCTGCCATGAGTGTCTCATTCCCTTTTGCTTCTGCCATCGTCTCTCACCTCCTTGCTTCCCCAACATACCATGGGGCCCGTTCCTGCGTCAATGAGTGGCCTTGTCCTGAGCGGAGCCGAAGGGCTCGAACATGGAAAGTTGCTGCTGGGAAGCATCAAAAAGCTTTTCATCTCCCTCTTTCCAAATTTTTACTTTTCCGAAGACACCATCAAAACCTGGCTCAATGACAATATCCCCCAGGCGGACTTTATCCAGGGCCGAGGCGATTGACTCTCCCGCTTCTTTTCGTATGTCCTCAAGCGGGGCTGATAAGAGAAGTGAAAATTCGCTCCGAAATGTCCCAGTCAGTCGTTGGTATTGTACTTGCACTTTGGGGCTTCCGACTGGTGATCCTATCGCCTCTGCAATAATCTCCTGAAGCGGCACCAGCATGACAAATGGCGGACGGCTGGGAAACACCGTACTGCCTATTCCCTCCATGGCAAGGCCTTCAAGTTTTCTTTTTTCAAGTTTTATCCCTTCCTCCGAGCGCCCTGCTAAATCCTCGACGCGCTGCATGACACCAACGGTCAGGGGTTTTCCACACACTGGACAGGTTGTACCTTTCTGCTTCGTCTCTGTAGGACTCAGGCGAATGTTACAGGTGCGGTGGCCGGTATAGTGATATTTCCCTTCCTCCGGATAAAATTCTATGGTGTATGCAATCTTGTTGTCAGGTGTCGGATGTTGGATGGCGGTATACATATTTTCGTAGTTAAGGTCCTTTAGCTTAAATACTGTCGC
>Ga0155755_108_pt2 | contig 6296 bp, 5 predicted proteins | sample RifCSPlowO2_01_FD_107409 | JGI IMG/M metagenome (GOLD analysis project Ga0155755, IMG submission 107409) | candidate division Kazan bacterium RIFCSPLOWO2_01_FULL_48_13
TCTGCCGTTTTTCCTTATTTGGGCGGCAAAGTATAGTTATGATTTCCGTAATTTAACTCCCGCTTTGCCATTTTTGGGCATGGGGCTGGGGTTTGGTTTGATTCGCCTATTTCAGTTTATATTTGGGAGGCAGGATAACTGCCGGTCCGATGATCCTGACATATGTCATAAGAGATGGGAGATAAAAATCTCTAACTTACCGTACATTATGTTAGTTATTGCTGCGCTAATTGTTGCTACTGCAAGTTATTGGCAAATGGCCTACCCCACCTCATCGCTATATGCTATGCAGGAAGAAAAAATGCGCAGTATTGGTACCGAATCTTTGAATGAACGGTTATATAGTTATTATGCGCAGCATGGTTTGACCGGAAAGATTCGTTCAATGTACCAACCATTGAATTATCTACCAAAACTAAAAGACTATTCTATTTCCACCGGAGATCTGTTAACAGTGACTCTGTTGGAGCAAGTAGACGCGGATCCCAACATTCATTATATTCTGTGGTGGAGAAGCACTACCCAGCCAGAAGCCTTACCTTATATCAACGAACGATTAGAGCAAAATAAATATACTGGCATCTTTAATGAAGGCGGCTACTTCTTTATTAAAGTTAAACCATGATAACAGGAACGAGTTGGGGGGTGGTCATTCCAGCGTATTGCCCATCAGCCGACTTGCCCAAATTGATTAGTCAGCTATTAGCCGGTGGGGCTAATATTGTAGTTTTGCTGGATGATGGCAGTCCGGTTGAGTACGGGCCTATTTTTACCCAAATCAAATCTGCGCCCGGGGTTGCATACATTAGTCACGACAGCAATCGAGGAAAGGGGGCAGCGTTAAAAACCGGATTCCAATTTATAGTCAAAAATCATCCTGATATTATTGGGGTCGTAACCGCAGATGCAGACGGTCAGCATACGGCTGAAGATATTATCCGAATAGCCAATCGATTAGTTACGAATCACTCATCGATGATTTTGGGAGTGCGCAGTTTTTCTGGTAAGTTGCCGTGGCGGAGCTGGTTTGGTAATACTCTAACCCGAAAAATATTTGGTTGGCTAACCGGACAACAACTATCTGATACCCAAACTGGGTTACGGGGGATACCGGCGAGTTGGCTACCATGGTTGGTAGCTCTGCAGGGGGATAGGTATGAATATGAGATTAATATGCTATTAGAAACTAAGCGTCGAGGCCTACCTATTATTGAAGAGCCTATCACCACTATCTATGAGGCGGGTAACCCATCGTCGCATTTTAATCCGATTACCGATTCTTTTCGGATCTACCGGATGTTATTAGGGTGGGGTAGGCATTTAAATTCAGACCGGTTAATTAAATTACCCCCCGATTACCTCAAATCGATAGCCACGGTGAGCGATCGGATGCCGAAGTTGTACTACCATCCCATTAAAATAGCTCGGGATTTTTTCTGGCAGCGATTGGCCGTATTGATCGAATTAGCCGATCAATATGTTAAAGAGCGGGGACGCTGTCTGGATTTTGCTTGTGGCAGCGGCATCTTTTTGCCTACCCTATCCCGCATGTTTAAGCGCGTGGTTGGCATTGATCTGGAAATGACCGAGGCCCGAAGGTTAGTTAGCGATTATCGGCTCAACAATATTCAGCTAATAGAACAAGACATCGCCACCGCCCAGCTAGATGGCCAGTTTAGTGCCATCTTTGCCGCCGATGTGTTGGAGCATTTTTCTGATCTGGCATTGCCCGTGGAAAAAATAAAACAGTGGCTGAAGCCAGACGGAGTATTGCTTACCTCTCTCCCCACCGAAAATTTTTTTACTCGGCTAACCCGATTAGTTGGTGGACACCAGAAGCCCTGGGACCACTATTACACTGGTCGCGAGGTAGAGAATTTTTTGCTTGCAACTGGTTTTACCAAGATGTCAGGGCGGCTTTTAGTTCCGATCTACCCGTTGTACCGCATATCGGTTTGGAGTCGGTTGTGTCGTAAGATATAACCATATGAGAAAAGCATCATTTTCATCCAATGTTTCTGCCCCCACTCTGCATACAGTGGTAGTAGTATTGGTTGGCGCTATCTTAGCCGCGGTGCCGTTATATGCCACTCAGTATGTGTTTACTGGGCTGATATTTGAGAAGACTATGCTGTTCTATGGGTTGATGACCCTACTGATCTTGGCATATCTATGGCTGGTCCATACTGATCGTCAATATTTGCCAAGCTTCAATTTAGTTGGTTGGGCATTTGCATTATTAATAATCGGGTGGATTGTCTCAATGCTTACATCCCAACAACCTTATCCAAGTTTTTGGGGGATATTTAATCGAATGGAGGGTTTGGTCTCTTGGCTGTATTACTTCGCTTTTTTTGTAGTAATAATTGGAACTCTCAAAAAACTAGCTGATTGGTGGATGGTGCTAAAAATTACCATGTTTGGGGTGGCCTTGGTGGTGTTGTATGCCTTAGCCCAACTATTTGGTATTAGTTTATTTGCCACATCAGCGAATCGGTGGCGGGTAGAAAGCACTTTAGGTAATCCAGTATTTTTGGGTGGTTATTTAGCTTCTGTTTTGCCACTGATTTTGGTTTGGGCATTTAGCCTAAAATCGAGCAAGTGGGCTTGGGCACTAATGGTCGCAGCAATAGTAATCTGGGTCTTTACCCTATCTCGGGGGGCTTGGATAGCTGGAGTAGTTGCAGTTCCGCTTACCCTAACTTTTTATTTTTATCGTTATCGCCCTGTTCTAATAAAAAAGACGTTAGTCTTTTTGGGGTTTGGTTTTATAGCAGTTGCTATCTTAAGCGTTAGTTGGTTAATTGCGCCCAAAGGCTCAGCTTTTAAAAATATCGGAGATAAGATGATTGTTCGTTCCGAATCAATGTTCTATCGTCAGAACAACTGGACCATTGGCTTACAAGCATTTATCCAAAAGCCTTTGACTGGTTGGGGGTTGGAAAATTTCCATGTGGCTTATGATCAAAACTACAGAGTTTTTGACAGGCATGTTGGTTTTACGGAATCGCATGTCGATCGGCCACACAATGAATATATTGGAGTGGCTGTGGCTGGTGGGTTAGGGGCGCTTATCCCGTATCTATTAATTATTGGTTACGCCATCTATTTTGGTTGGCGACAAGCAAAATCCAAATTAGATCCCGATATCCACCTAATTCATATTGGGATGTTGGGAGCTCTGATTGGTTATGCCATCTTTGTATTTACTGCCTTCAACTTAATTACTAACATTCTGTTTTTGATTTTGGCATTGGCGTGGATGAATCAATTTAGTAGTAATTATCAAAAGATCCGAACATGTAGATTTTATCAGCCCATTTTAGTTTTGTTAGGCGTTATAGCAGTAGTCGCAGCCTATTTTACGATTGTGGTGCCGGTGCAGGCGGTTAGGTTAGCCGATCAAGCTACTATCGAATTACAGAAAAAAAACTATCGCGGCTCATTGGAATTATTTAAAAAAGCTTTAGCCAAGAAATCGTTTATGTCCAATACTATTCGAGCGCAGATGTCGGTTCTAACCTCTTCTGGCGGAGCGCTCACGATTGACAACCAACAACTAACGGAATTCCAAAAATACACTGGCAGTATTTTGCGAGATATATTTAAAACCGAACCATATACCAGTTATACCCATATGATTGTGGGGATGTTTTATGGTAGCCTATCTGATAAATTACCAGAATTTATTCCAATAGCTGATTCGGTGTTTCAGGAAACTGCTGATCTGTCGCCCAAAAAAGGGGAGACCTGGCTACGGTGGGGTGAGATGTATGCCGATTTAGGTGACTGGCCAAAAGCTAAACCTAAATTTGAACGGTCGATGGAATTAGATCCGTTTAATCGCGATATTAAATTTACGAGTGGGGTTTGGTATATCTATTTCGGAGAAAGTGAGCGAGGGGATGAATTAGTTAACCGAGCGATGCAAGCTAATCACCCAGCTCAAATCGCCGATGTTAAGAAAATCGGAGATGCTTTTGAACATGCTGGACGGTACGATAAAGTCGAAACGCTCTATCGTCAAATTATTGATAAGCCACAAAACACGCAAGATACCGTCTATGCCATTGTTGCGCTGATTGATGCATATCGGCGGTCTAATCGGTGGGCCGATGCCCGGACTTTGGCGGAAGAACTGTCTAAATATGAGTTAGACCCGAATGAGGTGGCTCAGCTAATCCGAGACATCGAAAGCCGGGTGGTGCCCCCGTCGTTCGAGTAGTTTCGGCTTATGATATTTTTGGCGGTGAGGGAGGGATTTACCCTGCCATATATATTCTATAGGTCGGGTATAAACTTCTCATCCCTCCTTCCATCCAATCAACGATCTGTCGAATCGTGGCGGTGAGGGAGGGATTCGAACCCACGATACCCCTTACGGGGTATAACGCTTTTCGAGAGCGCCGCCTTCAACCACTCGGCCACCTCACCACATTTGTGTCATGCTGAATCTTTTGTGTCATCCTGGACCGACTGGCCAAAGGCCAAGTTCGGATTCAGGATCCATGCCTGGATTCCGGATCAAGCCCGGAATGACAGGCTAAAGACTAGGATGACCGCTTAGAACGTAGCTGTTTAAAGAACTGCTGGAGCAGAGCTTTAGTCTCTCCCGTGTCTACCACCTTCTTGATTATAAGCTTAGGGAAAAGTTTTTTGAGTTGAGCAAGGGTTAGCCGACTCTCGATTGAGCCAAAAGCCGGGTCAGCCAAAAAGTAAGTCACCTGTCCGATTCGAGAGTTGGCGATCGCCCCCAAACACATCAAACACGGTTCCACATTCACTACTAACTGGCAATTATCCAATCGCCAGTCGCGCAATCTCTTAGTTGCTTGTTTGATGGCCCTGACCTCGGCGTGCTCGGTGGCGTCTTTATGGCCATGTATCCGATTATATCCTCGGCCGATTATGATGCCTTGTGCATCTATGACCACGGCTCCGATTGGCACCTCCTTCTTAACGAAGGCCGACTGAGCGAGCTTGGCTACCGTATTAACGATTGTCTTGTCCATAAATGAAGCTGACCACTATTTAAGTGGTCGGGGCGATCCGTCAGCTGACGGACGACCTCACCGACCCGCATTACCGATTAATGATAGACCTAATATAGCCCCTTCCGCGACTAGTTTTCAGCTGTTTTTCCCTTTTCATTGCTTCAGCCCTTGTCTTGTATTCTTCAGTAAATAATATACGCCAAGGTTTATATCTAACAGTTGAGCTCGATAACCCGGCGTTGTGATTGGACAGTCGCACGAGAATGTTGGCAGTCGAACCAATGTAAATGTGTCCTCCGATGGCGCTTTTTAGAACATATGTATAGTAACTCATGAGATCCCCCGTGTTTGGCATTGGTCGGGGCGACAGGAGTCGAACCTGCGACCTCACCGACCCGAACGGTGCGCGCTACCACTGCGCTACGCCCCGGCCAATGCCAAACAAATATCTTAAGTTATGATTTCACTGACCCGAATCCGTCAGCTGACGGACGCTACCACTGCGCTACGCCCCGGCCAATGCCAAACAAATATCTTAAGTTATGATTTCACTGACCCGAATCCGTCAGCTGACGGACTACGCCCCGATATCACTGTGTTAAAATTAACTTGCCATTGCCTCTGTAGCTCAACGGATAGAGCAATCCCGTCCTAAGGGAGAGATGAGGGTTCAATTCCTTCCAGGGGCACCATCAGTAAATATACGGCAGGAGTAGGCTGATGGCTATAATAATCAGTAATACCCACCAGATTAACTGAGTTTTCCTCTTCTTCATAAACCTATTATAACAGTATGGAGCAGCCAGAGCAGAAAAAATCTAATCTCAATAAGGAATTCTTCGGCCAACGGGTGGACGAGGAGGTAGTATTAATTCTCCAACGACACTGGTTTGTGTTGGCCTGGCCCTTCTTTAAAGGTGTTTTGTTTATTGCTTTTGCCCTAATCCTGCCGGCTATCGGCAAGGTGGGTTTCTATATTTTTAATTCAGGCGTGATCGCTTTTGTTTATATTGCCTGGTTGATATTTTGGGTTAGTTACTTGGCCTATGAATACATCAACTGGTATCGCGATCGATTTATTATTACTAATCAACGGATCGTTAATGTTGACCAACGCAGTATGTTCAGCCGCCGAGTCTCGGAATTAGAATTTGATCGGGTGCAAGATATTGCTCACGAAGTCGGCGGGGTGTTTGCGGCCGCTCTTAATTTTGGCAATGTCATTATTCAGTCGGCCGGAAGCCGTGATATGACCATCAAAGATATTGCTCGCCCTGCCGAATTACAGGATATTATTGTAAG
>Ga0155755_111_pt1 | contig 6145 bp, 5 predicted proteins | sample RifCSPlowO2_01_FD_107409 | JGI IMG/M metagenome (GOLD analysis project Ga0155755, IMG submission 107409) | candidate division Kazan bacterium RIFCSPLOWO2_01_FULL_48_13
GACCTGAGAAAAACCGATTGGATAGTGTCGAGGGAAAAGTCGTCACTGATCACAAAATCGGCCAGCGGATAACTTAGCTTTTGGCCCAAGGCATTCTGTTTTATCTTGACCTCCAAGGTGGGGTGATGAATGGTACCAAAAGTAGAACCATACCAACGAATTCTAAACTTGTAGCGCTGGCTCACTCCCGCTAAATTGTCGAAATAACTCTTAAAATCTATCGAATCAAAATAGATATTGTTGACGGTTCGCTCGTAAAAGATCTCGGAGAACAGGGCAGGGTGGAGTTTGATTGCCATTTCAATCTCGGCACGAGTCAGCGCCGAGATAACAAATTTATTCTCGTAACGATAAGCTAATTTCGGTACTAAATCGAATAATGCCATGGTAGCAGGGAATAACAAATCTATTAGTTATGATCGTAGAACATATCAGCGACATCAGTGGCAGACGCTGAAACAGCTCTACCATCAACCAATAGCCGTGAACCTCGCTCAACGATATAGTTAGTTGCCACATCAATCAGTTTAGGTGAGGTAAGCGTCAGCGTCGCCGGACCATACTCGGATTTTTTAACAAAGACGGCTACTCCCACTGCGGTGTTGGAAACGACTAAATTGCTAATCTCGCCAGTGGAAAGATCTTTGCTGGCCACACCGATGTGCGCCCGATCGATGCTGATGCTATCTGCCTTGATTTGGGCACGCTCACCCAGACTGATGCCTTTATCGCCAGGCAAGACGATCTGGATATCAGACACCTCCACCACGCTACCAGAGAGGTCCAGACAATCGCCGTTTCCACCCCCCACCCCGCAGGCGGTGAAAATCGATTCGGATATTTTCCCATTAGAGAAATCGATATCGATCGCATCAGCCGCCGTGTTGTTAAACAACACCTGGTCGATGGAGAAAGAACTTCTAATGATATTAAGATAGTCATCGGCCAAGCTGTTGGACACAAACTGACAGTTGCTAATATCAACCGGCGACTCGTAAAAAGTGATCGAACTGGTTAACTGCCAACTACCTTGTTTGACGAGAGACAAATTATTGAAATTGACATTTATCATCTTAGATCGCTGTTTGGCGCCGATTACTGCTATACCCTGGCCGGTGGAGTCGCTGGAACTAACAGTAACCGGCTTGGACTCCTCCCCCAATAATTGGATCGGAGAGTAGGATAGGAGCACCGCTGAGTTGGTCAGGTCAATATTGGCACCGGCCTCCACCCGAAAAGTGTATCCAGCAGGAACTATCAAATTGCGGCTGATCTGCCAACGACCAGATCTAATAATTATCTCTTTACTATCCGAACTAAGCGACAGGAAATTGAACTGTTGCCAATTGGACGATTGCCGTAAAAAATCATTCTTCGCAAAATTTTCACTCAAATAATCCCAGGCAGTAACCGCAATGGTCGCAGTATCCGATAAGCCGAACATTCGATACTTCACCTCCCACCCCGCTGATACCGGGACAGGCAGCGTCGATGATGAATAGATAGGAAAACTTACTTCGCTAAAATCGACGGCTCGACTTGCCGATTTGGGCGGCAAAAGGATTGGACTCGGTAAATTAATGTCTATGCCGCTAACGGTATGTTTAACTCCTAATATCTCGATCGGGAATCTTTGCGCGTTGCCAACATCAAGCTTGAGCTGTTTTTTTTCGGTATTAAGATCGGCTAGGTACGCTTGAGCGGGCTGTTGGGGGTGGAGCAGGGTCTGGATGTAAAACTGATTTTGGGATAGAATATTCCGGCCGCTAAAGACATACCACGGATAGCTTCGGTGCAGGATCTTTAACCCCCGGGTGTAATCGGCCTGAATGTCGGTAAAGAAACTATTTAACCATTCCGACTGAGATAGTCGATCGAGGGCCTGCATATACGCGGCAAAGAATTGAGGGTCTCTAAAAAACAGATTGTTATACTCCAGTGGCATCGCAACCGAAGCCTTGAGGGGAGAAAGTAAGACGGGCGAACGATTTAGTCCAATCGGTTCAACAAACTTTTTATTATCTGGGCTAAAAATAAAATTTACATCATAGATGATCGGCTCCAGAAGAGAGGTAACCGGGTTGTAGTAGAATCTCATATTAACAAAACCAATGGGGTGGCCAGAGCCGAATAGATCGCTCAACGCAAAAAAGGTGGCTAACTTCTCCGTGTCAAACACTTGATGGGTAGCTAACTCTCCCCGCCGAAATGATTCCAGTAAGTCCTTGGCTTGGAGAAAAAGCTGGAACTGTGTGTCATCTTGGCTAAGTTGGCTACTTTGGAAACTATCGATCTGGCTGGATGAAAAGAGGTCCTCGGGGCCAATCGCCAAGCCAAAAGTCAAAAGGGTGTCATCTCTAAACCGGATAGTCGGCCCCTCGCGCTTCTGATCGTTCTCCACTAACTCCTTAGAGAAACCCTCTTCTATGGCGTAGGCCCCTAACTGACGACCGTTCACAGTCAGGTGAATAAAATCGTATCGCAGATTCATTACCCCTAACCGTCCAAACATCTGTTGGGCCACCCATTCATTGAGATAACCCCTGGTCCCCGGAGACTGCAGCGAGAACTCGCGCATTCCCATAATCGGCTGAAAGTTATTGTTAACTTGAACCCGAAACGACCAGCGATAGGGATCGCTCCAGTGGTCGGAGAAATCTCCCTTCAGGCGAACTTTGACCTTGATCTGATCCCCTTGATACTCGATGGTAGCTGGCACAAAATCATCCGGCGAGGCAACCAAAATACCCGCCTCCAACGCCTGCGCCCGTTTATAAGCTAATTTCTGATAATCTGCGTACTTGATGTCGAGAACGATCTGGTCTGGGCTGGTTCCCAAGCTATCAAAGTAGTTAAATGCAATTTGAATCGGATTAATGGTAATGTAATCTGGCATATTGCGTTGCGCCCAACCAATGGCTTTGTCCATCAATCCGCTCTGTGACAAAAAGACGCCTACCGCCACCCCGCCCATAATCAATAGGGCTATCACCACGGATAAGATCGCTCTCAAAACGCGCCGTAGAGTACTACGGCGACGCTGGTTGGGCAAACCAACGGGGGGTTCACCGACATTCCGATCTATCTGGTCAATCTCCATTATCCAATACCCCTGCTATCCAAGAAGGTTATGCAAATGGATGGGTCAAGCCCTTTAAGCGCCAGCTGGGCCTGATCCAATCGATTAAAGTCGGCGCAATCGATGACAAAGGATGCTTCCAGTAATCCATCGGCTTCATCAAATCTCTTGAGTTCGGCTTTACCACAGTAGCGGTTGATGGTAGCGGCCACCTGCCGCAAAGAGGCCGTCTGGGGGTTACGACTGGTGATGGTTATAAACAAGCTTGAGATGATCTCTGGGCGACGGGCCGATCGGCTGGTCAGCACTATTGCGCCAACGATCACGATGAAGGCAATCAAAGTGATCCAGAGTTGGTTGGCCCCCAATCCCAAGCCAATAGATATTACCAAGAATAAATAAGCCAACTCTTCGGGCTCCTTGATCGCCGCCCGGAACCGAACTATGGAGAGGGCGCCAACCAACCCCAAAGACAGGGCTAAAGACGACTTGACGATAGCGATAATGACCATAGTGGTCATCGCTAAAATGATAAAGTTCCGGGAGAATAATCGACGGTTCGATAGAGAGTGGCCATACCGCTGATAGACATATCCCAAGATTCCAGCCAAGAAAGCGGAGAGAACCAGATTTATTATAAAACCCCACCCTGGGATCGGGACATTCTGGGTGGTGATAAATTCCTGAAAAGTGGTTAATTTATCCATCGTTTAAGATACCAATACCGATCTACAATGCCCCAAAGTATACTTCCCCCGATGAGAAAGTCAAGTCAGGCAACATCTGGTTCTTATACTTATTCGGTGGTTAATCCAACTGGTAGAAGCTCACTTACCATCGTCTCAATCGCCGGAAGCGCTAACTTAGCATTTAGGGATCGGTGGGTAGCCAATCGGCGGTCGATGGCCACCCTGGCTTCACCGTCAACTACCTCGACTGAAGTGCCAAACCGCTGTCGGAATAGCTTCAACATGTCTGCTTTGGTAACATCCTCGGAAAAGATGTGGTAGATGCCGGGGCCGGGATGCATTACTCGACCACTAATTAGACGACCACAGATATGGCCTAATTCTTTGGCAGTGATCCCGTTCCATAGATGATTAGTAAATCCATTCACCACGTTAGTTTGGCTTAAGAACCACTCAAGTAATCCATACTTAGTGCCCAGCTCTGGGCCAATTGTGGAACAACGGACAACTAGCACGCTATCTGGCTCCCCGATCATCTTGGACAGACCGTAGAGATCGACCGGGCGTTTGGGTGAATTTTCGTCGTAGGGCGCCCCCTCTGTGCCATCAAATACACAATCCGTAGTGATGTGGATCAACCTATCATTAAATAGAGCCGCCAAGATATGTGGCACCGCCCCATTGATAAATAAGGTATTAGTTGGATCGGTAGTAGCGATGGCTTTGGTCACCCCCATGGCATTAATTACCCAATCACACTCCAATAATTCTTGTTGGAATTTATTTATCGCAGGACTTAGCGTTAATCCGGCAAAACCGGTTTGATAATCGGTATACCAATCCGAAAAATTCACTTGGATAGCGGTGCAATTGGCTGATTGACCATATCTTTGATAGAGCATAGCTAATTTTTTGGGATTACGATAAGTGATGACTAACGAACAACTATCTTTTAATACACTATAAATTCCGCTCCCGATCATTCCGGTAACCCCTAAAATCGCTACCCGTGGCCGACTGTTATTATTTGACTCCACCGTATTCATAGTCGTACGCCATTGTTTCACTCAATTGTTTAATCTCCCCGACTGATAGTAACCGCTCTGTATCGGAAGTGTAGGCCGAATAGTATTGATTGTTAGTTGTTTTAGAACCAATAACCACATACCCATCTGGTGATTCAATCGCACGCGTAAACTCTTCTGGCGCAATTAAACATTCATGCGACTTCTCCCCCTTCATCCTACCGATGATTTGAATATTGTCAGAGAAAGATGCAGCGATATCACCGGTGCGAGCAGCGGGCGATTTTTTAACATATATATCTCCCTGCATCGGCCCACTGATAGCCTTTAGTATCAGCTCAACCGCATCATTGATGGTTAAAATAAACCGCGTCATATTTGGATCAGTAACCCGTAGGGGTAAATTCTTGGCGGCCAACTCCTTAAAGATCGGGACCACACTCCCGCGGCTACCAAATACATTACCATACCTAACGCAGTTGTAGCCGTAGTTAACAAATATCTTTTCTTGCAGGGCTTTGGTCATGCCATAAGAATTAACTGGCTCAACTCCTTTATCGCTCCCGATGGTAATTGCCCGCTTAATCCCATTATTCCAAGCCGCTCGGGCTACATTTTCGGTACCTAATACGTTGGTCTTAATCGCCTCTAAGGGGTCGCGTTCGCACACCTCAACTCGCTTCATCGCCGCCGCGTGAATAACCATATCTACACCATCCGTCGCTCGATATAACGCATTGTAATCCCGCACATCGCCGATGATAAATTGGACTTTAGGATATTTAGATTCTAATTTGGCATGTTTTAATTCATCACGAGAAAAAACTACTATCTCCCACTGATCATAAAACCGCTTGATTAACTCTTGCCCCAATGTTCCGGTGCCCCCCGTAATTAGTACTTTCATAGTTGGTTAGAGATTAGAGATAGAACGCGCTTTTTGTCATTATCGGACTTGACCCGATAATCCAGGCGGAAAAATAAAAATAAATGTTGTTTGTTTCTGTCGCCTGGATCCCAGATCCTGATTTGCTTTCAGCAATCCGATCTGGGATGACAATATAGTTAATATAACTGCTGCTTGTAACCTAAGATAAACTTTACCATCCTATCGGACGGGCTTCCCTCGTGCTCATAAGGCGAATCCCAATCGGTAGGAGTATTTAGCATAGCGCTGACCGCCCTCAGGATCGCCTCGGGGCTCTCTACACCGCTGAGAATAGCGGCGCCGCACTCCAACACCTCGGGCCGCTCCATTGATGAGCGGATGGCCACCGATGGCACCCGCAAGACCGCCCCTTCCTGTGGCACCGTACCGCTATCGCTAATAATACACCGGGCGTTCTTTTCCA
>Ga0155755_116_pt1 | contig 4961 bp, 5 predicted proteins | sample RifCSPlowO2_01_FD_107409 | JGI IMG/M metagenome (GOLD analysis project Ga0155755, IMG submission 107409) | candidate division Kazan bacterium RIFCSPLOWO2_01_FULL_48_13
TTCAAAAAGTGTTATAAAAGAGTTGTGTCCAATTCTTTCTCCATCGTCCAAAAAGCCTTCGTAGTCAACACCCGCTGGCAGGCGCTGATTTTAAAGCGCGCCAATACAGACAGCAAATATGACATCTGGGATCTCCCCGGCGGTATCCAGGACTTTGGCCTCTCCCTGCGTGACAGCCTGGGCAAACTCGTCCGCAAGGATTGCTCCTTAAACCTCACGATTATCTCTATTCCTCTAAACATCACCTCATATATCCAGGACGGCCACCAAGCGGTCCGCATCATCTATCTCTGTCGCGCCGCCGGAACCGTGTCTCTCAATTCCAATCATAGCGACCACCTCTGGATCGACCCCGTCGACCATCAGCATTACGCTTTCCCCGACGAAGGCTACCACTCCGCCTTCAGTAATTACTTATCCCACTCCTCCATCGCCTCAGTAGAATTTCTAGGTCCCGGACTGATATCCACTACAAACGAACCTGTCTCTTAATCTGCTTCTCAAACGTTAACACCTCATAATCTTTTTCTTCAATCCCATACTCCCTATAAAATTGCATCGCCCCCGTCGTCCGTCTTTTTTCCCAATTCATCCCCAACTTTTTCGCAACCGCCTCCACTTCTCCCCAATCTTTCCCCTCAATTTCCAAATACGACGGCATCAATGGCCAAGTATCAATATCCACATCCACTCCATCCAATTCGAAATGTACTCGCTTTTTTTCCTCATTAAACTTTTGTTCCATCCCTAACTTTTCCAAAATCAGGGTCGTCTTTTCAAAGTCGTCCACTTTTATTTCCACCTCTTCCATTCCTGCATCCCCCGTGGTGCTCTCTCCGAATCTTTGCTTAAAACTCAATGTTATTTTATCTCCCTTATCTCGAAGCCTCAGCCAAGCCTTATTCTTGTCCAGCGGCCATCCCGGAAAATCAAACACTCTGTCCTTAAAAATCCGGTCGTATTTCTTAACCGCACCCAAACCCAACAATTTCTTCTCCATTGCTTTCGGGTCTACCTCCAAAAACTTCACTTCAATCTCTTCCATATTTTCGCTAGCTCCTCATAATTAGTAACCACTCCAAATGTTTTTCTAACCAACTCTAATGTTCTTTCATTCAATTCTTTAGCCTTCGCATTTCCAGCTATTAAATCTTCTGGAACAACTATTTTGTAACCCAAATCATACCCATTACGAATCGCAGTCTCCACACAAAAAATAATATCCATCCCGGTAATCACCAAAGTTTTTATACTTTTATCTTTAAGAAATTGCACTAACTCTCTGTTTGAAAAAATATTGAAATCATATTTAGGGAACACCCTATTAGCTGGAGGGTTAATCCGGTAAAACTTATATCCATTGCCAGAAGTATCACACGTCACCAGCTTTCCGTCCAAATCATATTGTTCCTTTTGTAAATTACTCAGTTTAAACCGATCATAAATTTGTTGAGTGTATACAACCAACACTCCAGCTCTTTCAGCTATTGGAATTAACCTCTCCAATTTATCCACCATTGGATCAACTAGTGATAAATCTCCTCCCCGACTGGCTCGAAAGAACTTTTTATCTGGAGACCCAAAGTCATTTTGAACATCGATCACCACCAAAGCTGTTACCTCGGGATTCACTTTATCTTTCAAATCCATTGTCTTGAATTATATCTCACTCACAGCACGAATCCTTGTACCCGCAATTTCGGCACACCGCCTCCTTGCTCCCCGCCACACTCCCTATTTCATATCCGCACTGCGGACACTCCTGAAATTCCTTTATGCGCGCAGGCATTCCAGCAAATAGCATCGCAGCCGGACCCCGCGAGCGAAGCGAGTGGGAGTCGAGAAGCGCATTTGCGAATGCCGAGCGCAAATAATTAACATTCAGAGTATCCGCATCCATAACACTTCTTGCACCCCTCCTCAAACACCAGGCTTGCCTCCCCGCAGCTCGGACACAAATCTCCCCTCTTCGCCACAACCGGATTTGGAACTTGAAACATTGGTAATTGGTTATTGATTGGAGCTTGAGAATTGGTCATTGGGACTTCGTCATGTTTTCCCATTAATCCAAAATGCATCCCGATCGCCTTGGCAATCGCGTCCGGCAAACTCCTCACTTTATTTGGCCCAAACCCCACCGATCTGGAACCGCCGATTCCGTGCAGTTGATCCATCAACTCTTTCGCCCTCTCTTTGGCCGGCATATGATTTCCAAACCGCAAAGTTGTTGAAATGAGCCTCCCCAACGCCTCCGCCATCGCCGACACTTCACTCCCCGCCTTCCCGATAATCACAAATACTTCAAACGGGTTCCCGTCCGCGTCATGGTTTACCGTAATAAAAGCGCTTCCGAGAGGCGTTTCAATTCTGTACGTCGCCCCCTCCACTTTCACCGGCCTGGGTTTAATCGCCTGTTCCTGAACGCTAGACGCTATCTCCTGAACGCTTTTTTTAGTCCCCAGATTCAAAACTTGTTCACTCTTGCTCCCGTCCCGGAAAACCGTTATTCCCATACACCCCGACTCCCAAGCCTGCTTATACGCCCGCTCTACATCGGATACCGTCGCGTCATGTCGCAAATTAATTGTCTTGGACACCCCGTTGTCCGTATATTTCTGAAAGGCCGCCTGGGTTTTTACATGCCACTGGGGTTCAATCTCATGTGCCGTCCCGAACACTTTCCTCACATCCTCCGGAATCTCGGAAATTTCTCGGACAGTCCCGTGTTGCGCCACTTTCTCCATCAACTCTCCGCTATTAAACCCCCTATCGCTGGCAACTTTTTCAAACAAAGGATTCACAAATGTCAGCTCTCGGTTTTCGGACTTCACAATGTGCCGGTAAGCTACGGCAAACAACGGTTCCACTCCGCTGGAAGTATTTGCCAAGATGCTTATCGACCCCGTCGGAGCAATGGTCGTCACCGTACTGTTCCTTATCGGTTTCTTGTAAATGCTTTCTCTCCACAATGGAAACGGCCCCCGTTCGGCCGCCAATTCTTCGGACATCTTGTGTCCTTCGGCGTTAATAAACTTCATCATCTTCTCCGCCAGAATTAGCGCCTCATCGCTGTCATATGGGATGCCCAAAGAAACGAGCATATCCGCCCACCCTCCGACCCCGAGGCCTATCCGTCTGATATTCATAACCGTATCCTTAATCTGCTCCAGCGGAAACGGGTTCATTTCAATCACATTGTCCAGCATCCTGACAGCTGTCCTGGTCACCTCCCGCAACTTATCCCAATTAAAAACACTATCAGTTACGAAATAATTCAAAAATATGCTGCCCAAATTGCAAGCGTCAAAAGGGTACAATGGCTGTTCGCCGCAGGGATTTGTACTTTCCACTTCCCATCCCTCCGCCCTGATCGGATTAGCCGAACTGTGGTTTATCCGGTCGATGAACACCAGTCCCGGATCTCCGGTCTTCCATGCCGACTCGGCAATTTCGTTCCATACTCTTCTGGCCGAGAGCTTACCCGTAACTTCGCCGTTATTCGGAGCAATTAAGTCATATTCGCCGTCTTTGGCCAATGCATCCATAAACCGGTCGGTCACCGTCACTGAAATATTAAAATTCGATATCCCCGCGTCATCGTCCTTGCAATGGATAAACTCCAGAATATCCGGGTGGTCCACCCGCAAAATCCCCATATTAGCACCCCTTCTCGTTCCCCCCTGCTTAATCTGCTGTGTTGCCTCATTATAAATCTTCATAAAAGACACCGGCCCGCTTGCTATACCCATCGTCGACTTTACCCTGGCACCCTTTGGCCTCAATCTGGAAAACGAAAAGCCGGTTCCCCCCCCGCTTTGATGAATGAGTCCCTGCCACTTCACCCCGTCAAAAATTCCTTCCAGACTGTCCGGCACGGGTATCACGTAACAGGCGCTGTATTGCAACCCGTTATTCTTGCCAGCATTCATCAAAGTCGGTGAATTGGGCAAAAACTCCCTGGAGAGCATCAACTTATAAAACTCCCTCGCCTTTTTTTCTATCTCTTTTCTCGTCATTCCGTATTTCACCTCCGCCCGCGCCAACTCCCACGCCACCCGCCAGCACATCTCCTCCACTGTTTCAATTGCTTTGCCGTCTTTGTCCTTGAGAAAATATCTTTCGTTCAACACTTTCACCGCTTGATGCGACCACTCCGACGCCGTTATGTCCTCGGGCACTTCCGGCTTCAGCCCCGCCAGCCTCTCCACTAAACCCGTCATCTCTTTATATTCCAAGTCTTCCCATTTCACTTTCCTGGGATCCAGCTTTCCATTCCCGTTCCCGTTTGTTTTTTTTTGCTTGCCCCGCGTAGCCTTGGCGAAGTGGGGTTGCAGTTGCAATTCAGGCATAATTTTACAAAAAATTCTAAGCACTAATATCTAAACTCTAAACAATTTTTGAAAATTCGAATTTGGAATTTGTTTAGGATTTAGTATTTAGGATTTAGAGTTTAATTAGATATCTTTTCTATCAATTTTTCGAACTCTGTTAAATCTGTAAGTTCGAAATAAACGCTGGCAAACCTCAGCCATGCGACTTTATCAATGTTTCGCAGCCTCCGCAGCACCATTTTGCCGACTGTCTTGGACGGAATTTCGGACACTTCTTTGCGCCTGACTTCCCTTTCTACCTCGTCTGCCAGCTGGCGGATGAGATCGATGGACACCGGCCGTTTGTCAAAGGATTTAGTGACCCCCGAGACAATTTTTTCCCTGTCGAATGCCTGCCGGCTGCCGTCCCGCTTGATGACAAAAACGGTTGGTCCTTCCACCCGTTCAAAAGTGGTGAACCGCTTTTGGCATTTTTGGCATTCGCGCCGCCGCCGCAAACTTTGTCCGTCCTCCGCCACCCGCGACTCAAGTACTGATGTATCTTGGGTCGCACAAAAAGGACATTTCATACTGTATCTAGTGGCATCGACCAGACTAAACCACTAAATACCCCCCGTCAACTACTAACTA
>Ga0155755_117_pt2 | contig 4563 bp, 6 predicted proteins | sample RifCSPlowO2_01_FD_107409 | JGI IMG/M metagenome (GOLD analysis project Ga0155755, IMG submission 107409) | candidate division Kazan bacterium RIFCSPLOWO2_01_FULL_48_13
ATGGGCATCAAATTTAAGCGGCAGGTAAGGAACCAGGTCACACTCCGAAGGCTTAAAAGTCCTGTTGGCGGCAAACTCCCCGTCTATAAAATCAATCTGCACCCTCTCAAATTTCTTGCTGTCCCTTATCTCCCGCAACAGTCTGTCCAACTCCTGCGGATCATCAGTCAATATCGCCGGAATTATTTTCATTTTTCATTTCCGAACATAATCACCTGCTCCACCAGCCGGTTCGTATACCCCCACTCATTGTCATACCACGCCAGCACTTTTACCAAATCCCCGTCGATCACCTGCGTGAATTCCGTGTCCACAATCGCCGAATAACTGCTTCCGATAATATCCGAGCTTACCAGATGTTCGGGTATTCCCGATCTCCCCGAGACCCCCAAGATCCCCGAGTAAATTGGGTTTTCGCTCGCCTCTACAAACGCTTGATTAACTTCATCTCTTGTAACTTTTTTCTTTGTTACAAAAACAAAGTCAGAAATCGACCCCGTAATCACCGGTACCCGCAAAGAAATCCCGTCAAATAGGCCTTTCAGCTCCGGTATCACTTCCGTTGTGGCCACCGCCGCCCCCGTACTCGTCGGCACCACATTCATGGCCGCCGCCCTGGCGCGCCGCAGGTCTTTATGGCTTCCGTCCTGCAGCACTTGGTCATCGGTATACGCGTGCGCCGTTGTCATCATCGCCTTGGCTATCCCGAATTTGGCATGGATGACCGCCGCCACCGGCGTCACGCAATTTGTCGTACAGCTGGCATTGGAAATTACTTCCGCCTTCCCATCCGCTTTATTAACTCCTAATACGAAAGTTCCGACGTTTCCGCCTTTGCTGGGAGCCGAAATTACCACTTTCTTCGCCCCCGCTTTGGCGTGTTTCAGCGCCCCCGCTTCGTCCGTAAACCTGCCCGTGCACTCCATAACCACATCCACTCCGTATTTGGTCCACGGCAGCAGTTCCGGATCTTTCTGCCCCAGCACCGGAATCTTAAGCCCCATACTCTCAATCACCAAAAACTCTCCCTCGGCCTTGACATCTATTTGAAATCTTCGATACGTCGTATCGTTCATTAATAAATGTGCCCAACCAGCTGTATCCATCGACCCGGAAGTGTTTACCGCCACCACTTCCATCTCACTCGCGTGCTTCAGCAGCCAAATCCTAAACGCCAACCGCCCAATCCTCCCAAAACCATTAATCGCCACTTTAACCATCACCAATATAATACCCCACCTACCCCAACAATTGTACTAACAATTCATAAACGTCTTTTCTGTGTCCAATTACCAATATGCACACCTCATCAGCGGTTTTCCTATATACAATCCTATAATCACCAACCCTAGCCCTGTATGCATTTTTATAACCGCTTAATACTTCCACGTTAGAAATCATCTCACCCATTGCCAAGGATCTTATCTTTTGACTTATTATCAGTTGCTTGAATTTCGGTAATTTTTTAAGCTGTTTCTTCGCCGAACCCAAAATCGTTAACTTCATATCCCCAATTTTTTAGCCACCTCTTCAAAATCTTCGGCTGTAGAAAAATCAGCCGACTCTACTGCCCGCTTATCTATAAAATCTTCCACATATCTCTCCAGCCTCTCAAACAGATCCTTTCCCACCAGATATGCCTCCACTTCACCCCTATTTTCAATTGCCACCGGATAGTCTCCGGATGCCAAAATCGCCTTTGCTGGGTTCACTTTCAGTTGACTTATAGACAAAGAGGTCATGCACTGATACTAAACTCAAACAGGGCTTTTGTCAAGACCATCAAACAGGTCTCTCAATCGCTTCAATCCCGGGGAGAGTCCCCGTGGACAGATACTCCAGCATGGCGCCGCCACCAACGGAAATCCAGTCAAATTTATCCGTCAGCCCAAACATATCTATTGCTCTTTCGATATCACCTCCCCCGGTCACTTTATATGCGTGGCTTCCGGCAATCGCATTCAAAACTTCTTTCGTACCTCTACTCGAGCTTTCATCCTCATACTTTCCCATCACCCCCGCCGCCAGGATTACCTCTGCGCTGGAGATTTCATGGACATAATTGTTTATGGCCTCGTCAGAAATATCCAGTCCATCCGGCCGCAAATCCACTCCGGCAAGCAGTCCCCCTTTCAAAACAACCGCAAACTTGTCTCCCATCTTGTCCGCAAACTTTTGTTTCTCCTCCACTTTCACTCCTCCGATCACCAAAATTCTTTTCCCCGGCTTTCCCCATATTTGATTCAATTTCTCTATCTCTACCTCAAATCTCAAACCCACCACTACTTCTTTACCCTGACTTCTCATCAACCTGGGAAGAGCATCAATAGAAGCGTGTTTTCGGTGAGACGTGGCAAACGCTTCGTTTACATAAACATCCCACCCCTCGGCCAATTGTCCGGCAAATTTTTCACTATTTCCTTTTTCACCGGGATTCATTCGCAAACTATCATCAAACTCCATCCCCGGAAATTCCTTCCGCAAATCATCTACCACCCGGTATTGCGTCTCCGTGTGTCCTATTACCTTGATTTTTTTCGCGCCGTTTTCAAGCAAATATTTCACCACTTGTCTCACCGACTCCGTCCGTGGATTATCTTTGTCGTCCACATCCAAGTCTCCTCTTACCAAAACATTTTTCCCGGCTACCTCACCGTCCCGAATGCTTTTCAAAGACTGCCCCTTCATACCTGGCTATTTTCTCAATCCTCCTCATATAACGCTCGCTCTCCACAAATTCCGTCTCCAAAAACCGCTCCACGAGTTTCAGCGCTTCCTCCTCCGTCACGTTATCCGCAGCGAGCGCCAGGACGTTGATATTGTCGTCCTTTCTGCCCGCGTATACCTGGTCCGCTTCAAACCCCAGTCCGCACCGTACCCCCTTCACTTTATTCGCCGCCACCTCCGCCCCCACTCCGGATCCGCACAGCACAATCCCCATATTTTTATCCGGTGCCCGGGCCACCTTCTGTGCCACTTCAATCGCGAAGTCCGCGTAATCGTCTCCGTGGTCATAATCAAATGCCCCCACGTCCTCAAACTCATATCCCCGCCCCTTCAGCCAGCGGTTGATCGTTGCCTTCATCTCAAAACCCCGGTGGTCCGTCCCGATATAAATCATTGGCTCATTCTACCTCAATACATAACCCCCGTTAATATCCAAACACGCCCCGGTGATGTGCCCCGCATCTCCACTGGCCAAAAAATATATTCCGTTCGCCACATCCTCCGGCTTAGCCACTTTTTTCAAAAGCACAGCATTTTGCAATTCTTGGAACCTCTCCTTATTCATACCTTTTATTAAATCTGTCTCTGTAATTCCGGGAGCTACGCAATTAACTCTGATTTTCGGCGCCAATGCCTTAGCCATCGCCTTCGTAAATCCCAAAACCGCAGCCTTCGTTCCCGCATACACCGGATCCGTGCTCCCGACTTGCGCCGCCGTCGAACTGATATTCACAATCGCCCCCTCTTGCATAAATTTCAAAACTTCTTTTGTACACCAATACATCCCCACCTCATTCACACCAATCACTTTTTGCATCAACTCCCAATCGTAATCTGCCAAGCTTTTATAGCCGAAAACCCCTGCGCAGTTTACCAGGCAGTCCACCCGGCCGAAATCAGCAAACGCCTGTTCAAATGCTTTTTTAATGCTCTCCGGCTCCGCTACATCCAATTGGTAATAATTTTGATTATTAGAATTTTCTATTTTATTTTTTTGATAGAAACCCGCCACTTTCCAACCATTATCAGCGAATTTTTTAACAGTCGCCGCCCCTATTCCCCTGCTCGCCCCCGTAATAAAAACCACTTTATCCATAATCCGATTATAACTCACCTCTTCCGTTCCCCTCTCTTTAATTAAAGAGAGGGGTTAGGGGTGAGTTATTTAAATGCTTCAGCAAGTTTGCGCAATCGATATTCGGGATCTTCTGCCAACACCACATCCGTCGCCAGCAGCACTCCTTTTGCTCCAAATTTTAACCCGACTTTTACATCCCCCGGACTATGCACCCCCGCCCCAATTAATACTGGGTTCTGAACGCTAGTCACTAGACGCTTAATTATTTCTGGTTTCTCACTACTCACCGACTTATCCCTACTCCCTATTAATTCCGGCGGTTCGTAAGCAATATAGTTCGGCTCCAGTTTATCCAATTCCGCCGCTTCATTCTCATCCGCCGCGCAGATACACAGTTCAAACGCCATTCCTCTGGTTTGGTCGGCGATACTTTTAACCAGCTCATTCCCCAACTTATGCTCCGAATGATTGAGAAGCGTTCCCCTCGCCCCAGCTTCTTCCACACCTTCTACAGTTATCCACCCCGTTTTTTTACCTTGTTCCACAGTATCTACGTGCTGCACCCAGCATTCCGCCCCGGTTTCCACGCAATTGCGTAAATCCGCCACCTGCGGCACTGCTACAATCCGGCACTTCGTCTCCTCCTGCACTCTCCGGCAAATCTGCGCCAGCCGGACAGCGGCAAACCCCGTCGCTTCCCTATACGTCTTGAAATTAACTACAATCATGTTTGCGTAATAAGTTGTGGGTTGTGAGTA
>Ga0155755_118_pt1 | contig 4225 bp, 3 predicted proteins | sample RifCSPlowO2_01_FD_107409 | JGI IMG/M metagenome (GOLD analysis project Ga0155755, IMG submission 107409) | candidate division Kazan bacterium RIFCSPLOWO2_01_FULL_48_13
GGCTTTGGGAGCGGATTTTGACTACTATCAGGCTGATGGACTACTACTACGATCTACACAATAAGCTCCGAGTGCACCTCAGGCAAAATCGCCTCGATTTGGCAACCAACTACGAACACTATTGGCGTCGCGAGAGGTCTGAGATCCCCCTGCCCCAGCCCAACTATTTGGTTAGAGAATATTCCGAGTTTGAACCACCAGCCGATAATTTTAAGCTGGGTAATGGATACGGTTTCGCCGGGGGAGTTCACTTTCCCACTGAACACTACGCCATAACTTTTGACGGCGAGCGTTTGACCGAATATACCACTTACGCCAATCGGGCTACCAATCTTTACGCTCAACTCCTACTGGTACCCCAAGGGGTTAGTTTAGTGCATGCCGCAGGCATTAGCCTCAATGGACGTGGTATTATCTTCCCCGCAGCCGGGGGGGTGGGCAAAACTACACTAGTGTCTCAACTCAAAGACCTACCTGGCTTTTCCTTTTTTGGAGACGACTTTGTGATGATGGATCGATCAGGCGTAATGTTGGCCTATCCCAGCGACTTGTCGGTTTATCCATACCACTTAGAGATAATGCCAGAGTTGAAGAGAACCATCTACCATCAATATTTGATTGGCCGACAGTGGCTAAATGCATTTACTAACATCATCCCGGATGGACGCCTTCGTTACTACGTTCGGCGGGGCTTGAGCAAACTTATTGCAGTGATAATTGGTTGGATCAAGTTATCGGCTACCCCGATCTGGCATCAGGATTATGCCAAGGTGCCGGTAGAACAGCTGGTGAAAGCAGAGAAGATTGGGAACCAGGTTAAACTAATCGCAGCCGTCTTTTTGAGACGACATAGCGGAAACGATTTCCGGGTCAGTAGTCTAACTTCCGCGCAACTAGCCACCATAATCGCTGCTGTTCTGGGGATCGAATTCCGTTATAGCTGGGTCTACTGGGAGAGTTTAGCCATTGCCAGCGGGCGGGACGTCACGACTTTTTTGAACCAACAAAAACAAGTACTCGAGAGTGGATTAGCCGGCATATCCATCTATCAAATCGATATTCCTATGTCGGCCTCTTCTCAAGCCTATATCGAATTTATGAAAAAATTTATCCAGCAGAAGCTAACTTAGCATGAGTCAGATCGTAGACAATCCGGCTATCCCCCTTCAGCGGCTCCCCAAAGTTTCCGTAGTTATGTCGGTTTACAACGGCGGGTCTTATGTCGAGGAGGCGATGAACAGCATCCTCGGCCAGACATTCACTGATTTTGAGTTGATCCTAATCGATGATGGCTCTACTGACCGAACCCCGGCCATTATCGCCTCTTTTAGTGATCCGCGGATAGTTCGAATCAACCACCCAACCAATGTCGGGCTAGTCACTGCACTACGAGAGGGGGTGGAGCGGGCCCGCGGAGAGTTAATTGCTCGCATGGATGCCGATGATATCAGTTTGCCTGAACGATTTGCTAAACAGGTAGTTTTTTTCGATACCCATCCCGAAGTAGGTGTGCTGGGCACTGCCATGCGACAGGTGAACAGTGCTGGACAACTATTAGCCATTATATCTCCCCCTACTGACCATGCCTTAATTGAGTGGAGCTCGCTATTCGAATCCACGGTAATGCATCCCACCGTCATGATGAGAAGGTCGGTGGTGCTCCAGGCTGGCAACTATAACCCCGACTACATCCATGTGGAAGATACCGAACTGTGGAGTCGAATGATTCTAATAACTAGATTTGCTAATTTGTCAGAGCCGCTGTGTATCCGCCGTTGGAGAGTTGGTTCGATATCGTACCAGAAATCATCGCTCCAGCAGCAACGCAGTGCTGAAATCCGGCTCCAACTACTACAAAAAATACTGGGCCGAGAGCTGCCCAAAAATCTCGCCACCACCTATATCCGCGCTTGGGCGAACCCGGCAGCTGCCCTCTCAATCGACACCGTTAGTCAGGTCATCTTACTGCTAAGTGAAGCCAACCAGAAGCTGATTGCTGCTAATCAATCTGCGCCGAACTTTAGCGCCATCGCCCAGCAACTTCAAACCGACCTAGCGCATCGAATCATAACTCTCAGCCAGCGTGATAGTCGGCTGATAACCAAATTGATCTACCGTTGGTTTAGAACCCATACGCCGTATACCGTTAAAAACTGGATTAATCGACTGCTTGCTCAGCGCCACAGTTCCTGATACTGTCCGACTATGTGATGAATATCGTAGTCGGCAGATTTTTGGGTAGACCACTGCACTACCCCATCGATGAGCCGTTGCCGCAATAACGGATCGGATAGTAGGCGTTGCAGCTGGTTGGCCAACGCCAAAGAATCCCCTGCCGGAAAGAGTAGCCCATTTTCTCCATCAGTGATCAGCTCTTTGATGGCAGACAGGTCAGCAGCAACTATCAGTTTACGGGCGACCAGCCCCTCTAGAACCACCAAGCCGAAGCCCTCGGCCAATGAAGGTATCACTAAGATATCGATCGCTTGTAGGGCAGGCACGACATCCGCCACCTCGCCCAAGAATTGCAGGTCCAACTCGCTAGTTCGCGCCACGGTTTGTAACTGACTCTGCAGACTACCACCGCCGGCCAGTAGGGCAGGAGGAGTTTGGTCACCTAGACGATCTTTTAAGACAGAGAGGGCCTCCACAAAATTGGCCGGGCCTTTGATCGGCTCCAACCGACCGATCATGCCGATCACTAAAGCTGTTCCGTTCATCAATTTACCGCCCTTGGCAAAACGATCAGTATCAATGCCATTGGGAATGATAACCAACTTTTCGGCCGGTACTTTAAAGTAATTTTGCAAAAAATATCCGACCGCTTGCGAATTGGCCACTACCCGTGTGGCGCGCGGGAGAGCCAGGCTCCGCTTGGCCCAAGCGATAAACCAAGGCAATTTTTCAACATCGTGATGAATAACTATACGCTGGGGTACCTTGAGTGAGGCGGCAGCCAACATCCCCACGATATCGGCATGGTAGAGCGAAGTAACTACCACCGAAGAGCCGTGCCGTTTGAGCACCCGAGTGAGCCGACTTAAGATAGCTGGCAAGCTAACCAGCCAGTATAATCGGTATAGGCCCGATCCGGTGATGTACCGCCGCGGGCCAACAAATTCGATTGGGATTCCCAGGCGCTGAAAATCCGGCAGTAGTGGTCCACCTCCTAGCACAGTAACTACCCGTGGTTCCCATTGGTTACGATCAAGATGAGTGATAATATCAAGAATCAGTCGTTCTACCCCACCGACCATTAAGGTGTTAGTAATAAAGAGTATTGTCTGCTTCATAGATGGAATCGACCACTCTAAAAAGAACTATGTTCGTGACCTCTTATGCCCCACCCGCCATTGGGGGAGGGCCACAGGTGTTATATACCTTAATTAAGGACTTGCCGCCGGATATCTATTGTATTCTAACCAGCTTTTATCATATAGATAATATCTCAGCTCAAAATGGCAGCTGGCTTCCTGGAGGATACATCTTCTATGATAACCCGAAGGCCACTAAAGCAACATCTCGAACCCCAGGTGGCAGCCGGCAAGGTGGGGGGATCGGCCGCGACCTGGCTGCCCGGCTAAAAACTGCCATCAGACGACTGCCTTGGGTAGCAGCTATAACCGGTGTTCCAGTAGCCATCGGACAGGTTCTCACTATAGTACGCCGTGGCCGTCGAGCGATCAGGGAGAGAGCAATTGAGTTGATGGTAGCAGTGTCCGATTATGGACCAGCGCTGATCGGCACTTACCTGCTGCACAGACAGACCAAACTGCCATTCCATGTGATTATGTTTGATGTGTATCAGGGGAACTATTTTTTCTATCCTGGTGGCAACTTATTAGCTCGCATCTTTGAACCAAGATTGATCTCCGCGGCTACCATAGTTATGGTTAATAATCAGGGCACTAAAGATTTTTATATCCGTCGCTATGGTCCGGAAATAACCTCCAAGATTAGGATCATTTACAACTCAACTGAGTCCGCTCCCTATATCGAACACCAGAGCCCATATGATCCGAAATCGCCCTATACGATTATGTTCACGGGGAGGATTTACTGGCCCCAAATCGGAAGCCTAAAGAATCTCATCAAGGCGATCGAGAGGATGAACGATTTGGATATCCGTTTGACGATATATGCCCCGCACCCGCCCAAGTACATCAAATCATTGGGGATTGATAGCCCCAAGCTGACATTGGCAGTGGCTCCCCCGTCGGAGATG
>Ga0155755_117_pt1 | contig 3048 bp, 5 predicted proteins | sample RifCSPlowO2_01_FD_107409 | JGI IMG/M metagenome (GOLD analysis project Ga0155755, IMG submission 107409) | candidate division Kazan bacterium RIFCSPLOWO2_01_FULL_48_13
TTCTCAAACTTATATCCCAAACACTTGGCTTGAATCGGCCACACTACCGGAAATCCCAATAACCAAAAATGTTGCAAATTCTCAAACTTATATCCCAAACACTTGGCTTGAATCGGCCACACTACCGGAAATCCCAATAACCAAAAATGTTGCAAACCCCACAACCAAATAAATAGTACAGCAACAAAAATACCTACCCACACCTTCTTCACTTATTTTTTCTCGCCATCACTCTTTTAACAGCTTCTTTAATCGCCTTTACACTCATCCCGTACTTTTCGAGCAATTCACCAGGTTGGCCGGATTGGCCGAAAGTATTCGGCATCCCCACAAATTCCACCGGTACCGGATAATTTTGGGCCAACACTTCAGCCACAGCCGACCCCATCCCCCCCATTATTTGATGTTCTTCCACTGTCACAATAGCTCCGCAGTCTCTGGCCACTTTCATAATTGTCCCCACATCCATCGGCTTAACCGTATGGTTATTCACCACCACCACCCCTATTCCCTCTTCATGTAACTCTCTCGTCGCAACCAAAGACTGAAAAACTAATGGTCCGCATGCTACTATCGCCACGTTATTCGTAATTCCTGATTCCTTATTCGAATCCCAAAATATTTCCGCCTTTCCCATTTCAAATGGAGTTTCGACAGTTGTAATAATCGGGGTTTTCTCTCTGGCGAATCTAAAATACACCGGCCCCGGCCGCTCCACCGCCGCCAGTGTCAACTTTTTAGTCTCAATAGCGTCGCATGGTACTACAACTGTCATATTAGGTAAAACCCGCGTGATCGCGATGTCCTCCAGCGCCTGGTGCGTCGCCCCGTCCGGCCCCACCGATACTCCGGTATGTGCTCCGGCTATCTTTACGTTGAGGTTCGAGTAGCAAACCGAAACGCGCACCTGGTCCCACGCCCGCCCCGGCGAGAACACCGCGTATGACGAGATGAATGGAATTTTACCCGCCGCCGCCAGCCCCGCCGCGATCCCCGTCATATTCTGCTCCGCCACTCCGCACTCAAAGAATCGCTCCGGATATTTCTTGCCAAATTCCAATACTCTTGTCGACTCCGCCAAATCCCCGGTCAGCACTACTACATTCAAATTCTTCTCCCCCAATTCCAATAGTCCTTCCCCATAACCATGGCGTGTGGGTTTTGTCTCCACATCTTGATCAAATATTTGGGGGTTTAAAAAATTTGTCATTGGTGTTCACTTAGTATTTTACCCTGCAGTGTCCGCAGTTCCGCTAAGGCTTTCTCACCCTCATCTTTATTCGGCGGTTTGCCGTGCCACTCGTACTTCCAGTCCATAAAATCAACTCCTTTGCCGGGAATAGTGTGGGCGATAATTACCGTCGGATTTTCAAAAATTGCCATCGCCTTGTTAAACGCGTCCACAATCTCCCGGACATTGTGCCCATCCACCTCGATTATCGACCAATTGAACGCTTTAAATTTATCCGCCAAGGGCTCAATTGGCATGACATCCTCAGTAAATCCGTCTATTTGGATATTATTCCGGTCGATAACCGCCGTCAGGTTGTGCAAATTGTTTTTCCCGGCAAACATGATCCCTTCCCAATTTTGCCCCTCCTGCAACTCCGCGTCGGACATAAAACAATACACCCACGGCATCCTCTCACCGACAGGCAATTCCCCCGCTGCCACATCCATTCTTACAGCCAGAGCATGACCAATGGCCTGCGACAGTCCCTGCCCCAGCGGCCCACCGGTATTTTCCACTCCCGGTAGTTCCCGAAAATGAGGATGCCCCTGCAACCGGCTGTTCAATTTTCGCAAGGTCATCAATTCTTCTCTGGGAAAAAATCCGGCGTGCGCCAAAGTCGGATACCACACCGGACAAATATGCCCATTCGAGAGTATTACTCTATCTCTGTCTTCTTTCCAGGGATCTTTCGCGTCATAATTCAAAACTCCCCCAAAATACAGCGCCGCAAACACATCCGCCATTCCCAATGGCCCGGCGGAATGCCCGCTCCCCGCCGCTAAAAGCATCTTAATAATATCCTGCCTAATTTCGTTTGCTTTAAGCTCCAATTGTTGAATTTGACTATCTGTTAACATGTTTTGAATTTTGAAAAATTAGGATTTGTTTAGGATTTAGTGCTTAGAATTTAGAGTTTATAACTCAAACGGTTTCTCAGCTGGATTAAATGCCTGGTGTTTATGTTGCAGCATCAGCTCAAACAGTTCAAGTGATTTAATCACTTCGTCCGGACTGGTCACCACCCGGTACACCTGAAATTCCTCCGGCCGCATCCGCATGTTGGCGAGATACGCCGCCATAATATTCTCCCAGAATTTGCCATAAAGTATCAGCGGCTTGTGATGCCCAAAATACAATCGCGCCAGCCCCCACGCCATCCCGAATTCCGAAATCGTCCCCGTCCCTCCCCGGAAAAACACATACGCCTGGCCCACTTCCAGCAGTTTCAGCGTCCGCTCCAAATAATTGGCCCCCTTTATCTCCTCATCAATCGGGTTGTTTATATCCCGGCCCTCAAATATCGACACGTCTTTGGGATAAAACGTCACCCCGATCACATGTCCCCCTGCGGATTTTGCTCCCAGCGTCGTCGCCCGCATCACTCCCGGCCCTCCGCCGTTGGCCACCGTGTATCCCGCCTCTGCCAACGCTTTCCCCACCCCGAACGCTTCCTCAAACAGCGGGTCGTCCTCATGCGCGTCCGCGAACCCCAGACACGTCACGACTTTTATCAATTTATCAGCCATGTCACCATGATAGCACCCGCTTTGCCCCGATCGCCACTTCATCTACGCCTATCTTTTCCAGTATTTCCAAATGCTCCTTATCCACCCCCCCGTCCACGCAAATTTTGTATTTATGCTCCCCGATCTCCCTGATTTCCCGGAGTTCCCTGACGTGTGTTATTGCCATGTTCACAAATTTTTGTCCTCCGAACCCCGGCTCCACGGACATCACAACCACATATTCCAGTTTCGGCAAATAAGGTTTAATTGCCGCAACCGGCGAGTGCACATCCAGCGCCAGCGCCGTAA
>Ga0155755_114_pt1 | contig 2882 bp, 5 predicted proteins | sample RifCSPlowO2_01_FD_107409 | JGI IMG/M metagenome (GOLD analysis project Ga0155755, IMG submission 107409) | candidate division Kazan bacterium RIFCSPLOWO2_01_FULL_48_13
TGAATGCGGCCGGGTTTACCTGTCCAGTAACCAGTGGAGATACCCTTCCACCCACAGTTAACATAACTAACCCGACAGGCGTCCAAACAGTCTCTGGAACAGTGAATGTTGGTGTAGACGCAGTGGATAATTAGCTTCTTAATCGATTGGATTTAATCCTAGAATCAAAGACAAAACGTTATCTACTTTCCTCATCTTTTCTGAGTTAACCTTACCAATTCTTTTTCCTAATCGGGATTTATCAACTCCTCTTATCTCTGGGAAAACTACAGTTGAATTTTCCTCCAAACCCGCTTCCCTTTCCTGAAAAGTAACAGTTCCGGGGTCCATGTATTTTGGAGGCGTCGTGCTCAAAGGCACAACGATAGTCGTCGGTAACTCTTCGTTCCAAGGGTTGGCTTGAACAATTATGGCCGGCCGTTTCTTGCCAATTTCAAAACCCTTGGCGTCTTTTTCGATCAGATTAACAACGTAAATCTCCCCACGTTCAATCTTCATTTTCTTTATACTCAGGCCAACCTTCAAAGTCCAAAACCGACCAATCTTTTCGGGCTTCTTCATATATGTGACGGTTCTTCCTTAAACCTTTGATAATTTCTTCTTTTAAAGAAAGCTTTCTACCTAGTTTATCGTCTAAAGTTTCGGCAATAAATTGGCTCCTTTTACCCTCAGGTATAGCTATTTTTAATCTTTCTATTGTCGCCGTTGGAAGGCTTATATTTATTCTTTTGGTGGCCATACACAACAATTGTACACAACACGCTTGTTTTGTCAATATGAAATGAAAAATTGACACTTAACGAGTCTTAATCTATAATGTTATATTAATTAGTCCCTAAGAATACCTGCCTAATGGATTATCTAAAAAAACCTGTTAATTTTAGAGACAAACGCCATATTCTTACCTTAGTCGGCACTCTGATTATCTTTCTCACAATTCCCCTGACAGTAATCTTAGTCCAACAGACCCGCGAGCCAACCTCTCGTGCCTCGACCACACCAAACGACCCGAAATTCTCTTCCCAATGGGCGCTGCCTAAGATCCGCGCTCCCGAGGCCTGGGACATCACGAAAGGCAGCGCCACGATTAAGGTGGCAGTCGTGGACGGCGGAATTACGTCCACGCTCGCAGACCTTCAAGGCCAACTAGGGACTGGCTACAACGCCATCACGCCGGGCGGCAGCACCGAGGACGACGTGGGGAGCTACGGCAGTGGCACACAAGCGGCCGGGATTATGGGCGCGCGGACGAACAACGGCGTCGATATGGCCGGATCATCGTGGAACATTACCATGCTGCCGGTGAGGGTCTGCGATATGTTCGGGTGCCGCACCGCCGACAAGACCGCGGAAGGCATCAGATGGGCTACCGCCAACGGTGCCCAGATCATCGATGTCAGCTTGGCCTGGAGCTCCTCCACAGCCGCGCTTGACGCCGCGGTTGCTGACGCCATCAGCCGGGGCATCCTGGTGGTAGCAACGGCCGGAGACTACTATCCCCAGAATGCCAGCGTTGGTTACCCGGCGGCGTTACCCGGCGTGATTGCCGTGGGGGCCACTGACTCGACTGATACCGTGTGGAGTTCCTCAAGCAGAGGAGCGCAGCTCGACATCATCGCCCCGGGCGTCAGTGTCCTGACATTGGTCAAGGATGGATGCTGTCTTACTCGGAGCGGTACGAGGCTCGCCGCCGCCCACGTGTCAGGTGCCCTGGCGCTGCTTTTGTCACAAGGAATAAGTCCAACGGCGGCGGTTGCTGCTCTTTACCAAGGGGCGGTGGATCTAGGACCTGCCGGCAGAGATGATACCTACGGTTGGGGGAGGCTAGATGCCTGTGGAGCCTTGAATGCGGCCGGGTTTACCTGTCCAGTTACTGGTGGGGGAGACACCCTTTCACCCACAGTTAACATAACTAACCCGACAGGCGTCCAAACAGTCTCAGGGACAGTTAATGTGGGTGTGAACGCGACGGATAATTAAAAAAGTTGACAAACGAGCAACCTAGGTTACATCGTTAAATATGAAGGGCAAAACTAAGAAACATCCTGTGAAAAATCAGAAAATCGCAGTCGCAATTATAATACTTGCTTTTGTTACGCTCGGATTTCTATTTTTTTATAAAGGTTATTTAAAACCGCCGCTAGAGGAAGCTCCTAAAAAGGCCGCACCTTCCGCCTTCGTTGATATTACTGAAAAAGGCTTTAGCCCGCAGACCATACTTATTTCTAAAGGTGAAACAATCCAGTGGGTAAATAAAGACTCTGTTGCCCACCAACCAGCTTCGAATCCACACCCAGTTCACAATGGTCTTGCTGGTTTTGACGCCGGCAAGTCTCTGGGGATGGGCGAAACATATCAGTTTACGTTCGAGAAAGAAGGTACCTTTGGTTATCATGACCATCGGGCTCCCACTACTAATGCTAGCGTGGTGGTGAAGTGAGAAGGGTTACCCGCCAATGTATAGCGCATTTAAAGAAAAACTCAGCTTGAAAAACAAATTCCGACTCAGCGCTCTCTTCTTGGTTATTTTATTTACGTTGATTGGGACGGTCCTTTTTATTCAAGATAGAAGAGAAGCTGATAAACCCCTGCGGCCAACCCTCTCCGTCAAGAAAATATCCGAAGGGAAGTTCGTGGCCGAAGTTTTTGCCGCTGCCACCGGCGTTACTAGAGTTGAAGTCTACCGAGAAGCTGGAGCCACCGATGTGCTTATTGGCAGCGACACCACCGCGCCTTACACAGTTGCTTGGAACACCACTTCATTAACCGACGGCAGCTACATGATTTACGCTAAAGCTTTTGACGCTGCCTCAACACCAAATGTTGGTACGAGTGCCAATGTTACCGTTACCGTCGATAACGCCGATCCGACTGTCGCGATC
>Ga0155755_120_pt1 | contig 2757 bp, 2 predicted proteins | sample RifCSPlowO2_01_FD_107409 | JGI IMG/M metagenome (GOLD analysis project Ga0155755, IMG submission 107409) | candidate division Kazan bacterium RIFCSPLOWO2_01_FULL_48_13
CCAAGAAGCGCTGGTTCAAGAAAAAGTAACTTACCCCCCAGTAGTAGAATTCTGTTAACACAGAATTCACTACGGGGCAGGCTTTGGGCGGCGCCCAGTAGTGAAATGGGTGTTGCCAAATGGGTCGGATGAAATCCCACCCATTTCTACTTCTGGGTTGGCCTTGTACCCCCCGACCATTCGGGGGGTCTTTTTTATCCACTTTATATTAATACATTTCTGCTTATTCTCATTCGCCATCGGAATCCGAGCCCGTTTTTTGGGACCCATGGAGCCAATTGCGCTTTATTCCTCCCGCCATTGGAGGAGGGGTGTACTGAAATGAGCTAAATCTTTTAGGGGGTGAAGGAGGTTATACCTCCGAGAACGCCCAGAAGATTTAGCCATTGAATAGCCCCGACGACTGGCGAGCGACTTTGGTTACTTTCCTCAAGCGGAAAGTAACAATTAAATTAAGAAGGGATGTTGTAAAGATTCTGGTCAAGCCAGAATGACGAAACGGAAAGATTATGGGGCCCCAGCATCCGCGGGGCTCGCAGGGCAGACAAGTCAGAATGACGGGGTAAGAATTGGGTATTCACCGTATAATATAAATATTATGGCTTTCCCCCGTAGAGAAATTTCGAAATGATGGCATGCCATCATGGAACTATGGGAGCGTTGTGGTGGGATATGATGTTGCTGGGGTTTTTACGGCTAATAAACATGGGTTATGGGTGAAATGATTCGAAATTCTTCTACGGGGTTTGCGGATGAAGTAAAAATTCATGCTAAAGCAGGCAACGGCGGCGATGGCCTGGTCTCATTTCGGCGTGAGCGCTATATCTCCAAAGGCGGTCCCGATGGTGGCGATGGCGGACACGGGGGCAGCATTATTTTATTGGCTGATCATAACGAAACCAGCCTGATCTCTTTTTTGCGGGATAAAAATCTTCGGGCGGAAAACGGCATTGGCGGCGGTCCGCAAAAGAAGGCTGGCAAGGCCGGGAAAGATCTAACCATCAAGGTGCCGGTGGGTACCCAGGTGGTGGTAGTTAGTACCCCCAAGCGAGGCAAGCCAGTTGAGTTGGTCTTAGCTGATTTAGACCGTTCGGGCGGTCAATTTGTGTTGGCCAAAGGTGGCAGCGGAGGACTGGGCAATTCGCATTTTGCCCGGGCTTCGTTTCAGACCCCCAAATTTGCTGAGCTGGGCGAACCGGGCGAGGAGCGCGAAGTAGTTCTGCGCCTAAAGATGATCGCCGAAGTAGGTATTATTGGTCTGCCTAATGCTGGTAAGTCCACTCTGCTGTCGGTGATTAGTAAGGCGCAGCCGAAGATCGCCGACTATGCTTTTACTACACTCGTTCCTAATTTGGGCATAGTCGATTTTAAGGGCAAGCGGTTTATGGCCGCCGATATTCCCGGTCTAATTGAAGGCGCTCATCTGGGCAAGGGTCTGGGAATTGATTTTCTTAAGCATATCGAACGCACCAAAGTAATTATTCATGTGCTGGATGCCACTCACGGTGATATTAAAAAAGACTTTAAAGATATTAATGTCGAATTAAAAAAATACAATCAGGCATTGGCGGCCGAGCCGCAGGTGATTGCGATCAATAAAACCGATATGCTGACCCACAAAAGCTTGGTGGAACTGCGTAAATTAAAATTCGGTTCCTACCCGGTCCAGCGGATCTCGGCCATTACCCACTTGGGGCTGGAGCCGTTGCTCTACGATGTGCTGAATGCGCTTCGATCAGTACCAAAGGCATCGGCGGCCATCCCCACTTATACTATCGCCGACATTCCCAACGAGCGGTACGAGGTGGGCAAGCGCCGGGGTGGTGGCTGGGTAGTAAAAGGCGATAAGATCGAGCGGATGCTTATCAAGACCGACTTGCGCAATGAGCAGGCCTTGGGCAGATTGTATAAAATTCTTAAACGGATGGGAGTACAGGCCGAACTTAAAAAGATCGGGGCCAAAGAAGGGGATAGCGTTAAAATCGGCCGATTTACGATAGAATATAGAATAGTTTAAGGGCGATTAGCTCAGTCGGTAGAGCGCTACATTCGCATTGTAGAGGCCACCGGTTCGAATCCGGTATCGTCCACCAATAAAAAATCAGTTGTCATCCTGAACCCTTTCTGTCATTCCTGCCCATTCGACTCCGCTCAGGATAAACTCCGGCAGGAATCTATTTTTGTCTCCGCCAGCCGTCATCCTAACTTGCCCGCCCTGCGAGCCCCGCGAATGCAGGGCGACTGCTGGGGTCCAGGATCTTAAGATTCTGGAGTCGGCCGATAGAAATCGGCTTCCCCAGAATGACGAAAAAACTTAGGATGATGAGGATTGACTGGGGGGCGGTTTTTTGGTATCTTAGTGGGTCGCTCCCAGGGAGCGATTTTGGGTGGAGAAAGGGGTTGGGTAAATGAATGTTTTCCAGCTGTTGGGGGGCATAGTAATGACGGTTTTCCTCTCCAACGCCGCTTTGGCCCCGGTCCTTCCAGTGGACCCCAGGTTAGCGCCGTTAGAGCAGTTTTTGGAAGAGAAAGGTAGCCCTTTGCCGGCGGCCGAGCTCTTAAAATACAATAACTGGCGAATGATAGTGGCGCTGTCTTGCGCCGAATCTGGTTACGGAAAAAATATGGCCGGCACCTTTAATGCGTGGGGGATAAAAGATTTTCAGGTCGGTAGTCCGAAGTACAACGGCACCCGCGATTTTGCTTCGTGGGAGGAGTCGATTAAATACACCTCTAACCTGTTATATAAATATGATG
>Ga0155755_110_pt3 | contig 2746 bp, 3 predicted proteins | sample RifCSPlowO2_01_FD_107409 | JGI IMG/M metagenome (GOLD analysis project Ga0155755, IMG submission 107409) | candidate division Kazan bacterium RIFCSPLOWO2_01_FULL_48_13
TGGATTTGATCCGTCTTCCTGAATTAATAGCAGCTTGCCCGCCTCGCGGGCAAGTGTTCGAGCATAGTCCGGATGATACGCCTCCCCGATGGCAAACAGCAGATGCGGCTTACCTTGCCAGATTAATCCCGCGCCGCCTTGGATCTGATGCGCGCCCAATACCGGAGTATTGCCTCTAAAGATTACTGTCGGCTCTGCCCCGACATAACTATCCCCCTGCCGTTCTACTTTCAGCCGCAGAATCTGATTCTGGCCCTGACCATCAGCCTGTTTCTCGGTATAGGTTAAAAAGACAAAATGATTTTTAGTATAGTCGCCGCTGATTATCAGCCCCGTCATGCCGTTCTCGCCTGCCACATCCATCCCATGCTCTACCATATATAGCGGCTCGGTCTGTTTCGTCCAATTTTGGCCGTCCCGCACTAACGCCCATACCTCACCGGTCAGCGCCGCTACCAACATTAAATTATTATCCGGTGTCAGTTTAACCCGAGTGATTAGCCCCAACCCCTCTGCTACTGGCGTTACATAACGGCCGGCGATTAATGATTGATAGTTGCCACTATCTGCCTGGGGCAGTTGAGTGGATGGCGGTTTTCCCTGATACACCATCAGCCCGCCCCCCACCAATAACACCAAAGCGATCAGCCATAGATAGCTCCCCCATCCTCCACCTTTTGTTATCCTGATCCCCCCTTTTGTCATCCTGAGCGTAGTCGAAGGATCTATGGGTTTTGTTTGTTTCGCCATTACTATTTAACTATTATCGTTCCGGTCTGACTGGGGTTGAGGTGATTATGATATTTAACCGTCTCTGATTTGGTAAAGGTAAACGAATAGGTGCCGCCGGTATCTAAGGGCGCTCCGGCGTCAAACCCCGGGACACTGGTGTGGATCGGATGCGGCCCCGCCGCGGGCCAGATCGCTGCTGTCTGCCCAATGTTCACAAATTTAACCGTGTCGCCCACATTAATAGTGATCGAGTTAGGCGAAAAAGCGGAGCCAGTATAATTCACCGTGACTGTTTTAGGGTTGGTAGCAGCGTCCGAAGGTTGGGTGGTCGAATTATTAGCTGGCTGATTAGTGGCTGGCTGATCAGTATCCAACGAAGAGGTAGTGTTAGATTTGGCGCCACAGCCCGCCCCCATCAACAATGCTGCCCCAGCCAAAATCATTAAAGTCTTCTGCAAATTCGTCATAATTGATTTTCTCCTATTTAGCTCCTTCCTATTATACCAACTCGCTAAAATCACTGGTGTATAATGTCCTGTCGGCGCTGAATCACTAAAGGAGGTGATCCACATAATGGAGCTCCAGCAGCTGATGAATCATTTTTTCGCCAAAACTATCCGGGCGTTGCTCTGATATAAAAAACCCACACCGTTACGCACGGTGTGGGGACTAATTGGTCCAGGGATTCTCTGGCTTCGGAGAACAGGTTATCAGATCGGCCATCGCCGCTGCCCGGTTGGCTATCCGCTGAACCTTATCGCCGGACAACTCCTCACCCGCTTTAATCGCTTGCCTTACCTCGTAGATAAAAGCAACCTCAAAATTGCCCAGTAATACCGGGTCGGCGGGTAAAGTGATCTCAACCACCCAAGTCGAGTCGGATGAAGAAGTATCTTCCATCGGCATTATCAGCCGATAGGCTAATTCGTGATAAAAAGTGCCCGCCTCACCGCCATATTGCTCCACACCGTACAAGAAAGCATCCAGGACGCACAACAACCCGTATAAGTCACTCGGGTGTTCGGCAAACTGTTCTGGTCTTCTCCGATCCTTGGCTAGTTTATTGCCATCTTTGATCAAGATAGCAATCCGCACCAGAATCTTAGCCAGTGACTCCACCGAGAAATTAAGTGGAGCGGCTACGCTTAGTTCTAACGGGATCTCACCGCCTCGCTTACAGTCATCGAGATAGCGCAGCAACAGACTGTATAGCGCGCCGCCAGTCATCCCCTGTCCGTTACGCAGCGGCCTCACCACCGCTTTCTTCCACGGATCAAATCCGACCGTTCGGCCGACTGCCCGAATTAGTTCGGTCGGCAGATCTACCCACCTCAAGCTATATTCTTCGGCTCCATAGGGCATCAACCATCACCATCCTCCGCGCAAATTTTCTCAAAGAACCACTTACTATATACCCAAAAATCCGCTCCCCGTCAAGAAATCTTCGATTTCGCAGACCTTGAGCCAGCCGAACAGGTCAATAAAAAATGGGGCGCCAAGCTTTCGCTCGGCACCCACATGTACTTTAAGAATAGATGGACAAGAATGAAAAGATTACAAATCGTCAACCGACACTGCCTCTCCCTGCGCTAATTTGCGCTGTCTCTCCGCGGTTGCCTCCCCTTCTATTTCCCACATCTCTGCAGTGTAGTACGAGACGGACAAGTATTTAAACTTCTCACCCCAGACAAGATTCACCACATTTTTTTGATTATCCACCAGCTCCAGCGATCCCTCAAAGTTGCCGTAATCAAACTCATCTTTTTGAACCCGAGCGCCATCGTACTTTTCAAGTAAGCTGGCTCTTAATGACTTAACGAAGCTTACCAACTTCCCCGAGTTGTTGTCTAAATCTTTATTGCATGGGCCAAAATTTAAACAAATCCGCTCAAGCTTGTTATCAGCCGTAAACAGCAACAACCCTGCTCGGACGGATTTTTCGTCGCCGGGAGAGACGGGCATACTGACATTCTTATAGTACACGCCCGTGTCATTGGCCAGCCACCCGTCTCCG
>Ga0155755_109_pt2 | contig 2197 bp, 1 predicted proteins | sample RifCSPlowO2_01_FD_107409 | JGI IMG/M metagenome (GOLD analysis project Ga0155755, IMG submission 107409) | candidate division Kazan bacterium RIFCSPLOWO2_01_FULL_48_13
GTATCGGGTTAAGCTCTACCGCATCCACACCGAGATCAACCGCCAGTCTGACGATCGCCTCAGCCTCGGAGAGATTATCTCTCTGCAAAGTTGCCATAATCCTTACTACGGGGACCTGAGCCGACAGTAGATTATGTACTCCGTTGATGGCGCGCTCAAATGACCCAGGCATACCCCGGATAGCATCGTGGACGGCGGCGGTCCCGCCATCAATACTAACCCCCACCTGCGTTACCCCAGCATCCGTTAACCAACCCGCTACTCCAAGCGTTACCTTCCAACCGTTAGTTACCAATGTAGATGCCAGATAATGTTGGGTAGCATATTCGATCAATTCAAAGATGTCTTGGCGCAATAACGGCTCACCACCGGTCCAGGTAAGCCCAAAGATCTTTGCGGCTGACATCTCGCGAATAACTGCTTTGGCTTCCGTCACAGTCAGTTCGTTTGGATCGGTATCGCACCGCGCATCAGCCATACAGTGAGCGCACCTAAAATTGCACGCTTGAGTTATCGCCCACCTAACTTCGACTGGCACGCTGTAGAATGTAACCATCGGCGCCCTATTGTCTCCCGCTAATCTTTGTTCGCGCAGAGACAGGCCGGTTTCCGAGTCAACCTCCCACATCATCCCCATCTGAGACCATGATTGACAACGGCAAAACTGTCGGGAACCATTCTTGGTCCGGATCACCCCACCACCATTGACCACAGCCCCCTGAAACACCCTGAATTCGGGTGGACGCAAAAGATGGACCACCCCCCGTATCGGATCATATACCTGCTTTAAAGCCGAGTCGCCCCTAATCCGAAGCTCTGGATTAACGACGAAACACCGCCAAGCAGACTCCGTCTCTTCTGCCTTGCTCACAACTATCCCTCCTTTTTCCTTATTTCAAGGTCAGTTAAAATCAGAATAAACCACAGCCCATAATAGCCAAAAAGTAGCTCCCAGTCAATACTTTTTATAGCCGTCCCCGTTGTCATCCCGAGTAAAATCGAGGCCCGCCCGGATGCCCGGCTTAGAAGAAGGCAGTATGGCCATCACCTCCAATGTCACCATCACCTACGCACTAAACTAATCCGCATTTCCCTACATGTCATCCCGGACTTGATCCGGGATCCAGGCCCTCCCCGTCATTCTGGTAAGGTCCGGTGTGTCGGACCGCATCCAGAATCTAAAAACAATTAAAAACAACCCCTCCTCTCCTCCCCTTAGCAAGGGGAGGTTGGGTGGGGTTACGTCGGGTTATAATTAACTTAGATATGCCCACTCAACACAAAAAATTAGTGCTAATTGACGGGAACGCTCTGATCCATCGGGGCTTTCATGCCTTCTCCCGCCTTAACCTCACCTCCCCTAATGGGGAGAACACTACCGCCATCTACGGCTTCGCCGTCATCCTCCTTGGTATTTTAAGCAAACTTAAGCCCGACTATATTGCCGTCTCTTTTGATACCGCCGCCCCTACTTTCCGCCACGAGGAATACAAAGAGTATAAAGCCACTCGCATCAAGGCGCCGCAGGAGCTGTACGACCAGATCCCCCGCATCCAAGAGCTGGTCGAAACTTTTAACATTCCAGTTTTCCTCAAAGATGGGTTCGAGGCCGACGATATTATCGGCACGCTATCGGCTCAAGCCCCCAAAGATTTAGATACCTACATCGCCACCGGCGATATGGATACCCTTCAGCTGGTAGATAGCAACACTTTTGTCTATGCCCCCCGCAAGGGCTTTTCGGATATGATCATCTTCGACGCCGATACAGTTAAAAATCTAAAAGGGCTAACTCCCGAACAGATGATCGATTACAAAGGCCTGCGGGGCGATCCGTCGGATAACATTCCGGGCGTGCCCGGCATCGGCGAGAAGGGCGCGCTTACATTGCTACAGGAATTCGGCTCCATCGAGAACATCTATAAGAACTTGGAAAAGGTACCCGATCGTTATCGCAACCTGCTCTCCGCCAATCGCGAGATAGCCGAACAGAGCAGACAGCTTGCCACCATCATCCGCGATGTCCCAATCAAATTAGACCTCAACCAAGCGGTGCTTAAAGAGTACGACGAAAAGAAGGTGCGCGAGCTGTTTTACAAGCTTGGCTTTAACAGCTTAATCAACAAGCTACCCAAGAGCGATAACGAGATAGCTCTCCCATTAGCCGAAGCCGGGACCACCCCACCCAACCTCCCCT
>Ga0155755_101_pt3 | contig 1253 bp, 2 predicted proteins | sample RifCSPlowO2_01_FD_107409 | JGI IMG/M metagenome (GOLD analysis project Ga0155755, IMG submission 107409) | candidate division Kazan bacterium RIFCSPLOWO2_01_FULL_48_13
AGGCGCCTCGAGCCTGGATTAAAATAACCGCCATCAGCAGAACGCCCAACACTACCTGAATAATAATGAGGATCTTATCGAGAGTCATAGCCAAAAGTTACCTTATAATCCTAACCTGATAGGTGTTAAATGTAAACCCCGTTAGAAGTTGCTCATCTGAGCAACCAACCTAACAAAATCTAAGCGGAGCACCGTTCGCCCACATTGGCCTAAATTGTAAATATATAACCCTGCTGGACTTCTAACGGGGTAAACCCTGTAGTAGATGTTGGCGCGGCTATCGCCGAAAGCCAAATCAACGCCAACTTCACTACAGGGCAGGCCCTATTCGTAACGCAAGGCAGTGATGGGATCTAACCGCGAAGCCCGGACCGCTGGATACATCCCAAACACCACTCCAAAGAAAACCGTCATCAGCACCGGCAGAGTGATCGCCTGCCAGCCAATATGAAAATCCCAATTTCCCACCATGGCGGTCAGCGCGGCTCCGCTGATCCCTAAGATAAAACCAATCAACCCGCCGATCCCAGTCAAAAGAATAGCCTCCAATAGGAATTGGATTAAAATGTCCCGCCGCCGAGCGCCGATCGCTTTTCGCAAACCGATCTCTCGGGTCCGCTCAGTTACCGAGACCAGCATAATATTCATAATCCCGATCCCACCCACCAATAGCGAGATGCCGGCGATGGCCGCTAAAAATAGGGTTAATGCCCCCATAACTAATTGAATCATCGTTAGCGCATCCTTAATGGTACGAATCGTAAAATCATCATTCTTGGCATCAGCAATGTGATGACGTTCACGAAGAACATTTTGAACATCACCGCGGGCCGCATCGATTCGGTCTTCGCTCGTTACCCGCACCATGATCTCGGAAACATAATCAACGCCTAATAATAATTTCTGAGCAGTGGTCACGGGGATATAAACAAATTTGCCCATATCCATTCCAAAGGTAGTGCCACCCTCCAACACTCCCACCACCCGGTATCGATGGTTGCCCAACTTTACTTTTTGACCAATAGCGCTATCGCTGCCAAACAGCTTTTCCTTGATCGTATCCCCCAATACCGCTACCGTGCCCACCCCTCTAACATCGTCTTCGGTAAAGGTGTAGCCTTCGACAAAATCCATACTGGAGATATCAAAATACGATGGGCTCACCCCATAGAGTGTGGCAAACACATCGTCTTCCGGGCCGGGGATGACAACCTGAGTGGCGGAGGAAGCCGCCCCCACATCCAACACATCGG